>Ga0081538_10000380_pt1 | contig 50675 bp, 50 predicted proteins | sample TabmetS5T2R1_FD_71022 | JGI IMG/M metagenome (GOLD analysis project Ga0081538, IMG submission 71022) | Tabebuia heterophylla rhizosphere microbial communities from the University of Puerto Rico - S5T2R1 | ecosystem: Host-associated > Plants > Roots > Rhizosphere ...
CACTGGCCTGGGCACCGAATCATCGAATGCGGCCTACCAAAACGAGGACTACCGGGTGCCACCGCCGGATAGGAACCCGCCGCCGATCCCGGTGCCGCAGACGTACGGCGAAGCTGAGCAATGGATAACGAAGAGTCCGTTCTACGCCCAAACCGTCTCGGCACCTGTGCGCTGCGACTCCCAACCAATCAATGTGGTGACGGCCAGTGACGCCCAGCTCAAGTCGCACTTTGAGGGCTTGATGGAGTGCTTGGTCCGGGTTTGGGAAGCACCGGTCACCAATGCAGGCTTCATCATCGTGCGACCGACGGTCACGATCTATGGACAGGAGCTCACTACCAAGTGCGGTACAAGCGGAATTAATGCCTTTTACTGCACAGCCGATCAGCAGGTGTACTACAGCCGACTGCTACCAGAAGCTCTGCCAACAGTACGAAGAAACAAGTGGACCGCTGACATCGTCATGGCTCATGAGTTTGGTCACGCGCTACAGGGCCGGACCGGCATCTTGGTCTCTGCGCACGCACTCGGCCAGGAATCCGGTACCAAGAGCACTGAGCTGCAGTTCACACGCCGACTCGAGACCCAGGCAGACTGTTTCTCTGGCATGTTCCTGCGGGCGGTATCGCAATCCATAGGCGTGCAACAGCAAGACCTCGACGGAATCGAAGCCATCTTCGTCGCGATCGGCGATGACACACTGTCGGGGAATCCGAACATCGTCGGCAACCACGGCCTTGCACAATCTCGCAGATATTGGGGAATGATGGGCCTGGCCAACAGCGCGGTGGAGGTGTGCAATACCTTCGTAGTTCCATCCCGGCTGGTGCGCTAGCCGAAAATGTGCTCTCAGCCGCCCAAATGCGCCTGAGCTGGCCAAACCTGCCCTGAGCCGCCCAAACCTGCCCTGAGCCTGTCGAAGGGCACTGCTCCACGCTTCGATAAGGAGCTCAGCGCGGATAAGGACCTCAGCGCGCATTAGGCCGCGATTGGTGTCAGATCAGTAACGCTGTCGCGATCGCGGCAACGCCCTCACCGCGCCCAGTGAGCCCAAGACCGTCGGTGGTGGTCGCCGAGAGGCTCACTGGAGCGCCGACCTTCTCACTCATGATCAGCTCGGCTTCTGCACGGCGGGATCCCAAGCGGGGACGATCACCGATCAACTGCACTGCCACGTTGGCGATGTCAAAGCCGGCCGCTCGAACCCTTGCCGCAGTTTCTATGAGGAAGGCTGATCCAGCAGCGTTGGACCACTTTGGGTCCGTCGTCCCGTAGTTGCTCCCCAGATCACCGAGGCCGGCAGCACTCAACAATGCGTCACAGGCCGCATGAGCCACGACGTCGCCATCGGAGTGACCGTACGGGCCCACGTCGTCGTCAAAGAGCAGACATGCAACGTTCATCGGCCGGCCAGGTGCCAACCGATGAACGTCGATGCCGATTCCGGTGCGACCAGGGGCTGCCTGTGAACTCAGGAAGCGAGGACCTCGTCGAGCAGAACCTCAGCTTTGTCCTCCTCGACACGCTCTGCTAGAGCGAGTTCAGAGACCAGGATCTGCCGAGCCTTGGCAAGCATGCGCTTCTCGCCGGCGGACAGCCCACGCTCGCGCTCACGACGCCAAAGGTCGCGAACAACTTCGGCAACCTTCAAGACGTTTCCGGAGTGAAGTTTCTCGAGATTGGCCTTGTACCGGCGCGACCAGTTGGTCGGCTCCTCAGTATGAGGCGCACGGAGGACACTGAAGACTCTTTCCAACCCGTCGGCGTCAACAACGTCACGGACTCCCACAAGGTCCAGATTGCACGCAGGTACGCGAACGACGAGATCGGTTTGACCAACAATCCTCAATACCAGATAGAGCTTGTCTTCGCCCTTGATTTGCCGGGTTTCGATGTCCTCGATGACGGCGGCTCCATGATTGGGGTAGACCACCGTTTCGCCGACTGTAAAGGTCATATTGTTTTGTACCCCTTTCGCGCAACCAATCTTAGCACGGCGGGATGGCCGTATTGGCAGCGTTTGCGCTAGCCAGAGGCCGGTATTGGGGTCCAGTCTGGCTTGACAAAAGGGCCCTGATGTGCCATCACTGTGTCCGGCGTCACAACATCCTCACGTCACATCGCCCATCCCTGCACGAACGGCGACGGTGTCGATAGGCTGCTGCGCACAGTGTCCCTCAGCCAGGCAGAGGAGTCGGGCCATCGTGTTGTGGAAAACGAGTCGAACAGATCGTCCAGGCCGCATGACGCTCCGAATCGTCGGCAGAGGGCAGGCGCTACGCAGCGGCGCCAGCTTGCTCATGGTCATCGGGCTGCTGTACTTGGCTGGCGCCTGCGGCCGTGACCTCCAGACGTTCCAGCCGTACACCCCCGGTGAGGGCGTCAACTTCGATGTTGGAGACCCGGCGGACCCGAACAATGTCGTACACGTCCGCAACCTCCTCATCATTAGTTGGGCACCGGGAGAAGGCGTCGTCTCTGGCACGATCGTCACGGCTGGCCGAGACTCCTTGACCGGGGTAAGCGGCATCCCCATCAAAGCGGATGGCACTGAAGGTGCCCCATTCACCGGGACCATCCCATCGACTGTCGCCCTAGCAAATGGGCTTCAGGTCGTACTCACTGATCAGCCGCCGATCATTGTGACGAGCCCGGACCTTATGGCTGGTCTCGAGGCCATCCTGACCCTGCAGTTCGAGAATGCCGGAGAGCTGACGGTACGGGTACCCATTGTGGACGGCAATGAGAGCCAGTACGTCAACCTCAAGCCATCACCATCGCCATCGCCGACACCCAGCACCTGATCTGTCCTAGGACGGCACACGCACCGTTTTGAGCGACTTTAAGTGTGACTTGCCACCCCGGCAGCAACGATCAGCCTTCGAACTTGTACCCGAGTCCTCGGACCGTTATCAAATGACGCGGATGAGCTGGATCCGGTTCGATCTTGGTACGTAGCCGCTTGATATGGACGTCCAGGGTCTTGGTATCGCCGACGTAATCAGCCCCCCAGATGCGATCTATCAGCTGTCCGCGAGTCATCACCCGACCGGCGTTGCGGAGCAGCATTTCCAGCAGTTCAAATTCCTTGAGCGCTAGCTTGATCCGCTCGCCATTGACCGATACGTCATGTCGCTCCACGTCCATGCGGACGCCGGCGACTTCGAGAACATCCGGCATCAACTCCGTGTCCTGGCCGCGACGCAGCACCGCACGCATCCGTGCGACCAACTCGCGGTGACTGAAAGGCTTGGTGACATAGTCATCAGCACCGAGTTCCAGGCCGACCACCTTGTCGATCTCAGTGTCTCGTGCGGTGAGCATGATCACCGGCACTGAGCCTCGAAGGCGAAGCTGGCGGAACACCTCCGTGCCTGGCAGACCTGGCATCATCAGATCGAGCAGCACGATGTCGGCGCCGCGGCGGTCGAATTCGAGGATTCCGCTGGCGCCATCGTGCGCCTCGATGACCTCGAATCCCTCTTTGGACAGCATGTACGCTAGGGCGTCCCGGTAGGACTCCTCGTCCTCGACCACCAGCACCCTAGTCATTGCTTGATCTCCTGGGGCTCGTACGTCGGCTGATCTGCTGACTGCTCGTGGTAGGCAGACGCCGCAGGATCTAGGACGGTTGCTGCAGTCTCGTGCAAATGTGCCGGAATCCTGATGGTGAAGGTGGAACCCTGACCTACTTGGCTCCAGACCGCCACCTCACCGCCGTGAATAGCAGCGATGTGCTTGACGATCGCAAGCCCAAGTCCGGTACCCCCATTGGCCCGGCTACGCGCATAGTCGACGCGGTAAAAACGCTCGAAGATCCGGTCAACCTCAATAGCAGGGATGCCGATCCCGTTGTCGGAGACTGTGATCTCGACATAGTCGTCATCGCTCCTGGCTTGCACGTTGGCAGCGACTACCACGCGCGCACCTGGGTCGGAATACGCGATGGCGTTCTCAACGAGATTGCCGACAGCGACTCCAAGCTGACGAGCATTACCCAGCACCCGGGTGCCACTGACTCCGGCGACGGTGAGGTGGATTTGATTGCGCTCCGCGTCTATCCGCCGGCGGTCGACTGCCTCAGCAAGCACCTCGTCGATGTCGACGACCTCCGGATCAACCAGCGGGTTGTCGGCCTGGAGTCGGGACAGTTCGATGATCTGGCTGACTAGATCCGTTAGCCGCGCGGATTCGATACCCATTCGGCTAGCAAACTTGCGAACGGCAGCGGGATCGTCTGCGGCCTCCTCAGCGGCCTCGGCCAGCAAGGCGATAGCACCAATCGGTGTCTTGAGCTCATGGCTGATATTGGCGACGAAATCTCGGCGGGTCTCCTCGATGCGTCGCGCCGCGGTTTGATCGTCGGCCAGCACCAAGATCAGGCTCTCGTCTAGCGGAGCAACCCGCGCGGTTAGGTAGGTGGACGCTGCCCGAACGCCGCGGCTGATCTGAAGATCCACTGTCCGGGCACCGCCTTCCCTGCGGACGACACGGACCAGCTGCAACAACTCAGGCACGCTGATTCGGCTACCTCGGACCAAGCCCAGAGTTCTCGCTATCGCGGTCGCCACGAGTACCTCGTCATGCGGACCGATGACAACACCGGCAGAAGGCAGCACTGCCAGTACTTCCGCCACACCAGCCGGAACCACCGGCTCGTCGATCTCGAACGTTGGAGTCGGCTCTGCCTGTCGTGCTCGCAGTACCGCCCAGGTGACCAGCACGCCTATCCCCAGGCCCACGACGAGCGCCACAGCTGCAACCCCAATCGGGTTCACACGAAGATAGTAGAGGTCAAAAGACGGCTAACTGACCAGACTGAGTGGCGGTTAGGCGTAAGTGGCCCAAGCGTTTGACCCATGTTCACGGTCCGTTAACCACGGGCACTATTCGGTGTAGAGCTGCCGCATATGGTTATTGATGCTGAAGCGCGAGACAGATGGGATTGACTGATGCGGGACTCCTACCGCGAACAATTGGACGATGTCCTTACCGACCTGGTGCACATGGCACAAGTTGTCTCATCGGCGGTCCGCTCGGCAACGACGGCCCTCCTCGAAGCCGATATTCATATGGCTGAGCAGGTGATAGGTGATGATGAGCTCATCGACGCCAAGCAGGCGGAGATCGAAGCCCGGGCGTTTTCCCTACTGGCCCGTCAGGCGCCAGTCGCCGGCGAGCTGCGAACCCTGGTTGCCACGCTTCGGATGGTGACGGAATTGGAGCGAATGGGCGATCTCGCCGCCCATATAGCGAAGATTGCGAGGCTGCGATACCCAGAGACAGCTGTGCCGGAGACGCTGCGTCCGAACTTCGTACGGATGGGTGACGTGGCCGAGAAAATGGTCATCACAGCTGGTCAGACGTTGAACGACCGCAACATTCAGAGTGCCCAAGAGCTGCATGATCGTGATGAGGAGATGGACGAGCTGCGGCGTACCCAATTCCGGGTCATGCTGAGTGATGACTGGGCCTACGGCGTCGAGGCTGCCGTCGACGTGGCACTGTTGGGCCGCTACTACGAGCGGATCGCCGATCATGCGGCATCAATGGGTCGGCGAATCATTTACGTCGTAACCGGCCAGTTCCCCGAGGATCGGATCTGGCCGCAGCCGTAACGGCCGGATGCGGTTGATCCACTGACGCGTACGTTTCCCACCAAACCTGCGGAAACGTCGGGCGAAAAGCGCCCCCAGCCGTACGTTTTCCACCGAACCTGCGAAAACGACACTGCGAAGTGGCCAGACCTCTACGTTGTTCACCGAAGCAGCGAAAACAATCAGACCTGAGAAGCGAAGTAGCGCATCCACTCAGTCTTGAAACGGCGTCGTATGCCCACCGCACCAGGATCTTGAAGTCAGGCCCACTCGGAACCCTCAAAAATCTTGGTCAGCTGTGGATAGCTGTGGATATCTAACGGACCGGCTCAGCAAGCAGCATCTGCGCACAATTGGTGGGAAACGCACGCCAAAACGGCGTAACCGGCGAACCTTTCCGCCAGTTTGGTGGGAAACGTACGCCTACAACCACATCGCGGCGATCTTTTGCCTCGCTTTGGTGGGAAACGTACGCACCAAGCACGTCAAGCGAGACTGCCGGGCGAGTAGGACAGCCAGCTACTTCCTGCCCTGCATCTTGACCGCTTGGATCGACGCCGCAGCGGCCTCGGGATCCAGGTAACGACCACCGATCTCGATCGGCTTTAGGTCGTCGTCAAACTCATAGACCAGCGGAATGCCGGTCGGGATGTTGAGGCCGACAACGTCTTTGTCGCTCATCCCGTCCAGATGCTTGACGATCGCGCGTATTGAGTTGCCGTGCGCCGCGATCAGCGTCTGCTTTCCGGCGCGAAGATCAGGCACGATCTGGTCATACCAGTACGGCAGCGCGCGGTTGAGCACGTCCTTCAGGCATTCGGTACGCGGCCGGGCCTCGCTGGGCATGCCGGCGTACTTCGGATCGTTGAAGTTGGCGTACTGATCGTTGTTGTCGATGGGCGGCGGCGGAATATCGTACGAGCGCCGCCACAGCATGAACTGCTCTTCACCAAACTCTTCGAGCGTGGCTGCCTTGTCCTTGCCCTGCAGCGCGCCGTAATGGCGCTCATTTAAACGCCAAGAACGCTTCGTCTCGATCCAGAGCCGGTCGGCAATGTCGAGCGAGATTTGTGCCGTCCGGATCGCCCTGCGCAGCACTGAGGTATGCAATACGTCGGGCAACAGATTGCTCTCGACGAGCAGCTCACCGCCTCTGGTTGCCTCGCCCTCACCCTTGGCGTTCAGATCAACATCGACCCAGCCGGTGAAGAGGTTCTTGGCGTTCCACTCGCTCTCACCGTGCCGCAAGAGGATCAAAGTTCCAGGCATGACACACGCTCCTGCGTCGGACTCATGGCAGGAGCCTAGTGGTCAACTGAACGAACGCGCCGCCCCCGATCAGCTTTTCGGACGCTCACCCGTGTCTGATTGCTCCGCTCGCCTACGCTCGCTCCGCGCGGATCGCGCTTGTGTTGCCGCCTACTTCGTCGTCGCTCGGGGACGAAAAGCGTGTCCCCTCACTTCTCCTCAGCACGGCGGCGCGCGATCCGGGTCCAGATGAGTGAAAGCAGCAAGGTTTGCTGTCGACTCACCGCGAGCGCGTCGCCATGCCCATTCCTTTCGGATGCTGTCAGCAAACCCCAGCTCCAAGATCACATTGAAGCTGTCGTCTGCCGCCGCCGCTACGGCACCAAGGAGTCGGTCGACCTCTGCGCGCGTGACGAGCTCGACCGGCGTCCGACCCGTCAGATAGATGTCACCGAGTGCGTCCAGCGCGAAGCAGATGCCGTGCAGTTTCAGGTTGCGCTCTAGCAGCCATCGATAGACGCCGACATGGTTCTCATCAGGATTGCGAGCAACGAAGGCCCGCAGGTTCAGGCTGTGCGTTCCGACCTCGAGCGCGCAATCGGTTACCAACTTGCGGGTGCCAGGCAGGTTGATTGAAAAAAGTCCTGGTGCCGTCTCGCTCCAGTCGAGCTCGAGCTGTGACAACTCCGCGCGAATCTCACCGATCGCCCGGTCGCGAAGCGCGTTCACGTCTGTTGCACGAACCAGCGGACCTGATAACCGTCCAGGGTCAGCGGCCCGTCAGTCAAGGGAGTCTCCTCGGTAAGCGCATCCCAAGCCCAATTGCCCAGCGGGATAACCCAACGCGGCAAACTCTGCGATTCAGTCGTCATGTTGTACACAGCCACCATGGTCTGGGTCTGGAACCGGCGCAGCAGCACGAGAACCGCCGGGTTCACCGGATCGAGGATTTCGCTCTCAACCGAGGCATCCAAGCTCGGCAGCGAAGATCGCACTGCTATGACATGCCGCAAACCATGCCAGATGCGATACTCCGCAGTCCCCTCGGTATGACGGCGATCGACCAAGTCCCACGGCATCGGCGGCCGATGGACCCAGCGGTTGTCATCGGCATGATCGGAATCCTCGAAGAAGTCGTAGTAGTTGATCAGACCCAGCTCGTCGCCCATGTAAATCAGCGGCAAACCGCCGAATCCGAGGACCAGGCTGTAGGCCAGCAGATAACGCCGGATGGCCAAGTCGAGATGCACTTCATCGCCACTGTTCAGGGCCGCCTCAATGCCGGCAAGCGATGCCGCAGTCCCGCTGATCCGGCGGTCACCGGTTAACAGATTCTCCTGGAACACCAGACCGCGAGCATCGCTCATCGGATACAGCCCGGCGTAGTAATCGGCGAGAAACCGTCGATGTTCGTAGCCGCTCAGACCGACCGAAGCTGCATCGTCGTCATCGATTGCCCATCCGATGTCGTCGTGGCAGCGCAAGTAGGTGCCCCAGACAGTACTTGGTGGTTTGGCCGGGAACCGGTTCATGGCCGCGCAAAAGAGCCTGGTCTCTTTGGCCGCAAGCGCCGACCAGATCTGCACCATCAAGGAGTTCTGGTACGCCATGTCGCTGACCTTGCCGGCATGCTTGCCGACACCCAAGTACGGCGCTAGGTCGGCAGGGCCGACTATGGCCTCGGCCTTGAAGATCAACGCCGGGGCAGCGATCCGCGCCACCGTACGCAGCGCTTGAGTGATGGCATGCACCTCCGGTTGGTTCTGGCAGTTGGTGCCCATCCGCTTGTAGATGAAGGCAATTGCGTCTAGTCGCAGACACTCCACGCCAAGATTTGCCAGCCACAAGATCAGATCAGCGAACTCGTAGAAGATGTCTGGGTTATGCCAGTTGAGATCCCATTGCCAGCTGTTGAAGGTGGTCCAGACCCAGGAGTGGGACTCCTCGTCATAGCTGAAGTTCCCGGGCGCAAAATCGGGAAAGACCTCCGGCAAAGTCCGCTCGTAGGCGTCCGGCAGCTCCCGGTCGGCGAACATATGAAAATAGTTCCGGTAATAAGGATCCCCGGCCCGGGCGTTCACCGCCCACTGATGCTCCGCCGCAACGTGGTTTAGGACAAGATCAAGAGTAAGCGAGATGCCACGCTGCCGCAGCACCGTAGCCAGCTCCCGCAGGTCATCGATGCTGCCCAGATCATCGCGTACCGCCCGATAATCCATGACCGCATAACCGCCGTCGCTCTGTCCTGGCCGCGGCTTGAGCAACGGCATCAGATGCAGATATGTCACACCGAGCTCAGCGAGGTAGTCCACCCGATCAGCGACGCCTTTGAGATCACCGGCGAACAGATCGGTGTAGGTGGCGTAGCCCAGCATCCGGGGATGCTGAAACCACTGCGGATCTGCGTGACGGCGTAGATCCAGCAGCCGGAGGTCGGCAGGCCGCTGCCGGAAGTTCTGCGCCGCGATCTCAACCACCCGATTGGCCATCTCCGGTGCATGATCAGGATAGGCACCGGTTAGGCCGGTCAGCAGGTCGGGCCAATAGCGCTGCAACCGCGTCGCAAAGACAACTTGATCATGAGATGGCTCGCCGTCGAGCAGCGGCGCGACATTTGGAACGGTCATTGCTCGCAGGCTATTGGAGGAGATATCGGCTTGTCAGCAGTTTCGACCAGCAAGCAGCGCAGCTGGCTGGGCGGCAAGGTCGTGCCTATCTTTGCTTGCCGGAATCGATGAGATTGGGGTCGGTCTGCGAGGCTTCCCGGAGCTCCTTGCGTCCTACTTTGATCCGCTTCCGGAACTCATCCATGAAGACCTCGCGAAGCTGATCATTGTCAACAACAGTGCCGGCGGTGCCGAGCTTGCCCTTCACTACCCGCTGGCACAGTGTCAACCAGGCCTGCCCCATTGCGTAAGTAAACGTCGAGGCGACTCCGGCTCCGATCACCCCGCCGACGACCGATCCGGCGCCAGGCACCATCTTGAGCAGGCTGGTGAAAGTCGCGCGTCCTAGCTGTGTCGCCGCCGCCGTTGAGGCGACCGCCATAAGTGCGGCACGGTCGAACTTGATCTTGTAGATCTGCGCGATCCGGGCCATCATGCCGAGTTGGATCGGAACCAGCAGCGCGGCATCGGAAAACGGAATCGGGGTCGCGGCAGCAGCCGCCGCACTGCCTGCGGCAGCAGTTATGTACTTGTTGGCCTCCTGCCCCTTCCGCGAATGATCGATTTCTTGCGCCGCGACGAGCGCTCCATGAACACCTTCGGGCGCAACACGAAAGGTGGCATCGAGCAGTTCCATGAGTCCATACGCCGGCTGACCAGAAAACTCATCTGCCTTGGCGTACGTCATAAACGGCCGCCCAGCGACGATGGGCAGCCGTTTTGCCGTGATCTGCTCTGCGAGCATTACCGCGTCGGGATGGAAGTACCCGTTGCGCATGGGCACCTGGGTTAGTACCACGATCACCGGAAGGCCCATCTCGTCGAGCCGGCGGACGAAATCGGCTTCGGCCTCCTCGAAGCGCCGGTCCATGCCGCGTAGGCAATACCAAGCAACGTGGATCTGCTCCGACAGCGGTAGCTGGCGCATTTGAGTCATCGCCTTGTCAAGCTCGGACAAGATCTGCTTGTTGTCCTTGCCCACCTCAAGGCCTTGGGTGTCGACGATGCCGAGATGGCCGATCTTGTCGAGATAGAGATGGCTGCCGCGGGTGACTGGCTCTCCGATGCCGGTACGCGCCACCTCCTCGCCGAAGATCGCATTGATCAGGGTCGACTTTCCGACCCCGGTCTTGCCGAAGATCGCCAGATTGAACCGTCCGATTGCTGCGTTCTGCTTGTCATACTCGGCTCGGAATGAATCGCGAAACCAGTCTGTGCTTCCCGCCATAGGCCCAAGGGTACGGGCCACCGAAGTTCTGGAAGCCGTTCAGGGCGCGTGGCACCACGGTAAAGCAGCAGTTCCTCACAATCGCTGTGCGCGCTGCCCGGCGCTGGTAGCCAATGTCTACAAACCGGCTCAGTAGACTCGCGGGGTTGTCCTGAGCCCTAAGCCCAAGCCCGGAAAGAGTGTTTTGCGTGCCCGTCCGTTCTGATCTTCGGAACGTTGCGATTGTCGCCCACGTCGACCATGGCAAGACCACGCTGGTAGACGCCATGCTTTGGCAGTCGGGAGCCTTCCGTGCCGGCCAGACCGTTCAGAAACGGGTATTGGATTCGATGGACCTGGAGCGTGAGAAGGGCATCACCATCCTGGCCAAGAACACTGCGGTACGCCACAAGCTGCCAGACGGTGCCATGGTGACAATCAACATCATCGATACGCCAGGACACGCCGACTTCGGCGGTGAAGTAGAGCGTGGGCTTGAGATGGTCGATGGGGTGCTGCTCCTGGTGGACGCCTCTGAAGGCCCGCTACCGCAGACCCGCTTCGTGCTACGCAAGGCGCTGGCCAAGCAGCTGCCGATCATCGTAGTGATCAACAAGGTAGACCGGAACGATGCTCGAATCGCCGAAGTAGTGGAGGAGACATACGACCTGTTCCTTGACCTGCTGGACGACGACAGCAGCCACGTTCTGGACTTCCCGGTGGTGTACGCCTCGGCGCGGGCCGGTCGAGCATCGCTGGCCGCACCGCCAAATGGCGAGATGCCCGACAGTCCGGATCTCGGGGTGCTCTTTACCACGATCTGGCAGCACATTCCGCCGCCCAGCTATGTAGAGGGAGCGCCCTTACAGGCACACGTAACCAATCTGGACGCCTCGCCCTACCTCGGCCGTCTGGCGCTGTGCCGGGTCGTCGCTGGAACGTTGCGGCGCAATCAGAATGTCGCCTGGTGCCGCGCTGACGGCACTATTCGTACCGTCAAACTGTCCGAGTTGTTGATCACCAATGCGCTGCATCGTGAGCCTGCCGAGTCCGCGGGGCCCGGCGACATCGTGGCCATTGCTGGGATTCCGGAGATCACCATTGGAGAGACGCTCGCTGATCCGGTGGAGCCAAGGCCGCTGCCATTGATCACCGTTGATGAACCGTCGATCTCCATGACGATCGGCATCAATACCTCGCCACTTGCCGGCCGTGCCGGTAAGAACCTGACAGCCCGCTTGTTGAAGGCCCGGCTGGATGCCGAGCTGGTCGGCAATGTCTCGCTTCGGGTCTTCCCCACCGAGCGCCCGGATACCTGGGAGGTGCAAGGCCGCGGCGAACTGCAGCTGGCAGTTTTGGTTGAGATGATGCGTCGCGAGTCCTACGAGGTGACGGTCGGGAAACCCCAGGTGGTGACCCGCACCATCGATGGTCAGATCTGCGAGCCGGTCGAGCGCTTGACGATTGATGTCCCGGAAGAGTTCGTCGGTGTTGTCACGCAGTTGCTCGGATTACGCCGCGGCAGGCTGGAACAGCTGGTCAATCACGGCAGCGGCTGGGTTCGTATGGAATACCTGGTGCCCGCCCGTGGACTGATCGGTTTCCGCACCGAGTTTTTGACAGAGACCCGGGGTACCGGACTGATGCATCACGTTTTTGAGGCATACGAGCCCTGGGCCGGTGACATTCGTAGCCGCCTCACCGGCTCTCTGGTGGCCGACCGGTCTGGCCAGGCCACCGCATATGCACTGTTCAACCTGCAGGAGCGCGGCACGCTGTTCGTCAGTCCGGGCATGGAGGTGTACCAGGGCATGATCATCGGTGAGAACGCCCGCGCCGAGGACATGGACGTCAACCCCACGCGAGAGAAGAAGCTCAGCAATGTGCGGTCGTCCACCGGGGAGGAACTCGAGCGGCTTGCGCCGCCACGGCTGCTGAGCTTGGAGCAGGCGCTGGAGTTCTGTCGTACAGATGAGTGCCTGGAGGTGACTCCGGAGGCTGTCAGGCTGCGAAAGGTTGTGCTATCGGCAGCTCAGCGCGCCCGTCGCCGAGCTCGCGTCAAGCCCACCTGAGCTGGTCATAGTGCTCAATTCGTAACCAAACGCGAAGCGCTTCGACACAAGTCGATCACGACCGCGCTGTCGGCCGCCACGCGGCGGCTGCGTCGGTGAAGATATTTCTCGACGCTTTGCAGCCATCGGTACTTCCCCACCGAAGACGCGGCAAAAGTGCCGGCCTGATTGACACTTGGGGAGGATTCGATGAAGCAGACTCGGCATCCTGGTCGCTGGCTCACAGCGCGCGCCGGGCTAGTCGTAGCTGTCGGATCCGTACGTCACCCTTTGCTATCCACTCGATTCTCGACCGCATTTGGTGCGGTGATCGGTCGTCATCGGGCGGAGCTTTAGGGGTCTGGGTCAGCCCGGGGGGAGGCGACTCACGCCCCACCTCTCTTGCTCGCGGGGGGCGCGAGCAAGAAGGTGGGGCGTGAGGGGTTATTGGGCTTGGTTCGCTCAGGCAGATTCTTGAGCTGCTCCGAACGAGTGATCACCAACCTGCCCAGCTCCTCTTGATTCCTGCTTGGCATTTATCGGGGCTTGGTCGTTTGCACTCCTGGAGTTTTCCGCGACGAAGGAGGTGTAGACGTCGATAAGGACACGCTTCTGTCGCTCGGTGATCGCTGCATCGGCGAACACGGCCATCTCCACCGAGGTCGCGGGATGGTCGTCCGGATCGAGGATTCCGGCCCGCACGTACAGGGTTTCTGCCGAGATCCGTAATGCCTTAGCCAGCTGCTGCAGCACCTCGGCTGACGGCTTGCGTAGCCCTCGCTCGATCTGGCTGAGGTACGGGTTCGAGATGCCGGTCTGCGCGGCGAGCTGGCGCAGCGACAGCCGGGCTGCTCGCCGCTGACCAGCGATGAACTCACCGAGGGATCCGAGCTGGTCCGCGATCTTGTGGGTTCGGATCCTTACCATGTCACCTCATTTTGCTTGCAATTGCAAGCAAAACTCAAGCTGTCAGCTAGCACACCCGGCTTTTCCGCTGGCCCGCTATCGACCCAGAACGACGGCCTGCGGGACTGAAGCGGTGATGAGAGTGCCGTCCGGTCGGCGATCGACGGTCTTGGAGGGCAGCGGTCCATCCACGCTAGGGCCTTGGTGGACCAGCGGCACGCGTATCGGGTTGCCTGCCGAGACGATGAAGTGCTCGCCGCGTACTGCTAGTTCTACGCTTCCGCCATTCACAACCGTAAAGGCGATTGCATCGCTGGTCACATCAACTTTGACGCGGTTGCCGCGCAGCGTGATCTGGAACGTCAGGCCGGCCCAGGCTTCAGGGAGCCGCGGGTCGAAGGTGATGACGCCGTTGTAATCGCGCATGCCGCCGAACCCATAGGCAAGCATGTTCCAGACTCCGGCGGTCGAGGCCACATGCACACCGTCGCTAGTGTTGCCGTGTAGATCGGCTAGGTCGACAAACACCGCATTGTAGAAGTAGCGGACCGCAAGATCACGGTAACCGACTTCCGCTGCGATGATCGATTGCACAATGCCGGACAGCGTGGAATCGCCGGTGGTGATGGGGTCGTAATACTCGAAGTTGTTGCGCTTCTGCTCGTTGCTGAAATGATCACCTTGCAAAAACATCGCCAACACCACATCGGCTTGCTTGAGCACCTGGAACCGGTAGATCACCAGCGGGTGGTAGTGCAGCAGCAATGGCCGCTTCTCTGGCGGGGTGTTCTTCAGATCCCAGACTTCTCGATCAAGGAAGTGGGCGTCCTGCGGGTTGATCCCGGTTACCTTGTCATACGGGATTGACATCGCTTCGGCGCACGCAGCCCACTCCTCGATCTCCTCGTCGGCGAGCTCAAGGCGTTCCACGACGCGCTGGTACGCGCGCGGCAGGTCACGCTTGAGCTGACGGAGCAGCTCTGCTGCCTTGGCGAGGTTGAACCGCGCCATGACGTTGGTGAAGAGGTTGTCGTTGACGACCGTGGTGTATTCATCCGGTCCGGTCACACCGTGAATGTGGAAGCTCCGCTGGCCGGTGCCGTTTTCTCGCCAAAAGCCGAGATCGGCCCACAGCCTCGCAGTCTCGACCAGAATGTCGACGCCCTCGCGATTCATGAAGTCCTGATCGCCGCTGGCAGTGACGTACTTGCAGAGGGCGTAGGCGATGTCGGCGTCGATGTGGTACTGCGCCGTGCCGGCCGCGTAGTACGCCGATGCCTCTTCGCCGTTGACCGTGCGCCACGGGAACAGCGCGCCACTTTGGGCAAGCTCCTCCGCACGGCGCCGGGCCGCACCCAGCATGTTGTAACGGAACCGCAGTTCACTGCGCGCCATCTGTGGCGAGGTGTAGGTGAGGAAGGGCACCACGAAAATCTCAGCGTCCCAGAAATAATGTCCGCTGTAACCCGTGCCAGTCACGCCCTTGGCGGGCACCCCAGACTGCTCGGCACGCGCGGCGGCTTGAGCTACCTGGTACAGATTCCAGCGAATGGCCTGCTGCAGAGCCGGCTGACCATGAACGACGACATCGGAACGTTCCCAGAACTTGTCCAACCACTCTCGTTGGGCGGCAAACTCCGATTCGACACCGTTCTCCAGCACCCGATCAAGGGTCCGGCGACAGCGATCAACGAGTTCACGAGAGGGCACGCCGCGCGAAGTGTGGTAGGAAACCACCTTAGTGACCTTGATCGGCTGGCCACGCTTGGCTTGCACGCGGTAGACCATCTTGCCGGTGTCTTCGTCGGCGCTGGTAAAGGTGCGATATTCGTTGTCGCTGACAATCTGATGATCAACTCCGACAGCCAGGGTCATTTTGGAGTTGGCGCAGCGGTAGCCGAGGATGATCCGCTGATCTTGCCACCAGTGGCTTTGCGGCTCGAGTACTCGGGTCTCGAAGGGTGCCCCCTTGCGCGGATCCAGCCCGGTACCCATCGCCGCTGAGCGCACGTGGTACTCATCCCGGCCATCCTGGCGGTTCAGAGTTTGCGAGGAGATCACCACTGGAGCCTCGGCATCGAGCATGGTGACTTCCATCGTCATAATCGCGAGGTGTCGCTGAGTGAACGACACCATGCGGGTCGAGGAGACCTTGACCCGCTTACCGCCCGGCGTCCGCCAGATGATGTCGCGACGTAGCACACCATCCCGGAAATCCAGGCTGCGCTCGTACGCTTCAAGATCAGCGACCGGCAGCAACATCGGCTCGTCGTCGACGTACAGCTTGATCGTCTTGTTGTCCGGGACATTGACGATCGTCTGGCCCACCCGCGCGAAGCCGAAGGCTTCCTCGGCATGCCGGATCGGCCAGGTTTCATGGAACCCATTGATGAACGTGCCGTGATAGAAGGTCTCGCGGCCCTCTTCGACGTTGCCGCGCATGCCCAGATAACCATTGCCGACCGCAAAGAGCGACTCGGTTACGCCAAGATCTTCTGTGCTGTATTCGGCCTCGATGAACTTCCATTCATCGATCGGGAAACGATTGCGATTGAGCGGGTCCCTTGCGCTGATCGGATCGTCGGGACTACGGCGAGTCATGATGACGTCAGCTCCGCAAGATCGGCAACGACAACGTCCGCGCCGGAGTCCGAGAGCCGCTGCGCACCCACCCCACGGTCCACGCCAATGACGAGTCCAAAGCCACCAGCATGTCCAGCCTCGACACCGGAGACTGCATCCTCGAAGACCACGGCACGCTCCACTGGCACGCCGAGCTGGTCCGCCGCAGCGACGAAGGTGTCGGGAAACGGCTTGCCGCGGAGGCCCTTCTCGGCGGCGACATTACCGTCGATGATTACATCGAATCGTGGTCGCAGGTCTGCAGCATCGAGCACCGCGGTGGCATTCCGCGATGAGGTCACGACGGCAACCTTGGTTCCGAGCTCCGCAAGATGATCAAGCAACCGTATGGAGCCAACGTAGGGCTGAACACCCTCCTCGCGAAGCGCTGCGCCGAAGAACTCGTTCTTACGATTGCCAAGGCCGCAGACTGTCTCCGCTTCTGGGCCATCACTGGGATCGCCGTCGGCTAGCCGAACGCCACGCGACGCAAGAAAGTTCCGAACGCCGTCATAGCGCGGCTTACCGTCGATGTAGTTGAAGTAGTCGCTTTCCACATAGGGCTGGTCGATGCCGCGCTTGATCAAGAAGTCGCTGAAGAGCCGCCGCCAGGCACGCATATGCACCTCGGCAGTAGGAGTCAGCACGCCGTCCAAATCGAACAACGCCGCATCGTAATCACGCCAGTCCACACGAGAAGACTAGGCCGCTGTGACGCTCCGCGAGGTGCAATGAGACACAACGCCGTTCGCCTATCGCAAACAATGGCCACTCGGGGCCTCATCGGGGCATATGGTCAGGTCGTGGTGAGCCCTTTTGAGTCCGATCCTGTGCTGGTCGAGGTGGTCCGCAATGGCTTCGTCGAAAGTGTTCATCGCGGGCGGGTAGCCATTGCCAATCCTGACGGAAGCCTGGCCTCATCGGTCGGTGCCGACTTTGCTCCGATGTATCCGCGTAGTGCCAACAAACCACTTCAGGCGGTCGGGATGTTGCGGGCCGGTCTTGATCTTGATGACGAGCTACTGGCGCTGGTCTGTGCATCCCACTCGGGCGAAGCTTTTCAGCTTGATGGGGTACGTCGCATCTTGGCAATGTCAGAGCTCGATGAGTCAGCCCTGCAGATGCCGGCGGAGTGGCCGCTGGACCAGCAGGCTAGGGAGGACGCCATCCGCGACGGAATTGCGAAATCACCGCTGGCCATGAACTGTTCCGGAAAGCATGCCGGGATGATCAGGACGACCCTGCTCAACGGCCAGGACATTGCCACTTATCGCGATCCTGATCATCCGACGCAGCTGGCGATTGTGCAGGCGATTGATGATCTTGCTCATGAACAGGCCACCAATCTCGCTATTGACGGCTGCGGCGCGCCGCTGTATGCCATCTCGCTCTATGCCGTTGCCCGTGCCTTCGGACACATTGCTAGTTCATCCGAGGGTCCCGAGCACCGCGTCGCGGCGGCGATCCGTAACTACCCGGACTACGTGTCCGGCACTCGCCGTGACGAGCTTGACTTGCATCAGGCGATTCCAGGTCTTATGGCGAAGGCTGGTGCGGAGTCGGTCTACGCGGTTGGTCTGCCCGATGGTCGAGGAATCGCGATCAAGATCAGTGACGGTCATCCCCGCGCGCGTCCGGTTGCCATGGCCGGCGTACTGCAGCGGCTGGGATTTGATCATGAAACACTGGATGACCAGGCCAGCGCTCCGGTTTTCGGCGCCGGGGAACGGGTCGGTGAGATCCGGCCCTGCAAGGAAACCCTCTCCCAGCTGGGGGCCTAAGGCTCCGCTTCCGGTGGCCCACACCAGTAGCTCGATCTCCATTTCATCCACGACACCAGTCGCTCCTAGGGACGGGAACCTCCGTTCACGCAGGTTCTGCAAGCGAGGAGCAAGTGATGGAGCGCGGGTTACAAGGAGGCACGGGTTAAGGGGGACAAGTTAAAGGGTTGGGCGTACGTGCAGGCCGATATCGGGATCGACCAGAGGTTCCTGGGCGGCCGCGATGCCTTCGACAATGAGTTGGGCATCAATGGGCGTGCCGCGCTTCATCAGGCCGAGGGCAATGGGCCCAAGTTCGAAGTGCCGCGCCGAGCCACCAACGAAGCCGACTCCACGCCCATCAAGCTGCAGCTCAGCGCTATGAGTTGGCAGCACATCGACACTGCCGTCCAGGTGTAGCCGTACCAGGCGGCGTGGCGGCCGGCCGAGGTTGTGTACGCGGGCAACAGTTTCTTGACCGCGATAACAGCCCTTGTCAAGGTGAACCGCTACGCCGAGCAGGCCGATCTCGTTGGGAATAGTGCGGTGGTCGGTATCAAGGCCGATCCTGGGCACTCCGGCAGCAATCCGCCGCGCCTCGAGAGCCCAGGTGCCCGCTCGGGGACCCTGATTCATGATCTCCGCGAGGCGATCACGCGCGACGAAAGCCTCTCGGCCGCCCAACGAGTCTTGGCCAGTTCGTATCAGATGATCACCGACCAGCTCGCCGGCGGACCACACCAACGCGAAATCGCTGCTTCTGTCACTGACCTCGACTCGCATCAAGAACCGCATGCCGTCCAGCCAGCTAACCAATGCCGGCGCGGCACCTGGTTCGGTATGCGCCCAGAAGATCTCACCGTCATCGACGCCATACAGCACATATTCGATGTGGCCGTGCGGTGACAACACCAACGTGGTGACGCCGCGACCAGGCTCGAGTCCTTCCAGATATTGAGTGGTCAGCGAGTGCAGCCAGCTCAGCCGGTCCGGCCCGGATACGGTAATCACCCCGCGGTGAGATAGGTCGACAACACCCTCGCCGGTATTCAGCCGCCGCTGTTCCTGCATAGGGTCTCCGTAGTGCCAAGGCACACCTATATCTGGACCGGTCTGGGCCACTACCGCGCTCATAGTCGCTTCAGCACTTTCGACGATGCGTTTCTTCCCATATGTCTGCCATCGTAGGAAGGTGCCCGACGATCTGCTGATCGCCCTCAATCCCGAGGAAGATTCCTCCCTTCCCTACCTGGTGCGGATCCCACTCGGTGCGGCCGGCATCGTGCTCAAGACCAGGGACACCTGGCCGCGAACCTCAAAGCTCTACTGTCACCGAGCGTCGGCCTGGCCCGCCGACGCTGAGATTGTCCTTCGGCTACCGGTGCGCCGCTGCACGCGGCGGGGCGCCGCGATCGATCTTGTCGTCGACCGCGCCCGCGAGAACCGCTCGCAATTCGTGATCACCCGAGCTCGGGGTCGGGAAATGATCTTCTGGCAGTCACCCAAGACCACCAAGCAGGCTCGGCCGGGTGTTCATATCCCAACAGCCCGAGCCCATCGCCAGGTGCTCGAGATCTTGATCGACTCTGGCGAGAAATATCCCTACCGATTCAGTGCACAGCAGGCTACGACCGCGCGGGAACATCTGCCCTGCGGCGACTATGCGGTGCAGGTGGACCGCAGGATTGTGGCCGTTGTGGAGCGCAAGACGATCAACGACTTGATCTCATCGATGATGAGCGGACGGATGAAGTTCTTGATGGCCGACTTGGCCGCGCTGCCGCGAGCAGCAGTCGTAGTCGAGGAGGGCTATAGCAAGATCTTCAAGCACCCCTACGCCGCCGGCTCTGTTGCGGCCGAGCGAGTGGCTGAGCTCCAGGCGCAGTTTCCGGCGGTGCCAATCGTGTTCTGCGAAACCCGGCCGCTTGCCGAAGAGTGGACCTACCGCTGGCTAGGCGCCTGTCAATACGAACTTGAGCAGGTGGCCGGTACATCGACCCTGGAGGAGAGTTTCACCCGGGCGGTGGATGCGTACGCCACGGCACCACCCATTGAGCCGCGTCCAGCAACTATCCGCAGCTGGGCGCGGCAGGTCGGTTTGGAGGTACCAGACCGGGGACGGATTCCTCCAAACATCCGAGCGGCCTGGAATGAGGCCCACTCAGGGTCCTAGGGCCGAGGCCGCCACGTGCCCGCGGTGTTCTCCCAACAACCTCGATCTGCAAATCGCTCGCACTAATGCTCCGCATATGGGGAGTAGATTCAAACTCGGCGCAGCCGGGCCCACATATGGATTTGTAAGTTGTGTCCCCGAGCAGCCTTGTCAAATGTCCACAACAGATCACCAGCGACGTTCCCGTACAGGCGCTGTCCGGCTGCATACTCCTCCGCCGAGGCGGTTCGCACGACGGCGTCGGTGGCCAACTCAATCTTGGCTCCCTCGATCGACCCGTACCAGACCTCGGCGTATCCCCCTGGGTTGCACATGACGACCTCGAGGCTGCCATCGTTGCGCGGTCGCCAGAATCCGGTCTCCATATCGAGCGGGCGGATCGCCATTCCTTGATCATCGACTTCAAATATCTGGGACAGGTAGTGCAGGTAATTCCCACCATTGTGAGCGAAATCGATCTGTTGCCCGAAGTCGAAGTCCGCAGTACCCGGATAGGTAGCCTTGCCGTTCCCCTCCCAGCGGCCGATCATCCATGCGATGGGGGTGAGATCAGGATGCAGATTATCTGAGAGCTCGAACGGCATGATCAACCACCGGAACGGCTGGTCGTGGAGCGCACTATCAGCATGATCAGCATGATCAGCAACAGCAGTCCCAAGGCGGCGACACCACCGATCAGCAGTGCAGCGAAAGTGGAAGACACCGACATGGCTCGGAGTCTAATCGGGATACGCATTATCACCTTGGATCTCGATGAGCTTGCGTTCCATGATCGTGCATGCTGTTACGTAGGTGCGACCACCAGCCACTGGCCAGCTGTCCAGCGTCGCTCCCGTCTCCAAGTAACCCAAACGCTCATAAAGCACCCTGGCGCGGGGGTTGTCATGCTCAACCAATATCCTGGCCAGTGGACGACCATGATCGATGATCTTCTTCTCCAGGGCCGCGATCAGCTGTGCTCCGGCACCGAGGGACTGGAACCGTTCATGCACCGCCAGCATCCAGATATTCCCGGCGTCCTCCGATAGCCGAAAGTCCACACCGCCCATAGCGATCAGCTGGTTGTTCGGGAGACACCCCACAAGCAACGCGACCTCTCCGGCGTACGAGGCCTCAAGGGCCGCCGCAACCGCCCGGATGTGCTCCGGGCCTCCTGACCAGTCGAGATCGCTCAGGTCGGCTGGCTCAAGATCACGAAAGGTTAGCGTCAGGTCCATTGCCCACTACTGTGCCAGGTTACGGTGAGAAACATGCCTCGCTACATCATTCTCGGCGCAGGAGCGGTCGGCGGAGCGCTGGGTGGTCGGCTCGGTTTGGCCGGCCGTGAAGTTGTACTGGTAGCCCGCGGCGATCATCTGGCGGCTCTGCGGCAGCGTGGCCTCCGGCTTCGGACGCCCGATGAGGACCACAGCCAACATTTGCCAGCAATCGCCGGCCCCGATGAGATCGACCTCGATCTCGACGACATATTGATCTTGACGACGAAGACACAGCAGGCAAATGACATCCTGGTTCGCTGGACCGACACTCTGGTGCACCACAACGGTCAGGTACTTGGCACAGCAGGTGAGCACCTGCCGATCTTCATTGCGCTCAATGGAGTCGCCGCCGAGACATTTGCCCAAAGGTACTTCCAGCGAGTGTTCGGAGTGTGCGTGTGGATGCCGGTTGTTCATCTGGTACCAGGCGAGGTGATCATTCGCGGTACGCCACGATCGGGCACACTCCACATCGGACCGGTGCCCAAGATCACAAGAGATCATGATCAACTGCTGAAGCAGGTTGCCGCCGATCTCAGCGCTGCTAACTTCGACGTTCCGCTGCCCGACGACGTAATGGCCTGGAAGTATCGCAAATTGATCAGCAACATCGGCAACGTCTTCCAGGCCCTGGTTGGCCGCAATGGAGACTGGCGACCATTAGTTGCCGAGGCTGAGATGGAGGCTCGCGGGGTGCTGGATGCCGCGGGCATCGGATACATCAGTGATGACGAGGAGAGCGCGGCCCGCGTTGCCAGCTTCACCGTGAAGCCGGTACCGGGGGTTGCCTCACCCACTGGCGGTTCGACCTGGCAGTCCTTGCAGCGCGGCACCGGCAACATCGAAACCGACTATCTCAATGGCGAAATCGTGATGATCGCACATCAGATCGGAATGCAGGCTCCGATCAATGAGCGGCTCGCCATCCTGGCGCGGCGCGCGGCGGCCACTGGAGCGAGACCCGGCGATCTAAGCGCCGATCAGCTTGCCGATGTCCTCCATCAATAAGCACTGAAGGATCCGTCTCTCCGCACAAAGCCACAAAGGAGGCCGATTACGTCGGTTCTGCCACGCATTCGTGGAGTTGTGCGGAGACAAGGCACGGCCAGCGTTAATAGACCAAGACCTGGACATTGTCGGCGAGTGCTGCCTCAACGAAACTTGCAGCACCTTGGATCATGGCCGATTCGACCAGATCGTCGACAACTAGCTCGCGCCGCGCAGCGCACTGGGTACACACCGTGATCGTGCCGCCTAGCCGGACCGTCTCAATGAGCTCGGCGACCGGGGTCGCGTACGGCAACTCCAGATCGGGCTGTCGCCCAGGCACTGCAAACCACACGGCCTCACCGGTCAACCAAACCGAGACGGAGGCTCCGGCAGCAACGCCCATAGCAGCGACGGTCCACGCCTGGTTAGCTCGCTCAGGCGCCTCGGCGCCGCAGGTGATCTTGATCAGTAGTGACCGAACATTGATTTCGGTGGACATGGCCTCCCATTGTGGCAGAGGGTATCGCTGTGTTGATCACAAGATTTGCAGGCTCGGCTCCCTGGGAAGCGATCTACGGCTATTCGCGGGTGGTCGTGGCCGGAGACTGGGCCATCACAGCTGGCACTACAGCAACCGGCTTGGATGGTGTGCTGCATCCGGACGACCCGTACCGTCAGACACTTGCGGCATTCACTATGGCGCTCGAGGCTCTGAAAGCGGCGGGGGTGGCGACTGAGCAAGTGGTACGAACCCGGATGTACGTCACCGACATCAGCGCCCAAGCAGAAATCGGGCGGGCGCACCACGAGCTGTTCGGGCAGGTTCGACCGGTGGCAACCATGGTCGAGGTAACGCGGCTGGCCGATCCCCTACATCTGGTCGAGGTCGAAGTCGAGGCCTATATCGGAAACTCCGATCTTGAACCCAGCCAGATGGAAGACTGGCAGCCGTGACGGAGCGATCGGGCAGCTAGCTATGCGCCTGGTCGTGCAGCGCGTGAGCTCGGCGCGGGTTGAAGTTGCCGGTGAGATCGTCGGCGCCATCGATCGGCCAGGATTATTGATCTTGGTCGGAGTGACCCATGATGATCGGGAAGCGACGGCCGATCGGCTTGCCGAGAAGGTTTGGACGCTCCGAATCCTTGATGCTGAACGATCTTGTCAGGATGAGAACGCGCCGATTCTGGTCGTCAGTCAGTTCACGCTTTATGCAGACACTCGGAAGGGTCGCCGGCCATCGTGGGGTGCTGCCGCGCCGCGAGCCGCCAGCGAACCCCTGATTGAGAGCTTTGTCTCCGCCCTTCGTCGACGCGGCGCGGAGGTTGCGACTGGGGTCTTCGGTGCCTATATGGAAGTCTCGCTGACCAATGACGGGCCGGTGACCCTGATCCTTGACTCAGCTAGCTGAGCAGCCACAAAAAGGCTACTTTTCGATATCGCGTTAGACGTCTCGAGAAGGCTAACGAGTGCCATATGAGGCTGTTGAAGCCTCGTTAGCCTTCTCGGGACGGGAAAGCGGGCCCAGACTAGGGCGGGCCCAAACTAGGGCGCTTCTACGTCAACGTCGATCTCAGCGACGCGGCCACGTGCGGCCACGACCTGCCGATCCAGCTTGGCCCCCGGCACCAGCGTGCGCAGCGTCCAGTTGCCGTCGACGGCAAAGAAGCGGAAATGGCCAGTCGCCGAAGTCGGAACTTCAGCGGTGAATTCACCACCTGAGTCGAGCAGACGAACGTACGCCCCGGCGACCGGATTGCCGCCGCGCAGCACGCGCCCCTGAATCACAGCCTCTTTGGTGACGTCGACGTCGGCCAGACTGAGGCCACCCTTTGTTGCTGCGCACATGCTGTTCTCCTTAGAACTGACGCGAGATCGCGTCGTGAATGGTCAAGCCCTTACGCCCAAGCCCTTACGCCCAAGCCCTTACGCATTGCCAGGTTCATCGCCGACGGCCACGGGAACGCCAACTAGCGAGCCGTATTCGGTCCAGGAACCGTCGTAGTTCTTTACGTTCTTCTGTCCGAGGATTTGGTGCAGCACAAACCAGGTGTGGGCGCTGCGTTCCCCGATCCGGCAGTAGGCAATGATGTCTTGGTCCCAGCTCAGGCCAGCATTGCTATAAAGCTCCTTGAGCTCGTCGTCTGACTTGAACGTGCCGTCGTCGTTGGCAGCCTTGCTCCACGGCACGTTGACCGCGGTCGGGATGTGACCACCGCGCTGTGCCTGCTCCTGCGGCAGGTGGGCCGGAGCAAGCAGCCGACCCGCGTACTCGTCAGGACTGCGAACATCGACCAGACTCTTGGCACCAATGGCGGCAACCACTTCATCGCGGAACGCCCGGATGTCGAGGTTGGGCTGCGTAGCGGTGTAGCTGGTGGCCGGCCGAGTGACAGTTTCAGTGCTCAGCTCGCGCGCGTCGAGCTCCCACTTCTTGCGGCCTCCGTCGAGCAGCAACGCGTTCTTATGCCCGTACAGCTTGAAGTACCAGTACGCGTATGCGGCGAACCAGTTGTTGTTGCCGCCGTAGAGCACGATCGTGTCGTCGTTGCTGATGCCGCGCTCGGACAGCAGCTTCTCGAACTGCTCTTTATTGATGAAGTCACGGCGGACTGGGTCCTGCAGGTCTTTCTTCCAGTCCAGCTTGATGGCGCCTGGGATGTGACCACCGTCATATGCAGTGGTGTCTTCGTCGACCTCGACAAGAACCACATTTTCGTCATTTGCGTGTTCTTCGACCCAGTCAGCATCGACGAGTACTTCTTGCCTGCTCATGTTGTGTCTCTCTCCTGATTGGTGTGTGGCTGAACAGCCGAGGGTGAGGGTACGGATGGCCGTACGCGGGAGGCGGGAGGAGGGCGGCGGCGACTAGAGCGCTGTGCGGTCAGGCTCGAGACGACGAAAGCGCCTCTACATTCGCCGCAGCTGACACAACGACGAACGCATCCGGCCGTGGTCTACAGCACGCCGGCGCGTGAGCGCGAGCGCCCACGGGTTCGTCGAAGTCACGAGGAGAAGACTAGGGGTGGTATTGGGCGCATCCCAACAACCTGTCTCAATAAGTGATACGGCGTTCCAAATATTGGAAGGATTGCCAGCCAGGCAACCGGTTGCTCTTGCTTCGTCATGCTTTCGTTATCGTGACTTTGCCCACGTGAAGACCGCCGAACGGCGCTAGACGCCCCCGGCGAAAGGCGGCAGTACTTCAACTTGTACGGCATGAGTCAGTTGCTGCTCAAGATCTTCCTGGTGAGCCGTGCGGCCATCAATCAATACAGAACTCACCTTGATGACCCTGTCGAAGTGCGGACTCGACCGGTGCTGACGCGCAATCTGGAGGGCTTGAGCGACCGATTGAGCCTCGATCACCTCCTCGGTTACGCCCGCTGCAGCCCGTGCGCCAGCCCAGTAATGAAGGGAAACGGAAACCATTGCGTTACTCTCAAGCATGCTTTCAGGCCATATCGGGGTGGGCTGAAGGCTAGCACCGGCATTGAATCCCTGACCCCGTGGTTGCAAGCGTCGGGATACGCGAGCAATCACCCTCAATTTAGTGAGGAGACCGCAATGGCCACCTTGCTGCTCCTAACCAACGACATGCACGCCTCAACCGAAATCCTGCCCGCGTTGGAGCTTCTTCCCCACCAGGTCAAAGTTGCCCAGGCCGAACCCACTGCTTTGCTCGACGCGCCAGCAGCGGACGTGATCTTGCTCGACGCTCGCCGAGATCTGGTCGCCGCTCGTTCGCTGTGCCGGCTTATGGAGACAACCGGAAAAGAGGCGCCGCTGCTGGTGATCGCCAACGAAGGTGGCCTGGCAGCGCTTTCAGCCGACTGGGGCTTTGACGACCTGCTACTGACCACGGCTGGCCCTGCCGAAGTGGACGTACGACTGCGGCTAGCGATGACCCCAGCCGTAGCCAGCAACGTCAATCCGGTAATCCAGTCCGGGAACATCGTGATCGACGAGGCGGGCTACAGCGCGAAACTCAACGGCGTACAGCTTGATCTGACCTACACCGAGTTCGAGCTCTTGAAGTACCTCGCGCAACACCCAGGTCGGGTGTTCAGCCGACAACAGCTGCTGAGCGATGTCTGGGGATACGACTATTACGGCGGTACGCGTACGGTCGACGTGCACGTACGGCGACTCCGCGCGAAGCTCGGTCCCGAGTATGAATCAGTCATCGGCACCGTTCGCAACGTCGGATATCGGTTTGTCACCCCGGCCGAGGAATCGGCGCGGCTCAGCGGGTAGTCGCTGACCTCACCCAACACGGCGTCGCTTAGTCGTTTCGCCGACGGGATTGTTCTCTTAGGCGCCGGATGTGTGCCGGGAGCGTTCCGGGAGGGCCGCTGGGGCGCAAGAACTGCACGCCGGCAAGTACCTGGGCGGCGAGCACAAAAAGCAGGGTGATCGCCAGCAGCCCGGCCGATGCAGTCACCCATCCGGCTGCATCGCTGCCTTCCATACAGGTGAAGAGCGCGGCAAGCGCGATGGCATAGGACACTAGGTGCACGATCCAGGAGAGCCGCGCCTCACCGTGTAGATCATGTAACCGCCGACCACTCCAAGAGGCCATGGCTCGCTGCCAGACGGCCACCTGAATGACACAGACCACCAGCATGAGGCCGGCAGAGATAAGTGCTCCGATGGCCCACCCGCGTCCCGGCCCAGCGCCGGCGAACGACGGGAATAGCACGACTGCGGCGGCTGCCGCAACAACCGCAACCGCGGCGCACGCCGCCCCAATCTGTGTCAAGCGCAAATGAGGAGCCATTCGAGCGGCGATTGCTGGCTGAGCGGTTGCGCCGTACGGAGCGATTGGCCTCGAAGGATTCTCATCCTCACTCATGAACCGCAGCATAAATGCCTGTTGCCTGCACATGCCGGAGGCATAACTCGCGTAACGCCTCACGCCTGGCCGTTACCGTGGGGCCTATGTCGACGCTGTTGACCATCTCGGTGGTAGCCGAGCTCAACGAAGCAGAGATCAACAGCGTGTTGGCACTGGTGACCGCAGCCGAGGCCGTGGACCACATACCCGCAGTCAACGAAGCAGCCCTGCTGCGGCTGCGGCGTTCCCATCCGAGTACCCAGCACCTGCTGGTCAGCGAGGACGGAAATCTCGTCGGTTACGCACAGCTGGAGTCAGGGCCGGAGTGGAGTGCAGGCCAGCTCGTGGTGTCGCCTAACCATCGCCGAACGGGTGTTGGCACCCAACTACTGCAGCGATTGATCAACGAGGCACGTACCCCGTTGCGAGTCTGGGCAATGGGTGACACCCCTGCAGCACGGGCCCTGGCCACGGGCGCCGGCATGGTACGTCAACGAGAGTTGCTGATCATGGAGCGCCGGCTGGATGATGCGCTGCCAACGCCGGTGATCCCACCCGGTGTGCAGATCAGAACCTTCGTGCCCGGTCAGGACGAGCAGGAATGGTTACGTGTCAACGCCGCAGCATTCGCGAATCATCCGGAGCAGGCGCTGATCGACCTTAACGACCTCAAGGACCGCATGGCTGAACCGTGGTTCGACCCTAAAGGCTTTTTCGTCGCCAGCAGGGACGGCACCATGATCGGTTTCCATTGGACGAAGCAGCATGAACATCGGCTCGGTGAGGTGTACGTGCTGGGCGTCACACCGTCGGCATTCCGGCAGGGCCTGGGCAAGGCGCTACTGCTCACCGGACTGCGCTGGTTGCAGCAGCAGGGGAACACGCGCATAAAGCTCTATGTGGAATCCGAGCACCAGGCTGCAATCGAGCTATACCTGAGCTATGGATTCGCGATAGCGAGCCGTGATGTGATGTACGCGCAGGGTTGAGCCTTCTTTCGGTCCCGTCGGGCGCGAAAGAGATCACGGACAACTCAGGAGTAAGAGATGGAAGCAGTAGAGGTCTCGACCGTGATAGAGGAATTGCTCCCTCCTCCCAGCCAAGTGGAGCTTCCGGCTGATCGTTTTCTGGACCGTGAACTGTCGTGGTTGGCCTTCAACAACCGCGTCCTCGATCTAGCCAAAGATGACCTGCGGGTGCCGCTATTGGAACGCGCAAAGTTCCTCGCCATCTTCTCGTCCAACCTTGACGAGTTCTATATGGTCCGCGTCGCCGGGCTGAAGCGCCGCATTGCCGCCGGGGTCGCGGTTCCAACAGTCAGCGGGCTGATGCCGCGCGAGGTGCACCAAGCGATTCTCAAGCGGACTCGCGAGCTGGTAACTGAACAGGCGCGAGTCTTCCAGGAGGACGTGCGGCCGGCTTTGGCGAAGGAGGGCATCGAAATCCTCCGCTGGGATGAGCTGACTGCTGCCGAACAAGATCGAATGGACGAGCTCTTCGCCGAGCGCATCTTCCCGGTGCTTACCCCTCTTGCTGTCGATCCCTCACATCCGTTCCCCTACATCTCCGGCTTGTCAATCAACCTCGCCGTGCTGGTGCGCAACCCGGAGACGGGCGTTCGACAGTTCGCCAGAGTCAAGGTCCCGACGATGCTCTCGCGCTTCATCACTCTGGCCGAGGGCCGCTATGTCGCGCTTGAGGACGTCATCGCTCATCATCTCGATCAACTCTTCAGCGGCATGGAGATCGTGCAGCACCACACATTCCGGGTGACTCGCAACGAAGACGTCGAGGTGGAAGAGGACGACGCCGAGAATCTGCTGCTCGCCTTGGAGAAGGAGCTGCTGCGGCGCAAGGTTGGGCGGCCTCCGGTGCGGCTTGAGGTCGAAGACGACATGGATCCGAGGATGCTGGAGCTGCTCGTCAGTGAGCTGGACATCAGCGAGCGTGAGGTCTTCCATCTGCCCGGACCACTGGACCTGCGCGGGCTGTTTTCGTTGGCCGACATTGATCGCGCTGAGCTGAAGTATCCGGCCTTCCTGCCCTCCACCCATCCGCATCTCGCCGAGGTTGAAACAGCCAAGCCGGCCGACATGTTCGCTGCACTTAAGCAACGTGATGTGCTGCTGCACCACCCGTACGACTCCTTCGCCACCAGCGTGCAGCGCTTTATTGAGCAGGCGGCTGATGATCCGCACGTGCTGGCGATCAAGCAGACCCTTTATCGCACCTCCGGTGACTCGCCGATCATTGACGCGTTGATCGAGGCATCTGAGGCAGGTAAACAGGTTCTTGCCCTGGTCGAGATCAAGGCGCGATTTGATGAGCAGGCCAATATCGCCTGGGCCCGTCGGCTCGAGCAGCACGGCTGCCACGTGGTTTATGGGTTACTGGGACTGAAGACCCACTGCAAGCTCTCGATGGTGGTCCGGGAAGAACCAGACGGTCTGCACCGCTACGCCCACATCGGCACCGGCAACTACAACCCCAAGACCGCTCGCCTCTACGAGGACATGGGGCTCCTTACCGCCAACCCGATCGTCACCGACGACATTGGCAGATTGTTCAACCACCTATCCGGAATGGCCCAGGAGACCCAGTACAAGAGACTGCTGGTTGCGCCGCACGGGATCCGCAACGGACTGATCGACCGGATCAACCACGAGATCGTCAATCACCAGGACGGCAAGCCCGCAGGTATCAAGATCAAGGTCAACTCCATCGTGGACGAGGCGACCTCCGACGCCCTCTATCGTGCTTCGCAGGCCGGCGTGCCGGTGGATCTGTGGGTGCGCGGCATCTGCACCATCCGGCCCAGTGTGCCAGGGCTTAGTGAAAACATTCGGGTACACAGCATTCTGGGCCGCTTCCTGGAGCACAGCCGCCTCTTCTGGTTCGCCAATGGTGGTTCGCCATCGGTCGGCATCGGCTCCGCGGACATGATGCACCGTAACCTGGACCGCCGAGTAGAGGTGCTGGCTTCCATCACCAATCCAGCACATATCGCCGAGATTGAGCACCTGTTCGACATCGCCTTTGACGACGGCACAGCATCCTGGCATCTGCAACCTGATGGAAGCTGGATTCCGCACACCAGCGATGGCGACGGTCATCCTTTACTGGACATGCAGGACTACCTGATCAACGCCACAAGCCGACGACGCGCAGCGACGAAGTAGTTCAGTGTCCTCGGTCAGCGCAACCAGCACCAGTAAGAATCAGGTGCGGTCGCCCAGCCGACCGATCCTCGCTGGTGGCGCCGTAGTCACTCGGGAACATCCGACGCGAGGCACCGAGGTTGTAATCATCCATCGCAAGCGCTACGACGATTGGACTTTGCCGAAAGGAAAGGTGGAGGCCGGCGAGCCAGTGCCCGTCTGTGCGGTACGCGAGGTGCATGAGGAGACCGGCGTCACGATCAGGCTCGGCGTGCCGTTGGACTCGATCACCTACGAAGCTGGCAACTCCGGTCTGAAAAGGGTCGACTATTGGGGCGGCGTCGTCTTGGCGTCGGTGCCCCGCGCACCGGATGCCGAGGTCGATGTGGTCTCCTGGCTGCCGGTACGTGCCGCACTCAGTCGACTCACCTACTCCCATGATCATTTTCTGGTGCAGCAGTACTTTGATCAGCCGGCCACTACGCCGTTGATCATCTTGCGGCACGCGAAGGCAATGGATCGCAAAGATTGGTCGCGCAAGGATGCAGCACGACCCATCAATGCGCGAGGGCGGCGCCAATCGAGGCTGCTGATCCCTTTGCTGTACGCCTATGGAGTGACCAAGATCGTCAGCTCCACAGCGACTCGCTGCATTGCGACGGTGCTGCCTTATGCGCATCAGCACGAGCTGGCTCTTGAGACATACAGCTTGCTAACCGAGGAAGAAGCCGAAAGCGACCCGAAGGCGGTCGAGAGCCTGATTCGCGAAGTCCGGGCCGCCGCAATCGACAGTGGTCAGCCAACCGCTCTGTGCGTACATCGGCCGGCACTGCCCCAAATTCTCAACGCTCTCGACATTCCGCCGACGACTTTGGCGACCGGGGAGTTCCTCGTCGCGCATCTGGCGGGGGACAACACGGTTCATGCACTGGAACGGCACCGACCTCAAGCCTGAGCGCTAGGCCTAAGAAGCAGCCGAGTTCACCTGACGTTCATCCCAGCCGCTACATCAAGACAGCCAGCCGTCATAGGTTCGTAGCGCTATGAGCGAGCGAACGTGCAGTGCACCCTGAACCCGCCGCCCGGGCGGCAGTCCAGGTGCTGGCTATTTCGGACACAGACTCCTACCTCAAGTGGAGTGCCGCGACATTGGACGCCCTGCCACGCTCATGGGCATCCAGCCAGGTGCTCATCACCAACCCAGCTCTGCCGTCGGCGGCACAGATTTGGGCAGCCAGCAGCCGGCCGGTGGAGGTCCTGTCCCATGCTGGAGTCAGACAGCGGATCCGGCGCCAGTGCCCTGATGTGGTACTGCTGGCATGTACCGGGCCGGTGGTCGCCGCCCTGACCGCTCAGCGCGTTCTCTGGGGCCGCAACCGACCGGTCCTCGTTACTGGCCTACCGGGAATCAGTGTGCCGGCGAGCTACCGGGCAGTGATGGCGCGGGCGGCATGTGATCTGTTTCTGCTGCACAGTAAGCGTGAAGTCGCCGAGTTTGGCGAAGTCGCCGCACGGTGCGCGCCACGGCTCGCTTTTGGGTTGGCATCACTACCCTTCCTGCCCAACCGGCCGCCGAGCGCTGTGGTCAATTCCGCGCTCGGGCACCATCTGGTTTTTGGCGCCCAGGCCAAGGTGCCGCCTGAGCGGACGGACCGAGAACAGATTCTGCTGGCGCTGGCCGATGCTGGATCGGCCGTGGTCAAGCTCCGCGCTTGGTCTGAGGAGAATCAGACGCACTCCGAGACCTGGTCGTACCCAGCGATCATGGCGGACCTGGTTGCTCAGCAGCTGGTAGCCGAGGGCGCCGTTGCCTTCATCGGGGGTCCGATGCGCGAGGCGCTCCGCACGGCACGCGCCTTTGTCACCGTCTCATCGACTGCGGCGCTGGAGGCTATAGCGATGGATCGACCAATCTTGATCATCTCCGACTTCGGGGTGTCCGCCGAAATGATCAATCTTGTATTCGAAGGCTCGGGTTGCCTAGGAACCCTAGACGATCTTCGTTCGGACCGCTTCTTCCGCCCCGATCCCCGGTGGCTGGAGGCCAACTACTTTCATCATGCCGACGAGAACGACTGGCGGGAACGGCTCGGCGAGCTACTCGCGCTACGCGCAGCTGGGCAGCTGCCTGGGCGGCCTCCGGTAAGTGCCTCACTGCGGCAACGCGTACGCAGGCGCGTCCGGCTAATCATTCCGGCCCGACTTTGGCCGCACCTTCGCCGGTTGGGAATCAATCAGCCGGTTCGATTGGGCCGTCGAAACAACTTAAGTGCCAACGGATCAGCGAGCGTCCAATGAGGATCAGGCTCACCTTCCGTCCTGTGATGTGGCACTATCCGCCAGTGCCAGCGGATAAGGGGCGTCGGCGTATTCCGGCCGCGCCTGTTCTGCTGGAATCGATGAAGCCTCATCGACTGGCAGCCCAAATGACTTCTGCGCGCCAGCCGGCCTGGCCCTCGATCGAGCCACGGGCTCTGTCCGTTGGCGATGCTCAATGACCAGATCGCAGAGTTCGCGGACAGCTCCATTGCCACCCGGCCGGACTAGCACCAATCGCGCTGCCTGTTGCACGGCTGGATGAGCATCGGCAACCGCAACCGGCCATCCGACTAGACCCATTGCACCAAGATCATTGACGTCGTTGCCGAGATAGGCCACGCGGTCGGTGGGAATCTGGCGCGCCGCTAGCCACTCGCCCACGACCCGGCGTTTGTCCTCAACGCTGTGCAACAGCTCGACGCCAAGTTTGGCCGCTCGGGCCTGAACGACGGGATTGACCTCCTTGCTCACAATAAGCAGTGGTATCCCAGCCAATCGCAGTCGTTCGACGCCCAGGCCGTCGGCTCGGCTGACGCGCACCGACTCCCAACCGTCCTGCGCCACTGTCACGAGATCATCGGTATGCACGCCGTCGAAGTCGGTGATCACTGCATCGACATCGATTTCCTGCGACGGCTCCATGACTTGCGCCACAGCGCCGGCCAAGATCAAATCGTCAAGGTGATCGATGTCAACAGCACTCAACTCGGGCACCTGCACGACCGCGGTACGGCCGAAGAAGCGGTGCCGTGTCGCCCGAAAGCCGGTAGCCGACATCACGTAAAAGGCACCGGTTTCGCGGAAGTCAGGCTCTCTGTCCTGACGACGGCGGCGCACGGCAGGGTCGTGGTTTTGCCCCGTCACCAGGCCGAAGCTGCCCGTCGGGCGCCACAGAAAATCATACGTAGCCACAGCGGAGAAGACCGAGTTCGCATGATCATGAAGGATTAGCTCAACACCTCTGTCAAGATCATCAGGTGCAATAAATGGACTCGTGCACTGTACAAAAACGATGATCTCCGGTTCCTCGCCGATCAAGATCAACTGGTCGAGAGCATGGAGCAACGCAGATTCCGATGAGGCAGTGTCGCCGGACAACTCGGCCGGTCGCATGATCACCCGGGCTCCGGCGGTTTCGGCAGCCGCAGCGATATGGGCATCGTCAGTGCTGACATAGACAGCGTCAACGAGCCGTGCAGCACGGCACGCATCGACGGCACGCTCGACGAGACTTCGTCCACCAATGCGCCGCAGGTTCTTGCCAGGTACGCCTTTGGAGCCGCCGCGTGCGGGAATGATGGCAGTGACTTGCGAACTCACGCGCAGTAAACCCCTTCAATCGGTTCAGCAGGCTACGGTTGCCAGACCGTAGCTGCGTCGCGCCGAAGCCGTCACCCGACCAAGGAAGTCGTCGGCTCGCACCGTCGTCTCGGGCTGGTACCACTCGTTTGCGATCTCGCAGACCACTACTCGCACTTCAGAGTCGGCAAGCACTATGGGCAACGTGTGCACCACCGTAGATGGGAAGCTGACAATCTTGCGGCCGATAGGTCCTCGGCGGGCAACGATCTCCAGCGGCAGAGCCGACCTTACGACCTCTATCCCCATTCGCTCGATCAGGTCGAGCTTCCAATCGGCCTCCTTGCGGTGGGCGAAATACCGGTCCGCGTCATAGCGTGTGATCAAGGTCTCTACTCCACCGAGGTAAGACTCGGGCTTCACAACGCCCGATTCGACCAACGACGTACCGACCAAGTCGGCGCCCGGCTTCAACTGCGGACCCGGCTGTCGCGCGCGAACCCAGGAGAAGTCGTTGGGGATTATTCGAATCCCGGGTAGGTCTACGGGCATACAGGTAAACAGCCGCAGCCGGCAACCGGAGTGTGACGACAAGCGGCGGCGTACTGACCCCGCGACCTGATCTCGCGCAAGCTCGGTAATCTGCCGGCGCTGGCTGGGGGTTGCTACTCGATGCCAGCGCGACAGCTGCTCGCCTACGATCCACTGACGCGCAAACTCAAGCGTTGCCGTGCCATCGTCGACGATGGTTACTTCGAAGGGCTTCGTGACGCTGATGATCGCCTGGATGACACCTGAGTATGGGTCACCGACGACCAGCCGGCGTACCCCAGCCAACTCACCGGCCAGGGCACGTAGGCTCCGAGCAACAGCTAAGCCGCCGAGCCGCGGTTCATGCCAGGAAACTGTGTGACCAGCCTCTCGCGCGAGCACGATCATGGACCTCAGCTGCGTACGAGTCAACCCAGCGACGGGTGCCAGGACAGCAATCTTAAGACCGACAAGATCATCTTCCAGCTGCGCCAATTCGATGACGTTCAGCAGTTGGGCAGGGCTTTCCACTAGGGCGAGAGCGCCCTGCCCAGGGCCGGCATAGAAAGTCACGACACAGCCGCCAGATCAACCTGATCGGTCAGCTCACCGGGTACCCGACGCAGTTTCTTCATCGCGGCACGCTCGCCGTCATAGATACGTTTCACGCCGTCACCCATGGCTTCGGTGATGACACGCACGTCGCGCACTAACCGGACGAGACCATGCGGCTCGATTGATGCGGCCTGGTCGGAGCCCCACATGGAGCGGTCCAAGGTGATGTGACGCTCCACGAAGACCGCGCCCATGGCTACCGCAGCCAGCGTGGTCTGCAGCCCTGTCTCGTGACCTGAGTAACCGATGGGAACGTTCGGAAACTCACTCTGCAGTGTGTTGATCATTTTCAGGTTCAGCTCGCCGGCAGCCGCCGGGTAGGTGCTTGTGGCATGACACAAGATGATGTTGTCGCTGCCCAGTACCTCAACGGCGTGCCGGATCTGTCGCATGGTCGACATGCCCGTCGAGAGGATGATCGTCCGGCCGGTAGCCCGGAGTCGCCGAAGCAGCTCGTCATCAGTCAGGCACGCCGAGGCTACCTTGTGTGCCGGCACGTCGAAGGCCTCCAAAAAGTCGACGGACTCGACATCCCAAGGCGAAGCGAACCACGCAATGCCACGACGCTTGGCGTGTTCATCGATGGCCGCGTACGCCGCGATGTCGAACTCCACCCGGTGCCGATAGTCGATGTAGCTCATACGGCCCCAGGGAGTATCGCGTTCAATCTCCCACTGATCGCGTGGTGTGCAGATCTCTGGCGTGCGTTTCTGGAACTTGACTGCATCGCAGCCTGCGTCGGCTGCCTTGTCGATCAATGCGATCGCATTGCCTAGCTCGCCGTTGTGGTTAACGCCAATCTCCCCCGTTATGTATACGGGGAACCCGGTACCGACTATGCGGTCACCGAGCCTCCGCGTAGGGGCGTCCAAGAACCAAGACTTGTTTGCCATGATCACGACCCTAGGCAGCGCAGATGGCCCAGCAAGCCTGGAGATCTGAACAGCGGGAAAACACTTGGACAACATGGCGGTGTTGATCACTGTGTGTTCACGGAGCGGTAACGTGACACTCCCCTAGTGATCATCACGCGCCGCGAACTGTCTATCGTCGTTAAGTGATCAGATTGTCGGTGATCGTTCTCTTCAGCGCTGCGCGTGCTGGTGAGTTGGCTGGGCGAAACCCAACCCTTAATGGCGGCTAACCGACTTGGCTTGGCTGCCGTTCGTAGAGATCAAATCCAGTTCGAACCGTCGGGGCTTCCCCCGCGGTCTGCATGCGCCGAGCCCTTTGCCGCGCCCGAGCCTGACGCAGCTGGAGTTGAATGCCGTGGGGCAAGACCCAACGGGCGACGGTCCGCAGTCGGGCAGCGCGGTCGCGCACCAGCGGAGTGCGCTGTGCGGCCAGCTTGCGGTAGGTGAACAGCTCATGCTGTGAGGCGAACAGGGCGGTGCTCCAAGCGTGCGGACGACCGCGGTCATCGCGCAGCGTAAGCTCTAGCGCCCGATCACTCAGCTGCTCTGCGGGAGTAGCCCCATTGGTGTCGAAGAAGTAATCCCTGAGCCAGTTCTTGGCCGGAATCCCAATTTCGTCCCGCTCCAGCTGGTCGAAGGTCCGCAGCAAGCCGGACTTCAGGAAAATGTGGTTACCCAACTGCTCACGTACGTCCAAATCGGCAATGAAGGCAGTACACACTCCGGCACCCACAGCCTCCAGCGCCGCTGTCGACGAGACCGTCAACATCAGGTCGAGATCAGCAAGCCGCTCAGAGACTGGGGTGTAATCGATCGAGAAGTTGGGCGGCCTGCTCATACCACTCAACAGGGCCTCTGGGTGAAACCTCATCCGGTGGAATGTGTCCTCGCCGATGCGGTGACGAGGCTTCAATACAACATCACGGTCGGGATGAGCCCGCGCATACGCCAGCAGCCGCTGGTAAAGGTAGAGCCGGTCCTCTCGGGTCTGCGGCACCGTCGGCTGGTCGGCGAACATCACTGTCTTGATCGGTCCGTCGACCGGTGCCGGGCGGTATTTGCCGGGCAGCAGGGGCAGCCCACAAAGCAGCAGGTTGTCAGTCGGCAGCTGCAGGTTGCGGGCGACTTCGGAAAAAGTGGCCAGGTCGCTGTGGGAATTCACAGCCACAATGTCGGCCGCGTAGCGGTCGAGGTAACCAGCGACGATCTTTTCGATGATCACGCCGACCCATCCGGTTATCGTCACCGGGGGCGCCGCACCGGTGAGCGCAACAAGGTCGAACAGCTCGTGGCAGAACTTCCGGACTTGCGGTCCCTGGAGCGCCAGAACGACCACGTCTACGCTGACCGATTCGTTCATGAGTTGAGCCCAAGGCATATAACTCACCGCGCTCGCTCCGCAGTCGGCAAGTTGGCTGTTTGAGATTGAATTCCGAATGTCACTTGGAATGATCGTCAGGCAGCTGAAGCCCCTGGATTCAAGTGAACGGCGAATTGCTCCGGCCCATTTCAGCTGAGAATCGAAGGCCGCAACAAGAATCGCGGTACGAGCGGGCATGGTTGACGTGTGCGTCATGAGCGAGAGTTCCTCGATTGGGGCAGTCACAGCGTGAGTCAGCAAGTCTTCTAGCCGAAATGTAGGAGCATTGATCGCTCGATGGGCTTTATCTAAAGATCGTCGGCTGTCCGCCGTTCGCTGACCACGAGGACTTGGTCCAGCAGATCCTGCCTGAACAAGCGGACTGATATCCGTCCGAACGCATGTCGCACGAAGTCCTCGAAGTTCGGCTCTGGAACGTCGAATGGGAGGACGGGAATCTCACTCTGGGTTTTGCCTGGTCCAGCAATGCCAGCCTGTACCTCGACTTGCCTCTCGGTGCGGTCGACCACATAGACAGTCGCACTAGCTGAACCGTCGACGTTGAGATCAATTCCCACAATGGTGAAGCGATCACGATCGATCAGCGCAAGCTCATAAATGCTCGGTCGGTCCTTGATCGCTTCGGCATCGTCGGCAGCGACCGTGCCTACATAGTCATTGAAGCGCGTGCTGGCTGGACCAAGCACCTGTTGTCCCCGATGCTCCATCGCCACACCGTCCCATAAGAAGGTGAACAAAGGGTGACCAGACGCTAGCGCTCGCAAGAAGGAATTGTGCGCTGGCCAAGATATCAAGGCGACAACGGAAAACGCCGGCGCTCCTCACTTGTCGCCTTTGGCACTCCTGCGTCGATCGTTCACCCTTTGTTCACCTTCGCAGGTCCATTAGGACACGTGGTGGGACTACCTTCGCCGCAGCAGGAGGCCGCGGACGCCGCGTCCTTTCTGAGCCATGCCCCGACGTGCATCGTGGCCGCCGGGTTCACCCAGGGGAACGCCCCTTATCTGTGAAGGACACGCATGACCATGAACCGCCTTGTGAGCTCGCGAGCTAGCCAGCTCGCCGCGCTGGCTGCTCTGGCCACCCTCAGTCTCACCGCGTGCGGCTCCGATCCAACCAGCGCAGGTCAACCTGCGGGAGAACCTGAGCCCGGCAGCAGCGCCAACGCGTCGGGACTTGCCTGCCCTGAGGGCAAGATTTCCGCTGAAGGATCCAGTGCCCAAAACAACGCCATTACCGAAGTCATCGCCAACTACGGCGCCCAATGCGGCGACAAGGCGACAATCGAGTACAACCCGACTGGCTCCGGTGCCGGAATCAAGTCGTTCTACAACGGACTTGTCGATTTCGCCGGATCCGACTCGGTACTCAAGACTGAGTCGACCGACGGCGTCGTCGAGGCAGACAAAGCCAAGGAACGCTGCCAGGGCAACCCAGCTTGGAACCTACCCATGGTGGTTGGCCCTATAGCTTTCGCGTACAACATTGATGGCGTCGACAAGCTCGTGCTGAACGCCGAGGTGCTCGCCGAGATCTTCAAGGGTGGCATCAAGACGTGGAATGACCCAAAGATCGCCAAGCTCAACCCAGAGAACCAGCTGCCTGGCGAGAACATCACGGTCTTCTTCCGCTCCGACGAGTCCGGCACTACCGAGAACACCGCGAAGTTCCTCTCGAAGGCGGGCAACGGCGCCTGGAAGGACGAACCATCCAAGGCTTGGACTGGCATCGGAGAGGGTAAAAACAAGTCCTCCGGCGTCGCGGAGGCCACTGCCAGCACCAAGAACTCCATTTCCTACATGGAGTGGAGCTATGCAAAGGACAGCAACCTGAGCATGGCCCAGCTGGACAGCGGTAGCGGCGCGGTCGAGCTGACAGGCGAGTCTGTCGGCAAGGCCGTGGCTGAGTCCAAGGTCAAGGGCAGCGGCAATGACTTGAGCCTCGAGCTGAAGTACTCCGACATGGGTGCCGGCGCGTACCCTGCCCTCCTTGTCACCTATGAGATCGTCTGCAGTAAGGGTCTGGCACCTGAGAAGACCGCGATCGTCAAGGATCTCCTGACGTACTTCTCCTCACCTGAGGAACAAGGCAAGTTGGAGGAGCTTGGTTACGCGCCACTTCCCAGCGATTTGCAGTCAAAGGTGCAGGCCGCAGTCGCAGCGATCCAGTAACCCACCTCCCTCCCCCGGGTGGGGCGGGTCATCGCGGGAGCACTCGCGGTGACCCGCCGCCCGATTGAGGACCCGAGTCAGGAGGACCTATGGCAGTGACCGATACCGGCGCGACCGAGAGGCTCGAGCCAGAACCGGATGCAGCGCACGATCCAAGCCTGTCGCCGGCAGGCGGCCACGTGGATCACATGCACAGCCCCATCCCTCAGGTCATCCATCACCAAGCGCCTGCTTCGACGGCGGTCGACCAAGTCGACCGAGCACCGCGCGGTGTCAAGCTCGCCAAGATCAGCCAGACCGGGGATCGGGTGTTCCGTGCGTTGGCCTCCACTGGTGCTTTGGCCATCGTCTTAATCGTGCTCTTCATCGGCATCTTCCTGTTGGCGCTTGCGTTACCTAGCCTGCAGGCCAACCAGGACAACTTCTTCACTTCGCGTAACTGGTCAGTCGGCGGCACCGATCTAGCTTTCGGGATCTTTGGGCTGTTTTGGACCACCGTCCTTTCCTCGATCCTGGCCATGGCGATCGCCGTCCCGATCGCCGTTGGCGTCGCGCTCTGTTTGACCCAGTACCTGCACAAGAGAGCGTCCGGCCCGGTCTCTTTCGTGGTAGACCTGCTCGCCGCCGTGCCGTCGATCATCTTTGGCCTGTGGGGACTGACTGTGCTCGGACCATTTCTGGCTCCCGCAGCCGAGTGGCTGATCAGCAAGATCGGCTGGATCCCGCTGTTCAGCGAGAACATTGATCCCAAGGGATCGGTGTTCGTCGCCGCCGTTGTGCTAGCCATCATGATCTTGCCCATCGTGACGGCCATCTCGCGCGACGTCTTCGCGCAGACCCCGCGCGACCACATCGAGGCCGCTCTTTCACTCGGCGCGACGCGCTGGGAGGTCATTCGCACCGCGGTGTTGCCCTATGGGCGGTCTGGTGTCATCAGCGCGTCAATGCTCGGGCTGGGTCGTGCGCTCGGCGAGACCATCGCTGTCATGATCATCCTCACCACACCGGCACCGGGCAGCCCCTTCAGCCCTTCAATCTTCGCTGGTGGCGAGACCTTCGCCAGCAAGATCGCGAACAATGCTGCCGAGTTCGATAGTCCTGCAAAGACGGGGGCCTACATTGCGGCCGGTCTGGTGCTCTTCGTAGTCACGTTCGCTGTGAACGCGATGGCCCGGATCATCGCCGACCGCGGGGGTGCGAAGTCATGAGCGCGACGACGACCACCAACACTGACGCTCAGCTGTCCTTCCGGCGCCCGAGCGGTATCCGTACCGTCAAGAACGGCGCGGCCACAGTCTTCGTGACTATCGCCACAGCGCTGGCGGTCATCCCGCTCGCCTGGGTGCTCTACACCGTGATCACCAAGGGCATCCGGCTCATCCTGAGCCAACAATGGTGGCTGCAAAGCCAGCGCGGCATAACACCGCGCCGAGAGGGCGGTGGTGCCTACCACGCCATCGTCGGCACTGTTGAGATGGCCTTGATATGTGCTGCGATCGCGGTTCCGCTAGGCATCTTGGGCGCAATCTTTCTGATCGAGTACGCGAAGGGCACCAAGGTCGCGCGCGCGGTGAGCTTTATGGTGGACATCCTCAGCGGTATCCCTTCCATCGTCGCCGCGCTGTTCATCTACGCGTTGTTCATTACGATCTTTGGGCTGGGCCGCTCCGCTGTTGCGGTGTCTTTGGCACTGGTGCTTCTCATGCTTCCCGTGGTACTTCGATCGACCGAGGAGATGCTCAAACTCGTACCGCAGGAGCTTCGTGAGGCCTCTTACGCACTCGGCGTACCGAAGTGGAAAACGATCCTGAAGGTGGTTATTCCCACTGCGTTCGCCGGCATCATGACCGGGATCATGCTGGGGCTGGCGCGTGTCATGGGCGAGACTGCGCCGCTGCTGATCTTGGTGTCGTACGCGGTCGGCATTAACTTCTCACCGACCAGCGACACCATGGGCGCGCTGCCCACCATGATCAACACCGGTCGTGACCAGCCGCCGCAGTTCCCTGGCTACGAACGAGTCTGGGCCGCCGCACTGACCTTGATTCTGATTTCGATGGTGCTCAACCTGCTGGCGCGCGCCATCGCCCGCGCTAGCAAGCTGAAGGAGAAATAGAACCATGGCTAGACGAATCGACGTGCGGAACTTGGACGTCTACTACGGCGGCTTCCACGCCGTGGAGGACGTCACGATGACGGTGGAGCCGCGTACAGTGACGGCCTTTATCGGCCCATCAGGATGTGGCAAGTCCACGCTGCTTCGTACTTTGAACCGGATGCACGAGGTGATCCCGGGCGCACATGTCAAGGGCAGCGTGCAACTCGACGGCACAGAGCTGTACGGGGAGGGCGTCGATCCCGTCGCGGTTCGCCGAGTTGTCGGCATGGTGTTCCAGCGACCGAATCCGTTTCCTTCGATGTCGATTTACGACAATGTCGCCGCAGGTCTGCGACTGAACGGAGTGAAGAACAAGAAGATCCTGGACGACTCCGTGGAACGCTCGCTCATCTCAGCCAACCTGTGGAACGAGGTCAAAGATCGCCTCGGGAAGGCCGGCATTGGCCTTTCCGGCGGGCAGCAACAGCGACTCTGCATCGCTCGGGCGATTGCCGTCGAGCCGCAAGTGATCCTGATGGACGAGCCTTGCTCCGCCCTCGACCCGATCTCCACGCTTGCTATCGAGGACCTGATCGGCGAGCTGAAAGAGAAGTACACCGTGGTGATCGTCACCCACAACATGCAGCAAGCTGCTCGGGTAAGCGACCAGACGGCGTTCTTCAATCTGGCGGCTCAGGGAAAGCCCGGCAAGCTGATCGAGATCGGTTCCACCGAAAAGATCTTCTCCAACCCAGACCAGAAGGCGACCGAGGACTACATCACGGGCCGGTTCGGCTAGACGTCGCTCGCCCTACTTCGCCTTGCGCTTGTGCGCCTGTAACGACCGACCATTTGCCCTCTGGCCCAGGCGCTTCGCTACATAGACTCGGCGCGTGAGTGCAAAGGCCGGATGGTACCCCGATCCAGGCGGGGGCCAAGGACTCTTCCGGTACTGGGATGGCAAGGCTTGGTCTGCAGCGACCTCACCCAATCCCAGCGCACCTCCTCCAATACAGGGATTGGTTGGCGCGGGGACAACGCCGCAGAGCGGCCCCATCGGACAACCGACATACCGCCAGGGCGGACAACCTGGATACGGCCTGGGTGGGCAGCCAACGTACGGGCCGTCCCCGTATGGCCAGAACTACGACGGAAGTGCGTACGCGAACTACCAGGAGCTTGAGAAGAAGAAGTCTCCGGTCGGCTGGTGGATCGCCGGCGCCGCGCTGGTCATCGTGATCATCGTCGTCGCGGTTCTAGCCATCCGTGCCGTCACCGGTGGCACCACTGAGACCACCGGCGTGCCGCCTGGTCAACCGACGCAGGACGTCTGCCCACCGCAGAACACTGCAAGCCCCGAGGCCCCCGTAAGCCACCCGGCGGACGGACGGGTCCACGGAGGTCCGGTCTCTTACCCGAGGCTGGGTCCGCCCTGGGGAGCGCCGCAAAGTGATAACCGGGTGCCGTTCGGAACCGACGTGCAGAGCCAGGTGGTTCTGGACCAAGCTAACTATGACGGGCAAGGTACCAACTGGATCGCGCAGGTCCTGGTCGCTGAACTACAGGCTGGCGATGGATTCTTTACCCCGGAGCAGGGCTCGCAGATTGTCGTGAAATGCATCCTCGGAGCGTTCTACGGGAACAACCCAGTCGAAAGCGATGTCAAGGTCAACGAGGCGACCACCATCGATGGGCACGAGGCCTGGCTGGTGGAGTCGCAGCTCACCTTTGACATACCGGGGCTGAAAGCCAAGGGTGAGTATTTGATCGTCGCGATCATTTCTGCCAGTCATCGGTCAGGTCTCTACTACGCGACGATCCCGGACACCTTGCCTGAACTTGTGGAACCGGCTCGCGATGTCCTGAAGAACCTCCAAGTCGACGGTTAGGAAGATTGCGGCTGAGCCTGTCGCATATGCGGGCTGAGCCTGTCGCATATGCGGGCTGAGCCTGTCGAAGCCCGACGGCCGAGCAGCCCTTCGACAAGATCAAGCCGCATGCTTGCTGGCGTCCATCAATCGGCTGCTTTCTGTACCTGTCGTGAGGCTGCCGGCCACATAGACTCGGGCCCGTGACTGCGAAGGCTGGCTGGTACCCCGATCCGGGCGGGGGCCAAGGACTGTTCCGGTACTGGGACGGCAAGGCATGGTCGGCGGCAACCTCTCCCAATCCGGGCGCGCCTCCGCCAACACAGGGACTCGCTGGCGCGGGAACAGCGCCGCAGAGCGGCCCCATCGGACAACCGACATACGGCCAGGGCGGACAGCCCGGACACGGCCAGAGTGGACAGCCGGCATACGGGCCGTCTCCGTACGGCCAGAGCTACGACGGAAGTGCGTACGCGGACTATCAGGAGCTTGAGAAGAAGAAGTCGCCAGTCGGCTGGTGGATCGCCGGCGCCGCGCTGGTCATCGTCATCATCGTCGTTGCAGTCCTCGCCATCCGTGCCGTTACAAGTGGGGACCCCGGCACTACCGGCGGGCCTGTTGCACAGCCGTCACAGGACGTCTGCCCGCCGGAGGTAACCCCGACTGCCGAGCCCTCACCCGACCCGCCAGACGGTCGGGTCCACGGCGGTCCCGTTTCTTATCCCATGCTTGGTCAGCCGTGGAGCGCGCCACAATCCGAGAGCCGGGTGCCGTTCGGTAGCGACGTAAAGACTCAGGTCGTAGGGGTCGAGCAGGACTATGACGGCAGTGGCTCCAACTGGGTCGCCTCCATCCTTGTTGGTGAACTGCAGGCTGGCGATGGGTTCTTCACACCGGAACAGGGTTCTCAGATTGTCGTGAAGTGCATTCTCGGCAGGTTCTATGGCAACAACCCCGTGGAGAGCAACGTCAAAGTCAATGAGAAGACCACCATCGACGGCCATGAGGCCTGGTTAGTGGAGTCCCAGCTCACCTTTGACATCGCAGGGCTGGAAACCAAGGGCGAGCTGCTTATTGTGGCAATCGTTTCCGCCGGCAACCGGTCCGGTCTCTACTACGCGTCGATACCGGATACCACTCCTGAACTTGTGCAGCCGGCCCGAGATGCGCTGAAGAATCTCCAGGTCGACGGCTAGTTCTGCGGGCTGAACCTCTCGAACCCGCGCTGCCCCAAGGCGCCTCCGACCGGGTAGGCCCACGTGCCATCAGGCGGGCTCAACAGCTGGCCAGGCCCCGGCGCTCCTTCATCGCCACGACGCGCGCGGCGCTTTGCGTAACACGCTTGGCGAAGTCAGGATCGTCGGATGCCTCGTCGGTGATCGCCTCCGCCATAGTGGCCGCCAGGCTGGGATCGCCGATGATCAACAAGTCGCCGCCGGCAGCAATGAAACGGGTCGCGCGCTCACCCGGAGGGAGCGTCCGCATGGCGGCGGCCGCCAAGTCATCAGAGATCACGACTCCGGAGAATCCAAGATCTTTCCGCAGCATTTCGCCTATGATCACGCTCGAGTACGCGGCACGATGCTCGTCATCGATCTTGCGATAGACCGCCGACGAGACCATCACCATGTCCACCTTGGCGCCGACAGCAGCGCTGAAGCCAGCCAGTGCTGCATCATCACGCGTTGTTGTTCTGTCGATCACTCGAGTCATGAAATCTGTGTTGCCACGTACCCGGCCTAATCCAGGGAAATGTTTGACCGCGGTTGCGATACCCGCATGATTCATGCCCTCGGTAAAAGCCGTCACCTTTTCCGCCACCGTCTTCGGGGAGGAGCTGTATCCGCGACGCAAATGGCCGATCGGCCGGTTGAGCCAGACCATTGTCCTAGGCACGACGTCGGCGACCGGCGCTAGATCAGCATCAATTCCGGCGGCCTTGAGTTCCCGACCCCACTTGTACGCGTCTCGTCGGAGTTGAGCATCCGACTTCTTGGCCTGGATGGTCGCCGGTGGGATCGTACTGAATCCGGGACCCTTAAGCCGCTGTACCAGGCCGCCCTCCTGGTCCACGGCCAGCATGACCTTCACACCTTCCGGGCTGCGTGCCGCGTCGCGTACTCGACCGACGAGTTCTTGAATCGCCTGCATCCCCGCTGTGGAGTTGCCCAGCAGGAGGACGCTCCCTGCTCGGGTCCGGTCGATCATCGTCCTCTCTGAGGCACTCATTCCGCCGGACCTGATAGCCACCATCAGCAGTTGCCCAGCGCGCTCGGACATGCTCATATTGCGGACGAGCGCTGCACAATGTTGGTCCGCGGTAAACGATTCGCTCGGTTTTGCCACGCTCTTGCTAGTGGGCTGCTGACTCGTCGATTTCGAGGTATCTGCCGGCTCGGAAGGTGGTACGTCAATCGGCGGCGCCGCAGTCGGCACTGCGCCACATCCCCCCAGTACCGCAATGATCATTAGCGCGCAGCTGATATGCAACGCCCGCCAATCACCTCTCGCTCGACCCACAGCACCTCAATCCCCGTTAGATTCACCGCACCAGCCTGTTGGCGGCCAGAGCGGTCCGGACACTAGGGTTGTCGCATCTCGGTGGAGGACGCAGCGGCGCATCCACACCTGTACGCCCACCCAATATGGAGGACAATCCCATGTCGAGCGTCACCAGCGTAAGCCCACGCACTCTGGGCGACGTAATTCCCGGCGGCCTGGCCCGCAGCATCGCCCTCGTGATTGGCGGTGCCATCTTCGTTGGGCTTACGGCTCAGGTGTCCATCCCCCTGCCGTTCACTCCGGTTCCTCTCACGCTGCAGACCTTCTCGGTGCTGCTTGTCGGCGCTGCATTGGGCAGTGTCCGTGGCGCGGCGTCCATGGCCCTCTACCTGCTAGCCGGAGTGGCGGGGGTGCCCTGGTTCGCGAATCAGCAGAGCGGCTGGGCGTTCGCATCCTTTGGTTACATCGTGGGATTCGTGGCTGCCGCCTGGCTGGTTGGTCGACTTGCCGAGCGGGGTGCTGACCGCCGCGTGCTGCCGACCATAGGCATGATGGCGCTCGGCAACCTGGTCATTTACGTCTTCGGTGTGACCGGCTTGATGCTGATAGCGCAGATGTCGTTTAGCCAGGCGTTGGCGTTGGGAGTGGTGCCTTTCCTGATAGGGGATGTCATCAAGATCCTGCTGGCTGCCATGCTGCTGCCAGGCACCTGGAAACTGATCAATTCCCGCAAGGGCTCATAGATCGCAGGCAATGCCGTTCACAGCCGAGGTTCTTCCAGCAGGACGCGGGGGGCACGTTGTCCTAGTGCCCAAGGAGGTCGCCGCAACCTTCAGTCGCAAGCGGCCTCCGGTGCTCGCACATGTCAATGGCGTCGAATATCGATCCCGGCTCGCGGTCTATGGCGGTCAGAGCTATCTCGGCCTCCGCAAGGATCTGCTCCGCCAGCTTGGCGTCGGTGTTGGTGACCAGATTGAGATCGAACTGGCTGAGGACCACGAGGAGCGAGTCGTTGTCGAGCCCCCCGAGCTCACCCAGGCGCTTGCCGACAACCCAACCGCTCAGGCCGCGTACCAGAAGCTGCCCTTCACGCATCGCAACGAGTACGCTCGGTGGATCGACGAGGGCAAGAAGCCGGAGACTCGCGCTGATCGGGTTGCCAAGACCATCAAACGGTTGACCGAGCCTCGCTGAACCGCCCTGAGCATGAGTGTCCCATCGGGTGATTTCCACCCTCACCTTAGGAGTCCTCAGACTCTGTCAGGACCCACGTAAACGCAGGTTTCCGCGGGAGAGTCTGGGGCTTGATGAGGTTGGGATATGGCAGGACGGCCAGGCCTCGGAGTCAGTCACCGACGCCGAGGAGGGCATTCTCGATCACCTCAGTTATTGCTGGGTGAATCCAGTACTGCCCGCGGACCACTTCTGGCGCGGACTGTTCAAAGCTCATCGCATGGATTAGCGGCTGGATCAGCGCGGATGCCTGGGGCCCGACCACGTGTGCACCGAGCAGCAGCTTTGTCTCAGCATCAGCGATGATTTTGACAAAATGATCAGTGTCTTCCATGGCCCAGCCGTACGCGGTGTCCCCGTAGTCCTGCTTGGAGACGACAAAGTCGATTCCGTGCTCTGCAGCCTCCGCCTCCGTCAGCCCCACTGATGCCACCTGCGGCATGGAGAACACCGCGCGCGGTACGAATCGTCGATCGTTGGTGATCATCGAGTCGGGGTGAAGCAGATTATGCTGCACCACCCGTGCGTCGCTGTTGGCAATGTGTTTCAGCTGCTCTCGCGAGCAGACATCGCCAAGCGCGAATACGCCCTCGGCAGTCGTTCTTAGGTACGGATCCACCACAATCAGCCCATCGTCATCGACGTCGATCCCGCCGCGTCCGGGGTCCAAGGTGTCGCCGTTCGATGCTCGTCCGGTAGCGACCAGCAGTATCTCAGTGTCGAGGTACTCAGGCTCGTTCTCCGGACCCTTCACATGCACCCGTACCCGCCCTTCGACTGTCTTCTCAACGCTCGTCACGCCCGTGTTAAGCCGAACATCGACTCGCCGGCCGAGAAGTTCAGTGAATCGCTTGGCTACCTCACTGTCTTCTTTGCGCAGCAGCACGTCCGAACGGTTCAGCACGGTGACCGATGTTCCGAATGCGGAGAAGACATGAGCAAACTCCGCCGCAATGTAGCCGCCTCCAATGATGATCATGGACTGCGGTAGCTCAGGAAGCCTCATCACCGTGTCGGAGGTATGGAACTCAACCGAGCTCAAGCCGGGCAGATCTGGGACCACTGGGCGGCTGCCCGCGCCGATCACGACACGGTCTGCGGTAATGCTCTCCGGTGCCCCTACCTCTAACCTGCGCGGCCCGACGAAGCGCGCCCGGCCGTCGAAAACGGTGACATTGTGGCTCTGCTGACGGTGGGTCCGGCCATTGGCGGCCTTGGGATCGATCCGGCCGAAGATGCGCTCCTGGATCTCCCGCCATCTGACTTCCCGGACATGTAGATCAACACCAAGCTTGGTGGCCTGAATCGACGAGGCGGCCAGATCGGCCGGATAGACGAACATCTTGCTAGGGATGCAGCCCACGTTGAGGCAAGTGCCACCGAAGGTACCGAGCTCCACCAAGGCGACATTAAGGTGGTCGAACCTTTCGTCGATGATCGAGTTTCCGGACCCGGTGCCGATGATGCAAAGGTCGAAGTGCCGCACGTCGCCATCGTGCCAGCACCTACCTAGCGTTACTGCTCGGTAGCGCTTGCCGCGTACCCGAAAATGGCGACACCATTAGGCGGTGGGTGGCACAAGCCTCGGCGGCAGGCTGAGCCGTCATCGTCGAAGCCGAATTTCTTACCTGGCTTTACTTCGGCGTTCCAGCAGCTACACCATGCATGCGTGGTACATCCGGGTAGCCGCATTGGTGATCATCGCCGGCCTCTCGGTTGGCAGTCGTAGCAACCTGCTGGCGATTGCGCTGTGTCTGCTTGCTTCGATCGGCAGCTTTCTGTTGTGGATGAACGAGCGGCACCTCCGAAACGGGACCCAGCCACGCTTTTGGCTGTCCCAGGTCTATCTCCGAAACGTGATCAAGACCGATGGTCGACATCGACTGAGTCTTGGTTCCTACTTCGAGATTCCCGAGGCATTTGTGCTCATAGCGATCCCGTGCTGGATAGCGACTGACGATCCGCTGTGGGCCCGGCTCATCATGTTGGCCGCGGGCACAGTGTTCTTGATCACTACGTCCTTACTGATCTTTAATGACCACACCTGGTACAACCCCGAGGAATCCGATCCTCCGGCCTGGCACGAGATCTTCCGATTGGTGGCCGGCCCGCTCACTGCACTGCCCATTTGTGTGATCGCCCTACCAGCCGAATGGGGACCTGACGGTTGGCTTGCAGCGTTGGCAATTTGCTTGATGCCACTCGCGGTCGTGGGCTCGCGAATCTCGGACACCGATTTGATCATGCAAACCCTGCCGGCACTTGTGCAGGAGGAGTCCCACGCCGGACGTGAACTGGTGATCAGCGAGACGCACGGTGCTCTTTCGACCAATTTGCGGCTGATTGAGCAGCAGGCGCGGGAGATTCGTGCTCTTGCTCCCTGCTTGTACGAACTGGCAGTCTCAGCCAACAGTCGGCTCCGGGAGACACTGACCCTGGCACAACTCGGCCATGACAGCTCGACGAAGCTGCAAAATCTCGAGGCTCCGGTGCTTACGTTGGCGCGAGCCGTCGGCGCCAAGGCGGCAGTGCACGTCAGCGTAGCTGAGCTGTCCGCGGATGATCGCGATCTTGCCCGGCTGGTCCTCAATGACTTGGTTGGCAACGCGTTGAACGCCGGAGCCGGTGACATCCAGGTCGCCGTAACGCCCGACGATGGTCTGGTCGCGATCTCAGTGACTGACGACGCTCCACCGATGGCTGATGGAGTATGGAAGACTCCGGGAACGAGTTCGGCGTGGCTGGAGGCTCGCCTAGGAGGTCTCTCCGGATCACTGAACTCAGAACAGAACGGCACTACGAAAACCGTCACTGCTCGTTGGGTGCCTGAAATGATTGATCAAGTCCGCGGATGATCAAAGGTGCAGAGTTGATCAAGGATGCAGAGTTGATCAAGAGTGTGGAGGTATGGCAGTGACCCCAGGTGGCGTGCTGTTGGTTGATGACGTGCCGGGTGAGCGAGCGAACTTCGAGCAGGTGTTCGGACGTGATCTCAGGGTCGCGACCACAATCGATCAACTGAATGAGCACCTACGCCGTGGCTGCACCTGGGACCTGGCGTTCGTGGACTTCAATCTGAGCTCTGAAACCAGTACCGGGCTGACCGCTCTGCTCCGGCTGCACCATGAGCGTCCGGAGACTCAGATCGTCACCTATAGCCAGTTCACCGAAAGCGGTCGCACTCTGTACGCGGCAGCGGCACATCACTGGTTCAAAGCATCGGCGTTGATGGACAAGACCAAGAACGACCCGGGCACGCTCGTGCGCTATCGG
>Ga0081538_10000381_pt1 | contig 50433 bp, 48 predicted proteins | sample TabmetS5T2R1_FD_71022 | JGI IMG/M metagenome (GOLD analysis project Ga0081538, IMG submission 71022) | Tabebuia heterophylla rhizosphere microbial communities from the University of Puerto Rico - S5T2R1 | ecosystem: Host-associated > Plants > Roots > Rhizosphere ...
CGGGGCCGGCGGCGTCTCCGGACCCGTCCGCGAGCACCCAGGTGTCCTTCGAGCCGCCGCCCTGCGAGCTGTTCACGATCATCGAGCCCTCGCGCAGCGCCACCCGGGTGAGCCCGCCGGGGATGATCTTGATCTCGTCCCCGTAGATCGCGAACGGCCTCAGGTCCACGTGCCGGGGGGCGAGCGAGCCGTCGGGCAGCGCGGTGGGAACCGTGGAGAGGGCCACGGTCTGCTGTGCGATCCAGCGCTCGGGCGCCTGCTCGACGAGCCCGCGCTGGTCGGCCAGCTGCTCCTCGCTCGCCTGCGGCCCGATGAACACGCCCTTGCCGCCCGACTCGCCGGTGGGCTTCACGACCAGCTCGTGAAGGTGCTCGAGCGCGTAGGCACGCTGCTCGGGGTCCGCGAGCAACCAGGTGGGCAGGTTGTCGAGGATCGGCTCCTCGCCGACGTAATAGCGGATCATCTCCGGCACGTAGTGGTAGATCGCCTTGTCGTCGGCCACTCCGGTGCCGACGGCGTTCGCGATTGCGACGTTGCCGGCGCGGTAGACGCCCATCAGCCCTGGCACCCCGAGCAGCGAATCCGCGCGGAACTCGAGCGGGTCCATGAAGGCGTCGTCGATGCGCCGGTAGATCGAGTCGACCTGGGCGAGGCCGCGTGTCGTGCGCATGTAGCAGAGCCCGTCGCGGACCAGGAGGTCCGATGCCTCCACCAGCTCAACTCCCATCTGCCGGGCGAGGAACGCGTGCTCGAAATAGGCGCTGTTGGCGGGGCCCGGGGTCCAGACGACGACCACCGGGTTCTCGCCGCCGCCGGGAGCCGCCGCCTGGAGTGCGTCGAGCAGCAGTGCCGGGTAGTGGCTGACCGGGCGGACGTCGTAACCCGTGAAGAGCTCGGGCAGCAGCCGGCTCATCGCGATCCGGTTCTCGAGCACGTACGAGATCCCGGACGGCGTGCGCACGTTGTCCTCGAGCACCTTCCAGCGCCCGTCCGCGTCGCGCACGAGGTCGCAACCAGACACGTGGCACCAGACCCCGCCCGGCGGCCGGATCCCGTGCGCCGCGCGCTCGAAGTTCGAACGGGTGAGGACGAGCTGCCAGGGCACGATGCCCTCGCGGACGATCTCCTGCCCGTGGTAGACGTCCTCGACGAAGTAGTTGAGCGCGCGCACGCGCTGGGCGAGGCCGCGCTTGATCGTCCGCCACTCGTCCGCGGGCAGGATGCGAGGAACCAGGTCGAGCGGGAACGGGCGATCGCGGCTCGGGCCCTCGGGCCCCGAGGCGTCGAACGTGATCCCCTGCTGGACGAAGATCGCGTCGCGCCGCTCCCCGGCGGAGCGCAGACGGTCGCGGCCCAGCCGGGTGAGCGCGCCCACCAGCCCCGTGGCGGGGCCACGCGGCCGGCCTGGGCCCTCGAACAGCTCGTCGAAGAACCCTGGCGCGGGCGCATAGTCGGGTTCGATGACGTGGTGGGTCCCCGTGCTCAAGGACTCTGAGTATTACCCGTCACGAGGTTTGCAGGAGACCAGGCGTGGAACTGGAACAGCAAGGTGATGAGCGCGACGTCCGCAGCCCGCCGGCTGAGCCCCGAGGGGCAGCGAGCTCTGGCGGCTTTCCTGGGCGGAAGGCTGCCCGCGGGACAGCTCCACGCCGAGCTGCTGCGCACCGAGGGCCACCGGCCCGCGCCGCCACCCCCGCTGCCGGCGGACACCGCCACGCTGCCCGTCCCGCGGGCGCTCCAGGTGGCCTGAGCCGAATATCGTCCGCGCCGTGGCGGTCTACGTCGACGAGCCGATGTGGGAGTGGCGCGGGCGCCGCTGGTGCCATCTGACGGCCGATGCGACGGTGGAGCTGCACGAGTTCGCCGCGCGGCTCGGGCTGCGGCGGGCGTGGTTCCAGTCGAAGCCCGGCCGCCCCTGGCACGACCACTACGACCTCCCGCACGAGTTCCGGGAGCTCGCGCTGCGGATGGGAGCGGTGGCTCTCACGACGCGCGAGATGGGCGCCCGGCAGGCGGGCCGCCGGCGGGCCGCGCGGGCGACCCGCTAGTGACGCCGTCCATGGCGAATCACATCTGGCTGGCCGAGGAGCGCGACCTGGACGAAGTGACCGCGCTGATCGCCGCCTTCCGCGACTGGTGGGGAAAGGACGTTCCCGCCGACGAGAGCATCCGCTCGACCGTACGGACGCTGCTCGGCGATCCCATGACCGACTACCTGCTCGCGGCGCCCGCCGCCGGCGAGGCCGCCTGCGGTGTCTGTCAGCTCCGCTACCGGCTGAGCGTCTGGACGGGCGCGGAGGACTGCTGGCTCGAGGACCTCTACGTCGCCGGGCACGCCCGCCGGGCCGGCATCGGGCGCTCGCTGGTGGCCGCCGCCCTCGACCGGGCACGCGCGCGAGGCTGCCGCCGGGTCGAGCTCGACGTGAACGAGGAGAACACCGCGGCGCTCGAGTTCTACCGCGCGCTGGGCTTCAGCACCGAGCCGAAGCCGCCCGGGCGGACGCTGTTTGTGGCGCGCCGGCTCGACCCGTGATATTCGAGCACTGACAACGTTCGCTTCGGGAGGGGCCGTGAAGTCGGGAGGGGCCATCAAGGGGTCGGGAGGCGCAGTTCTCGCGCTCGCGGTGGCGGCGCTGATGCCGGCGAGTCCGGCAGCGGCGGACGCGCCCAAGCAGAAGCCGTCCAAGCTCAATCCGGTCGTCTTCGTCCACGGCTTCGTGGGCTCGGGCGCCCAGTTCGAGTCCCAGCAGATGCGCTTCACGAGCAACGGCTACCCGCAGCGACTCATCTCCGTCCTCGAATACGACTCGACATTCGCCCTGAACGCGAGGGAGCAGGTGTACGCGAAGCTCGACGCGCTCATCACGCGTGCCACGCGCCGCTCGGGCCGGCCGAAGGTCGACGTGCTCGGCCACTCGCTCGGCACCTCGATCATGCAGGACTACCTCGCCACCCCGGAGCGCGCGGCGCGCGTGGCGCACTACGTGAACATCGACGGTCGCACGGCGGCCGCGCCGCCGGGCGGCGTCGCGACCCTGGCGCTCTGGGCGGGCGTGGGAACCCCGGGCAGGACGATCGCCGGCGCAGCCAACGTCACGATCCCGAATCAGACCCACGTGCAGGTGGCCACCTCGGCCGAGTCGTTCGCCCAGATCTACAGGTTCCTGCGCGGCCGTCGTCCCGACACCACCAGGATCGCCCGCACGAAGGGCGACCGCGTGAGCGTCGCCGGCCGGGCCGTCCTCTTCCCCCAGAACGCCGGGGCCCAGAACGCGACGCTGACCGTCTGGAAGCTGCGCGCCGCGAGCGGCAAGCGCGCCGGCCGGCGGCCGGCTGCGAGGAAACGGCTGAGCGGCAACGGGTCCTGGGGGCCTTTCAAGCTCGAGCGCGGGGCGCGCTACGAGTTCGCGATCTCGCGCAGCACCGGTACCCATCACCTCTACTACGAGCCCTTCCAGCACGACGACCACCTCGTCCGCCTGCTCACCACAGAACCGAACACGGGGCTCGACGCCCTGACTGAGAAGAGCGACCGCCACGCCGTCCTCGTCGTAACCCGGAACAAGGAGCTCTGGGGAGACCAGGGCGCCGCCAACGACGTCCTGACCATCAACGGCACCAACGTCGTCAACGCCGCCACGAGCCCGCAGTCGAAACGCACCATCGGGATGTTCGCGTTCGACGCCGGAGCTGACGGACAGAACAACCTGAGCGCGCCTCTGCCTGCGTTCTTCTCGCTGCCGTTCATCAGCGGCGTCGATCTCGCGATCCCGGCTTCACGCCCACCGGACGGGAGGATCTCGATCCGGCTCAGGTCGAGGGGCCGCGGCCGGGTGCGGGCGATAAGCATCCCGAACCTCCCGTCCTCCACCGACCGGATCTCGGTGCAGCTCAACGACTTCGAGTAGCACGGGCCCGCACCTGTCTCGCTCGCGGCGTTTTCGTTTCATCGGTACCGGGTAGGGCCGGGGACGGTTCGACGTTTCTATCTGGGGGGGTTTGCATGCGGCCGAGGATCCGGTCCTGGTTGGCGGTGTCAATCGCGGCGGTCGTGTGCCTGCTTGTCGGGGCTCCAAGCGCAACCGCGCAGATCGCGCCGCCGTGGTGCGGCACCCCGATGCCCGATGCCGCGGAGAACCTGCCTGACGGCACGGACCCGGCGGACCCGCCCGGGAGCTTCCCGCACATCCCGTACTACGCGATCGGCTGCACGCTCGACGACATCGCGAGCCGCAGCGGCGGGCGAATGCAGGTCGAGGTCATCGGCCAATCCGCCCTCGGCCGCGACATGTACAAGGTCACGATCAATGCGCTCGACACTCGGGCGCAGCAGAACGCGGACGCACGCCTGCAGCGGGTCATCGAGCTCGCCGAGCGCAATCCCCGCCGAGCGCAGGAGCTGATCGAGCGGCGCGACCTGAAGGTCCCGATCTTCATCCAGTCGGGCATCCACGGCAACGAGTACGAGGGAGTCGACGCCGCGATGCGCATCATCGAGCGGCTCGCGACCACTCCGTATGGCACCGACCCGCAGGTGGACGCGTGGCTCGACCATGCGGTGCTCGTCTTCAACGTGATCCAGAACCCGGACGGCCGGATCGCCGGCACGCGGGCGAACGGCAACGGCTTCGACCTGAACCGCGACTACATCACGCAGTCGCAGTCCGAGACGGTCGCTTCCGTCGGCGTGATCCGCGAGTGGTTCCCGATCGGGACCTACGACCTGCACGGCTACGTCGAGCCGACCCTCGTCGAAGGCACGACGGTGCCGCACAACCCGGGCATCGAGTACGACCTCTGGACGAAGTGGAACCAGCCGCGCATGGACGCGAACCAGGCCGGGCTCGCCAGCGAAGGCTTCGGCATCACCCGGCCCATCAACAACATCCCCCCCGAATGGATCCCAGAGGGCGAGACGCTGCCCCAGGGCTGGGATGACTGGGGCCCCTTCTACACGGGCCAGTACGGGCAGCTGCGCGGCCTCGACGCGTCGACCGTTGAGATGTGCAGCGAGATTGACGCCACGTGCGGGATCAACGGCCGGACGCCGTCCTTGCTCGGCCGGTTCGGGGCGATGCGCCAGACGGAGCTCGTCGTCAACTCGACCGTCGACTTCCTCGTCGAGAACCGCCGCGAGATGCTCTACGACCAGTACGAGATCTACCGGCGCGGGGCCGAGGACGCTCCGCGTCCGGAGCTCCCCGGCCCGCTGCCCTTCCCGGGCACGCCGGAGGACCACGACTACATGACCCCCTATCCGCGCGCACACGTGGTCCCGGTCGGGAATGGCCAGCGCAGCGACGCGGAGGCCAAGCGGCTCGTCGACTTCCTGCTCGCCAACGACATCGAGGTCAGGCAGCTGCGGCGCGATTATCGCTTCGGCAACCGGACCTTCCAGGCGGGCTCGTACGTCGTCTGGATGGATCAGTCGCTGCGCGCGCTCGGCAACACGATGCTCGACGTCGGTGACGACATCTCCGACCGCGTCACGCAGCTGTACGCGCCGCCCGGCGCGTGGAGTAACGGCTTCCTGTGGGGAGCGGACGTTGTGCGGATCGAGCGCGACCGGCGCTTCACGCCGAACACGAGCCCGGTCGACCAGACCGACGAGGTCGAGGGCGGCGTCCGAAGCGGGCGCTCGGACTGGCTCGCGCTCGAGGTCGACTCGCGGACCGCGGTCCGCACGGCCAACGAGCTGATCGGCGACGGGGTCCCGGCGCGGCTGGCGCTGGAGCCGTTCGAAACGCGCGACGGTGACATGCCCGCGGGCAGCATCCTGTTCGCCGAGAGCGCGCGGGCCCAGCTCCGAACGGCCGGCCGTCAGGCGGGCCTGTGGTTCGAGCCCGTGAGCGGCCTGCTGCCAGAGCGCGAGGCGATCGAGCGGGTGCCGCGGATCGCCTGCCTGTGCTCGGCGCTCGAGAACTGGGCGCTCGAGACCCGGCTGGGCTTCTCGGCCGACCAGTTCACCAACAACAGCATCAACACGGCTCCGGCCGACCCGCTGGCGAACTACGACGTTATCTACAACACGAACCAGAGCTATCCGGCCGACGCGCCGGCGAACGCCACGGTGCGGGCGCGCTACGCGGCCTTCTTCGCCGCCGGCGGCGGGTACGTCGGAGCGCGGATCAACGGCGCCAACTTCGTGGCGGCGGAGACCGGCGGCTCTCAGCTCGCCGGACTGCAGGCCGAGTGGCAGGGCAGGCAGTCGCAGGCGGGCAAGGCGACCGAGCAGGTCGATCAGCTGCTCGAGACCTTCGGCCGCGTGATCCCGGCGTTGCAGGAGGACGTCAGCGGGATCATCTATTGGGACAACGCCGGCGGCGGGAGCAGCCCGATCACCGGCGCCTATCCGGGCCGTGACACCGCGCTCGTCGAGGATCCCGTCTGGTTCACGGACGTGCCGGGCGACGTCGAGGTCGACGGGCGGCTGCCCGCGTCCGACTATCTCGCCTCGGGCCACTGGCCGAACCCCGACCCGTCGGCGGGCGGCTCGCCGGTGATCCTTCACGGTCCGAACACCGCGGGCACAGCGCGCATCACGCTGTTCGGGATCGACCCGCTCTTCCGGGCGCACCCCGAGCGGAGCTTCCCGGCGGTGTCGGAGGGCTTCTACTGGGGGGACCTGTAGCCGATCCGGCGTAGCCTGACCGCTCCCGGCCGGCCCGTGGGGCCGGCCGGGGGTCCGCCCGCTTCGCTAGCGTTTATCCGCTCCGAGCCCGAGTACGCGGCGCCCGGCGCGACCAGCCGAAGGGGGCAGACTTGCACGCACAGCGCAGGGCGCCGGTTTCAGTAAGGCGGCGCCGGCTCCTGCCCCGAATCGGCGGGCGAGACATCGCCATCGACCTCGGGACCGCCAACACGCTGGTCTTCGTGCGCGGCGAGGGGATCGTCGTTTCAGAACCCTCGGTCGTCGCCGTCGACACCCTCACGGGAGCCGTGCACGCGGTGGGCGAGGAGGCCCAGCAGATGATCGGCCGTACGCCGGCGAGCATCACCGCCGTCCGGCCCCTGCGGCACGGCGTGATCGCGGACTTCGAGGTGACGGAGGAGATGCTTCGCCACTTCATGGCGCGCGTGCACAGCAGCCGGCACGCCCGGCCACGGGTGATGATGTGTGCCCCATCGGGTATCACCGACGTCGAGCAGCGCGCCTTGACCGAGGCCTGCCTAGCTGCCGGTGCGCGTTCGGTCCATCTGATCGAGGAGCCGATCGCGGCCGCCATTGGAGCCGGGCTCGCGATCGAGGAACCGAGGGCAAACGTGGTCCTGGACGTCGGGGGCGGGACGAGCGAGGTCGCGGTGATGTCGCTCGGAGGGATCGTCGTCTCACGATCCTTGAGGGTCGGGGGCTATGACCTCGACGACGCGGCGGCGGCATGGCTGCGGAGCACCCATGGCCTGGCCATCGGGGAGACGACAGCCGAGCGCGTCAAGCTGGAGGTCGGCAGCGTGGCGCCGGACCAAACCGATGCCCACTCTGAGGTCAAGGGCAGGGACCCGATTACCGGACTTCCGCGTCAGGTCCTGATGTCGTGCGATGGGATGCGCGAAGCGCTGGAGGATCGAGTTGCGGAGATCGTCGCCGCGGTCAGGGCGGCGCTCGAAGAAACGCCGCCCGAGCTTGCGTCCGACGTCTCCCAGCGCGGAATCCTGCTCGCCGGTGGCGGAGCCCTTCTCCGCGGGTTGGCCGAGAGAGTCGAGCAGGAGACGAACGTGCCGTCCCGCCTCGCGGATTCGCCGCTCACCTGTGTCGCGGAGGGGGCAGGTCAGGCCCTCGACGAGATCGAGCTGCTCGAGCGCGCGAGCGTCAGGGCGACGGGCCGTCGCCGCTGAGCGCCTGTCGTTCGTCGCGCGGACCTACGCCAGGAATCCCCCGTCGACGCGCAGGGTGGCCCCGGTCGTGAAGGAGGCCGCATCGGAGAGCAGCCAGACCGCCGCCTCGGCCACCTCGTCGGCGACTCCGAAGCGGCCCATTGGATGCTGACCACGCAGCCGCTCGCGCTCCTCGGCGCTCGGCAGCTCGTCGGTCATCCCGGCGTCGATTACCCCGGGCGCGAGGCAGTTCGCGCGCACCCCGCGGGCTGCGTACTCGACAGCGATCGTGCGGGTGAGCATCTCCACGCCGGCCTTGGAGGCGTTGTAGGCCACGTCCTCCGGCCACGCGCGCTCGCCGGCGACGGAGGTGATGTTCACGATGGCGCCCCCGCCCGCCTCCACGAGCTGCGGGAGCGCGAAGCGGCAGCAGTAGAACGCCCCCGAGAGGTTGACCGCGATCGTCGTGTCCCATTCGCTCAGCTCCATCTCGCCGGTCGGCGCCTGGACGCAGTCGACGGCCGCGGCCGTGACCAGCCCGTCGAGGCCGCCGAGCCCCTCGGCCGCAGCGGCAAGGGCGCGTTCCACCGCCGCCGGATCGGACACGTCGGCCGGGACCGGCAGGGCCCGGACCCCCTGCTCGCTCGCCTCGGCAGCCGCCTCCTCGAGCGTACGGGGGGTCCGGCCGACCAGTCCGACGGCGGCACCCTCGCGCGCGGCCGCGAGGGCGATCGCCCGCCCGAGGCCTCTACCGGCCCCGGTCACGACCACGCGCCGACCTGCCAGCCGGTCGCTCACGGCTGCCCGCTTGCCGGCCTGGTCACCGGCCCGAGCGCCTTCTCGAGGGTCGAGCGGATTCGCCCCGCCACCGCTTCGAGACGGGCCACGTCGGTGCGCATGGCCACCGCGGAGACGCTGATCGCGCCCGAGGGCAGCCGGCCGGAGCCCATGAAGAGCGCGAACGCGATGCAGTTGACCCCGAGCTCGCTCTCCTCCCGATCGAGCGCGTAGCCACGTTCGCGTGTGCGGCGCAGATCCTCGCCGAGCGCGCGGGCGGACACCAGCGTGTTGCGCGTGCGCTTCTCGAGCGGTCCGTAGCGCGTCACGAACTCGCGCACCGCGTCCTCGTCCTCGAGCACGTGCGCGAGCATCGCCTTCCCGACCCCGGTCGCGTGGGCCGGGTTGCGCCCCCCGATTCGCGAGCTCATCGTGATGGCCCGGCCGGTGGGCTCGATCTTCGCCAGATAGACGACCTCACCGCCCTCGAGGTGCGCGTAGTGGGCGGTCTCCGACAGCCAGTCGGAGAGCGTCTGCAGCACGGGCCGCACCAGATCGACCTCGTCCCGGCGCTCGTGGTAGTCGAAGGCGATACGAACAAGCTCGCTTCCGACCCGGTAGCGCCCGCGCTCGTCCTGCTCCGCGAAGCCGGCTCGACGGAGCGCCGCGAGCGCCCGGTGCGTGCTCGACTTCGGCGCGCCCATCTCACGCGAGAGGGCCTCGAGCGAGACGCCCGACGAATGACCGGCCAGAAGCTTGAGCGTGGCGAGCACCCGGTCGGCCCCGGTGAGCGTCGCGGTCCCGTCCCCCTTGGCCATCGCTCAGCGCCCGATCCCGGCCGCGACGGCCCGCACCAGGTGGCGCTGGAAGATCAGGTACACGCCGATCACCGGGAGCGTCGAGATGAACAGGCCGGCCATGAGCGCGGTGGGGTCGAGGTTGAAGCGGCCCTGGAGCTGCAGCACCCCGACCGTCAGCGTCTTGGTGCTCTCGCTCGGGAGCAGCAGGAGCGCGAAGATGAACTCGTTCCACGCCCAGAGGAAGTTGAAGATCACGAGCGTTGCAAGCGCGGGGCGCGCGAGCGGAAGCATCACGCGGACGAAGACGCCGTGAGCGCTCGCGCCGTCCAGCCGCGCGGCATCGACGAGCTCGTCCGGCACGCCGCGGAAGTACGCGGTCATCAGATAGGTGTTGAACGGCAGGTTCACCGCGCTGTAGATGAGGATCACCGACCACGGGGTGTCAAAGAGCCCGAGGTCGACCATCTCCACGTAGAGCGGGACGAGCAGGATCAGCGGCGGCACCGCGATCCATGCGAGCACGAACAGGTAGACAGCCGACCGGGGCCGCCAGCGCAGCTTCGAGAACGAGTAGCCCGCCATCGAGGCAACCACGATCGAGAGCAGCACGGTGCCCGCGACCACGAGCAGCGAGTTGCGCATGTAGGTCGGGATGCTCGCGCCCTCCCAGGCTCGCTGCAGGGTGTCGAGGGAGAAGACCGAGGGCAGCCCGACCTTCGACTCGTCGTAGTCGGCATTGGTCCGAAACGCGTTCGAGGCCATGAAGTACAGCGGGAACAGCGCGGAGGCGGAGATGAGCGCCATGCCTGCCACCACCGGCGCACGCTTCCAACCCTCGCGCCGGGTCACGCTCCGCTCCGGGTGAGGATCCGGATCTGCAGGGCGCCGATCGACGCGGCGATGAGCGTGAGCACGACGCCGATCGCGCAGGCGTAACCGCTGTTCCCGAGCGCGAACGCCTCCTTGTAGATCATGAACTCCGTCACGTAGGTGTCGAAGCCCGGGGCGCCGTTTGTGATCACGTAGATGTAGGCGAACATGAACGCGAACGCCGTGACCGTGCTCGTCACGAGCACCAGCTCCATCACCCGCTTGAGATTGGGGGCGACGATCGAGAACAGCACCCGCGTGGGGCGCGCGCCGTCCATTCGCGCGGCTTCGGTCAGCGACGGGTCGAGCGCGCTCATCCCCGCCAGATAGATGAGCGTGTTGTAACCAAAGTTGGCCCACACGAGCACGAGCAGGACCGCCGGGATCGAGGTCTCGGCCTTGCCGAGCCAGTCCTGCTCCAACGAGGACAGGCCGATCGAGCCGAGCAGCGAGTTGAGCGGGCCGTTCAGCCGGAACACCACCTGTGCCACGAGGCCGACGACGACGGTCGAGATCACCGCCGGCAGGAAGAAGGTCGAGCGAAAGAAGCGCCAGCCCGGGATCCGCTCGTGGATCAGCCAGGCCAGCATCAGCGGCACGGTCACCTGGATCGGCACCGAGAGCGCGAACAGCGCGTTGTTGCGGAGCGAGGTCCGGAAGACCGGATCGTCGACGAGTTCCGTGAAGTTGTCGAAGCCGACCCACTCGGGTGCGTTGATGCCGTCCCACTCCGTGAAGGCGTGGTAGATGACGCTCGCCAGCGGATAGGCGATGAACGCGAGCACGAGGGCCAACGCCGGGAGGACGTAGACAACGCCCCACAGCCGGTCGCGGTTGGCCACGGCGCAGCGACTACTCGAGCGTGGGCAGCTGCTCGTCCATCGACGCCATCGCCTCCTCGGGCGTCTTCTTGCCGGACAGAGCCTGCTGGAGCTCCTTGTAGAACGTGAGCGCCACGGGCACCGGGATCACGCTGTCGAGCACCGGCATCGCCGGGTCCTGGGAGGCATCGACGAAGAACTGCACGAACTCGTCCTCGACCAGGCTCTCGTCGACGCCCTTCAGCGCAGGCGGCGTGCCGAGGATCGTGAGCAGCTCGCCGGCCGCGGTCTGGTCACTCGCGACCTTGATGAACTCCCAGGCAAGCCCGGGATTGTCCGACTGCTTGGTGATCACGTAGTTGTAGAACGCGTTGCCCACCGAGCGTCCGGCCAGCGGGCCGTCGCTCGAGGTCGGGATCGGCATGATCCCGAGGTCCTTTCCGAGCTTCTTCTTGAAGTCCGGGATCACGGCGGGGTACATCAGGACCATTGCGCTCTTCCCTGACGTGAAGTCGGAGTTGGCGTCGAAGTTCTCGCGCGTGGAGGCGTCCTTGTTGAGGCAGCCCTGCTCGCGCAGCTGGACGAGCTGCTCAAGCGGCTGCACGAGCTTGGGGTCGGCGTAGGGGAGCTCACCGTCGTTCACCCGGGCGACGTCGCCCTCCACGAAATACGAGCCGTACATCAGCGTGACCCAGTTGTCGGTCGAGTAGCCGTCGCGGTCCCCGAACGTGATGGGAGTGACGCCGCTCGCCTTCAGCTTGTCGCAGGCCTCGAGCAGGCCGTCCCAATCCTCGATCGGCGCCTGCACGCCGGCCTTCTTGAACATCGCCTTGTTGTAGAAGAGGCCGTAGGTGCCGAAGTCCTGCGGCACGGCGATGATGGTGTTCTTGCCGCCCTCGCAGTCGAGGTCTTGGCAGGAGAGGTCCATGCCCGACAGGGAGTCGAAGAACCCGGGCGTCTTGTCGAAGTAGGGGTTGAGCGCGAGGAGCTGGTTCTCGTACGGTGTCGTGTAGCCGCCGGAGTAGAACAGCATCATGTCCGGCGCGCGCTGCGCCTGGAACGCCGCCTGCAGCTTGGCCGCGACCTGCTCGTTGTCGGTCGAGAGCAGCGTGATCTTCACGTCCGAGCCCTTGTTCTCGGCCTTGAAGCGCGAGATCTGCGAGTCGAGCCACTCCCGGTACGGGGTGCCGGGCGTAGCGCCGGCAAAGTTGCCGCCGACCCAGAGATCGAGCGTTCCGGGCTTGGCCTTGGCGGTCTCGCCGGACGAGCCTGACGAGCCTGAGTCGGAGTCGTCGTCGTCTCCGCAGGCGGCGACGAACAGGGCGAGCACGGTGACGAGCAGGGCGGCGACGATCCGCAGCTGGCGCATTCTCACTCCTCCAGTGACCTGTGGGCCATTCCGATTATCGGAACTCAGATTCGACAATCGGACCGGTGCTATGCTCGCACACCCGTCAGGGCCACGTCAATCCCGAGGTGACCATGAGAGCGCTCGTCTGGCACGGAGGCCGCAACCTGGCGGTGGAGGAGCTGCCCGATCCGCAGCCGCGCGCCGACGAGGTGGTCCTCGACGTCGGGCTCGCCGGCATCTGCGGATCCGACCTGCATCCATTCAAGGGCCACCACGGGCCGCGGCGCCCGCCGCTCGTTCTCGGACACGAGGTGGTCGGGACGGTTCACGAACTGCCGGGGCGGTTCTCGGTCTTCCCGCTGATCGTGTGCGGCGTGTGTGAGGAATGCCGGCGCGGCCGGGAAAACCTGTGCCCGGAGCGGCAGCTGCTCGGCCTGCACCGCCCCGGCGTGTTCGCCGATCGGGTTGCGGTACCGCGCGAGTCGCTCCTAGAGGTGCCGGACGGCCTGAGCGACCCGCTCGCCGCCCTCGTGGAGCCGCTGGCCGTGTGCGTGTCCGTGCTGGCGCCCGCCGGCGTAGGGCCGGGCGCGCGTGTGCTGGTCCTGGGGTGCGGGCCGATCGGCCTGTTGAGCGTGCATCTCGCCGCGCAGCGCGGCGCCGAGGTCGTGGCGGTCGAGCCGGTGCCGGCGCGCCGTGAGTGGGCGACGCTCCTGGGCGCGGCGCGGGTGCTCGCGGACGGCTCCGAAGCCGCCGGCATCGCCGCCGATGTCTCGATCGACGCGGTCGGCGCGGAGGAGACCTGGCGCGCCGCCATCGCCGGTACGCGGACCGGGGGCGAGATCGTGGTGCTCGGGCTCGCCCAGGGCGACGGCGGCATGCCGGTGGCGGAGCTGGTCCGGCGCAGCCTCCGCCTGCGCGGTCACTTCGCCTACACGCGCGCCGAGTTCGCCGAGGCGCTCGCGCTTCTGGCCGAGGAGCGCCTGGCCTCCGACTGGCTCGAGGTGATGCCCTTGGAGGACGGGCTTGCCGCGTTCTCCCGGCTCGCCGACACGCCCGACGGAACCGCCAAGATCCTTTTGCGTCCAGGAGGCTGATGGCCGGAGTCCAGCTGCAAGGGGTCACGAAGATCTTCGACGGCGAGGTGCGCGCCGTCGATTCCGTCGACCTCGACATCGAGGACGGCGAGTTCGTCGTCCTCGTCGGTCCCTCCGGCTGCGGCAAGTCGACCCTCCTGCGTCTGATCGCGGGGCTCGAGGAGGTCAGCGAGGGGACGATCCGGCTTGGCGGACAGGACGTGACCGACATGCTCGAGCGCGACCGCGACATCGCGATGGTCTTCCAGAACTACGCGCTTTACCCGCACATGACCGTGCGCCGCAACCTCGGCTTTGCACTGCGCCTGCGGCGCTTGCCCGCCGCGGATCGCGAGCGGCGCGTGGAGGAGGTGGCCCGCATACTCGGCCTCGACGCGCTCATGGAACGCAAGCCCGCCGCGCTCTCCGGAGGCCAGCGTCAGCGGGTCGCCATGGGGCGGGCGATGGTGCGCGAGCCCGCCGCCTTCCTGATGGACGAGCCGCTGTCCAACCTCGACGCCAAGCTGCGCGTGGCCATGCGGGCCGAGTTGGCGCGCCTCCACGAGCGCTTGGGCGTGACCACGATCTACGTGACCCACGACCAGGTCGAGGCCATGGTGCTGGGTCAGCGGGTGGCAGTGCTGCGCGACGGCGTGCTGCAGCAATGCGCAGCCCCGGAGGAGCTCTACGACCGGCCCGTCAACCTGTTCGTTGCGGCCTTCATCGGGTCGCCCGCGATGAACCTCGTGGCCGGCCGGCTCGCGGGCGACCGGGTGGAGATCGCCGGCCATTCGCTGCCGCTGGCGAACAGCTCGCCCGTGGTCGGCCAGGAGCGGCGCGTGATCGTGGGCCTGCGCCCCAGCGATCTCGAGCTGGCGGCGAGGGAGCCCTCGCTCCCCCGGCTGCGCGTCGAGGCGCTCGTGGTCGAGCGGCTCGGGTCGGAGAGCAACGTGATCTTCCCGGTCGACGCCCCGAGGGTGGACACAGAGGCGACCCGTGCGGCCGCGGAAGCCCAGGCGGCCGAGGACGAGCAGCTGCTGGTGGAGGACGATCGCGCCCAGTTCACCGCCCGGCTGGCCGGACGGCCGGCGATCGAGCCCGGTGGGCAACTCGAGCTCGCTGTCCGGACAGAGCGCCTCTACTTCTTCGACCCGACGAGCGGCGAAACGCTTGCTGCGGCCGCTCGCGACCCTGCCCGCGCCTCCATCTGACCGTGCTCGTCCTGCAGTCAGACGAGATTCTCGCGCGCGTGGATCCGGGCCATGGGGCCGAGGTGCTCGACCTCGTCGACGTGCGCAGCGGCCGGCAGCTACTGGGCCGCCCGCCCTTCGGGGCCGAGCTGCCGGCGCCCGGAGACCTCGACGAGGGGCCGTGGACGGCGGCGTGGCGGGGCGGCTGGCAGGGCTGCCTGCCCAACGCAGGCAGCGCCTGCACCATTGACGGCACCTACCACGGGTTCCACGGCCGGGCCTCCAACGACCCGTGGACGCTCGTCGAGGCCGATCGGGCCGGCTGCCTAGTGCGCTGGGAGGGCCACGGGCTCCGGGCCGAGCGCAGGATCGAGGCCGCCGCCGGTGCGCTCACGGTCGCGAGCGTGGTCACCGCGCTCGCCGACGGCGCGCCGGTCATCGCGCTCGAGCACCTGGCCCTGGGCCTCGAGCTGATCGAGCCGGGCGTCGAGCTCGAGCTTCCGGCGGGCCGTGCGTCCGAGCTCGACGACGAGCTGGGCCCGCTCCATGCTCCGGCCGACGCGCCGGAGTGGCCCGCGATCGGGCTGGCCGAGGGCGGGAGCGAGCGCGGCGACCGCTGGGAGCTCGCCCAGGTGAGGGCGCGCGTCTACGTGGTGCGCGATGTCCGCGCCGGCCGGGCGCTCGTCCGCAACACCGGGCGCGACCAGGGAGTCGAGGTCAGCTGGTCGGCCGAAGTGCTGCCGCACCTGATCGTGTGGCACGAGGCGCGCGGATCGGGAGGGGTATGGCGCAACGCGACCGAGGTGCTCTGCCTCGAGCCCTGCTCGGTCGCGCACCTGCTCGGACTCGCCGCTGCTCTCGAGGCGGGCCAGGCGCACCGGCTCGCGCGCGGTGAGACGCTGTCCTGGACGATGAGCGTGCGCCCGGTATGAGATGAGCGAGGAGCCCTTCGGTCGCATCGAGTCGGTCGAGACGGTCCGCCACCCGAGCTTCCCGCACCTCACCCACGTGCTGCTTCACCGCGAGGACGGGCTGGCCGGCCTCGGCGAGACCTTCCATCAGGCCGGCGCGGTCGAGGCGTACGTCCATAGCGAGCTCGCGCCGCGGCTGGCGGGCGCACCGGCGGGCAACCTCGGCGAGCTGTGGCAGCGGATCGGAGCGTTCGCCGACGGACGGCGCCCCCACAGCGGCAGCATCTCGGTGGACTCGAGCGCCTGCTCTGCGCTGGACCTGGCCTCGTGGGACCTACGCGCCCGGGCCCTCGAGCTGCCGCTGCATGAGGCCCTCGGCGGCCGCGTGCGCGAAGCGATCCGCGTCTATGTGACGGCCGTTGATCCCGACCACCTGCCGCCGCCCGAAGCGCAGCCCCACGAGCGGGCCGGCGCGGACGACTGGGGCCTGGGTGGCTCGCGCCAGAGCGCCTACCGCGACTGGACGGCATCGCTCGAGCGCCCCGGCGAGCTCGCCCTCGAGCTTGCCGACGAGGGCTTCACGGCGCTCAAGCTGTTCCCGTTCGTCCGGCTCGCCGACGCCACGCGCGGGCTCTCGATCAGCCCGTCGCAGCTCGCCGAAAACCTCGCGCCGTTCCAGGCCGTACGTGAAGCGGTCGGCGACCGGCTCGACCTGGCGGTCGATCTCGCGAGCATGTGGACGCTCGCGCCGGCGCTCCAGATCGCGCGTGCCCTCTCGCGCTTCGACCTGATGTGGCTCGAGGATCCGCTGCGCATCTCGGCGCTCGACTCGCTCGGGCTGCTCAGCGAGGCGCTGACGATGCCGCTCGCCGGCTACGACTACCGCTGCGGGCTTCCGAGCTACGTCGAGATGATCGAGCGCGGCGGAGTCTCGCTCGTGCGGATGGATCTCGGCTGGGTGGGTGGCGTGACCGAGGCCGTGCGCATCGCGGCGTATGCGGAGGCGCGCGGGCTCGGAGTGATCCTGCACGACTGCGCGGGGCCGGTGTGCTGGGCCGCCGCGGTCCATACCGCCCTGCACCTGCCGAACGCGGTGATCCAGGAGTGCGTGCGCGCGTACGCGCGCGACATCTACCCGGAGATCGGCACGGGCGTGCCAACGCTCGCGGCCGGCGCCGCGCGTCCCGCGACCGGTCCCGGGCACGGCTTCGAGCTGAGCGACGCGTACCTCTCCGAGGCGCAGCGGCGCCGCTCGGGCGTGGGTCGCGACGGGCGCTGGCGAAGCGAGGGGCCCGGGTCGTGGTGAGCCCGGTGGCCGTCACGGTCTCGCGCGAGCGCTTGCGCGCCGCCGCAGAGTTGCTGATCGACTACCCCTTCCGGGTCTGGCACTACGGCGAGTCGACCGGCCTCGAGGGCCTCCTTCGAGCCGGGGACCTTCTCGGGGAGCCACGCTACGAGGCCTGGGTGCTCGGCCTGCTGCGCGGCTGGGCCGCGCGGCGGCGTCCCTTCGCCGAGCTCGACAACACGCTGCCCGGCAAGGTGCTGTGCGAGCTGGCCGCGCGCCACGAGGACGAGTTGCTGCTGGAGGCAGGGCTGGATGCCGCCGCGTACCTGACGGCTCGCCGGACCCTGCACGGCGTGGCGCTCCCGTTCGAACGCGCGCCGTTGCGCGAGCCATTCGGAGGTGAGGGTCTCGGCGCACGCGACCGCGGCCTGCTCGAGGATCCTGGACCGGGCGTGTTCGTCGACACGCTCCACTTCGACCCGCCCTTCCTGGTCCGCCTGGGCGTGCTTGCGGACGCCCCCGAGCTGGTGGATGCCGGCGCCGGCCAGGCGCGCGCGCTGAGCGATCTGCTCCAGGACGCCTCGGGACTTTTCTGGCACTTCTTTCTCGAGCGAAGTGGCGAGCGCCACGGCTTCGGCTGGGGTCGCGGGCAGGGCTGGGCGCTCCTGGGGCTCGTGGACGTGCTGGAGGCACTGCCGCGCGAGCACGTCGAGCGCGAGCCGCTCGTGGCTGCGCTCGAGCGGCTTGTGTCGGCGCTCCGGGGGAGCCGGCGCGCCGACGGCGGTTGGGACGCGGTTGTTGGAGAACCGGAGTCGGGCGACGAGAGCTCCACCGCGGCCTTCGTGGCCGCGGGGGTAGGCGCCGCGGTCGCCTCGGATGTGCTCCCGAAGGACCAACTCGACTTGGCGCGGGAGGCTTGGGCGCACACCGCAGCGCGGGTCGGCGAGGACGGTGTCCTGGCGGGCGTGTCGGCCAACGTGTGGGCCTGCACCGTCCCCTCGCACTACCACCACGTGCCGCGAGGCGCCGTGGTGCCGTGGGGGCAGGGCCCGCTGCTGCTGGCCGCGGCCGCCCTCGACCGGGCAGGGGTCCGCTGATGCGCGAGGGGCGCGGCGTGCTCGTCACCGGTGCCGCCAACGGCATCGGCCGCGCCACGGCCGCACGGCTGACCGCCGCCGGCGCCCGGGTTTGCGCCGTCGATCGCGAGCCGGCCGATGCGCCGCCGGGCGGCTTTGCGATCGAGGCCGACCTTGCCGAGCTCGACCGCTTGGAGGAGCTCGTGAGCCGGGCCGAGGCGGAGCTCGGGCCGCTCGACGCCCTGGTCAACGTCGCCGGCATCTGGGAGCCGGCGCTCGTCGAGGAGCTGTCCGCTGCTGCGCTCGCGCGAACTTTCGCGGTCAATCTCGAGGCGCCGATCCTGCTGGCCGCCGCGGCCGCCCGCGGCATGCGGGAGCGCGGCTACGGCCGGATCGTCAACGTGACGTCCGTCCACGCTCACCACTCGTCCCGCGAGGCGCTCGCCTACGACGCGTCGAAGGCAGGACTGGAGGGCGCCACGCGGACGCTCGGCATCGAGCTCGCGGCCGAGGGTGTGCTCGTCAACGCCGTTGCGCCGGGCTTCGTTGCCACGCGGATGGCGCTGGGCGACGACATGAAGAACGTGCTCGAGTCCGACCCCCACCGGCGCGTCTACGTCGAGGAGGGCAAACTGCCGATACGCCGGAGCGCCACCGCCGAGGAGGTCGCCGACTGCATCCTGTGGCTGGCCGGCCCCGGGAACACCTACGTCACCGCGCAGACCGTGACGATCGACGGCGGTCTCACGTCGACGTTCTGAGCTCGGCCTCCCGGTAGGCCTCGACCGCCTCGGGCACCAGCTCGATGCCCAGCCCGGGGCGGTCGGGAAGCGGGAGCCGCCCTTCGCGCAGCGCGGGCTCGCCCCGCACCAGCTCGCTTCGGAGCGGGGAGTCGAACAGCTCCGGGGTCAACATCTCGATCAGCGGGACGTTCGGGCTCGCCGCCTGAAAATGGCGTGCGGCGGCGGCGTTGATGCCGGTCTTCCAGCAGTGCGGCACCACCTCGGCGCCGCGCACGGCGGCCAGCTCGGCGATGCGCCGCATCCCGGTGAGCCCGCCCGCCCGCGCGACATCGGGCTGCAGAACGTCGACGCGGCCGATCTCGAGCCAGGCCACGCACTCCTCGAGCGTCGTGGCCAGCTCGGCGCCTCCGATGCGCGGCTCCGCGCGAGCGGCGAGCCGGGCGTGGCCCGTCAGGTCGTCGTGGGCCAGCGCCGCCTCGACCAGCCAGAGCCGGCAGTCCTCCACGGCGCGCAGAACGGCCAGGGCGTCGCGCCAGTGGCTCCACCGGTAGCCGAAGTCGACGAGCAACTCGATCTCCTCGCCCACGATGCTGCGTGCCTCGCGGATGCAGTCGACGAGCTGGCGGTCGCCGGCGGCTCCCTCGAAGATCAGCTCCAGCTTGACCGCGCGGAAGCCCACGGCGAGCGCGCGCTCGAGCAGCCGGCGGCTGCGCTCCATCAGCTCGCCGAGCGGACGGTCGCGGGCGGCGCCGGCGTAGACCGTCGCATACGGGGAGAGAAACTCCCGCCGCGCGCCTCCCAGCAGCTGGAACACCGGGCGACCGAGCTGCTTCCCGGCCAGGTCGTGCAGCGCGATGTCCAGGCCGGCGAGGGTGTGGCGCGCGATTCCGGACGGGCCGGCGTAGAAGCTGCGCTCGGCCATTCGAGCCCAGAGCTCCGTGGTCGTGAACGGGTCGGCGCCGAGCAGCACGCCACGGAAGGAGCTGTTCCAGCGGTGCACGTCCGGCATGTCGACCAGCGCCGCGCCGGCCCGCGAGGCGGTGTCCGCCTCGCCGATGCCAACCCGTCCCTCGACGTCCTCGACCTCGAGCAGCAGCGTCTCCGAGGAGCTGTCGAGGTCTTCCGGGTCGGAGCCGCTGCGCAGGACCGTGGCGCGCACGTCGGCGATCGGCGAGACGGCTTCAGTCATCGAGCCGAACGACCGACCGCAGACCGCGCGCCGAGCGGGCGGCGTCGAAGGCCTGGTTTATCTCCTCGAGTGCAAAGCGGTCGCCCACGAGCTCCTCGAGCCGGAGGGCGCCGCTCCGGTACAGATCGAGGATGCGCGGCACGAGCAGCCGCGGGCTGAGCGTGCCGTAGGCCGACCCGACGACGCGCCGCTCGTAGGTCACGAGATCGAGCATGTTGATCGGAGCCGTGCGCCCCTGGGGCGCGAGTCCGACGATGGCCGCCGTGCCGCCGGGTCGCAGCAGCTCGACTCCCAGTGTCATCGCGCCCGTGTCGCCAACGGTGACGATCGTCCAGTCCAAGCCCTCCCTCGCGGCGTCGCCGCGCAGGGAGCCGATGACCTGCTGGTCGCCGGCGCTCAGCATTTCGGTGGCGCCGAAGCGGCGCGCCCACTCGAGCCGCTCCGCCGAAGAGTCGATCGCCAGCACGGCGGCCGCGCCCCGGGCCCGGGCACCCTGGATCGCGTTGACCCCGACCCCGCCGGCGCCGATGACCGCCCCGCGGCTGCCGGCAGGCACGTCGATGCTCTCAAATGCGGCGCCCACGCCGGTGATCACCGCGCAGCCGACGAGTGCGCCCACCTCATCGGGCACGTCGTCGGGGAGGGGGATGAGGCTGCGCTCGGCGACGACCGCATGCCCGGCGAAGCAGGCGAGCAGCGAGTAGGCGCTCACGGCCTCGCCGTCGACGCTGATCGGCGACGGGCCGGTGGTGAGGCGGCCTTCGCCCATCGCGTCGAGCGAGTCCTGGCACAGGATCGGGCGGCCCTGGAGGCAGTGCAGGCAGCGGCCGCAGCCCGGCGCCAGGCTGAGCAGCACACGGGTACCCCGGGCCGTGGTCGCGCCCGGTCCGATCTGCTCGACGACCCCGGCGCCCTCGTGACCCAGCACCGCCGGCAGCGGGAATTCCCACTCTCCATCCGCCTGTCCGACATCGCTGTGGCACACACCCGCCGCCGTGATGCGCACGAGCGCCTCGCCGCGACCCGGCGCCCGCAGGCGCACCTCCTCGACGCGCTGAGCCGCGCCGAACTCGCGCAGCACGGCCGCTCGGGTGACCAGAGCGCTCATCTCAGTCGCCGGTTGGCTCCACGCCCGCCGCCTCGACCATCAGGATCGTCGTGCGGCGCGGGGCGCGCGTCCGGTGGACGGCGCCGCGGGGGACGGTGAAGGCCTGCTGCGGGCGGAGGGCGACCGTCGAGCGGTCCTCCTCGAGGTCGATCAGCAGCTCGCCGTCGAGAACCAGGAAGAACTCGTCCTGGTCGTCGTGCTTGTGCCAGTGGAATTCGCCCTCGACGACTCCGAGACGCACCACCGCGTCGTTGACTGTCGTAAGCGTCGCGTTGAACCACGGCTCGTGCGCCGCGGCCTCGGCTCCGATATCGATGAGCTCGAGGTGGCCGTGCACGTTGTCGTCGCGCAGCTCGATATGGCGCACCTGGGTGTCGAAGTCCGCGAGCACGGCACGCGCGTCGGGCTCGACGACGGCAACGTCGATGTCGTCACCCGCGAACCCGCGGATGGCGTCCATCGATGCCCAGCGCGTCACGACGACGATCTCCGTTCGCCCATCGGCGCCCTCGACGCGCTCGAGCGTCGCTCCCAGGAAGCCGTCGGTGCCCTCGAGCCGCGGCCGCACGACGCTCTCGAAATGCGCCTCGTAGGCGTCGGCATTGGCCCGGTCTTCGGCCCAGCCCCTCCAGCGACGAGCGATCACGTCGCCGAGGATGACGGATCACAGGCGGTCAGGTCGCGAAATCCGGGCTCGCCGCATGCGCGGCGGCGACGCGGCCCTTCGGCTCCTCCCAGTCCTCCTGGCGCCCAAGCGCGGTGAGATCGAGCCAGTAGTAGGAGCCGCCCAGCATCTCGGCGCCGCGGCCAAAGGTCGAGTAGGTGTGGAATACGTCGTCGCCGACGCGCAGGAAGCAGCTCGTGCCGGGCTCCTCGATCGGCTGCTCGCCCTCGAAGTAGTAGCCCGTGCCCGCCTGCTCGTGCTCGGCCTTGCTCTTGTAGTTGTAAGTAGCGGGCTTGACCGACTCGTCCACGGTCACGTCGAAGTCGTAGTTGAAGTCGCTGCCGTAGGACGAGTACCAGGGGAAGGTCCAGCCCATCTTCGCCTTGTAGCGCTCGATCTTCTCGATCGGGGCGCGCGATATGAGGGCAAATGAGGTGTCGCGGACGTATAGGTGCTCGAGCAGCCCGTCCGCGATCTCGACGGCCCCTGCCGTACAGCTCGGGCAGCCGTCCTCCCATTCGGGGTTGAACATGAAGTGTCCGATGATCAGCTGGCTGCGCCCTTCGAACATGTCCAGCAGCGTCGCGGGCCCGTCGGGGCCCTCGAAGAGGTAGTCCTTCTCGATCTTCACCATCGGCAGCTTGCGTCGCTCGACGTTGAGCGCGTCGCGCCGCCTGGTCAGCTCCTTCTCCTTGGCCAGCAGCTCCTTGCGGGCCGTGAGCCACTCGTCTCGTGAAGCGATTCTCGGGAGGCTCATGGTGCCCTCCTTCGTGGTTGCCTATTAATGGGACGGCCCGGGGCGCGCGAATTCATCGGTGCCGGCTACTTGCCGGCCTCCGTGAGCGCATCGACGAGCTCCTTCTTCGACATCTTCGTGCGCCCCGGAATCTGCTCCGCCTGGGCCCGCTCGTAGAGCTCGTCGCGGCTCAGGCCGTCGAGCTCGCCGTCGCCGTCCTCGATCTCGGCCCTCACGTTCCTGCCCGCGCGCACGTTGTCGATCGCGCGCTGGAGCGCATCCATCAGGTCGGGAACCGGTGCCGGCTCCTTCTCGGGCTTGGGCGCCTCGATCTTTCTGCGCTTGCGCTTGCTCTCGATCACGCTTCCGAGGCGCTCGCGATAGCAGTCCTCGTAGCGAGTTGGATCCCAGTCAGTGGCCAGCGCCTCGATCAGCGCGACGGCACTGTCGAGCTGCTTCTTGGCGGGCTTCTTGCCACCGGCTGGAATCGGTTTGGTCGGGCGCACCTCGTCGTGGAAGCGCATCGTGGTGAGCAGCAGCGCGCCCTCGCGGACGCGGACGGCGGCGAGGTACTCCTTGGTTCGCATCACGAACCGTCCCAGCGCGACGCGCTCGGTGCGCCCCATCACCTCGACGAGCAGCCGGTACGCCCGCAGCGTTCCCTCGCTGTCGCCGGCCGGCACGAGGAAGTAGGGGTGGTCGAAGTAGACCGGATCCACGTCGGCGAGCTGGACGAACGCCTCGATGTCGATCGTGCGCGTCTTGCGCGGCTCGACCGAGCCGAGCTCCTCGTCGGTCACGATCACCTGCTTGCCGTCCAGGTCGTAGCTGTGGGCCACCTCCTCCCACATCACCTCGACGTCTTCGTCCGAGCAGAACCGTCGTTGCTCGATCCTGGCGTCGTCCTTCTCGTGCAGCTCGTGGAAGTGGTAGTCGAGGTCACGTGCGGCGCTCATCAGCTGCACCGGCACGTTGACCAGGCCGAAGCTGAGCGAGCCGCTCCAGAGGGGGCGCGGCATGGCTAGCGGCTCCCGTTCCCGAGGCTCGCCTGAAGCGCGGCGGCGAGGTCGTCGCCGTGCTCGGGCTCCTCCTCCGCGACGAGGTCGATCTCCTTGCCCGCCGCCTTGCGTTTGATGAGGTCGAGCACCGCCTCGCGATAGCTGTCCTCGTAGCGCTCCGGCTTGAAGTCCTCCTCGAGCGAGTCGACGAGCTTCCCCGCCATGTCGATCTCGCGCTTGGAGGGCTTGCCCCGGCCGAGGTCGATCTCGAGGTCGTCGGGATCGGCGACCTCGTCGTGGAAGCGCAACGTGTGCATCGCGATCACGTCATCGAGCGCCCGCACCGCGACGAGGTACTCACGATCGTGGAAGGTGAAGCGGCCGATCCCTGCCCGGCCGGAGCGCCGGAGCGACTCGTGGAGCAACCTGTAGGCGTCCTCGGCGTCCCGTGAGCCGACGTAGTAGGTCTTGTCGTGGAAGACGGGATCGATCTCGCCCGCGTCGACGAACTCCTCGAGGTGGACCACCTTGCCGCGCTCGCCGGCTGCCGCCTTGATCTCGTCCTTCTCGAGGACGACGTAGGTGTTCTCCGACACCTCGTAGCCCTTGACGACCTCGTCGTAGTCGACCTTCTTGCCCTCCTTCGAGCAGATCCGCCGGTGCTCGATTCGCGCGCCGTCCTTGGCGTGCACCTCGTTGAAGCTGACCGTCTTCGACTCGGTGGCCGTGTAGAGCTTGATCGGCACGTTCACGAGGCCGAACGTGATGGTGCCGTTCCAGATCGAGCGCGGAGCCATGCTCCGGCGATACCCGGGGGAGCCGTCCGGCAACCCGGCCGGGCTGCCGGACGGCAGCGTCGCTAGTCGTCGTCAGAGCCCCGATTGTCGGCCACACGGCCCGAGCGCTCGACCTCGAGGGCGATCCAGCGGCCGTTCCGCTTGCGGACCACCGACTCGATGTTCCGCGCCCCAACCTTGAGGCCGGCGAAGCCGTTCACGCGCTCGAAACGGGTGTTGCGCGTGACGAAGATGCGTACGGTGCCGCGCTCGGCGTCGCGGAGCCGGAAGGAACGGTTGTTCGTGTTCTTCGAGACGACCGTGCCGTCGAACGCGGTCTGTGCCTGCGCCGGAGCGGCCGCCCCAGCGGGGCCGGCGGCGGCGGTCGCCACCAGCACGGCGGCGAGAGCAGCGAGGCTTGCGATCTTGACTTTCATGAATCTGACCTCCCTTGGATGGACTCCTTGGAGAGTCGCGACCGGTGGTCAAGCGGCTGCTCAGCTCAAGGCAAAGACTTGGTAAGCGTGCTGCCAGCCGGTACGACGAGCTCGCCGAATTGCTCGGTCTCGCCGTGCGAGTGGGCCCGCGCCGTCAGGGCGGCCGCGATCGCGTCGCGCGCGTCCTGGTTAGTGCGTCCCGGAAGCCCGTCCAGCGGGAGCCGCGCGAGGCCGGCGCGGGTCCATTCGGCTCGCGAGCGGCCCGCGCGACTCCCCAGCCAGCGCGTCCACGAGGCCGTGGGGAAGACCTCGATGGTGTCGGCGCCCCGGTGCGTGAGCGTCGCGTAGAGCTCGAGCCCCTCGACCACCCAGGCGTAGTAGGGGTTTGAGCGAACCTCGCTCTCGCCGGGCGTCCAGCGAATCCCGCAGACCTTCCTGCTCAGCTCTCGTTCGCCGTCGCGTGCCGTCGCCCCGGCGGCCGCGCAGCCGCACGGGCTGTCGATGCCGACCAGCTCCGGACGAGTCCGGTCCACGAGTGCGACCACCGCGTCGCGGCCCAGTCCGCGCCGAAGCTCGAGCAGGCGCCGTTCGTCGATCACCGCGACGTCGAACCCCTTGCGGCGACCGCCGACATCGACCCCGATCCAGGTGGCCACACGGGCAGGATCTCACCCGCCCCGGAGAGCGATCGGCGGCGATATGGTCCGCCATGTGATCGGGGCGCATCCGGCCGTGCATGCCCCGCCCGCACCCCAGGCGGGCTGGCCCGCCAAGGCCGACGCGAGGACGATCGTGCTCGAGTTCGCCTCCACCGCGACCGAGCGCGAGGTGCTCGACGGCTGGCTGAGCGGCGCGCGCCCGCCCGGGGCGGACGCGCGCGTGGTGGACGCCGAGGACCCTCGGCTGGCCGAGGCGCTGGCGGCCGACGGCGACCCCCTGGTCGCGCCGGTCCGGGTCGCGTGGCTCCCGCGTGAGCGCGGCGGAACCCGCGCGGCGATGCTGCGGGACGTGCTGGCCCTCCGCAACCCTCGGCGCCCGAGCGAGTCGGCCCAGCGCAAGATCGTCCGCCGCGAGCCGGATCGCTGCCAGGTGCTGGTGGCCGCGCCGGCCACCGCGAGCGAGATGCGGGCGCGTTTCGAACGCGCCGGCGCCGACGGTGAGCTGTGCGACTACGTGACTCGGCAGGCGGTGCTGGCCCTTGACCGCGCCGAGCGCAGGCTCATCGGCACCCAGTACAAGGTCCCGCGCTTCGTCTCCGAAGAGATCGCCGCCAGCGCCCGCTTCCGCTCGGCGGTTGCCACCCTCGCCGAGCGGGAGCAGCGCCCGGAGCGGGACGTCGCGGCCGAGGCGGCCGACTGCATCGACGAGATGGTGGCGAGCCAGAGCCGACTCGCGATCGACGTCTGGGGTGAGTTCGGCCGCTGGCTCGCGCGCGCGTACACGATCGACATCGACCGCAGGGGCCTTGAGCGCCTGCAGGAGTTGAACCGCGAGTACCCGCTCGTGTTCCTGCCGAGTCATCGCTCGTACCTCGATCCGGTCGTCCTCCGATCGGCCATGCACGAGCAGGGCTTCCCGCCCAACCACGTGCTCGGCGGCATCAACGTCGGCTTCTGGCCGATCGGCCCGGTCGCACGCAGGTCCGGCTACGTGTTCATTCGCCGCAGCTTCAAGGACAACGAGGTCTACAAGCTCGCGCTGCGCCAGTACATGGCCTACCTGCTCAGCAAGCGCTTCAACCTGGAGTGGTACATCGAGGGCGGGCGCTCGCGCACGGGCAAGCTCAGGCCGCCTCGCTACGGGCTACTCGCCTACCTCGTCGAGGCGTTCCGGGACGGTGGTAGCGAGGACGCCCTCCTCGTCCCGGTGTCGATCGTCTACGACCTGCTCTACGAGGTCTCCGCGATGGCGGCGGAGGAGCGCGGCGCGAAGAAGACGCCGGAGGGCATCGGCTGGCTCGTCGGCTACGCCCGCGCCCAGGGGAAACGGCGTGGGACGGTCTACGTGCGAGTGGGCGAACCGCTGTCGCTGCGCGACGCGCTCGCCGAGGAGTCGGCGCCCGGCGCGCGGCGTCGCAACGAGGTCGAGAAGGTCGCCTTTGAGGTCTGCCACCGGGTCGGGCGCGCCACGCCCGTCACGCCGACCTCGCTGGTCACGCTCGCGCTGCTCGGCGTTGAGGAGCGCGCGCTCACGTTCGCCGAGATCCGGGGGGTTCTCGACCCGCTGCTCGACTATGTCGAGCGGCGAGAACTCCCCACCACCAGCGGCGACCTCGACCTCCGGACCGGCGACGGGCTCAACCGGACACTCGAGGCACTAACCAGGAACGGCGTGGTGCGTCAGTTCGCCGATGGTCTCGAGCCGGTCTACGGGATCCGCCCCGAGCGCCACCTCGAGGCGGCCTTCTACCGCAATGCCGCCGTTCACTTCTTCATCAACCGCGCGATCACGGAGCTGATCCTCGCCCGCGCCGCCGAGGGCCCCTCGCCGCGTCTGCGCGACGAGGCCTGGGAGCAGGCGCTGCGGCTCCGCGACCTGCTCAAGTTCGACTTCTTCTTCGCTCGCAAGCAGGACTTCTCTGATGAGATCCGAGCAGAGCTCGCGATGCTGGACCCCGACTGGGAGCAGCGGCCGGCCGAGCCGGAGTCCGCCCGAGAGCTGCTCGCGAGCGCGCATCCCCACCTCGCGCATGCAGTGCTGCGCCCCTTCCTCGAGGCGTATGAGATCGTGGCCGAGCGGCTCGCCGCGAAGGACCCGGAACAGCCGATCGAGGACAAGGCCTTCCTCGCCGAGTGCGTTGGAGTTGCCAGGCAGTACGTGCTCCAGAAGCGTCTGCATAGCCCGGAATCGATCTCGCGCGAGCTGTTCGGCAGCGCGATGCGCCTGGCGGCGAACCGTGACCTGCTGCGGCCCGGCGGCGCAGAACTGAGCGAGCGGCGCCGCGCGTTCGCATCCGAGGTCCGCGCTGAGGTCCGCCGAGTCGCGGTGGTACGCGAGCTGGTTCGCGGCGAGGCGGAGCCCGAGGTGAGCGCCGGGTGAACAGCGTCGGCGACCTGATCGAGGAGATCGAGGCTGCTCCCGAGGGGCCCGACGTCGGCGCCTTCTTCGATCTCGACGGAACGCTGATCAATGGCTACTCGGCCAACGTCTTCTACCAGGAGTTCATCCGGCGCCGGCAGATGTCGCCGGCCGATGTGGCACGGAGCGTGGCCGCGGGCGTCGACATGAGCCTGCGCGGCAGCGACGTCACGCGGCTCGTGGAGATCGTGGCCGGCTCGTTCCGCGGCCGGCCCGAGGACGAGCTCATCGAGCTAGGCGAGCGGTTGTTCACTCAACGCATCGCCGGGATGGTCTACCCGGACGCTCGCCTGATAGTGCGGGCGCACCAGCGCAAGGGGCACACGGTCGCGCTCGCCTCGTCGGCCACGCGCTACCAGGTCGCCGCGCTGGCGGAGGACTTCGACGTGGAGCACCTGCTGACGACCGCGATCGGCGTCGAGAAGGGCGTGTTCACGGGCGAGCTGGAGGGCAAGGTGCTTTGGGGCCCCGAGAAGGCGCGCGCGGTGCGCACCTTCGCGCGTGGGCGCGGCATCGACCTCAGGGGCAGCTACGGCTACGGCAACGGCGACGAGGACATGTACTTCCTCGACGCCGTCGGCTATCCGCGCCCTCTCAATCCGCAGAACGGCCTTGCCAAGGTCGCCAGGGACCGCGGCTGGCCCGTCTATCGCTTCTCCGGTCGCGGCCGCCCGGGAATCGAGACGCTCGCGCGGACGGGCGCGGCGCTCACGGGGCTGGCGGCGGCGGGCGCGCTCGGGGCCGGGATCGGCCTGCTCAACCGCAGCCGCCGCGACGCGGCCAACTTCGCAACCTCCGTCGGCTCCGATGCCGCGCTCGCGCTCGCGGGTGTCCGGCTGCGCGTCGTCGGCGAGGAGAACCTCTGGTCGCACCGGCCCGCGGTGTTCATCTTCAACCACCAGAGCTCAGTCGACGTTCCGGTCGTCGCGAGTCTGGTTCGCCGCGACCTCACGGGCGTGGCCAAGAAGGAGGCTGCGCGCGACCCCCGCTTCGCGCCGATGGGCTTGCTCGTCGACATCGCGTACATCGACCGCGGCAACACGAAGCAGGCGAAGGCAGCTCTCGAGCCCGCGGTCGACAAGCTCCGCCAGGGCGTGTCGATCGCGATCGCCCCGGAGGGCACGCGCAGCCCCACGCCGCGGCTCGGCCGCTTCAAGAAGGGCGCCTTCCACCTGGCAATGCAGGGCGGAGTGCCTATCGTCCCGATCGTGATCCGCAACGCCGGCGACGTGATGTGGAAGGGCTCTCCCCTGATCCGCAAGGGGACGATCGACGTCGCGGTGCTAGAGCCCGTTCCCACTGACCGCTGGACCGTGAAGACGCTGGACAGGCGCGTGGCCGCGGTGCGCGAGCGCTATCTGGAGACGCTCTCAGACTGGCCCGGCTGAGCGGGCGTCAAGCCACTCGATCATCTCCGCGATCACGCGCTCCTTCTCGGGTTCGTTGAGGATCTCGTGGCGCAGGCCGTCGTAGACCTCCAGCGTCTTGTCGCTGGACGAGGCCCGCTCGTGGACCATGCGGCTGCCCGCAAGCGTCGTGAGCGAGTCCGATCCGCCGTGCATCACAAGGAGCGGTAGGCGAAGCCTGGGCACCTCCTCCGGGAACCTGCCCACGGTGCCGGTCAGCTCGGCCACGGTCCGCGCCGGCAGCTTGCCGTGGTGGACAAGCGGGTCCTGTTTGTACGCGCGCACCACCTCGGGATCGCGGCTGATCAGTGAAGCGTCCACCTCGTACACCCCCAGGCCGGGGGTGAGCTTGGAGAGCACAGTGCTGAGCGCGCGCGTGACCGGCGAGGCGGCGTCGGGGTCGGCGAGTGCGCCGGACAGCAGGAGGCCCGCCAGGGCGTCCTGGTGGCGGACCGCGCACGCGATCGCGATCGCGGCGCCCATGCTGTGGCCGAGCAGGTAGACCGGCCTGCCCGGTTGCCGGCCGGCCGCGAGGTCGATGAACGCGCGCAGGTCGGCGACCACGTCGTCGGCGTTCACCATCACCCGCTTTCCCTGCGAGCGCCCGTGCCCGCGGTGGTCGACGGCGTAGGCGGCGTAGCCGGCGCCCGCGAGCCGCTCGCCGACGTGCGCGTAGCGGGCGGAGTGCTCGGACACGCCGTGCGAGATCACGACCACGGCGCGCGGCTCGGCCTGGGGGAGCCAGCCCTGCCAGTAGAGCTCGATCCCTCCTGCTCCGACGAGCCGCCCCTCGACGTGCTCGGCCGTCACGCGTGTGCCTTGGCGGGAGCAGCCTTCCGCCGCGGGGCGAGCGCGAGCACCTCGTCCAGCCCCTCCTGCTGGCACTCGAAGAAGAGCTCGGGGTCGGTGACCGCCGCGGCGTCGCAGTTGAAGCCGATGCAGCAGGTCCCGTCGTGGGAGACGAGCGTCGCCATCACGGCGCAGCCCGGTAGCGGGCCGAACGGGAACAGGCGCTCGATCCGGGCGCCGGCCATGTAGACCGGGTAGGGAATACCCGCGACGTTGCTCGCCTGCAGATCGAGCTTCGTCGTCTGCGCGTGATACCAGCGCGCGACCACGGGCGTGGGCAGGCGGTTGATCACCGGCGCGGCGGTGGACAGGAAGTCGAGCGCCGGCTCGGCGCGCGCTGTGAGCACGAAGTCGTGTACCAGCCGGACGCGCTCGGCCGGGTCGGGCTCGCCGGCGGGCGCCGCGAAGCGCGCCCCGGCAAAGCGGTTGCCCCCCATCGGGTGGTCGCCACGGCGAAGGCTGATCGGCATCGCCATGGCGAGCTCCCCGAGCTCCGCGCCCAGGCGCTCGTGGTAGCGGCGAAAACCTCCGAGTAGGGCGGCGATGTAAGCGTCGTTGACCGAGCCGTCCGTGGCCCTGGCGGCGCGCTTGAGCTCGTCGAGACCGACCTCGAGCGTCCCGAAGCGCCACGACAGGCTGCGATTGCTCAGCAGTGGCGAGGGCTCGACCGGCGGCGGCGCCAGCACGCGCGACAGCGAGCGCCCCATCCGCACCCCTTCCCCAAGCGCTCGCCTGGGCCGGATGAGCGCCCCGGCCGCGAGGCCCGCCAACCGCCCGGCGGCCGCTCCGGCGTCACGGGGGACGTGGCGCGCCCGGCGGCTCAGCTGCTCCGCGAGCACGGATGTGGGTGTGGCCTGCTCGGGCTCCGGGGGGTCCGGCATCGGCTTGTCCGGCGAGGGTTCGCGTTTGCGGCTGTGGAGGAGGCCGAGCAGCTGGACCCCGCCCTGCCCGTCGGTGAGCGTGTGGTGAAGCTTCAGGAAGTACGCCGCCCGACCGCCCTCGAGCCCATCCACGAGGACGGCCTCCCACGGGGAGCGCGCGCGGTCGAAGGGCGTCATCGCCACCTGCTCCGCCAGCTCCAGCACCTGGTCGAAGGTCCCCGGCTCCGGCAGACGGACGCGCCGCAGGTGGTAGGTGAGGTCGAAGTCGGGATCGGGCACCCAGGCCGGCAGTCCGAGGTGCAGCGGCGGGTCCACCACCCGCTCGCGGAAGCGGGGGATGATCCGCGTGGCCCACTCGTGCGCCGCCGACAGCCGCTCCCACTCCGGCTCCGAGTCGAGCACGTATAGGCCCATCATGGTCGAGCGCAGGCGGGCGTCGCTCTCCACACGCCACATGAGCGCCTCGTATTCGCTCATCTCGCGGGCGGAGCCCCACCCCTGCGCGAGGGCCCAAGCCTCCTCGTTCGTCTGCGGCAGAGTGGGCGCGGCCATCTCAGCCCGCCGCGAGCTCGGTGGTGGGCTGGGTTCGCAACAGGCCGCGAAACGCCTGGCGTGGGGTACGCCCCTCGTGGCAGACGCCGTAGACCTCACGCGCGATCGGCATCTCCACGTCGTGCTGCTCCGCCAGCTCCATCACCACGCGCGAGCTCTTGATTCCCTCGGCAACCATGCTCATCTCGGATGTGATCTCCTCGATCGTCTTGCCGAGTGCAAGCTGCTCGCCCACCCGGCGGTTGCGGCTGTGGGGGCTGATGCAGGTGGCGATCAGGTCGCCCATCCCCGCCAGGCCCGCGAACGTCGCCGGCTGACCTCCCATGGCGACGCCCAGCCGCGTCAGCTCGGCGAGGCTGCGCGAGATGACCATCGCGCGCGTGTTGTCGCCGGCACCGAGGCCCTGCGCCATTCCCGCGGCGATCGCGACGACGTTCTTGAGCACGCCGGCGAGCTCCGCGCCCACGACGTCGGTGCTCGTGTAGACGCGGAAGAGGCGCGTCCTGAAGATCTCCTGGAGCGCCCCCCGCCACGTGCTGGTCGGGCATTGCGATCACCCCCGCGGCCGCGAGGCCGTCGATCACCTCGCGCGCGACGTTCGGCCCGGTCAGCACTCCCACCGGGTGGCCGGGGAGGAGCTCGTCGACGACCTCGGTCATGCGCAGCTTCGTCCCCTGCTCGAGGCCCTTGGTGAGGCTGACGATCGGGATCCACGGGCGCACGTGCGGGGCCGCCTGCTCGAGCACGGCCCGGAACCCGTGCGAGGGCACGGCCATCACGAGAACGTCGGCCCTGGACACGGCGTCCTCGAGCGATGCGGTGGCGCTCAGCTCGGGCGCCAGCCCCGCCCCCGGCAGATAGCGCTCGTTGGTATGACTCGACTCGATCTCCTCGGCGAGCGCCGGGTCGCGCGCCCACAGGACGGTCGGCCTGTTCGGGGAGGTGAGCGAGGCCACTGTCGTGCCCCCAGGAGCCCGCGCCCACGACGGCCACGCGCTCGAGGCGGGTCATGGCGCGGCCACCTGCTCCTTCGCCGCCTCGAGGCCGTGCTCATGGTCCAGCCAGTCCCTCGCCCTCAGGACCTTTCCGTCTCGGAAGCGCACCACGGCGCTCCACGGGGAATCGATCTCGAGCCCGCTGCCGGCCCCGCGGGCGTAGAGGTGCCCCAGTACCAGAAGCTTCTCGCCGACCACCCGGGCTTCCTCGACCTCGAGCCGATACTCGGCCCAGACGCTACGGACGTTGTGCCAGGCCCGGCCGATCTCCTCGTGGCCGTGGACCACGGAGCCGGCTCCCTCGGTGCCCTGCGGAAACGCGGGACGCCATTCCGCCTCGGCGTCCCACGCATCGAGGAAACCGGGGAGATCGCCGCGGTTCCACGCGTCGATCGCGTTTACCGCGGTCTCCACATCGTCCGGCCAGGACATCCCGGGCGCATTATGCCCGTCCCGCATCCGGCCGCCGCGGCTGCCGGCGTCCGCGCCCGGCCGGGTGTGAGCAGCGCCAGCAGCGTCCCGGCGGCGAGCACGACGACCGCAATCGGTAGCGCGGCGATGAGCCCGTCGGTGAACGCCTGCGGCGACTCGTAGCCACCGTTGGCGGCGAACACCGAGGCGAGCACGGCCACGCCCATGACTGCACCGACCTCGCGAATCGCGTTGGTCGCTCCGGACGCCTTGCCGGCGTCCTCTGACCGGACGGACGCGAGCACTGCCTCGGGCGCCATCGAGAACACGAACGCCATACCGACTCCGGTGATCGCAAAGGGCGCGATGAGCTCGACGAACGGGGTCGAGACATCGAGCACCATCGCCATCCAGGCGAGGCCGATTGTCTGCAGCGCCAGGCCGACCGCCATCAGGGGCCTGGTCCCGAAGCGGGTGGCGAGAACGCCGGCGAGGGGAGCGAAGAGCATCGGCATCCCGGTCCAAGGCAGCGTCCGCGCCCCGGCCTCGAGCGGGCCGAAGCCTTGAGCGGTCTGGAAGTACTGGCTCATCAGGAAGATCGCCCCGAAGGCGCCGAAGAACATCGCGAACGAGAGCCCGTTGGAGGCGTTGAACGCACGCGAGCGGAAGAACCGCATCGGCAGCATGGGGGCCGGGCTTCTCAGCTCCCAGCGGACGAACGCCGCGAGCAGCGCCGCGCCGGCCCCGAGCGAGGCGACTACTGCGGCGCTCGTCCAGCCGAGAGCCTCACCGCGGATCAGGCCGAAGGTGAGAGCGAGCAGGCCCGTGCTCACGAGCGCCAGGCCGGGCAGATCCAGCTCGCGGTCGGGCCCGTGTGACTCGCGCAGCAGCCGTGATGCGAGCGGGATCAGGGCCAGGCCGATCGGGACGTTCGCCCAGAAGATCCACTGCCAGGCAATGCCCTCGACGACGGCGCCGCCGACGAACGGTCCCAGGGCCACGCCTAGTCCGGTGATCCCGCCCCAGATACCCAGTGCGGCTGCGCGCCGCTCGGGCGGGAACGCATCGCTGATCAGGGTGAGGGTGAGCGGGGTGACGATTGCGGCACCAACGCCCTGCAGGGCCCGTGCTGCCACGAGCGCGTCCGTCGACGGCGACAGCGCTGCGAGCGCGCTGGCGGCGGTGAAGACGCCGACCCCGACGATGAACATCCGCTTGCGCCCAAAGCGGTCGCCGAGCGCGGCGCCTGTGATCAGCAGCACCGCGAAGGCCAGCGTGTAGGCGTTGACGGTCCACTCGAGGCCCTCGATCGATCCGCCCAGATCGAGGCGGATCGAGTGGAGCGCGACTCCGACCACAAGCTGGTCGAGGGCGGTCATGAATAGCGCCGCCCCGGCCACGACGAGGGTCCAGCGGGCGCGGGAAGCAGTCGAGCGCGCCATCACGATGCCAGAGCAGGGGTCGGGCTCGCCACCGTGCGGCGAGCCGTGAACACGAGCGGCGCCAGCAGCATGCGCTGAACGCCCACGCTCAGGTACGGCGCGTGGGCCTCTTGGTCGTACTTGCGTGCGAGGACGGCCAGGTCGCGCAGACTGCGCGGCAGGCCGCGTCGGGTCATGCCTCCGGCCTCCGCCAGCGCGACGACCTCGGCCAGCATCTGCTCCATCGCGAGCGCCGGGCGGACCTCAACGTGCACCCGCGCCTCCTCTTCGCCGGCGTTGGCGAAGGCGTGGATCACGCCCGGCGCGACCTCGATGACGTCGCCCGGGCCGGCCAGCCGCCTGCGGAGTCCGATCCGGAACCGCATCTGGCCCTCGATGACCTCGAAGCGCTCGGTCTGGATCGGGTGGACGTGCGCGATTGGCACCGCGCCGCCGGGCCGCAGCGCAAGGTCGAAGGCGAGCAGCTCGCCATCCGTCGTGGCCGCGGTATCGGTGAAGGTGAAGCGCTCGCCCGTGATCGGGTTCGCGAGTGTCTGGCCGGGAGCGACGACTCTTGATTCGGGGCTCTGATTGCTCATGCCGGACAGTGAAAAGGCTCAGAGCGAGACCGTCCATGGCCAGGAGGCGCAAAATCATGCGCCAGCGTCTACTCTCCAGCCATGGACGCGATGGTTGGCCTACTCGACGGACCGAGAGCCCGGGAGGCGTTCCTGCTTCGCTCGAGCATGGATCCGCCGTGGTCGCTGCGCATCGAGGACGAGGCGCCGCTCACGGTGGTCGCGATGGTGCGCGGCGAGGCGTGGTTCATCCCCGACGAGGGCGAGCCGCTCTCGCTGCAGCGCGGTGACGTTGCGATCATCCGCGGGCCGGATCCCTACACGTTCGCCGATGACCCGGGCACCGCGCCCCAGGTCAAGATCCTCCCCGGGCAGCGCTGCGTGACCATCGACGGCGATGACCTCGGAAGCATGCGCGACCTGGGTGTGCGCACCTGGGGCAACGCGGCGGACGGCTCGACCGTGATGCTCACCGGGTCGTACCACCTCGACGGCGAGGTCAGCGGGCGGCTACTGCGGGCGCTGCCGACGACGCTGGCGTTGCGCGAGGACGAATGGGAATGCCCGGTCATCCCACTGCTCGCCGACGAGATCGTCAAGGACGAGCCCGGTCAGGAGGCGGTGCTCGACCGCCTGCTCGACCTCTTGCTGATCGCCGTCCTCCGCGCCTGGTTTGCCCGTCCCGAGGCCGCGGCGCCCGGCTGGTACCGCGCCTACAGCGACCCCGTCGTCGGCCGCGCTCTGCGGCTGCTGCAAAACAACCCTGCCCGGCAGTGGACGGTCGCCGATCTGGCCCGCGAAACAGGCGCCTCCAGGGCGGCGCTCGCCCGCCGCTTCCACGAGCTGGTGGGCGAGCCGCCGATGACCTTCCTCACCGGCTGGCGCATCGCGCTCGCGGCCGACCTGCTGCTCGAGCCGGACGCCACGATCGGCTCCGTCGCCCACGAGGTCGGCTACGGCAGCCCGTTCGCGCTCAGCGCGGCCTTCAAGCGGGTCCGCGGCATCAGCCCTCGGGAGCATCGCGCAGCCGCGGCGGCCGGGCCGCCGGCCGTCAGCGCCTAGTCATCTAGCGGTCAGCAGCTTCTGCAGGTCGTCGATCGTGTCCGCGTCCGCGGCGCTCTTGTCCGGCCGGTAGCGCTTGACACGCGCGAAACGCAGCGCCACGCCACCCGGGTAGCGAGTCGAGGACTGGACGCCGTCCAACGCGATCTCGACCACGAGCTCCGGGCGCACCAGTACCGCGATCCCGCGCCGATCGGTCTCGCGCGCGAGCAGCTCCCTCGTCTGCCACTCGAGCAGTTCGTCCGTCAGCCCCTTGAAGCACTTTCCCACCATGACGAACTCCCCGGTGCTCGGGTCGCGGGCGCCGAGGTGGAGGTTCGACAGCCAGCCCTGTCGGCGGCCATGGCCCCACTCGGCGCCGAGCACCACGAGGTCGTAGGTCAGCACCGGTTTGACCTTGCGCCACGCCTTTCCGCGGCGGCCGGCGCTGTAGCGCGACGCGGCGTCCTTCACGACCACGCCCTCGTGCCCCGCCTGCAGCGACTCGTCGAGAACCTGCTGGGCGGTGTCGGGATCCGACGTGACCACGCTCGGGATCTTGAGATGCCCCGCCACCGCTTCGAGCCGGGCGGCGCGCTCCTCTAGCGGCGTGTCGAGCAGGTCATCGCCGTCGAGGTGGAGCAGATCGAAGAGGAACGTGACGATCCCCTCGGGCGGCGCCGCGCTGTCGATCTGGGAGACCGTGTCCTGAAAGGCGGCCGGGCCGTGCTCGGCCATCCACAACGCCTCGCCGTCGAAAACGGCTTGGCTCACCTGCAGGCCGCGCACCGCCTCGACGATCCCGGGCAGCGCATGGGTGATCTCGTTGAGGTTGCGCGTGTAGATGCGGACCTCGTCGTCGCGGCTGTGGATCTGGATCCTGATCCCGTCGAGCTTCCATTCCACCGACGACCGATCGAAGCCGGCGACCGCCTCGGACACGCTCGCGGCGGTGGACGCAAGCATCGGAACGATCGGCCGAAAGAGCTCGAACCCGACCTCGCGAAGCTCGTCCTCACCACCCGTGATCGCGATCTCGGCCGTGCGCGGGAGGTCGCCCGAGAGCATCAGCGCTCGGCGCGCGATCTCGCCGGACACGCCGGCCGCCTTCGCGACTGCGTCGACCATCAGCCCCGCGAGCGCGCCCTGCCTAAGGCCGCCCGTGAAGAGCCGCTTGACGAAGTCGGCCTCGGGTTCAGTGGCCCGTCCGAGCAGCTCACCGAGAATCTGCTTTCGCTTGGCCGCCGATCCGCCTCCCGTCATCACCTGAACCTCGGCGATCGTGCGGTCGAGCTCAGCGATGGTCAGAGAGGCCTCAGCGGCCGGCGCACGCTCGATGCCGTAGACCGTCGAGTAGCCGACGCCGACCCGGCCCTGTCTCGGCACCCCGGTGAGAAAGCCGACGGCGGGCGCCACCTCGTCGGTATCGAGCCGCGCCAGCAGCTCGGCGAGGATCGCGACCTTCTGCGAGCGTGAGCTCGTGTCGGTCACGTTCCGCGACGCGCTGACGACGTCGGCGAGCAGCGTCACCCGAGCGTACGCTCGAGATTGTCGAAGGCCCTGGTCCAGCCGTCCTCGTGCGAGCGCACGGCCTCCTCGTCCCAGAGGTTGCTGTGGGTGAAGCGGACCGTTGTGACGCCGTCGTTCTCGTCGAACTCGAGCTCGATCAGCTGCCGTCTGTCGTCGCCGTCCCAGATCCAGGTGAACGCCAAGCGGTTCGGGGGATCGATCTCCGTGTACCTGCCGCCGCCCCCGTATTCGACGTCCTCGTGGGGGTTGCGCATCACCACCCGCACCTCGCCACCCACGCGCAGGTCGACCTCGGCCTCGGTCGTCTCCCAGTCGTGCCCGGCGTGCCACCAGCGCCGCATCACCTCCTCGCTGGTCCAGGCGTCGAAGACCGCCTGGGCCGGCGCCTGGAAGGTGCGCTCCATGCGCAGCGTGGTGTCTTCGATCAAGCCCGCGGCTCCCGTCGGCGTCGTAGGCGCAGCATTATCCATGCGCGCGCCACGAGCAGTCCGGCGCTCGCGCCGGTCACCGACGGGAGCAGCTCCTCGAGCGGCACTCCTCCAACGTGAGCGATCACGCCGGGGCGCCGTACTGATCGTGGTACCTCCACCACTGGTACGGCGGGGTCTGCGGGTAGCCCTCCGGCGAGTCCTCCCACTCCTCCTGGCGCCCGAGCGGGCTCATATCGAGGAAGCTCCACGTGGTCCCAAGGGCCTCGTCGCCACGGGCGTCGATGAAATAGGTGCGGAAGACGCGGTCGCCGTCGCGGATGAAGGCGTTGGTTCCGTGCCACTCGCCCACGTCGAAGTCGGCGTCGAAGCTGTCCGTGATCGTGTACCAGGGGATCTGCTCCCAGCCCATCTCCGTCTTCAAGCGCTGTATCTCGGGCTGGGGCGCGCGCGAGACGTAGGCGAGGGTCGTGTCGCGGGCGTTCAGGTGAGCGAGGTGTGACAGCTGGTCCGCGAGGAACGAGCAGCCCGGGCAACCGCGCTCGGGATAGTTGTCCATGCCGGGGTCGAAGAAGAAGCGGTAGACGATCAGCTGGCGTCGCCCCTCGAACAGATCGAGCAGGCTCGCCGGTCCGTCCGGGCCCTCGAAGCGGTAGTCCTTCTCCACCGCCATCCTCGGCATGCGCCGGCGCTTGGCGGCGAGCGCGTCGCGGGCGCGCGTCAGCTTCTTTTCCTCGATCAGCATCTCCTCGCGGGCGGCAGCCCACTCTTCGGGCGAAACGACCGGTGGCGTGTTCATCGGGCCTTCTCCTCCTTGAGGTACTCGTCGACTACATCGAACAGGCGGCCCCAGAGGGCGCGCTGGCGATCCATCCAGTCGGCCGCCTCGCTGAGCACGTCGGGCTCGAGCGACAACCGGTGCGTGCGGCCGACGACCTCGCGCCTCACGACGCCTGTCTCTTCCAGCACCTTCAGGTGCTTGGAGATGGCGGGCTTGGACACCCCGAAGCCGCCGGTGGCGGCACCCACCGTGGCCGGGCCCGCGGCTAGGCGCTCGACGATGCCGCGGCGGATCGGGTGCGAAAGGGCCTTGAACGGATCGTTAACCACTCGGTTAACAGTATCACGGCGCCATGTGATGTCGGCCCTTCATTGCGCGCGCGGCGAAAGGGTTTTCTCGAACCAGTGGTGCGCGAACGGCTCGTCGTTGAAGGGTGCCACCTCGACGTACCCGGCGGAGCGGTACATGGCGATTGCCTCTGTCAGCGCGCGATTGGTCTCAAGCCGAACGGTCAGCGTTCCCGACCGCGCCGCGCACGCCTCGAGCTCGGCGAGGAGGCGGCGCCCGATCCCGAGTCCGCGTGCAGTCTCGGCGACCCACATGCGCTTGATCTCGGACGGCGCATCCTGGCGGTGCTTCACGGCGCCGCAGCCGATCGGCTCCGAGCCCCGATAGACGACGAGCATCCGCCCGGCCGGTGGCCGCAGCTCGTGGGGCTCGGCCGAGATGCCGGTTGCGGGATCGAAGCCGGAGTCCGAGCGCCGGTCGAGCTCGGCGAAGTAGGAGCGAACGCAGCGCTGGGCGTCGGGGTGTGTCGGATCGACGGCCTTGATCTCCACGGCCGCGGCAGAGGGGCCGCCCTCGCTCACCGAGTCGACTGGCCGACCTCGATCAAATGCCCGTCCGGATCGCGGAGGTAGCATCGAATCTCGGCTCCGCGGTCCTGCGGCGGCGTGAGGAACTCGGCTCCGCGCGCGCTCCACTCGTCGTAGACCGCCTGGATGTCGGCCACCCGGATGTTGAGGAAGCTGCTCACGCGGTCGGGATCCGGCGGCGTCTCGAGCGTGACCGTCGGCTTGTCCTCGGTGGGCCCACCGCCGACGTTGATGATGATCCAGCTGTTCGCGAGCGCGACGAACGACGGTTCGCCGGCCCCGACGGTCTCGCCCCCCAGCACCTCCGTGTAGAAACGCCGCGAGCGCTCGACGTCGTCGGAGACGATGAAGTGCGTCAGCGCGATCCCCTCTCTGGGGGCCGGGAACTCGGCCATGGAGCCTCCTCTGGGTCGCCGGGCCGTGTCATCGTAACCGCGTGAGTTCGAGGGTCAGGGTGGTCGGGCGGCGGGTCGTGGTCGTTGCCGTTGTGGTGCTGCAACTCGGGTTGATTGCACGCGGCTACTGGGCTGACCACAAGGAGTTCGCCTTCCAGATGTTCCCCGAGTCGAGCACCTGGCGTGCGGACGTGGTCCGGGTCACCGCCGACGGCCGACGAGTGCCGGTCGAACAGCCGTGGTCGGGGTACCGCTGGGACGAGCTCGTCCAGAGCCGGGGGCTGAGCTACCCCTCGGTCCGCCACCACGCGGACGCCGGGCTCGCCAACCAGCTGGCGTTCCTCGAAGCCGCACTCGACTGGGTGGCCGGCAACACTCCGCGCGACCGCGAGACGCGCTACCTGGAGGCCAAGGTGACCTCCTGGCACAACGCCGACCCACCCCGCGTCGGAGTCCTCCGCAGCCGTATCCGCGAGGGCGCCGGGTGAACGTGGCCACGCCCCACGCGCCGTCTCAGGCCCGCGGCCTGGTCGCCCGCTTCGACGCTCTCCTCGGCCGCGCGGTAAGCATGCGGGCGTTCGCGCTGCTGAGGGTGCTGGCGGGGCCTGTCGTCCTCCTGCATCTGCGGCCGTTCCTCGCCGACGGCATTGACGGGCGGGTCTACCGGGACGCCTTCTATGAGCCCTACGCGACCTGGTATCCGGAGCTGCCCGACGCGCTCTACGTCGGTTTGCTCTGGGTGGCCGCGGTGGCGGCCGTGGCGATGTCGCTCGGCTTTCTCACGCGCCTGGCGACCGCCACGACGTTCGCGATCGTCACCTACAACCTCTTCCTGTCGACCACGCACTTCCATAACAACCGGGCCTACCTCGTCATCGTGCTGGCGATGCTGGCGGTGGCGCCGTGCGGACGGGAGCTGTCCCTCGACGCGTGGATCCGCCGCCGGCGAGGGCTGCCGGCGCTGGATCCGTCGGCCCCGGCCTGGCCGCTGTGGCTGCTTCGGTTCGAGTGCGCCGCGATCTACGGCGCTTCCGGCCTGAGCAAGCTCCTCGATCCCGACTGGTTTGGCGGCACCGTCACCTGGCAGCGCGTCACGCGGGCCGAAGACGAGCTTCAAGCGTGGCCGCTCCCGGACTGGGCGCTGTCGCTCTTGACCGACCGCGGCTTCCACACCGGAGCGGCCAAGTTCATCGTGCTCACCGAGCTGTTCATCGCGGCGGGCCTGTGGTGGCGTGGCACCCGCTACGCGGCGGTGTGGGTTGCTGTCGTCTTTCACCTCTCGATCGAGGTGTCGGCATCGGTGCAGGTGTTCTCGTATCTCGCGCTCGCCGTGCTGGTGATCTGGGCGGTGCCCTCGACCCGCGACCGGGTGCTACGAATCGATTCGGCCCAGGTTCCCCAGCGGCGATTGGGTGTGCTGGTTCACCGGCTCGACTGGCTGGCCCGCTTTCGCGTCGAGCCGGCGCCGCCCGGCTCGCCGCTGGAGGTGTTGGACCGGGATGGCACCGTGATCCGCGGAGCGCCGGCGCTGGCGTTTACGCTGAGCCGTTTGCCCCTGACGGCATGGTTCGCGCTCCCAACCCTGCTCCTCCCGGCCGTCCGGCGGGCCCGCCGCCAGAGGTCCGATGAGCGAGCGATGATCGCGGCGCGGCCCACATGACGGAGGACGAGACACCCGGCCACTCCGGGCGGCGGCCCGCCGCGCGCGTCTGGCGGGCCGGCCTGATCCTGGGGCTGCTGATCGCCGCCGTGTTCGTCGTGGGGGCGCCGCCCGAGCGCTGCCCACAGGTCAGCGCCGCGGAGCTCCGAGGCTCTGCCCAGGCCGCCGTCGACTGGTTCCTCCGCAACCAGGAGGCCGATGGCCGCTGGGTTTACCTCTACAACCTCGACGACGACTCGATCTCGTCCGAGTACAACGAGGTTCGCCACGCGGGTGTGACGATGGGGCTCTACCAGGCCGCCGCAGCAGGCCTGCCGGGAGCGCTGCGCTCTGCCGACAGGGGCACCGACTGGGCGCTCGACCGGCTCCTCGAGCGCGAGGATTGGGCGGCGCTCGAGTATCAGGGGCGCGTGGCCACGGGCTCAACCGCGCTCCTGGCTGCAGGGCTGGCGATTCGCCGCGAGGCCACGGGCGACGAGCGCTACGACGACGTGCTGCGCCGACTGGGGCGCTTCCTCCTCGCCCAAACCGAGCCGTCGGGTGCCGTGCTCGCGGAGTACGACTCGGCGAGCGGAGCGCCCCTGGCGGGCGAGTACTCCAAGTACTTCACCGGAGAGGCCTACTGGGCCCTGGCGAGTCTCCACCGCGCCTTTCCCGAAGAGGGCTGGGGCGAGGCCGCGGACCGCATCGGCGCATACCTGGCGACGTCGCGCGACGAGGTCGAGGATCACTGGCCGGCGATCCCGGACCACTGGGCCGCCTACGGCCAGGCCGAGACCGTGGAGTTCCCCGATCGCGGCCGCCCGCCGCTCACCGTGGACGAGTTGGACTACGCGCGCCGGCAGGCCGAGTCGTTCGGCTTCCAGGCCCGCTATCTCGGCCAGCTGTTCGGGCCCTGGGGCGGGCTGGTGCGGGGAAACTACGAGCCCCGGGGCGGCTGGTACGGCGTGGTGGGGGAGGCGCTCACGGGTTGGTGGCTGACCGCACAGGCGGAGCCGCGGCTCGCCGACCTGCGAGACCCGGTCGCCGAACGTGCCACCTGCGTCGCCGGACTGGCCGTCGAGGAGCAAACCGACGAAGAGGATGCCGCGGACGCCGCAAGGCCCGAGCGGGTGGAGGGCGCGTGGTTCGTCGACGGTGAGACCCGCATGGACGACCAGCAGCACGCGCTGGCGGGGCTGCTGCGCACCATCCCGATCGCGCAAGCGTCGGACTCGGCGGGCTCTCCCGACCCGACCGATGACGCGCCGTCCGGCTGGCTGTGGGCCGCTGTGCTGGTGCTGGCGCTAAACCCGGCCCGGGCCGCCTTCGGGGTTCCTCGCGCCGGGCGGTCGCGGCGGGCGATGGTCGGCGTGGCCGCCGCCGGCGGTGTGTTCGGGGGGCTCGTAGTCTGCGCCGCCGCGGCCGCAGGAGAGCCGCTGCTCGAGGCGCTCGATGTGAGCGAGCCCTCGTTCCGCCTCGCCGCCGGGATCGTGGCCGTGCTCGCCGGCGCCCTCGACCTTTTCAGGCGACCACCGCCGCCCGAGCCCGCGCTCGCCGGCTGGCGCGCCGCCCTCGTCCCGGTCGCGATCCCCGTCGTGGCGCGCCCCGCGCTGCTGGTGCTGGCGTTGGGTGCGGGCGCCGAGCGAAGCATCCTGGTGAGTGCCGGCGCGATGGCGGTGGGTGTCGCGCTGTTGACCGCGCTGGCGGCCTGGTCCCCCGTCGAGGGCCCGGGCGGCCGGGTCCTCCGTTGGGCGGGCCGCCTGCTGGCCGCGGGGCTTGTCGCGTGCGGGGTGATCCTCGCGATCGACGGGATCATGGACGTCTAACCGGGCTGGGCACCGCGCTTCGCTGTTCTGACCACCCATCCGGTGGGCAGAGCGGAGAGGTGGCGGTTTTCGCCCCCCGGGTCGGCTCCGCCGGGGAGGCGGCGCCGCCGCGGGCTCAGGCGTCCGGCAGGCCGTCCGGGTATTCGTCGCCGCGCACCTCGCGGTAGCGGCGGTCGAAGAGCTCGAGGACGGTGGTCACGTCCGACGGCCCCTCCACGTTGTGGCTCACGAGCTCGGGGTCGGGTGTCGAATCGGACGGCGAGGCATCCCCATGCTCGACGAGCTCGTCGTGCTCGAGGCGCGCGAAGCGTAGCTGCGCAACGCCACGGTCGCGATCGAGAAGCCCGAGTTCGGAGTCCTGGTAGAGCGCTACGGCCGCGCCGTCCGAGCGGCGCTCGATACGCACACCGGGCCAGGTGTCGAGTTCGTTGGCGATCTCATCGACGAGTGCGGCGGCGTGCGACACGATCCGATCGTACCCGCCGCACACCCGGGCGGTGTCACTCGTCCACGACGTCGATTACCTCGTAGACGCCCTCGACCGGCGCACTCTCCACGAACGCCGACAGGCGATCGACACGGTGCGTCTCCTCGGCGTCCGCCTCGGCACGCCAGCGGCGATAGTCCTCCTCGGTCATGTCGAACAGGCCGAACGAGATGATCTCGTCCTCGTCGCGGATATTGCGCGCGTGGTAAGCGCGCTGAAATCCCGGTGGCTTCGAGTCAGCCGGCTCCCAGGCGCGCCGGAACTGCTCCCACGCGCCGGGCTTCAGGCGGCGGGCGGACAACATCACGATCATCTTGCGACCTCCTTCGCGTCGTTCGACGCGGTCGACCCGGCGAGGAATGAGAAGCGATCGTAGGCCGCCAGGGCCTGGCGTAGGCTCCGAGCCGTGCGCGTCGTCGAGCTTCGGGACGAGCGGCAGGGCCTGGAGGCGTTCATCGTCGTCGATCACGACGAGTTCCCGGTCTCGGCCGGGGGGACCCGGATGCTGCCCGATGTCGATGTCCACGAGGTGGCTCGACTCGCCCGCGCGATGACGTGGAAGTTCGCCGCCTGCCGTGTGCCCTACGCCGGTGCCAAGGCCGGCATCCGCTTCGCCGGCGGCGACCGGGCCGCGGTGCTTGCCGCATACAAGCGCGCACTCGAGCCGTACAGCGACGTCTTTGTGACCGGCCCCGACATGGGGACGTTTCCGGCAGATTTTCTCGACGGCGGAGAAGATCCGGTCCCACTCTGGGCGCGGACCCACGAGGGGCTAGGGATGGACGACCTGGCCACCGGACACGGCGTCAAGGCAGCCGCAGAGGCCGCGCTCCGACATATGGGCCGCCCTCTCGAGGGCGCAGCCGTCGCGATCGAGGGCTTCGGCAAGGTGGGTGCGGGGACGGCACGCGCCTGCGTTCGGGCCGGGGCGCGGCTCGTAGGGGTGAGCACGGTCCACGGTCTCCTGGCAGACGGGGACGGACTCGACGTCGAGGTGCTCTTCGCGCTCCGTGAGCGTCACGGCGATCGGCTCGTCGAGCACGGTCCGCGATCCGCGCGTCCGCGCGAGGCGCTCTTCGAGCTCGACTGCGACGTGCTCGTGCCCGGCGCCCGGCCCGACTCGATCACGCGTGACGTGGCCGAGCGTCTCAGTTGCGCTGTTCTCGCCCCCGGGGCGAACATCCCCTACGGCTTCGGCGCCCTCGAGGTCCTCCATCGGCGCGGGATCCTCGCCGTCCCGGACTTCGTGTCTAACTCCGGCGGGGTCCACCTGTACGACTCCGTCGCCCAAGAGGAGCCTGAGGCGGCGCTCGCCGCGATCGAGGCGCTCGTGGGCGAGGCCGTAGCCAGGACGCTCGCCACGGCGGACGAGCTCGGAGTCACGCCGTTCGCGGCGGCCCTGTCGGAGGCCCGTGGCTACCTTGCCGAAGCGACCGCGGCGTCCCCCGACATGCTGGACGAGCTCTTCCCGATGACTTCCAAGCGCGCGGCCGGTCATAGCGGTAGTGGCCGGCTACGTGGAGCTTGACGGGGTACGCACCTGGTACGACGACTACGGCGCCGGCGAGCCGCTCGCGCTGCTGCATCCCGGAGGGGCCGATGCGCGGGCCTGGGGACCCAACCTCGGCGCGCTGGCCGAGCACTTCCACGTCTTTACACCGGAGCGGCGCGGACACGGCCGCACGCCGGATGTCGAGGGCCCGATCACCTACGAGCTGATGGCGGACGACACGATCGCCTTCCTGGAGCGGATCGTCGGGGGGCCGGCGCGGCTCGTGGGCTGCAGCGCCGGCGCGAGCGTGGCGCTGCTCGTCGCGCTGCGCCGGCCCGACCTCGTCGAACGCCTGGGCGTGATCTGCGGCGTCTTCCACCGCGACGGCTGGGTACCCAGCGCGATCGATCCCGACGCGAGCGCGCACGAGGTACTCGCGCGCGGCTACGCTGAGCTGTCGCCCGACGGTGCCGATCACTTCCCGGTCGTGAGCGCGAAGCTCGCGCGCCTTAACTGGGAGGAGCCGACCCTCACTCCCTCGGACCTCGCCGAGGTGGCCAGCAGGACACTGGTGATGGTCGGCGACGATGACGAGGTGACGCTCGAGCACGCGATCGCGATGTACCGGGCGATCCCCGATGCCGAGCTGGCCGTGGTCCCCCGGACGTCGCACGGGCTCCTCCACGAGAAGCCGGCGCTCTGCAACAAGATCATCGTCGACTTCCTGACCACCGATCCAGTGCCTACGCTGGCTCCGGTCCGCCGCTGAGGTCGTGCGTCGACCAGGTGGTGGCGCGCACCGTTTGCGGGGGCGCCTCCCCTGACTTAGGGTTGGCGGGACGGACTCGCGCATGACTTGTAGACGGTGCGGCCATGGCAACCGGGAGCGCGCCCGCTTTTGCGAGGCGTGCGGCTTCGAGCTGACACGGCGCTGCGACTCCTGCGGCGCGGAGCTGGGGGAGGGGGCACGCTTCTGCGATGCCTGTGGCGTGCCGATCGATGGTGCGGCCGAGACGGCTCCGCCGCCGCCAGAGCGCGCGGACCTGGGGCTGCCCGAGCATCTGGCCGAGCGGGTGCGGGTCGCCGGCGGTGCGCTGGCCGGCGAGCGCAAGCAGGTGACGGTGTTGTTCGCCGACGTCCAGGGATCGATGAAGCTGGCGGCGAGCGTGGACGCCGAGCTCTGGCGGGCGATCGTCGACCGTTTCTTCGCCCTCGTGTGCGAGGCGGTGCACCACTTCGAGGGAACGGTGAACAAGTTCACGGGCGACGGCGCGATGGCGTTCTTCGGCGCGCCGATCGCGCATGAGGATCACGCGCGCCGGGCCTGCTACGCGGCGCTGCGGTTGCGGGACGCGCTGGCGGAGTACGGGCGCGAGCTGCGGCGCGAGCACGGGCTGGGTTTCTCCGTCCGGCTGGGCCTCAACTCGGGAGAGGTGGTGGTGGGGGCAGTCGGCGAGGACCTGCAGATGGAGTACACGGCGATCGGGCATACGGTCGGTCTGGCCGCGCGCATGGAGGCGCTCGCCGAGCCGGGCAAGCCGTACCTGACCGCTCGGACCGCGGCGCTCGTGGAGGGGTTCTTCGAGCTGGAGGACCTGGGCGAGCTGCGTATCAAGGGCACCCAGGAGCCGGTCCACGCCTACGGGCTCCGCGGCGTCGGCGCCGCCCGCACGCGCCTGGACGCGGCGGCGGCGCGGGGGCTCTCGCCGTTCGTCGGCCGCGATTCTGAGCTTGCCGCGCTCGAGGCCGCGCTGGCCCGAGCGGAGCAGAGCGGCCAGGTCGTTGGTGTCGTCGCGGAGGCGGGCGTCGGCAAGAGCCGTCTCTGCCGCGAGTTCGCCGACCGCTGCCGCGAGCTGGGCCTGCGGGTGACAGTCGGAGCGGGGGTGGCGCACGGCCGCCGGGTCCCGCTGCTGCCGGTGATCGAGATGCTGCGCGGTTATTTCGGAATCACCGGCGATGACGATGCGGCCGCGGCGCGTGCCAAGGTGGCCGGGCGGCTGCTGCTGCTCGACGAAGCGTTTCGCGACGCGCTGCCCGTGCTGTTCGACTTTCTCGGAGTGCCGGACCCGGAGCGCCCGGTGCCGGCGCAGATGGTGCCCGAAGCGCGCCAGCGCACGCTGTTCGCGGCCACGCGGCGGCTCGTGCATGCCGCCGCGGGGGAGGGCCCGGGCCTGATCGTGGTCGAGGACCTGCACTGGATCGACCCGGGTAGCGAAGCTTTTCTCTCCAACCTGGTCGATTCGCTGCCCGGCGCGCGCACGCTCCTCGTCGTCAACTTCCGGCCCGAGTACCAGGCCGGCTGGATGCAGCATTCCTATTACGAGCAGTTGCCGCTCGTACCGCTCGACCGGGAGGCGATCGCACGCCTGGTGCGCGCCCTTGTCGGCCCCGACCCGTCGCTGGACGGACTGTCCGAGCTGGTTGCCGACCGCACCGGCGGTAACCCGTTCTTCGTCGAGGAGGTCGTCCAGGATCTCGTCGAAAGCGGTTGCCTGGAAGGCGGCCGCGGCGCCTACCGGCTGGCGCGCGCCATCGGGGAGATCGAGATCCCCGCCAGCGTGCAGGCGCTGCTTGCCGCACGAATCGACCGGCTGCCGGACGCCGGAAAGGCGGTGTTACAGAGCGCTGCGGTGATCGGCAGGGAATTCGCCGAGCCCGTCCTGCGCCAGGTCACCGGCGTCCCCGAGCACGAGCTCGCTGCGACGCTCGCGGAGCTGGCCACCGCCGAGCTGATCTACGAGCGCACCCTCTACCCGGAGGCTCAGTACGCGTTCAAGCATCCCCTCACCCAGGAGGTGGCCTATCGGTCACAGCTTCGCGAGCGCCGCGCCCGGATGCACGCCGCCGCGGCCACCGCGCTCGAGGAGCTTCACCGGGACGGACACGACGAGCTCGCTGCGCTGCTGAGCAGCCACTGGGAGCAGGCGGACCAGCGGCTGCGCGCCGCTCAGTGGGGTGCACGCGCGGCCGCGTGGGCCGGCCAGAGCCATCCGGCCGACGCGCTCCGTCACTGGCGGCGGGTACGGGCTCTGGTGCGCGGCCAGCCGGATTCGCCCGAGGCGAAGGGCCTGGCGCTCGCCGCCTGTGTCTGGATCCTGCAGCTCGGCTGGCGGCTCGGGCTTGCGGACGGCGAGGTCGAGGAGATCTACGCCGAGGCGCGGGAGCTTGCGGCGGCCACGGGAGACAAGTCGGCGATGGCGGTGCTGCAAGGCGCCTACGGCATCATGCGCGGGGCGGCCGGGCGGGTCGAGGAGGCCATCGCCAGCGGTCGGGAGGCGCAACGCCTGGCCGAGGAGGCCGGGAACCTTGAGCTGCAAGTGAGCTTCGGCCCCAATGTCTGGCTGGCCGTCGCAGGGCGTAACCGCACGGCGCTCGCCGGGCTGGGCCTCGTCCTCGAGGTTGCCGGCGACGACCTCCAGCTCGGGCGGCAGGTCGTCGGCCTCAGCTCCGTGATCTTCGGGACCTTTTATCGGGGCTTCGTGCTGACCGAGCTGGGACGCCTGCCCGAGGCGCGCGCGGCATTTGACGACGCGCTGCGGCTTGCGCGCGATCACGATGACGTCGAATGCCTGGGCTGGGCCCAGCAGGGCCTCGCCATACTGTCCTTTTTCACGGGCGAGCCGGGCGACGGGCTGGCCCAGGCGCGCGAGGCACTCGAGCTTGCAGAGCGCCTCGGGAGCTCGTTTTCGCGCGCGATGGCGCGCTCGAGCCTCGCCCTCGCACACCTCGCGCGGGAGGAGCACTCCAACGCTCACGCCGTGGCCGACGAAGGCCTCGAGATCATGCGCGAGACCCGAACCGGGCTCCAGTACGAAGCCGTCCTTCTCCGTGATCTCGCCGCGGCCCGCCTCGGCCTCGAAGATGTCGACGGCGCGCACGCCGCGGCTGCCGAGGGGGCAGCCACCGCGGCCGCACAGGGCGCCCGCGTCCAAGAGGCCGGCTGCCGGATCATGCTGGGCCGCGCGCTGCTTGCGGATCGCCGCGGCGACGCCCATGCCGAGCTCGAACGCGCACTCGAGCTCGCGGGCGAGGACGGCCCCGTCCACACCCCGCACGCCCTGGTAGCGCTGGCCGAGCTGGCCGGCCTGCAGGGAGACGAGCGGGGACGCTTGCGTCGCCTCGAGCAGGCACACCAGCTCTTCGAGCAACAGGGCGCAACAGGCCACGCCCGCCGAGTCGCCGCGGACATCGCCACAGCCGCGGCCTAACGGGACCCACGGGGAAGGTACCCCGATTGGTTCCCCCCATGCTCGAATAGGTCTGGTTTCTGCCCTCGCGGGGTAAGACACGTCCGGCAGCTTCGGGAGGGGAAGGCATGCAGGATTTGCGCTGTTTCACCGGTTCGCGAGTGGCGAAGCTGGCGGTATTCGTGGGGGTGGCGGCGCTATTCGGCGCTGTGGCGAGCGCGTCGGCGGCGCCCCGGTTCCAGGGCGAGGACGGGGGGCGCGCCGATGTCGACCACCGCAAGGGCGCGCTCTCGCCGACCTCGACCCAGCGGACGCTCGCGAGAGACCGCCAGGCGGACGCGAAGTGGAACCGCTTCGGCACCCCACGATCGTTGAGCCGGGCGGACGGCTACCTCGCGCGAGGACTTCCCGAAGATCCCGTGACCGCGGCGCGCCGGTGGATCGCACAGAACCGCGGGCTGCTCGGGCTGTCGGAGTCCGAGACGAGCGATCTGGAGCTCGTAAACGCGGCGCCGATCGGCGCCGGGCGCGCCGTGCTCCTGCGCCAGCGCTTCGACGGCCTCGCAGCCGGACACGACGGCATGATCGTGGTCGGGGTCGTGGAGGGGAGGGTCGCCTACGTCTCCTCCTCGCTGGCGCGCGACACCGCCCTCACCGGCGAGCGACGGCTGTCGGCCGCGGAGGCGCTACAGGCGGCAGCTGCCGAGGCGGGCATGGAGCTCGGCACGCTCTCGGGCGAGCGCGCGGTGGACGGCTGGACGGTCTACGACGCGAGCTCGCTCACGCACCCGGCCCGCGCGCGGCTCGTCGCGGTCCCAACGCACACGAATGGAGTGCGGCCTGCGTGGGAGACCTCGCTGATCGACAACGATGCTTCCCCGGCGGCGTTCGCCTCGTTCGTCGACGCGGAGACGGGCTCGGGGCTGATCCGCGAGAGCACTATCGACCATCTCGCCGA
>Ga0081538_10000382_pt1 | contig 50422 bp, 45 predicted proteins | sample TabmetS5T2R1_FD_71022 | JGI IMG/M metagenome (GOLD analysis project Ga0081538, IMG submission 71022) | Tabebuia heterophylla rhizosphere microbial communities from the University of Puerto Rico - S5T2R1 | ecosystem: Host-associated > Plants > Roots > Rhizosphere ...
GGCCGGACGATCCGCGAGTTCGTGGTCGGCGTGCTGCTGGTTCCCTCCGGCGTCAGCTTCATCTGGTTCGCGATCATGGGCGGCGCCGCGATCGACCTGCAGCTCACCGGCCAGGCGAACCTCGCCGACGCCGTGGCCCAGCCGGAGGTCGCGCTCTTCACCATGCTCGAGGAGTTCCCGCTGGCCACTCTCACGTCGATCGTCGTGATCGTGCTGGTCTCGGTGTTCTTCGTGAGCGGCGCCGACGCGGCGTCGATCGTAATGGGGATGCTGACCTGCCGAGGCATCCTGGAGCCGCCACGCGCCATCGTCGCGTTCTGGGGAACCGCCATGGGCGCGGTGGCGATTACGCTGCTGGTGGCCGGCGGGCTGGAGACGCTGCAGCAGGCCGCGATCGTCGCGGGAGCGCCGTTCGCGCTGGTGATGATCGGGCTCTGCGTGAGCTTCTTCAAGGCGCTGCGCCAGGAGCGGATCCCCGCGCCGGAGCCGAGACCCGTGGTGACCATCCCCGATGCGGCGGCGCCGCGGCCACGGCCCGGCGTGGCCGGCGGCAAGTGATCGCCAGAGAGAGGAGCGAGCCGCAATGGCCGATCGTCCCAAGCAGCAGCGCTTCCACGGCCTGTTCGACACGGTCGCGGAGATGGGTCGCATGCGCGAGTTCTGGCGGGCCGGGATCGACCCACCTCAGGAGGAGCGCACGCACGCGACCGCGTGGATCCCGAGGATGGACATCTTCGCGCGTGGCGACGACCTGGTGATCCGGTGCGAGCTGGCCGGTGTCCCGGAGGAGGACATGCACATCGCGCTCGATCACGACACGCTCACGATCTTCGGTGAGCGGAGCGGCGCGCCCGACGAGGAGGAGACGACCTTCTACGTGCGAGAGCGGCACTACGGCGCCTTCCGGCGGGCGATCAACCTGCCGGAGGGAACCGAGCGGAGCGCCATCAGCGCCGACCTCGAGGACGGCCTGCTCGAGGTCACGGTGGTCGGGGGCTGCTCGCAGCGGCGCGAGCCCGAGCGAATCGACATCCGCGTTTCCGGGGGTGAGCGTTGATGCGCGTGCTGCGGCCACGGCCGCGCTGGGCGCTCCTCTTGCTCGTCCTAGTGCTGTTCGTCGCCGCCTGTGGCGACGACGAGGAGGACCAGGAGGGATCGGCCCAGCCGCAGGGGGACGAGCGCGAGCTGACGCTCGGCACCAAGGACTTCACCGAGGCGTTCATCGTCGGCGAGCTCTATCGCCAGGTGCTCAAGTTCAACGGCATCAAGGTGACCCTGCGCAAGGACATCGGCCCCACCGAGGTCATCGACAAGGAGCTCCAGAGCGGCGCGATCGACGGCTATCCCGAGTACCTCGGCGTCGCCGTGACCGTCGCGGCGGGCCGCGAGGACGCCGGAGCGACGGCGGAGGAGACCTACGAGCTGGCGAAGGACTTCTACGCCGGGCGCGGCCAGGCGATCAGCGAGCAGACGGCGTTCGAGAACGTCGATGCGATCGCCACCACGCAGTTCTTCGCCCAGAAGCGCGGGCTCGCGACGATCGGCGACCTCAAGGAGCTCGAGAGCTTCACGCTCGGCGCCCGACCCGAGTTCAGGTCGCGCCAACAGGGCCTTGTCGGCATGCGTGATGTCTACGGGCTCGACAACGTGAAGTTCACGGAGTTGCCCATAGGCGAGCAGTACCGGGCGCTCGACCGCAACCAGATCGACGCCGCCAACGTCTTCACCACCGACGGCGAGCTGGGGAGCGGCAGCTACAAGGTGCTCGACGACGACAAGCGCGTGTTCGGCTTCCAGCACGTGGCGCTCGTGATCGACGAGGACAAGCTGAAGGAGCTCGGCGGACGCAAGTTCATGCGCATCATCAACGACGTCAATGGCCGGCTCACCACCAGCGCCATGATCCAGATGAACCGGGATGTCGGCGTCGACGGGCAGGACCCGGCGATCGTGGCCGAGCGGTTCTTGAGAACGGCGGGCCTGCTCGAGGGGCGCGGCGCCTAGCCTTTTCGCCGCCGCGCCGATGGGCGACCCGCGTGGATACGTCGTCCTGGTCGGCGACGACCGCGTGGGCGTGCGAGTGCTCGAGGAGCTGGTCGCGCTCGGGGTGGCTGTGCATGCGGTGTCCGAGCGCGCGGATACCCCCTTCGCCCGCGCCGCGGATGCGGCAGACGTGCCGCTCGTGGTGGGCGACCCTCACGGCGCCCGGGTGCTGGAGGAGGCGGGTACCGCCGAAGCGCGCGCCTGCGGCCTGGTGGCCAACTCCGACCTGACCAACCTACACGGGGCCCTCGCGCTGGCGGAGCTGGCGCCGGCCGCCCGAGTGGTGGTGCGCCTTTTCAACGCGGCGCTCGGGCGAATGGTGCACGGGCTGGTGGGTAACGCGACAGTGCTGTCGGCGGAGGAGATCGCCGCACCCACCTTCGTCGAGGCCGCGCTGCGCGGCAGTGCCGACTTCCGGCTACGGGTGGGAGACCGTCGCATGGCCATCGAGGACGTGGATCCCGAGGACCCATACTGCTGGCTGGCGCTCGCGGAGGTGGTGACGGGCAGCGCCGAGCCCAGGCTCTTCCCGACGTACAGTCGCCGGGTCTGGGGACTGGTGGACAAGGGCGGCGTGGTGGCCGACGAGCCGGCGCCGGAACCGCGCGGCGCCCTCGACCTTCGCATCGCCCAGCGCTCGACCGGGTGGGTGGAGATGGTTGCCGCCGCCGCGCGGGCGTGGTGGCTGGTAGTCCGCACGGTGGTGGGCATTCTCGACCGGCGGCTGGTGGTAGTGGGGCTGCTGTTCCTGCTCGTGGCGATCGCAGGCGCGCTGACCTTCGACGAGTTGCTCGGGATCGACCTGCTCGACTCGCTCTACTTCGTCGTGACGACGGTCACCACCACGGGCTACGGCGACATCACGACGCTCGATGCCTCGCCGCAGGCGCAGCTGCTCAACGTGCTGTTGATGCTGGTCGGCGGACTGATGCTCGCGCTGGTGTTCGCGCTCGTTACCGACGCGGTCGTGGGCGCGCGCATCACGCGCGCGCTGGGTCAGTACCCGGTCCCCAAGCGCGACCACGTGATCGTGTGTGGCGCCGGACGCACGGGAGGGCTGATCGTCGAGGCGCTGGTCGACGCCGGCGTGCCGTGCGTGATAGTGGATCGCAACGACGAGGGCATCGACATGGCGCTGGTACGCAGGCACCGGATTCCCGTCGTCGTGGGCGACCTCGGCTCGGAGGAGACGCTCGCCCTCCTGGGGCTGGAGTCGGCCCGTGCGCTGATGGTGATGACCGGCGACGAGGTGGTGAACCTTCAGTGCGCCCTGCTCGCACGCGAGCGGGCACCGGACCTGCGCGTGGTGTTGCGTCTCGCCGATTACGATCTGGCCGCGCAGGTCGAGCGCGCGGCCGGCATCCACCTGTCGCGGGGCGTGTCGTCCCTGGCCGCGCCGGCCTTCGCCGCGGCAATACTCGGTCGTCGGGCCACGGCCGTGCTGCCGATCGGGCGACAGGTTCTACAGATCGTTAGCTTCGTCGCCGAGCGGGCCACCGACGTCGCCACCCTCGAACGGGGCTGTGAGGCGCGCGTCCTCGCCGTTCCGGGAGTGGAGTTCCCGGCGCCCGGCGTCCGAGTGGAAGCGGGCGATGAGCTGATGGTCATCGGCACCAGCCAAGGGCTGGCCGAGCTCGAGCGCCGAGCGGTTCAGTCGGCGCTCACGGCTGCGGGCTGAGAGATCAGTGTCGAGCCGCAGACAGTGGGGATCCGCCTGCAATCGAGCGGAACCATTCAAGCGGGACCTGAGGCGCATGCCCGTCCAGGTCCGGCGCTCCGCGGCCGCGCAGGAAGTCGTCGAGATTGACGGTTCGAAGCTCCACGCTGAAGCGGGTGCGCTCCGAGAAGTTGGGCACGCTCGCGTGGAGGTGCGCGCCCGAGAAGCAGAGGAGGTCGCCGGGCTCGATGACGACGCGCAGCTCTGAGGTGGTGTCCACCGGCTCGGTCGGCTCGGGCACGATCGGCAGGTCCTCGGCGGGCGTCCCGCTCCGGCGGAGCGCTCGGATCTCGTCGAGGTCCCAGTCCGCGCTCGTGTTCGCGATCGGCTTCGACCAGTACGCCGGGTAGAGGGCGATCGTTCGCTCCCGGCTGAGCGGACGGATCGTCGTCCACCAGTTCGTCTGCTGAAGGACGTTCGACCCCCAGGTGTCGCGGTGGAACCCGATCCGGCCGATCTGCCGCTCGGCGCCGCGCTCGACCGGCGGGACGACGCGCAGGTAGAGCGAGTCCCAGTACGTCCGCGCGGGGTCGACCCCGGCATGCTCGAGCGCCGCACGGAAGAGCCCCTTCAGCTCCGCGTCGTCGCCGAAGCGACCTCGTAGCTCGTCGATCGCGGCGGCGTCCGGCGGCCCGTCCCCGCCGAGCACCTCACGGATCAGGGCGTCGCAGCGGCCGGCCGCCTCCAGGAGCGGCGGAACCCGCACGAAGATGAGCAGGTCTCCCGCGAAGAGCAGGTCGCCGCGCCGCTCGTCGTCGAGCGGGGCCGACAGGACGTGGACGGCGGTGCTCAGGGCCCCGTGGCGAGCGCCTGCTTCGGCGTCTCCTTCTTCGGATCGATGAACGGCTTCTCGACGATCACCGCGTCTGTCGCGCCCTCGGGCCGCTCCACCTCGAGCTCCGTGCCGAGCTCGCCGTGCTCGGTCGGGACCATGGCGTAGCCGATGTTCTTCTCGAGCCGGGGTGAGTAGCAGGCCGAGGTCACCTCGCCGATCCGCCCGCCGTTCTTGTGCACCGGGAAGAGGTCGATCATCGAGCCGTCGTTGTATGCGCCGAGCCGGTCGCCGCCGATCTCGACGCCGACCAGCTTGCGCTTCGGCCCCTCCTCCTTGATCCGGTGGAGGGCCTCCTTGCCGATGAAGTCGGAGCCCTGCTCGAGGTCGACCATCCAGTCATAGCCCATGCCGACCTCGTAGGGGTTCGTGTCGAACCACATGTCGGCGCCGAGGGCGAGGATGCCGCCCTCGATCCGGCGGATGTGGCACGGGCCGATCACGGCGATGTCGTGCGGCTTGCCGGCCTCGAGCACCGCCTCCCACAGCCTCCGGCCGTGCTTGCTGGCCTCGTAGAGGTAGATCTCGTAGCCGAGCTCGGCCGTATAGCCGGTGCGCGAGACGAGCACCCGCAGGCCCTCGACCTCGTAGGGGCGGAGGAAGTAGTAGGGGACCTCGAGGATGCTGTCGCCGAAGAGATCGACCATGACGTCCTTCGACTTCGGCCCCTGCACCTGCACCGGCCCGACGTCGATCTCCTTGATCTCCACGTCGTAGTCGGAGTTGTAGGCCACGCCGCGCGCCCACAGCTCCACGTCGCTGTCGGCGAGCGAGAGCCAGAAGCGGTTCTCCTCCACCCGCAGCAGGACCGGGTCGTTGATGATCCCGCCGTCCGGGAGGGTGTTGAACACGTACTTGCACTGCTCCACCTGGCACTTGTTCAGGTCCCGGGCTACGAGCAGGTTGGTGAAGTCGAAGGCGTCCGGGCCGCTGATCTCGATCTGGCGCTCCACGCCGACGTCCCACAGCGTCACGCCGTTCAGCAGCTGCCAGTACTCCTCGACCGGGTCGCCGTAATGGCGAGGGTGGTAGGTGTGGTTGTAGACGCTGTACAGCTGCACGCCGTGGCGCCGCGACGCATAGAAGTACGGCGACTTCCGGACGCGCGTGTAGAGCAGGACGCCGGGGTGCTCGTTGATCTCTGGCACGGATGCTCTCCTTCTGTCTCTCGACCTAGTCGGGGTTCTCCTCTGCGATCAGCCGCTCGACGAGCCGCCGCCTCCACGCTTCGGTCCGCTCCAGCTCGTTGAAGGTATAGATGTGGAATCCGGCGATCCGGGCCGTCGGGTCGGCGACGGTGGGTCCAACCTCCCGGATCAGCGCGGTCGGCTCGTACACGCGCGGCAGGAGCAGCCGCCTGAACCAGTCGCCGTGCGCCCTGAGAAACCGCGCCGACTCCCCCAAGCCGATGCGGCGGGAGATGCGCAGGAGCCTGCGGTTGCTCACGCTCCCCGAGACGCCGATCCAGATCGGGAGGAAGGTGCCACGGTCGCGCACCCGGCGCACCCATGTGGCGATCACCTCCGCCTCGAAGCAGATCTGGCTGACGATGTAAGTGGCCATCGGCTCCTTCTCGAACATGGCCTCGATCGTGGTCTCGTCGCTGATCACGTGGTGGCTCTCCGGGTAGCCCGAGATCCCGACCTCGGCGAAGCGCTCCCGCAGCTCGCCCATGGCAGAGAGCAGATCGGCGGCGCCGGGGAACTCGCCGGCCGGCTCGCGGGCGTCGCCCGCGATCACGAAGATGTCGCGAACCCCCGCGGCGGCGAGCCGTCTGCCGAGCTCCTCGAGGTGGCCGCGGTCGCGCACGAGCCGCGCCGAGAGATGCGGCGTGACCTCATAGCCGGCGGCGCACAGGCGCTCCACGAGGGCGAGCGACGTCTCGAGCCCTCGGCTGGGCGACGCGGTGATCGTCAGCCTGACCTCCTGCGGGACGTGCGCGCCAACCTCGTCCGCCACCCCCTCCAGCGGAAGGATCTCGTACCGGGGTCGGCCGAGCGCGTCGATCAGCGCCCGCCGCGCCGGGCCCTCGGCGGCGGGTGTGGGGCGTCCAGGCGACTCGGTGCGTCCCATCCTCAGCGAGCTGGCTGATATTCGGGCCACATGATCACGGCTGCGCCCCATACAGCGATGATTCCCGTACCCTGCTGGATTGAGTCGGCTGTCGGCGGTTCTCCTGGCCCACGAGACTGAAATATCACGCCGTAACCCCGAGGGTCAACCATCGGCGGCCCTCGACCGGGCCGAGGACGCGAGGCTGCCCGCGCGCCGAGAAGCGCACGTCCCCGTCCGCCGGCTGATCGCGGAGCGAGCGTACTTCGAGTTGCGCGACCGGATCGTGACCTTGCGCCTGCCGCCCGGCACGGCGCTCGTCGAAGACGACCTGATGACGGAGCTCGACATCGGCCGTACGCCGCTTCGCGAGGCGATCAAGCGACTTGCCCTCGAGAACCTGGTGGAGGTGCGGCCGCGCCGGGGCACCTACGTCACCGAGGTCAACGTCGCCGACATAGTCCATATCACCGAGGTCCGCGCGGACCTCGAGGCGCAGGCTGCCCAGCTCGCCGCCATGCGAATGAACGACGCGAATCGAGGCGAGGCGGAGGCCCTCCTCGCCGAGCTCGAGGTGCTCGGCCCCGGGGACGGCGAAGCGCTCATGCGGATCGACGAGCGGGTCCACCGGCTGGCGTGGGAGGCCGCAGGCAACCCGTACCTGATGGAGACCCTCGAGGACTACTTCGCGCTGTCGCTTCGAATCTGGTACCTCGTCCTCGACCGGGTCCCAGGCCTCTGGACCGCTGTACACGACCAACGCGAGCTGATCCAGGCGCTCCTGACCCGCGACGGCCCCCGCGCCCGTGAGCTCATGAAAGAACACGTTCTCGCGTTCCAGCGCGAGATCGTGGTGGCCTTCACGCGCTGAGGGCTGCGCGCGGGCCGACGCCGGACCGCTCGGGCGAGAGCCGGCGGTGGCGCCGACCCGCGACGCCCCGCTACATTTCGCCGGCCGCACGCGTGGGGCATGCCGCCCGCGCGTAGCCATGTGATATATCAGAGCGCAGGCATCCAGTGGCAGACCGGCCCGAATCCTCCACCTCACTCCCCTCCGCCGCGCGCGCCGTCGTGATCGGCGCGGGCATCGTGGGCAACAGCCTCGTGCACCACCTCGCCCGCCTCGGGTGGGACGAGCTCGTGCTGGTCGATCAGGGGCCGCTCCCGAACCCCGGCGGCTCCACCGGGCACGCGTCGAACTTCATCTACCCGGTCGACCACTCGCGCGAGATGACCGCCCTGACGGGCGACAGCCTGCGCCAGTACGAGGAGCTCGGCGTCCTCACCACTTGCGGCGGGATCGAGGTGGCGCGCACCGAGGAGCGCATGGAGGAGCTTCGGCGGCGGATGGCGTCGGCCAGGTCGTGGGCCGTCGAGGGCGTCTCGCTCCTTACGCCCGCGCAGGTCAAGGAGTTCGTCCCGTTCATCGACGAGAGCGTGATCATCGGCGGCTTCTACTCGCCGACCGTCGCCGTGGCGGACTCGCTCCGCGCGGGCACGCTCATGCGCGAGCGGGCCCAGGAGGCGGGCGCTCTCACGGTGTCGCCGAACAACGAGGTGATCGACATCGACCTCGACCGCGGACACGTGAAGCGCGTGCGCACTACCCGCGGCGACGTCGAGACGGACGTCGTGGTGATCTGCTGCGGCGTATGGAGCCCACGCGTGGCGCGCATGGCCGGGGCCACGATTCCTCTAACCCCGGCCGTCCATCAGATGATCGACATCGGCCCGGTGCCGCGCTTCGCGGACGCGAAGTCGGCGATCGACTACCCGATCGTCCGGGACATGGACACGAACATGTACGAGCGGCAGGACGGGAGCGGTCTCGAGATCGGCTCCTACGCCCACCGCCCGATCCTCCATGACCCCGACGAGATTCCCTCGATCGAGGAGGCCGCGCTCACTCCCACCGAGTTCCCGTTCACGCAGGACGACTTCGCCCAGCAGATGGAGCACGCGCTCGAGCTGATGCCGGAGATCGTGGGCGACGAGTCGGTGGGCATCAAGTACGCGATCAACGGCCTGCTGTCACTGACACCGGATGCCCTCCCGATTCTCGGCGAGACGCCCGAGGTCAAGGGGCTCTGGTCGGCGGCCGCGGTGTGGGTGAAGGAGGGGCCGGGCGTCGGCCGGGCGATGGCCGAGTGGATGGTCCACGGCGAGTCCGAGATCGACCTCCAGTCGTCCGACATCGCCCGCTTCTACGACTGCCAGAAGACCGTGCGGCATGTGCGGGCGCGCGCCGCGGAGGGCTTCAACAAGACCTACGGAATCGTCCACCCGGGTGAGCAGTGGGCGTCGGATCGCCGCGTGCGGCTGTCGCCCTTCTACGAGCGCGGGCGCGAGCTCGATGCGATCTTCTTCGAGGCCGCCGGCTGGGAGCGCCCGCACTGGTACGGATCGAACGAGAAGCTGCTCGAGGAGTACGCCGGGCGGGTGGACGGCCGCGATGCGGAGTGGGACGCGCGCTGGTGGTCGCCGGTCATCAACGCCGAGCACCTCGCGATGCGCGACCGCGTGGCGATGTTCGACCTCACCGCCTTCTGCGTCTTCGACGTCGTCGGCCCCGGCGCGCTCGAGAGCGTGCAGCGGGTGGCCGTCCGCCAGATGGACGTCAAGGTCGGGCGGGTCGTATACACGCCGATCCTCACGCCCGGCGGCGGCTTCCGCGCCGACCTCACCATCATGCGGTTGGGCGAGGAGCACTTCCGGGTCGTTACGGGCGGCGCGCACGGGATGGCCGACCTCAAGTGGTTCCGCGACCACCTCGTGGACGACGGGAGCGCGCAGATCTTCGACCTCACCTCGAGCTGGTGCACGCTCGGGCTCTGGGGGCCGCGCTCCCGGGACGTCCTCGCGGGCCTGACGGGCGACGACGTCTCCCACGAGGGCTTCCCCTTCGCCACCTGCAAGACGATCGAGGTCGACTCGCTGCGCGTCCTGGCGTCACGCATCTCCTACGTCGGCGACCGGGGCTGGGAGCTCTACGTCCCGATCGAGCAGGGCGCCCGGCTTTGGGACGTGGTGCGGGAGGCGGGCGCCCCGCACGGGATCGTGCCCGCCGGGATCGGCGTTTACGCGACGACCGGCCGGCTCGAGAAGTGCTACCGGGCGTTTGGCTTCGAGCTCGACGGCGAGTACAACGTCGTCGAGGCGGGCATGGCCTGGGGCAAGGTGAAGGAGCAGGACTTCGTCGGCAAGGAGGCGCACGTGCGTCACCGCGAGGAGGACCCGGCGGCGGTGCTGTGCACCCTCACGGTCGATGACCACACCTCGAATGACGGGACGCGGCGGTACATGCTCGGGGGCGAGCCGATCCTCACCCGCGACGGAGAGCCGCTGACCGACCGCAAGGGCAGGCGCTCGTTCGTCACCTCCGCCGGGGCCGGCCCGTCGGTCGGCAAGTACATCCTGCTCTCCTACCTGCCCCCGGAGCGGGCGAACGTCGGCGAGGAGCTCGCCGTGGAGTACATGGGCGCGCGCTACCCGGTGACGGTCGCGACCGCCGACTCGACGCCGCTCTTCGATCCCGACAACGAGCGGGTCAGGTCGTGAGGATCCTCGTCTGCGTCAAGCGCGTCCCGCTCACCGGCGGCCGCATGGTGTTGACAGAGGACGAGCGGGCGATCGAGACGCGCCACCTCGGCTTCACGATCAGCCCCCACGAGGAGTGCGGCGTGGAGGAGGCGGTGCGGATCGTGGAGCAGCACGGCGGCGACGTGACCGTGCTGACGCTCGGGCCGGCCGAGGCCGAGGAGCAGGTGCGTGATTCGCTCGCGGCCGGCGCCGATCGCGGCGTACTGCTCGCGACCGACGGGCGGGAATGGGATCCGCAGGCCACCGCGCAGACGATCCTGGGCACGATCGAGCGGGAGCAAGGCGAGGGCGGCGACTTCGACCTGATCGTGTTCGGGAACGAGTCGGCGGATTCCGGGAACTTCCAGGTGGGCATCCGGGTCGCGCATGCCCTCGGGCGGCCGGTGGTCACCGGGCTGAAGGGGCTGTCGATCGAGGACGGGCGGGCCCGCTGCGAGCAGGAGGTGCCCGGCGGCCGCGACGTGTACCTGGTGCCGCTGCCGGCGGTGGTCACCGTGCTGGAGGGCATCAACCTGCCCCGGTATCCGTCGGTGCCGGCGAAGCTGCGCGCCCGCCAGAAGCCCGTCGAGACGAGCTCGCCCGAGCGGCCCGAGTCGCGGCTCGAGATGGTGCGGCTGATCGTCCCGCCGGGGCAGGGCAAGCAGGCGGAGATCCTCGGTACCGGCGCCGAGGCGGCGCCCGCCGTCGTCGAGATGATGCGCGAGATCGGGGTGGCGTGATGGTGCTGGCGCTCGTCGAGCACCAGGACGGACAGGTCGACGAGCTGTCCCTGCAGGCCTTGACGCTGGCGCGCGACCTCGCGGGCGGCGACGGCGTGGAGGCGGTGCTCGTCGGCGACGGCGGGCGCGAGGCCTCCGCGCTCCTCGGCGCGTACGGCGTGGCCTGCGCTCACGTGGCCGAGGACGAGCGGCTCGGCGCCTACGCGCCGGCGGCCTGGGCCCAGAGCGTCCTCGAGCTGATGGACCGGCTGGAGCCGAGCGGTGTGGTGGCGGCCGGCACGGCCCGTGGCAACGAGGTGCTCGCGCACGTAGCGGCGCGCAGGGACCTCCCGTTCGCCGCCAACTGCACACAGGTGAGTGGCGACTCGGTCACCCGCGTCCGCTGGGGCGGCAGCCTGCTCGAGGAGGCCCGCCTCCACGGCTCCCCCGCGCTGCTGTCGGTCGCGCCGCACACGGTCGCGGCGGGCACGGTGAACGGGGCCGACGCCCCCGCGGTCGAGGAGTTCGCGCCGACCCTGTCCGAGGCGGACCTGGTGGTGCAGGTCGCGGAGCACGAGAGCACCGTCACCGCCGGCGTCTCGCTCGCCGACGCCAAGGTGGTCGTGAGCGGCGGCCGCGGCGTGGGCTCGGCGGAGGGCTTCGCGATCCTCGAGGAGCTGGCCGACGTCCTCGGCGCCGCGGTCGGCTGCTCGCGCGTCGTGACGAGCGCGGGCTGGCGCCCCCACACCGACCAGGTCGGCCAGACCGGCACGAAGGTGTCGCCGGACCTGTACATCGCCTGCGGCATCAGCGGCGCCACGCAGCACATCGCGGGTTGCAAGGGCGCGAAGCGCATCCTCGCGATCAACTCCGACGCCGAGGCCCCAATCCTGGCGAGCGCCGACTACGCCGTCATCGGCGACCTCGGCGAGATCGTGCCCGCCATCACCGCCGAGCTGAGAAAGGCCCGCGGGCCATAGACGTCGCGGTTGGAGCCGTCGCGCTCGCCGCGGCCCTCGCGGTCAGCGGCTTCCTGTTCGCGCGCCGGGCAAGGCTCCTCGTCGACCTCGTCCGGCTGGGCAAGCCGTCGGACCGCTCCGGCGACCTCCCCGGGCGCGCCCGCAACGAGGCGGTGATCGTCCTCGGCCAGCGCAAGCTCCTCCAGCGCCTCGTCCCGGGCCTCATTCACGCGGCGATCTTCTGGGGGTTCGTGGTCCTGTTCCCCACGATCCTCATGGCGATGATCGGTGCGGTGGACCGTGATGCCACGCTGCCGTGGCTCGGGCACCAGGGCTGGTTTGCGTTCATGGTCGACGTGTTCGCGTTGCTTGTGCTGCTGGGCGTCATCGGCGCGGCGGTCATTCGCAAGTTGCAGCGCCCGGCGCGCTTCGAGGGCAGCCACCTCGGCGAGGCCGACCTCATCCTGGCGCTGATCGCCGGCATCGTCACGACGCTCCTGCTCTGGCACGCGACGAGGATCGCGCTCGGCCTCAACGAGTGGCCGGCCGGCGCCTCGCCGGTCTCCGACGCGCTCTCCGGGCTCTTCGGCGGTGGCTCGGTCACCGAGGTGCTCGAGCGGGTCTTCGTCTGGGCGCACGTGCTGATCATCCTGACCTTCCTCGCCTACCTGCCCCATTCGAAGCACCTGCACATTGCCGTCGCGGCGATCAACGTGTTCTTCGGCCGCACGAGCCCGGCCGGCCGGCTCGAGCCGCTCCGCTTCGACGTGCCCGAGGAGGAGATGCGCTTCGGGGCGGGCACCGTGCCCGACCTCACCTGGAAGGAGACGATGGACACGTTCTCCTGCACCGAGTGCGGGCGCTGCCAGGACGTGTGCCCGGCCTGGAACACGGGGAAGGAGCTCTCGCCGAAGCTCGTGATCATGGCGCTCCGCGATCAGGTGTTCGAGGAGGGTCCCAGGCTGGTCCGCGGCGCCGAGGGCGAGTTCCAGCCGGCGCCGCTCGTGCCGACGGCGGTGTCGGACAACGTGGTATGGGACTGCGTCACCTGCGGCGCGTGCGTACGCGAGTGCCCGGTCTCGATCGAGCACGTCGACCACATCATCGACCTCCGCCGCCACCTGGTCATGGTCGATTCCCGGTTCCCGGGTGAGGCGGAGCAGATGCTGCGCGACGTCGAGCGATCCTCGAACCCGTGGGGCAAGCCGCAGACCGAGCGGGCCGACTGGGCCGAGCGGCTGGGCGTGCGCGTGCTCGAGCCGGGCGACCCGGCGCCCGAGGTCCTCTACTGGGTGGGATGCGCGGCGTCGTTCGACGACCGCGCCCGTACCGCGGCGGAGTCGACGGTCAAGCTGCTGAAGGCGGCGGGGGTGGACTTCGCCATCCTCGGCCCGCGCGAGTCGTGCACCGGCGACCCGGCGCGGCGCATGGGGAACGAGTACCTGTTCCAGGCCTACGCCGAGCAGAACGTGGCGACGCTCAACGAGGCCGCCGTGACCAAGGTCGTGGCGAGCTGCCCGCACTGCTTCAACACGATCGGGAACGAGTACCCCGACTTCGGCGGCGAGTACGAGGTCGTCCACCACACCGAGCTGCTGGCGGAGCTGGTGCGCGAGGGCCGCCTGCAACCGGACGGCGACGCCCGCCGAATCACCTACCACGACTCCTGCTACCTGGCCCGCCACAACGACGTGCTGGCCGATCCGCGCGAGCTGGTGGCAGCGGTGGGCGAGCCGATCGAGATGAAGAACAGCGGCAAGCGCACGTTCTGCTGCGGCGCCGGCGGCTCTCACATGTGGATGGAGGAGCGCGCCGGCAAGATCAATGAGGAGCGTGCCCGCCAGGCGGCGGAGACCGGTGCCGACACGCTCGCCGTGGCCTGCCCGTTCTGCACGGTGATGCTGGACGACGGCGTGCGCCAGCGGGGCGACGACATGCGCGTGGTCGACGTTTCAACGCTGCTTGCGGAGTCGCTCGACGAGCGGCCGCCCGGCGACTAGTGTCGTCGCGCGCCGCGCAGCCTCAGGCGGCCGCGGCGCGCTCGCGGGCCGGCGCCAGCAGCGCGAGCGCCTTGTCCAGCTCGATGCGCCGGTACGTCTCCACCGGCACGCCGTCCTCCACGAGACGGGCCCGTCCCTCCCTGATCTCGCCGCGGGCCGCCGGCTCCAGCTCGCCGACGCGCGCCGCGAGCACCGCGTCCACGTAACCCTCGCTGACCGGGTTGCTCGCGATCCGCACGTCCCCGTCGTGCACTCGCCCGGACGGCGAGTAGGCCAGGCAGGTCGCGATGCGAGCACGCGCGCTCGCCAGCGTCTCGCGCTCGAGCGCCGGAGGATCATCCGGCTCGCCGTCCTCCACGACGAGCCGCGTGACGGCCCGGTCGTTTATCGCCTGGAGGATGCGCTCCGGCTCCTCCGCGACCACGACCTCCTTGTGGCTCGGCCAGATGTCCAGCATCGAATGGTCCCCCAGGCGCTGGCCCACGTGGAAGAGGAAGTAATCGGGGTAGATGAAAAAGTCCGGCCCGCGGGCGCGCTGGAAGTCGTAGAAGGCCGTAACCGTGGCCGTGATCAGGGCGCTGGCGCCGATCGCTCCGCAGGGGCGCCGCACCACGACGCCGAGCCGGTCGTCTTCGCCGAAGCCGTCGAACAGCTCGGTGAGCGGAACCTCGCGCCCGGCCACCGCGATCCGGAACGACGAGCTCCGCAGCTCTTCCGCAGAGTGCATCAGGCGGCGGCGCCGCCCGCCATCAACTCCGGCACGGTGACGAAGCGGTATCCCTGGGCGGTGAAGCGCTCCAGGATCTTCTCGGTCGCGCCGAGGGAGGCCGCGCGGTCACCGGCCGGCTCGGTGTGCGTGCCGTCGTGGAGCAGGATCACGTCGCCGTCCTTCGCCTTGTCGCAGTGCTTCGCGATGCTGTCCGCGGTCTCGCGCTTGCGCCAGTCCCAACCCGTCACCGACCAGATCACCGCCACGTAGCCCGCCGCCCGGATCGCACGCAGCGTGCCCGGGCGACGGCGTCCCCATGGCGGGCGCATGAGCGCGGCGCCATCCACCTTCGAGAAGGACAGGCCCGCCTCCTCGACGGCGGCCGCGCAGCGGCGGAGCTCCTCCTGCACCCGATCTCCGCTGCACAGGGCGAGCGTCGGGTGGGTGAAGGTGTGGTTTCCGATGGCGTGCCCGGCCGCCTGGACCTCGCGGGCCAGCGCCGGCTCGCGTTCGGTCCACTTGCCGATCAGGAAGAAGGTCGCGTGCGCACCGTGGCGCTCGAGGAGCGAGAGCAGCGACTCGGTGTAGCGGGGGTTGGGCCCATCGTCGTACGTGAGCGCGATGAGCCCGCGCGCGTCGCGGTTGCGGCAGATCGTGGCGCCGTAGAGCTGCGACGTCGGGACCTGGGCGTGGTAGTAGGCGAAGCCCGCGGCTCCCAGGGCCAGCGCTGCGCCCGGCGCTTTACGCATCACCCAGGACCCTATCCGCTCCGGGCCGCGGCCTGCTCGCGGCGGACCGCCTGGATGCGCTCCGCGTTGAGGGCTTCGACCGCCGGGATGAGGTCGCCCACGTCGTAGTGGTCCACGGGGATCAGGTTCACGGTCACGCCCAGCTCCTTGGCGCAGCGGTGGGCGCGCTTGACGATGACATTCTCGCGCTGGAACGGCACGTTGGGCTCCCTGCGCGGAGGGAAGACGTCGGCCCAGTGGTTGATCATGGCGATCGGGCTGTGCGCCGTCCCTCGCTCGCGGCTGCACTCCAGCTGGCTGACCTTCGTGGCGCCGAGCGGCGTGTCCTGTACGAACGAGAAACCGTCCAGATACCAGGGCACCGTGCCGTCGGCGTCCTGCTCGGTGAATACGACCACGCGCCGATTGCGACGGACGAGCTGACCGAGTGTGGGCAGCGGCTCATCGCGGGCGAGCGTCACCACGTAACGATCGAGCCCGGACCGCTCGAAGACCTTCGCGATGTCGGCCGGCGGGACGTACGGCTCGATGAACAGGATCACCACCTCGCCGCGGTTCTCGTCGAGGAACTTTCGAATCTCCTCCAGCGACTCGACCATGCGGGTGGCGCCCAGCTCGCAAACGGTGTGACACAGCCACACGTCTCGCTCGCCCTTCGTGTCGCCCGCGCCCAGGCGCCCGGCGAGTCGCTCCGCCGACTGCAGGACGTCCGGAGGCAGCGCCTTCGCGACGCGGTTGCGGTCTCGCCCCTCCGCCGCGAAATCGGTGCGCACCTTGCCCTCCTCGTCCCGCACGCCCCAATGGGGGTCGATGAGGAACAGGCGGATACCGTCCTTCAGCTGCCGCTCGATCGTGCGGCGCTGGTTCGCGATGAACCAGCCGGGGCTGTCGGCGGCGGAGAACGAGTTGTGCGTACCGGCGAACACCGCCTCGTTCAGGCGCACGTCACAGAGCCCGAACGAGCCGTTGCACTCGCCCCGGTAAGCAACCCGCTCGGCGGCACGCGGGTCGGCGCCGCCGCCCGTGACCACGAGCACCAGCGCAACGACCGCCCCGAGCACCACGGCGCCCGCCGCTCCCGCGGCGGCGAGCGCCCGCCTGCGCACGCGCTCTCCCTCGACACGCGTCTGACCGGGCTTCTGGATGAGCACGAGCAGCTCGGTCGCCCCGAAGAACAAGAGCAGCGCGCCGGCGCCGATCGCGAGCAGCTGGACAGCGAGCATGGGGTTCAGCACCACGAGGATGCCGGCCGCGAGTGCCGCGACGCCCCGTAGGGCGCGTCCCCAAGTGCTGCCCGGGCGGCGGAAGACGCGCTCGCGCATCCGGCGAACGGGGTCCTCCACGTCCTCGGGATCGAGCGCCGCGGCCGCCGCGGCGACGACAAGTCCGAGGAGGGCGAGCAGGAGCGCCCAGACGACCAGGTCGCTGACGTACGCGTCGAGCACGCCGGCGACGGCATCGCGCACCTCCTCGTCCGTCACCTCGTCCTCGCCGATCACCCCGGCCAAGAGCCGGGCCCGGAGGATCAGGAGAGCGCCGGCGAGCACGGCGCCGACCGCGCCGGCGGCGACACCGATCCTGAGCACCCCGATCCGACGGTCGGGCGAAACCACGACCGCCGCGACGAACGTGAGCAGGGCGAGGATCGGTAGCACGATCCCGAGTGGCCGGATGGCATCGGCCGCCGTCAGCGTGCCCCCGGCGAACTTGCGCCGCCGCAGGGTCAGGAGCTTCGGTTTGAGGTCCTGCGGCAGCTGCTTCGCCAGCTTCGGCGAGACCGAGCGCAGGGCGAACTGCACGACCCCCGCGGCGTCGCCGAGGTCGAACAGGGCGTTCTCCTTGCCCCGGACGAAGAAGATGCGGTTGGTCTCGAGCGCTGCGGCCCGGAAAACGCGCCGGAAGGGCCCGGTGTCGATCACGGTGTCGACTACCGACTGGAGCAGCGGCCGGGCGGCCACGAGGTCCGGCGAGCCTCGCTCGATGGCGTTGACGACGATCTCGACGCTGACGAGATGGCGAACCTGGTCGTCGTCGAGCGCCTCGAGCGCGCGATCGGCGAACGCTTCGCGGTCGATCACCTGGTCGCGCGCGTAGAACGCGATCGTCCCCGCGAACAGCAGAACCGCCCCGAGGACGATCAGGAAGACCGCTGCGACGCCCCTCGTGCTATCGGAGAGGCGGCTCAGCATCGCGGGTCGAGCTGGCTATCCATGCGAATCCCGAGGCTTGCTCTGCGCACTGTAACCCGGATAGGGTGGCGGGATCTGGCTCGGGGAGATCATTCTCAAGTTCGAGGGAGAGAGCTTCCTCGGGGAGGAGGCCGCGCGCGCCGGGCTCATCCTGCTCGGGTCGATGCTGGTGTCGTTCCTGTTCATCCGCACGAGCGCCCGGTTGATGCGCAGCCCCAAGGTGCCGTGGTGGCCGGGCAGCGTCACGACCGAGGGCGGGCTGCACGTGCATCATCTGGTCTTCGGGATCGTGCTGATGCTGGCCACCGGCTTCGCGCTGGCGCTTCAGCCGGCGAGCCCCTGGACCGAGATCTTCGCGGCCGGCTTCGGGATTGGGGCAGGACTCACGCTCGACGAGTACGCCCTCTGGCTGCACCTCGAGGACGTCTACTGGGCCGAGGAGGGACGCCGCTCCGTCGATGCGGTCGTCATCGCCGCCCTGCTCGGCGGCCTGCTGTTGATGGGTTTCCTGCCGTTCTCGACCGACGACGGCGCGCTACCGATCGTGCTGACGATGGTCGTCGTCCTCGCGCTGTCCGCGGTGGCGATCCTCAAGGGCAAGATCGTGATGGGTGTCGCCGGCGTGCTGTTCCCGATCGTCAGCCTGATCGGGGCCATCAGGCTCGCCAAGCCCGGGTCCTTCTGGGCCGAGCGACGCTACGAGCCCGGAAGCCGTAAGCTCGCCCGGGCGAGCAAACGCTACGTACGACACACGAAGCGCTACCAGCGCTTCCAGGACCGGGTTGCGGGCGCACCGGAAGGCCCGCCCGCTTGAGAGGAGAATCAATGAGCCGTCTCCGTGCCGGAGCCGCATTCGGCGCGCTCGCGCTCGCCGTGGCGCTCGCGCCCGCCGCCGGCGCCGCGCCCGCCGGTCCCGCCGACCGCGCTCTGGACCGAGCGCTAAGGAAGGTCGTGCAGGCGCCGGGCGGGCCGCCCGGCGTGATCTCCCTGGTGCGGCGGGGCGGGCGCACGTTCGTGCACCGGGCGGGCGTGGCGGACACGGAGACGAATCGCCGCTGGCGGCCCTTCGATCACATGCGGCTTGCCAGCACCTCCAAGGCCTTCAGCGGGGCGGTCGCGCTTTCCCTCGTGCGCCGGGGCAGGCTCGACCTGGACGACACGATCGGCGAGCGGCTCCCGAGCCTGCCGGCCGCTTGGGCGGCGGTCACGCTCCGGCAGGCTCTGCACCACACGAGCGGGCTGCCCGACTTCACGGCGAGCCAGGCCTATCAAGCGGACTTGAACGCCGATCCCCTACGCCACTTCACGCCACCCGAGCTGATCGCGTACGTTGCGGGCGATCCCCTGCGGTTCACGCCCGACTCCGACTACAACTACTCGAACACGGACAACGTAGTGGTCGCACTGATGGCCCAGGCCGCGACCGGCCGGTCGTATGAACGCCTGCTCCAGACCCGCGTGTTCTCGCCGCTCGGGCTGTCGGAGACGAGTCTCCCGAGCGGGCCGCAGCTGCCGCGCCCGTTCGCCCACGGCTACTTCTTCAATCCAGGGGAGCCTCCCGAGGACGTGAGCGAGGCCGTCTCGATGTCCAGTGTGTGGGCCTCCGGCGGCATGGTGTCGACGCCGACCGAGCTCGGGCGGTTCATTCGCGGCTACGTGAGGGGGCGCCTGTTCGGCCGGGCGCTGCGGCGCCAGCAGCGGCGCTGGGTCGAGGGCCACTCGGAGCCGATCGGCCCGGGCAGGAACACCGCCGGCCTGGCCCTGTTCCGGTACCGCTTGCGCTGCGGGGTCGTCTACGGCCACACCGGCAACTTTCCCGGCTACACACAGTTCGCCGCCGCCAGCTCGAACGGTCGCCGCTCGGCAACCGTGTCGGCCAACACCCAGCTGAACCAGGTGATGTTCAGCCAGCCGGCCTTCCGCGCGCTGCGCCGTGCCTTCGCGCGGGCAGGCTGCGCCGCGCTGGCCTCGCGCGATTAGGGCGCGGCGGAGCGCCACATCGAGGTGAGAGGCTAGACCCCTCGCCGCAGGCCCCCATCGGGGCGTAGACTCGACAGGGCAGGACCACGGCCCGCGCTTCGCACGCGGAGGCGTGGGCCGCGCCGAGGAGGAGGTGCGGTGAGCGTCGAGAGCGTGGACAGGACCTTGCTTGACATGGTGTGCTCGCGGGTGCGGGCGCAGCTCGCCGAGGACGACGCCGACCGGGCGGAGGCCTTCGTACGCCAGTACTACCGCTGGGTGGCCCCCGACGACCTGGCGGACCGCGACCCGCGCGACGTGTACGGGCTGGCGCTCGCCCACTACAACCTCGCGCACCAGCGGCCGCGCGGCGCCACCAAGGTCCGCGTCTACAACCCGCAGTTCGAGGAGCACGGCTGGCAGTCGACGCACACGGCCGTGGAGGTCGTCACCGACGACATGCCCTTCCTCACCGACTCGGTCACCATGGAGCTGAACCGGCAGGACTTCGGCGTGCATGTGGTCATCCACCCCGTGATGACCATGCGGCGCGACGACGACGGCCGGCTCACGGACGTCCTCGATCCTCACTCGGCAGACGAGGGCATCGCCGAATCCCTGATCCATGCGGAGGTCGACCGCCACACCGACCCGGCAGACCTCGAGCAGCTGCGCCAGAACGTGCAGCGGGTGGTGGGCGAGGTCCGCGCCGCGATCGAGGACTGGCCGCAGATGCGCCGGCGGGCGCTGGACATCGCCGCCGAGCTCGACGAGAGCCCCGCGCCGCTCGACGCCGGGGAGGTCGCCGAGGCCCGGGCCTTCCTCACGTGGCTCGAGGCCCACAACTACACCTTCCTCGGCTACCGCGAGTACACGCTCGAGGACGGCGACCAGCTCCGCCTCAGCGCCGTCCCGGGGAGCGGGCTCGGGATCCTCCGCCAGAAGGGCGAGGAGACGAGCTCGCATGGCTTCGACCGGCTCCCGCCGGGTGTGCGGGCGCTGGCGCTCGAGCCCTATCTCCTCAACCTGACGAAGGCGAACTCGCGGGCGACGGTCCACCGCCCGTCCTACCTCGACTACGTCGGCGTCAAGCGGATCGACGCCGACGGGCGCGTGACCGGCGAGCACCGGTTCCTCGGGCTGTACACCCACACCGCGTACCACGCGACTCCCGAGGAGATCCCCGTCCTCCGCCGGAAGGTCGAGGCCGTCCTCGCCCGCGCCGACTTCCCGCCCGGGAGCCACAACGAGAAGGCGCTCATCGAGATCATGGAGACGTTCCCGCGCGACGAGCTCTTCCAGATCTCGGTCGACGAGCTCTTCGACATCTCGATGGGGATCCTGCACCTCGGGGAGCGCCAGCGGGTCCGCATGTTCGTCCGCCGTGACCCCTTCGGCCGCTTCCTGACCTGTCTCGTATTCGTGCCGCGCGACCGCTTCAACACGGAGAACAGGCAGCGCATCGAGGCCATCCTGCGCGAGGCCTTCGACGCCACCAGCATCCACTACACGACGCGGGTATCCGAGTCCGTGCTCGTGCGCCTCCACTACCTCGTCTACACGGACCCCTCGCGCCTGCGGGACTTCGACCCGAACGAGATCGAGGGGCGGATCGTCGCCGCCACGCGCTCCTGGGCCGACGACCTCGGCGAGGCGCTCGTCGAGGAGCAGGGGGAGGAGCGCGGTGGCGCGCTCTTCCGACGCTACCGCGACGCCTTCCCCACCGCGTATCGCGCCGACTGGGTGGCGCGCTCGGCGCTCGCCGACATCAGGCGGGTCGAGGGCCTCGACGAGACGCGCGACCTTGCGATCAGCCTCTACCGGCCGCTCGAGTCGCCGCAGGGGACGTTGCGGGCCAAGCTCTTCAAGCTGGACTCGCCGATCGCTCTCTCCGACATGCTGCCGCTCTTCGAGAACATGGGGGTCAAGGTCGCCGACGAACGCCCCTACCGCCTGAAGCGGGCGGACGCCGAGCGGGCCTGGATCTACGACTTCGGCCTGACCCACGCCGGCGAGGACGAGCTCGACGCCGACGGCGTGCGCGAGGCGTTCCAGGACGCGTTCCTCCGCGCCTGGCACGGCGGGGTGGAGAACGACGCCTACAACCGGCTGGTTTTGCAGGCCGGGCTCACCTGGCGCGAGATCGTCGTCCTGCGAGCGATCGGAAGGTACCTCCGCCAGGCCGGCACGCGCTTCAGCGATCGGTACGTCGAGTCGTCCGTAGTCGGCCATCCGGAGATCGCGCGCCTCCTGATCGCGCTGTTCAAGGCCCGCTTCGACCCGCGGCGCGACGACCGCGACGACGCCGAGGACATTGCCGCCCGCATCGCGGAGTCGATCGACGCGGTGGAGAGCCTGGAGCAGGACCAGATCCTGCGCACGTTCCTGGACGTCCTGCGGGCGATGCTGCGAACGAACTACTTCCAGGCGGACGGCGCCGGTGACCCCAAGCCGTACCTCTCCTTCAAGCTCGACCCGTCGCGGCTCTCCTGGCTTCCCCTACCGCGGCCGCGCTTCGAGATCTTCGTGTACTCGCCGCGCACCGAAGGGGTCCACCTGCGCGGCGGGAACGTCGCCCGGGGCGGGATCAGGTGGTCCGACCGGCGCGAGGACTTCCGAACCGAGGTGCTCGGGCTGATGAAGGCCCAGATGGTGAAGAACGCGGTGATCGTGCCGGTCGGCGCCAAGGGCGGGTTCGTGAGGAAGCGGCCCGACGACGAGGTAGTGGACTGCTACCGCACCTTCATCCGCGGGCTTCTCGACCTCACCGACAACATCGCGGACGGGGAGATCGCCCCGCCGGCCGATGTCGTCCGCTTCGACGAGGACGACCCCTACCTCGTGGTCGCGGCCGACAAGGGCACCGCCAAGTTCTCGGACGTGGCGAACGGGATCTCCGGCGAGTACGGGTCCTGGCTCGGCGACGCCTTCGCCTCCGGTGGCGCGACCGGCTACGACCACAAGGAGATGGGGATCACCGCGCGCGGTGGCTGGGAGTCGGTGAAGCGGCACTTCCGCGAGCTGGACCACGACGTGCAGGAGCAGGACTTCACCGTCGTGGGCATCGGCGACATGTCCGGCGACGTGTTCGGCAACGGCATGCTGCTCTCCCGCCACATCCGGCTGATCGGGGCCTTCAATCACCGCCACATCTTCGTCGACCCCGACCCCGACCCCGAGGCCGGCTTCGAGGAGCGCCGCCGGCTGTTCGAGCTGCCGGGCTCGTCGTGGTCCGACTACGACGCGCAGCGGATCTCCGAGGGCGGCGGGGTCTACCCGCGCACGGCGAAGTCGATCCCGCTCTCTCCGCAGGCCCGCGAGGCGCTCGGCGTCGAGGACGAGAAGCTGCCGCCGAACGAGGTGATCCGCGCGCTCCTCCGGGCCCACGTCGATCTGCTCTGGAACGGCGGCATCGGCACCTACGTCAAGGCGAGCGAGGAGTCGCACGCGGCCGCCGGCGACAAGGCGAACGACGGCGTGCGGATCAGTGCTGACGAGCTCCGCTGCCGCGTGATCGGCGAGGGCGGCAACCTGGGACTGACCCAGCGGGCGCGCATCGAGTACGCGCTGGCCGGCGGGCGCATCAACACCGACGCGATCGACAACTCGGGCGGCGTCGACTGCTCGGACCGCGAGGTGAACATCAAGATCCTGCTCGACGCCGCCGTCGCGAACGGCGACCTCACCGTGCGCCGGCGCAACGACCTGCTCACGCAGATGACCGACTCCGTGGCGGAGCTGGTGCTGAAGGACAACTACGAGCAGGCGGAGACGCTCACCCTGAGCGAGGCGCAGGCGGCGGGGATGATCGACGTGCACGGTCGCTTCCTGCGGCGCCTCGAGCAGACCCACCGGCTCGACCGCGAGCTCGAGGCGCTGCCGAGCGACGAGGAGCTCGCCGAGCGGAAGCGCGACCACATGGGTCTCACGCGCCCCGAGCTCGCCACGCTGCTCGCCTACAGCAAGATCCACCTCTACGGCGCGCTGGTCGGGTCCGACGTGCCCGAGGACCCCCATCTCTCGGCGGAGCTCGAGCGCTACTTCCCCGACCCGCTGCCGGAGCGGTTCGGCGAGGAGATGCTGGAGCACCGCCTCCGGCGCGAGATCACCGCCACCCAGATCGTCAACAACATGCTCCACGGCGGCGGCACCACGTATGCCTTCCGGCTGCACGAGGAGACGGGGGCGCCGGCCGCCGAGATCGCGCGCGCCTACGCGGTCGCCCGCGACATCTTCCGGATGCGCCCGCAGTGGGCCAAGATCGAGGCGCTCGACCACCGCGTGGGGGCCGACGTGCAGATCGGGATGCTGCTCGAGGGCCGGCGGCTGATCGAGCGCGGATCACGGTGGCTCCTTCGCAACCTGGACCGGCCGATCGCGATCGCCCCGGCGGTGCACCGGTTCGAGCCGGGCGCGGCCAAGCTCTACGAGGCGGTGCCGCGGCTGCTGGAGCCGGACGACGCCGAGCCGATCGAGCGGCGGGCGGCCGAGCTTCGGGAGGCCGGGGTGCCCGACGCGCTGGCGACCCGGGTGTCCAGCCTCGGGACGATGTTCGCGGTGTTCGACGTCGTCGAGGTCGCCGAGGAGGGCGGCCTCGACGTCGAGTCGGTGGCGGCGGTCCACTTCCAGGTCGGCGACCGGCTACAGCTCCACTGGCTCCGCGACCGGATCGTCGAGCTGCCGCGCGACGACCGCTGGCGGGCCCTCGCCCGGGCCGCCCTCCGCGACGACCTGTATGGGCTTCACCGGGCCCTGACCGCGGAGGTGCTGCGGAGCAGGCGCGACGGCGCGGAGCCGGCGGCGCTCGTAAACGCGTGGATCGATGCCAACCCGGCCTCGGAGCGCACGCTTCAGACGCTGGCCGACATCCGCGTGGGACGGACCTTCGACATGACCACGCTGCCGGTCGCGGTCCGCGAGGTGCGCAACCTCATCTAGGGCGCCGCCCGTCGCCGATATACGCTCCCGGCCCTCGTGCACGACCTGCTCGAGAACCTCATGGACTCCGCCGCCCGACGAGCCGAGTACGCCGACGCACGCTTCGTGCGAACACGGGCCGAGCGGCTCTCCACGCGCAACGGTGCGCTCGACCAGCTCGACTCGGACGAGAGCGAGGGGATCGGCGTGCGCGTCCGCCTGCGGGGGGCCTGGGGCTTCGGCGCGGTGCGCGGCGCCGACCGCTACGGCGCCGACGAGGCCCTCGGACGCGCGCTGTCCGTGGCGGAGGCCCAGCCCGCGGCGGGCGGTGCCGAGCTGGCCCCGGAGCCGCCGGCGCGCGGCCGCTGGGAGAGCCCGGCGGAGCGGGACCCGTTCGAGGTGCCGCTCGAGGACAAGCTCGCGGTGCTGATCGCGTGCGACGCGGGCCTCCGGACCGACCCGGGGGTGAGAGTGACGCTCGCCCAGTTCCAAGCCAGGCGCGTGGACCGGCTCTTCGCCTCCACCGAGGGCGCGCTATGCGAGCAGCGGACGACGGAATGCGGGGGCTCGATCGCCGCCGTGGCCGTGAACGGCGACGAGAGCCAGGTCCGATCGTACCCCGCCTCGCACGGCGGCAGCGTCGCGCAGGCGGGGTACGAGCACTTCGTTCGGCTCGAACTGGCCGGCGCCGCCCCGCGCGTCGCGGACGAGGCGGCGCAGCTCGTCCGGGCGCCCGCCTGCCCGCCCGGGCGCACCACGCTGGTCCTCGCCGGCGAGCAGCTCGGCCTTCAGATCCACGAGTCGGTGGGACACGCGCTCGAGCTCGACCGGGTCCTCGGCCGTGAGGCCTCCTACGCCGGCACGAGCTTCGTGCCCGCAAACGGCATCGGATCCGTGCGCCTCGGATCGGAGATGGTGAGCTTCAGCGCCGACGCCACGAGCGCGGGCGGGCTCGGGACGTACCGCTGGGACGACGAGGGTGTCAGCGGGCGCCGTGAGCCGCTCGTCCACGAGGGCGTGCTGGCGGGGTTCCTCTCCTCGCGCGAGACCGCGGCCGAGATCGGGCTCCCGCGGTCGGGCGGATGCATGCGGGCCGACGGCTTCGCCCGGCAGCCGATCGTGCGGATGACGAACGTCAACCTCGAGCCCGGCGCGGCGGGCTCGCTCGACGACCTGCTCGCCGACACCGGCGCGGGACTGCTGATCGAGACGAACCGCTCCTGGTCGATCGACAACCGGCGCCTCCACTTCCAGTTCGAGGGAGAGGCGGGCTGGGAGATCAGGGACGGCGAGCGCGCCCGGCTCGTGCGCAACCCGAGCTACGCCGGCCGGACGGCCTCCTTCTGGGCGGGCTGCGACGCGATCTGCTCGCCGTCCGAGTGGGAGCTGACCTCGCTGCTCGACTGCGGCAAGGGCGAGCCGGGGCAGGTGATCCGCGTCTCGCACGGCTCGGCGCCGGCGCGCTTCCGCGACGTCGAGGTCGGGGTGGCGTGAGCCTTCTCCGGCAGTGAACGCCGGCGACGTCGCGCAGCGCGCCGCCGCACGCGCCGGGAGGGACGCGCTCGCGCTGGTGACGCGCGAGCGGTCGCTCACCTTGCGATTCGCGCACAACCGCCCGACCCAGGCGACGGCGATCGACGACGTGACCGTGGAGCTGGCCGTGGTGCGCGCGGGCCACGTGGGCCGGGCCACGACCAACGCCGTCGACGACGGCTCGCTGCTCGCGTGTGCCCGCCGGGCCGCCCTCGCCGCCGAGGCGGCCGCCGCGTCCGGGGACGGCGCGTTCCCCGGTTTCCCCGTGCCGGCTGACGCCCCGTCCGACTACGGCCACGATCCCGAGACGGCCCGCCTCGACCCCGAGTGCGGCGGCGCGGCCCTGGCCGCGGCGTTCGACGCGGCCGCCGGATCCGGCCTCGAGGGGCACGGGATCTGGAGCGCCGGCGAGGAGGAGCGCGCGGTGGCAACGGCCGACCGCGTGGCAGTCGACCGCACCACGGACGCTTTCATGAAGGTGATCTGCATCGCGCCGGGCTCGGGCCGCAGCGGCTACGCGGCCGAGACCGCGGTCGCGGCGGGGCGGATCGACGGCGGCGGGCTCGCGGAGCGGGCCGCCGCGAAGGCGGCCACCGCGGGGACGTCCGTCGAGCTCGAGCCGGGCGAGTATCCGGTGGTGTTCGCGCCGGACGCCGTCGGCTGGCTCTGCGACCTGCTGGCCGGTACGGCGTTCAACGGCCTGGCCCACGCCGAGCGGCGGGGGGCGCTGTCCGGCCGGCTCGGGCAGGTCGTGGCGGCGCCGGCGATCAACCTGGCGGACTCGCCCCGGCTACGGCGAACCCTCCCCCGCGCCTTCGACGCCGACGGGGTGGCGAAGGCTTCGCTCCCCCTGATCCAGGACGGGGTGGCCCAGGGTGTCGTGCACGACGTGCGCAGCGCCGCCCTCGCCGGCGCCCGCTCCACGGGCCACGCGCTGGCCCCGGGCGGGCACCCCGACGGCCCCCACCCGACCAACCTGGTCCTCGCCGGCGGCGGCGCCGCGGACGAGCAGGAGCTCGCGGCGCGGGTCGACCGCGGCGTCTACGTAACGCGTCTCTGGTATGCGAACGTCGTGCGGCCGAAGGAGACGCTCGTCACCGCCGTCACCCGCGACGGCACGTTCCTCATCGAGCACGGCATGATCACCCGGCCGCTGCGGGACCTCCGGCTGACGGACAGCGTGCTCGGGATCCTGTCGCGAACGCAGGCGCTCACCGGCGAGCAGAAGCTGACGAGCGACGGTGAGTTCTACGGGCGCCGCTTCGCCTTCGGCGTGGTGTGCCCGGCGTTGCTGGCGAGCTCGGTGCGGTTCACTGGACCCGCGAGCTGACGACGCTCAGATCTTGAGCAGCACGAGCACGTTCGCCACGAAGAGGAGCGCGAACGCGACGGTCCAGCGGTTCAGGTTGCGCTCGACGAGCGAGCCGCCTCCGAACGGGCCCGCGCCGGTGCCGACGCCGAAGGCACCCGAGAGGCCGGAGTCCTTGCCCGAGTGGAGGAGTACCAGCACGATCAGGACGATCGCGAGGATCACCTGCACACCGCTCAGAATCGCTTCCATCGGCGAGGAAGGTTAGACGACGTGGTCGGGCGTCCGGCCCTCCAGCCGGTCGAGCTCACGGAGGATCTCGATCGCCTCGCCGCGCAGCTCGCGGTCCACCGCGCGCCAGTCGTCGGCGGAGAGCTTGCCCATGCGGTGGTCGAGCTCGGCGTCCCTGATCTCGCGGTACTTGGCCTCCTTCGCGGCCTGCAGCTCGGCGAGCCTGGCCTCGTCACGGCGCTCTACGGCGCCGCGCCGGCGCAGCGGCACCGCCACCGTGGCGGCGACGAGGGCGACCAGGACGATGAGGGCGACGGCGAACTCCATCGCGGCGGAGGCTAGAGCGGGCCGGTCGCCAGCAGCGTCCGCAGCTCGGCGAGCATCCCCGCCGGCCGCTCGAAGACGTCGGCGTACGTGTAGCGGCGGAACTCGTCGCCGCGGGCGTACGCCTCGCGCTCGCGGCGGCGATCCTGCTCCCACGCGTGGCGGGAGCGGTGATACGTGTAGCTGTCGAGCTCGACCGTCAGCCGGTGGTCCGGCCAGCGACAGTCGACCCGGCGTCCGCCCGCAGGACGGTTGGTCTCGGGCAGCTGCAGGTCGGCCTCTCGGAGGAGTGCAAGGAAGCGCCTCTCGAGCTTGCTGAGGGTCACCCGCACGTCGCCGCTCAGCACCGCGCGCAGCTTGGCCGCCCCTGGGCTCTTCGGCCGCCGCCGAAGAACCGCCTCCACCTGGGCCGGGGTAGTCTCGTGGCGGACGCCCGCCTCGTGGCAGGCCCGCGCCAGCTCGTCCGCGCCCAGCACGGCGGCCAGGTCGACCAGCGTGCGCGGCAGGGTGGTGACCGGGATGCCGCGGTAGATTGTCGCGTCGCGGTGAGCCATCGTCCGGGAGCGGTGCGTCCTGACGCCCTTGGCTCGCCTTTCGGTCGGCGCCATCACCTCGGGCGGAGGCGCCAGCCCTTTGATTGCACCGAAGAGGTAACCGGCCGCCCGTCCACACAACAAAGCTCGGTCGCCGCACGCGAGCACGGCCCCCAGGTAGCGGGCCTCCAGGCTCGGCGCCTGGTGCCCGACGCGGTAGACGCCCGCGTACTCACGTATCAGCGAGCCCCTTCGAAGCCGCTCCCTGATCTCCTCGTCGCTGACACCGGCCCGCAGCAGCTCAGCGCGGGTCACCCAGCCGTGCGCGCCACGCGCCATCCGCGCCAGCTGCCGTTCAACCGTCCCATCCTGCTGTGGCACTGCAACAGTAAGTTGGGAGGAATCCGATATTCGCCCCCCGCGGGCGGCGCTTACGCTCTCGACAGCTCCTGCCCCACCCGGGCCGCGTATAGGGAGCGCACGCGGCGCAGCCGCGCCTCGGGCGACGGCCACCCAGCCACGAGCGCGCCCAGCACGGCGATCGCGCCGCCGATCCAGATCCAGACGACCAGCGGCGAGACGATCGCCCGGAAGCTGGCGGGCGGCGGCTCGGAGCGGTAGCGCTCGGCGAGCGCGGCGATGACGAGCGCCTGCACGTTCCCGGGCGAGTCCGCGAACCTCCGGTCCGCCTCGCGGAGCGGGCCCTCGAGCGACGCGAGGTCCGGGCGGACCGCGAGCCACAGGTCGCGCCGGAGACCCCAGCGCACGTCGACCTCGCTTGTGGCCTCGCCCTCGAAGAACCGCGAGATGGCCCCGAGCGACGGGTCGGCGCTCGAGTAGTAGTTGCGCGACGGCCGTAGCGTGAACGTCTCGTCGCCCTTGCGGACGTCCAGCACCGCCCCGAGCGCGACCGGCGCGCCGGTGCCCGCGGAGTCGCCGCCCAGCTTGGCGGTGGCCTCGCGGTAGGTGACCGCGTAGTCGCCGACGCGGATCGTGTCGCCGGGAGACAGGCGCACGTCGCGCTGCTCGACGAACGCCGACGACGCGGCGACGCCGAGGAAGAGGATCGCGATTCCGGCGTGCACCAGGTAGCCCCCGTAGCGCCGCCGGTTGCGCCCGGTGAGCCGGACGAGCGCCCGCGGCCAGGACTCACCGCCGATCACGCGCCGAGCCGAAGCGCCGCGCCAGAACTCCTGGGCCACGACGGCGAGCACGAAGGCGACGAAGCAGAACATCACGAGCGATGGCACGCTCTCGCCAGCATCCGTCAGTGCAAGCAGCGCCACCAGCGAGGCGGCGGTGACGAGCACGGGCACACGGAGGACCCGAAGAAGCGACCGCGGCGTGACCCGCCGCCAGGCGAGCACCGGCCCGATCCCCGCCAGCAGCACGAGCACGAGCGCGAGCGGCGTCGTCAGGCGGTTGAACCAGGGCGGGCCCACGCTCGCCTCCCGGCCCGTCAGCGCCTCGGAGATGAGCGGGAAGAACGTGCCCCACAGGATCACCAGCGCGAGCGCCACCAGCACCAGGTTGTTGAGCAGGAAGAAGGCCTCGCGGGAAAGCAGTGAGTCGAGGCGCGCCTCGGACCGCAGGTCGGGCAGCCGAAGCAGGATCAGCCCCGCCGACAGCGCCACCACGAGAGCGATGAAGACGAGGAACTGCACGCCGATCGTCGACGCGCCGAACGCGTGGATCGACTCGAGGATGCCGCTCCGGACGAGGAACGTGCCGACCAGGGCGAGCGCATAGGTCGCGCAGATCAGCGACACGTTCCACACCTTCAACATGCCGCGCTTCTCCTGGACCATGATCGAGTGGATGAACGCTGTGCCCACGAGCCAGGGCATCAGCGAGGCGTTCTCGACCGGATCCCAGGCCCAGTAGCCGCCCCAGCCGAGCTCGGTATAGGACCAGAGCGCGCCGAGCATGATCCCGGTGCCGAGGAAGGTCCACGCCACGAGCGCGAACCGGCGGGTGGCCCGGATCCAGTCGGCGCCGGTTCGCCGCGTGATGAGCGCGCCGACGGCGAACGCGAACGGGATCGAGAACCCCACGTAGCCCGTGTAGAGCATCGGCGGGTGGATCATCATCGCCGGATGGCGCAGCAGCGGGTTCAGCCCCGCGCCCTCGGCCGGGGGCGTGGCGAGCGTGGCGAACGGGTTCTCCCAGCCCACCATGAGGAGCAGGAAGAACGCCGCCACGCCCCCCAACACGGCGGTGGCGTACGGCGCTATCTCGCGCAGCGACCGCCGGGTGAGGAACAGCACGGCGCTCGAGAACAGCGCCAGCAGCGTCGCCCACAGGAGCAGCGAGCCGTCCTGCGTGGCCCACATCGCGGTGACCTTGTAGAAGCCGGGCGTCTCGGTCGACGAGCCCTGGGCCACGAGCGCGAACGAGAAGTCGGACCGCAGGAAGGCCGCCTCGAGGATCGCGAACGCGGCGATCATCAGCGCGCCCAGGCAGTAGATCGCGCGCCGCCCCGAATCCACCCACTCGCGACGGCCGGAGCGGGCCCCGTAGACGGAGGCGCCACCCGCGTAGATCGCCGCCAGGAGGCCGACGACGAGGCAGGCTGAGCCGACGCCGGCCACGCTAGCGGCCCCTCGCCACCACTAAGAGCTCTGCTCGTCCTTCGTGAACTTCGACGGGCACTTCGTGACGAGCGAGTCGCGCTCGGCCTGGAACGTTCCGTCCTTCAGCTCGCCCGACACGATCACCTCGCGCCCCTCGCGGAACGGATCCGGTACCGCGCCCGTGTAGGCGACCGGGACCGACGCCGTGCCGTCCCGGTCGCGGATGCGGAAGCGAAGCTCCTCGCCGTCGCGGCTGATCGAGCCGTTGACGACCCTCCCGGTGAGCTCGTAGGAGCGGCCGGGCTCGATCTGGCTCGGCTTGCTCGCCTCGGTCGAGGCGCTGAAGCTCGTGTAGACGAGCGCGGCAGCGAGGAAGAGTGCGACGCCGAGCGCCACCGCAAGCCGGATCTTGCGCTTGCGAGCGGGATCCATCAGGACGAATTCTGACAGGCGACCGCTACTGGTTCCGCCGGCTCGGGTGGCCCTCCCCCGGCCACGGCGAGAGCATGAGGATCAGGCGGGCGTCCGTAGTGGCCCGCACCTCTCGACGCTCCCTCGGCTCGAAGTGCAGAAGCAGGCCGGGACCGCCCGTGACGGTCCTCTCCCCCTCATCCACCTCGATCTCGCCGTCCGCCACCACGAGCCAGGCGCGCTCGTGCACCTGATGCTCCTGGAGCCGCTCGCCGGCCGGCAGGTTGATCGCGATGACGCGGGTCTCGTCGTCGGATCGGAGCACCTGCGGATGACGCGGCTCGACCGGCAACGAGGCGATGTCCCAGGTGTCCATGGGCGAACTATGCCGTAGTTGCGGGCTGTGCCTGTCGCTCCGCCCGCCGAGCCATCCACTCGGAGCCGGGATGGTCGGTCAGCCCGTGGACGATGATCGACACGAAGACGACGAGCGCGGCGATGTTCGCGATCCGCTCGCCTTGGGGGACCTCCGATCCGAGCACGAAGAGGGCGAAGGTCATCGTGGCCACGCCCTTGGGCCCGAACCAGGCCATGAACGCCTTGTCCGCGGTGTCCGCCTGGCGGCTGCCCGCCAGCGCCGTGAACACGGCTACCGGCCGCGCGACGAGAAGCGTGAACGCGGCGATCGCGACGGCCGCCCAGCCGTCCCCGAACAGGCCGTCGAGGGTGACGATCGCTCCGAACACGAGGAAGACGCCGAGCTTGACCACCTCGATGATGTCCTCCGCACGGGCCTCGAAGCACTCGCGGATGTCCGGCCGCCAGATGCCGAGCGCGATCGCCGCCACGAACACCGAGATGAACCCGTTGCCCTCGGGCGGCAGCACCGCCAGGCCGTAGGCGGCGAAGGACACGCCGAGCGCGTACATGGACTTCTGGTGCGAGCTGACCTCCGCGCCCAGCCCGCTGCCCCTCGGCATCAGCCGAGCCGCGACGAACGCGACGGCGATGCCGGTCGCGAACCCGAAGCCGATGTCCTGCAGCACGAACTCCCACCAGCGGAAGTCGGCGTCCTGCTCGGCGGCGGCCACGAGCGCCAGCACCGCGGGCAGCGCCAGACCGTCGTTCAAGCCGGACTCGAGGTTGAGCGAGTGGCGGATGATGCGGGGGACGCGCGGGTTCGTCACGACGCTCGACGAGAGCACCGGATCGGTCGGCGACAGGAGCGCGCCCACGAGGAACGACTCGGTCCAGCCGAGGTCGGTCACCGTGTGCGTGAGCAGGGCCACGAGCGCAGCGGTGATCGGCATCGCGAGCACGAGGTTCCGGAACGGGAGATGCCAGGCGCGCTGAAGCATCTCCTCCTCCACCTCGAGCCCGTCGCGAAACAGGATGAGGATCAGCGCGATGACGGCGAGCGCCTGAACGAACCCCGAGCGCGGGTCGAGGTCGAGCACCTCCAGGCCGCCGTCGCCGAGCAGGAAGCCGGCGACGACGAACGCCGCCGTGAGCGAGAGGAAGCTGCGCCGCGCCAGGCCCGCTATCAGGGCGCCGCCGACGAGCAGGAGACCGAAGACCGCGAGCGGCGCCTCCAGGAAGTCGATGCCGGCACCAAGCGGCGGCACCGTCGAACTGTCGCAGACGCGCCCGGGCGCAACTTCGGCCCCCCGCCGGCGTTGACGGCCCTGGATGGGTCTGCGCCTCACCCTGGTGGTCGCCGTGCTCGGCTGCGCGGCCGGCCCCTGCTCGGCGTGGGCCGCGGCCGAGCCCCTCCGTCCCCAAACCCTCTCCGGCGGCTGGGAGGTCCGCGTCGAGCCGGCCCCGCCGGCCCCGCCCCAGCCGGCGCCCCCCGAGGAGACCGCGCCCGAGGAGGCCCCTCCCCCGGCGCCGACGACGCCCGCCGGCCGCGCACCCGGGACGGCGGGCGAGTGGCGACCGGCCCAGGTGCCCAGCGTCGTCGAGGCGCAGGCGCTGCCGAGCCTGTATCCCGGTGTCGTCCGGCGCTATCGCGTGCGCTTCGAGGGGCCCGACACGCCGCCCGGCTTCCGCTGGCTGCTCGAGTTCGAGAGCGTGCGGCGCAACGCCGGCGTGTACCTGAACGGACGCCGCATCGGGCGCAACGTCGATCCGTACACGCCGTTCACCGTTGAGGCGCGCGGGCTCCGGCCGGGACGGGAGAACGAGCTGGTCGTGGAGGTCGACGGGCGGAAGAACCCACAGCTCCCGGAGGGCTGGTGGAACTGGAACGGGATCGTCCGGCCGGTGCACCTCGTGCCGGCCGGGCAGGCGCACCTGCGCGACCTGGGCACGATGTCACGGGTACGCTGCCGCGGGCCGGCGCGGGGCTGCCGCGCCGAGCTGCTACTGGACGGGGTTCTCGAGCGACGCGGGGTGCGCCGGCTCGCGCCCACCCTCGAGGTCCGGCTGCGGTCGCCGGGCGGGCGGGTGACGGAGAAGCGCTTCCGGCTCCCCCGCCAGGGCGTAAAGCGGCGACGCGTGCAGCTGAAGCTCCCCGTGCCGGCCCCGGAGCTCTGGTCGCCGGACACGCCGCACCTGTACTCCGCCAGGATCGTGCTTCGCGACCGCGACGAGGTCATGCAGGTGGAGCGCCGCCGGGTCGGCCTCCGCTCGGTGGAGGTGAAGAACGGCCTGCTCTACCTGAACAACCGCGCGGTCCAGATCCGCGGCGCCTCGATCCACGAGGACATGCCGGGCCACGGCGCCGCGCTGAACCGCGCCGACATGCACCAGATCGTCGGTGACCTGAAGGAGCTCGGCGCGAACGTCACCCGCGCCCACTACCTGATGAACGACCGCCTGCTTGCGCTCTTCGACCGCGCCGGCATCCTCGTGTGGAACCAGGCGCCGATCTGGCAGCGCGACCACGGCGCAGCGCTCCTGTGGCGCGCAGGCGAGCGGCGGCGCGCCCTGCTGACCGTCGAGCGGACCGTCACCGCGGCCCGCAACCACCCCTCGGTGCTGACCCACTCCGTTGCGAACGAGCTGGCCTTCACGCCGGACACGAAGCCCGGCACGGCGCGCTTCCTGACGGCCGCACAGGAGATCGCCCGCGACCTCGACCCGACGCTGCCGATCTCCGTCGACATCAAGAGCCGTCCCGGCTTCCCGGAGCAGTTCACCTACCACCGCTTCGACATGCTTGGGATCAACCAGTACTTCGGCTGGTATAGCTGGGTCGAGGACTTCGGCCTGCTCGAGCCGTACCTCCTCGAGATGCGCGACCTCTATCCCGAGCACGCGCTCGTGATGACCGAGTGGGGCGCCGAGGCGCGGCCCGAGCTGGCCGCCGCGCCGCCCGACCTGAAGGGTGGCTACGCGTTCCAGAACTTCCACGCCCAGCGCACGCTCGACGTGGTCGACCGCCTGTCGTTCTTCCTCTCCGGCGCGATCTACTGGACGCTGCGCGAGTTCGAGATCTATCCCGGCTGGACCGGCGGCGCGGGCCGCCGCGCGCCGGAGTACGAGCCGAACACTCGCCATCACAAGGGCCTGATCACATACGACGGTGAGCGCAAGCCGGCGTTCTGGACGGTGCGCGACCGCTACCTGCGCACGCCGTTCTACCGCTGAGCCAGCTACCAGTCGATGGGCCGCCCGTCGCGGAAGAAGCCGCCGGTCGGACCGTCGTCGGGAAGGAGCACCGCCCACATCACGCCGGCCGCGCCCTCGTCCACCGGGCGCCCGCCCGGGCCGCCCATGTCGGTGGCCACCCACCCCGGGCAGACCGAGTTCACGAGGATGCCGTCCCCGCGCAGCTCGCTCCCGAGGATGCGCGTGAGGGCGTTGAGCGCCGTCTTCGAGACGCGATAGGCCGGGGTCCCGCCGCCCATGTCGCTGAGCGCGCCGGCCCCGCTCGACACGTTCACGATCCGCCCGTGACGCGAGCGCCGCAGGAGCGGCAGGCACGCCTGCGTGGTGCGCCAGGCGCCGAAGAGGTTCGTCTCGAGCGCTTCGTGGACGATGTCGAGGTCGGCGTCTACGCCCCGCTGCCAGGTGTCGTAGTCGATCGCCGCGTTGTTCACGAGCACGTCGAGCCGTCCGAACTCGCGCTCGAGCGCGGCGACCAGCTCGCGGACGCTGCGGTCGTCGGCCACGTCGAGACGGCGCGGCTCCACCCCGGGGCCGAGCCCCTCGGCGGCGGCACGCCCCTTGTCGAGGTCACGCGAGCCGAGCACGGCCGTATATCCGCGCTCCGCGAGCTGGCGCACGACCTCCCGCCCGATTCCGCGATTCGCGCCCGTGACCAGGGCTATCCGGCCGTCGTCCGGCACGCGCCCGAGACTAGCCACCGCCCGCAGGGCGATCCGGGGTCGCGTCGAAGAGAGGCGGGAGATGGCGGAGCCAGACCCCGAGCGGCTGCTCACCGTGTTGACCACGGAGCACTTCGGGCTGCAGGGCGCCCGCGCGTCGACGGTCTCCGAGGCCGGCGCCCGATCCGGCCTGTTTCTCGGCTCGCTGTCGAGCACCCTGATCGCGGTCGGCTTCATCGCGTCGGTCGCCGGCGACGACGAGCTGTTCCACGCCTTCACGCTCGTCGTGCTGCCGACGCTCTACTTCCTGGGGCTCGTGACCTGGGTGCGGCTCGTGGAGGGCAGCGTCGAGGACATGTTCTACGGGCGCGCCATCAACCGCATCCGCAGCCATTACATAGAGCTGGCCGGGGACAAGGCGTCGCTCTTCATACTCGGCGGCCACGACGATCCTCAGGGTGTGATCGCGAACATGGCGCCGCGGCCGTCGCGCTGGCAGCTCTACTTCACGGCGGCCGCCGTCGTATCCGTCGTGGCCAGCGTCGTGGGCGGCAGTGCCCTGGCGCTAGCGGTGAGCGTGGCGTTCGACGCCCCCCTCGCAGTGGCCGTTGCGGTCGGCGCGGTGTTCGCGGCGTGCTCCGTCGCGCTCATGATGCGCTGGGACCAGCGCCGCCACGAGGAGGCCGCCGCGCACGTGCAACCGCTGTTCCCGTCCGGCCGGGCCGGCGCCGAGCGCGTCCCGCGCTGAGCGCGCGCTGCACGTACGCCTGGCCCCGGGGCGACAGCCGGTAGCCGACCTCGAGGCTCTCGGTCAGCCCGAGCTCCTTGAGCTTGCGGACGTCGGCCTTGAACGGCGCCTTCTCGCGGCCGAGCTCGGCGGCGAGGTCGGCTGCCCGCGTCGCGGGCCGCCTGCGGATCAGCCTCAGCACGTCGAGCGTCCACGGACCGTGGCGGCTCGCGGCGTCGAGCCGCCCGAGCCGGCGGTCGAGCTCGGCCCGCTCCGCCGGCGCGAGATCGGCGCGCTGCCTTAGGGCCACGCGCGGGTCCGGGCCGGCGAGCCGGAATGCGACACGGTAGAGCCGGCCCTCGTGTCGGAGGCTGGCGAGCACGCCGGCCCTGTCCTGGTATCCGGCCCGGCGGGCATCGGCATCGGTGACCTTCGCCGGTTCGATCGGCTCCACCGACTCGATCGCCAGCACGCCGGCCCGAGTCCGCAAGGTCCCGCCCGCCTTCACCGTCGGACGCCGCCAGCGCCGGAACGCCACCGTCACCTCACCGCTCGCTATGCCCCGCAGCGCCCGCCGGTCGAAGAGCATGGCGCGTAAGCGTTGCACCGGGACGAACCGCACGGAGTCGGAGCGCGTATACCGTGCAACAGGTGGAACGCAGCGACGCGAGCCTTGTCGAGGCGCTCCCCCGTGATGAGAGCGGCGACGATCTTCGAGAGCTCTATCGCCGCTACGCGGGTGAGCTCTTTGGCTTCGCGTGCAATGCCCTCGGTGACCGCGACGTGGCGGAGGAGGTCGTGCAGGACGTCTTCGCCCGCGCCTGGCGGCACGCCGGCGGCTACGACAAGCGGCGTGCCACCGTCCGAACCTGGCTATATGCGATTGCCCGCCACCGAATCGTCGACATGCAGCGCCGCGCGAGCGCACGACCGGCCCTCTCGGAGCGAGAGGAGCTGCCCGCCGAAACTCCGGCCGGGGACCCCCTGGAGCAGGCGGTCCTCCGCTGGCAGGTGGCCGCGGCGCTGGCGCGGCTTCGACCCGAGCATCGCGAGCTCATCCGCCTCGCCCACTGGAACGGGCTGACCATGCGGGAGATCGCAGACCTCAAGGGCATTCCGCTCGGCACGGTGAAGAGCCGAACGTCCTACGCGCTCCGCAGCCTGCGGCTCGTCCTCGACGAGATGGGAGTGGAGGCGTGAACGGCTGCGAGAGCCACTCCGAGCTCATCGGCGGCTACGTGCTCGGCTCGCTCGATTCATCCGAGGAGGCCGCCATGCGGCGGCATCTCGAGGAGTGCGAGGACTGCCGCCGCGAGTACGAGGCGCTGGCCGGGATCCCCGCCCTGCTCGACCGCATCGTGCCCGCGGACGTCCCGCCGCCGGAGCCGTCGCCGGCGCTGGAGGAGGCCGTCCTCGACCGGTTCGCGAGCGAGCGAACCCGCGTCGCGCGCCCCCGCCTCAAGTGGCCGCCGAAGCTCGCGCTCGCGGGCGCGGCGGCGGCGGTCGTGATCGCCGTCGCGGTGGCCCTCCTCGTCCGGAGCCCCGCCCCGGACGCGGCGTACGCGTGGGGCAAGCTGCGCGGCGTGCCGGGCGCCGACGGCAGCTTCACGGTCCAGCAGGTGCCGGTCGGGACGCAGGTGGACCTGCAGGTGGACGGGCTCGGCGATCGCCGCGGCCGCGCCTACGACGTCTGGTGCGTGCGGACCGACGGGCGCTGGGTGAGCGGCGGCAGCTTCCGTTCGCGCGCGGACGGCGCGGCGCACGCAACGCTCACCGCCGCGGTCATGCCGGGCGACTACCACGTCGTGGTCGTGACCCGCCGCGCCGAAGGCGGACGCGGCGCCGAGGTGCTGCGCGGCAAGCTCCGGTACTAGAACCGCCGCCCGCCGGCGTGCGTACACCCATCCGGGTGACAGCTCTCGCAACAGGAGGTTGGCGCATGCAGGGGCGAACCGCGCGACTGGTCGCGGTGGCGATGGTCGTCGGCGCGCTCGGTCTCGCCGGGTGCGGCGACGACGACGGTGACGGCGGCAACTCGGGCGGTTCCGAGCAGTCGGCCGGCGGAGGCGGCGGTTATGGATCGGGGGGCGGCGGGCAGGACGGCGAATCGAAGGCGGGTGGAGGCGCCGGCGGCACCACCCTCAGGATCAGCGCCGACCCCGGTGGAGACCTCGCCTTCGACAAGAGCTCACTGTCGGCGAAGGCCGGCGAGGTAACGATCGTGATGAAGAACCCGTCGAGCGCGACGGCGCCGCACGCCGTCGAGATCGAAGGACAGGGCGTCGAGGAGGAGAGCGAGACCGTCGACCCCGGCGGCACCGCGGCGGTGGCCGCGAAGCTCGACCCCGGCACATACGAGTTCTACTGCCCGGTCGGCAACCACGCGGACGCCGGCATGGAGGGCGAGCTGACGGTCAAGTAGCGCTACGCTGCGCCCGAGAGCGTCCCCCGAGGAGGGTCGGTGCAGGTCGTAGTGCGGCTTGGGTCAGGGTTGGCAACCGCGGCCGGCATGCGCCGGCTCCGCGTAGAGCTGCCGGGGCAGTCGACGGTCGATACCCTGCTCGATCGACTGCGCGAGACGCAGCCGGCGATCGCGCCCGCCCTCGACTCCGCCCTCCCCGTGGTGCGGGGATCCCACGCCGCCCGCGACGAGGCGCTCGCCGAGGGCGACGAGGTCGCGCTCTTGATTCCAGTGGCCGGCGGAGCGGCCGGCCCCACCGCATCGGATAGGAGGAAGGAATGGCCGTAGAGCCCGCGGCGCCGACATCCGTAAGTCAGGCGCACCGCAGCGTCTTCGTCGACACCTTCACGAACGGCCTGCTCGGCCCCGACCTCGAGCTGCTCGGGCCGGTCGAGGACGGCGGCCAGATCGTCGTGAACACCACCCCCGGTTGCTGGGGACCGATGATCACGCCCTCGCTCGAGGGCGGACACGAGGTATGCCGGCCGGTCGCCGTCGCGGGCGCCGAGCCGGGCGACGCCATCGCGATACGGATCGAGGACATCGAGGTCACCTCGATCGCCACTGCCTCGGGCAACGACTGGTCTCCGGAGGGCAGCTTCAACGGCGATCCCTACTGCGCCGCGGTCTGTCCGGGCTGCGGCGCCGAGTACCCGGAGACGCGGCTGGAGGGGATCGGCCAGGAGTCGGTGCGGTGCGCCAGCTGCGGCGCGGACGCCACTCCGTTCAAGTTCACGAACGGGTACACGATCGCCTTCGACGAGGCGCGCGGCGTCGCTGTGACGCTCCCGCGCGACCCCGCCGAGCGGATCGCGCGCGACGCCCCGCGCTACGCGGCGCTGCCCGAGAACTCGGTGCAGAACCCGATCCTGGCGTTCGCGCCCCACGACCTCGTGGGCCTGGCTACGAGGCTGCGGCCGTTCATGGGCCAGCTCGGCACCACGCCCTCGACCACGATGCCGGACTCCCACAACGCAGGTGACTTCGGCTCGTTCCTGATCGACGCGCCGCATCGCCATGCCATAAGCGCCGAGGACCTCGAGCGCCACCGCACCGACGGCCACTTGGACATCGACGCCGTGCGCGCCGGGGCGATCCTCGTCTGCCCGGTCAAGATCCCGGGCGGCGGCGTCTACATGGGCGACATGCACGCGCTTCAGGGCGACGGCGAGATCGCCGGGCACACCTGCGACGTGTCGGGCAACGTGACCCTCCGGGTCGAGCTCCTCAAGGGCCTCGCGATCGACGGGCCGCTCCTGTTCCCGCTGACAGACGATCTGCCCTACCTCGCCCGGCCGCTGTCGGCGGACGAGCGCGGGCGGGCCGAGGCGCTCGCCAGGGAGTGGGGGCTCGACGCGCTCGAGGAGTCGGCGCCGATCTCCGTCATCGGAACCGGCCCGGACCTGAACAGCGCAACCGACAACGGGCTCGAGCGAGCCGCCCGCCTGCTCGACATGGAGGTGCCCGAGGTGATGAACCGCGCGACGATCACGGGGGCGATCGAGATCGGCCGCCACCCCGGTGTCGTCCAGGTGACGTTCCGGGCGCCGCTCGACCGGCTGGAGGCCCGCGGGTTGACGTCATACGTGCGCGAGCAGTACGGGATCGGCTGAGCGCCCACGGCGCGCGGGGAATAAACGCCCCCCGCGCGCCGTCCTCTCCTTCCGAGCAGAGAAACCCGCCGAAGGAGCTCCCCAATGACGTTCGTGCGCTGCCCCGAGTGTGACCTCCCCGCCACCGTCACCGACCGCTTCAGCTTCGCGAGCACCGACGGCCCGGTCGAGCATCTCAAGATCGTCTGCGCCGGGGGCCATTGGTTCACTCCCCAGGCGGCGGACGTGCAGGCCATCCCCGACGCCGAGGCGGCGGAGGCGGTGGCCCTGCGCCGCGCGGCGGCACGCACAGAAGCCGCCTGACGCGCGGCGCAGGGCGGCCTGCGCTCGACGCACGGGCGAGTGGGCATCAAGATGCCCGCCGAGCGCCAGTGACGAGCCCCGCCTCCCACGCCGACGTCTGCGACCTCACGGCCGACGAGCTGCTCGCCGGATACCGGGCCCGGGCGCTGTCGCCGGTCGAGGTGGTCGACGCGCTCCTGGCCCGCATCGACGCGCTCGACCCCGCGCTCGGCGCGTTCACCACGCTGTGCCCGGAACGGGCCCGCGCGGAGGCCGCAGCGCACGAGCGCGCCTACGTGAGCGGCCGCCCGGTCGGGTCGCTTGCCGGCGTCCCGATCGGCGTCAAGGACCTGTTCGATACGGAGCAGGTCAGGACGACGTACGGGTCGGCCATGTTCGCGACGAGCATCCCGGCCGCCGACGCCGCGGCGGTGCGCCGCGTCCGCGAGGCCGGCGCCATCCTCGTCGGGAAGACGCAGACGCACGAGTTCGCGTGGGGAATCACCTGTGTCAACGCCGCGCTGGGCGCCGCCCGCAACCCGTGGAATCCGGAGCGCGTGCCGGGAGGCTCGAGCGGGGGCTCCGCGGTGGCCCTCGCCGCCCGGCTCGTTCCGCTCGCGATCGGCAGCGACACCGGCGGCTCGATCCGCATCCCCTCGGCCTTCTGCGGAACCGTGGGGTTCAAGCCGACCTTCGGGCGGATCCCGATGGACGGGGTGTGGCCGCTGGCGCCGTCGCTCGACCACGCCGGCTCGATGGCCAGAACCCCCGCGGACGCGGCGCTCCTGTTCGGCGCGATGGAGCACGGCGCCCGCGCCCAGGCCCGGCGGGAGGCGGGCCGCGGCCTGGCGGGCATGCGGGTCGGTGTCTGCCGTGACCTGCATCAGGTCCCGCTCGCGTCGGATGTCGAGGCCGCCTTCGACGATGCGGTGCGGACGATCCGCGAGCTCGGCGCCCACATGCAAGAGGTGGCGTTGCCGGTCGCCGACGGGCTGCTGGCGACGTTCGGCGTCATACAGCTGGCCGAGGCGCTCCGGACGCACTCGCGTGCCGGGCTCTATCCGGAGCGCGTGACCGAGTACGGCGAGGACGTCCGGCACCGCCTCGACGCGGCGGAGCGCGTGACGCTCGGCGACTACCTGGCGGCGACGGCCCATCGGGAGCGCCTGCGCGCGGCCGCCGCGGCCGTGTTCGAGGAGGTCGATCTCATCATCACTCCCGCCGCCGCGGGCTCACCGCTCCCGGCGGGGGACGAGCAAGTGGTGCACGAGGGGCGCGAGATCGAGTTCCGGGAGCTCGTCATGACCTACACGGCCCTGCAGAACCTCCTCGGACTGCCGGCGTGCTGCGTACGGGCGGGCTTCGACGATCTGGGCATCCCGATCGGCGTGCAGCTCACCGGCCCGCCGAGGGCCGACCGGAGCGTCCTGGCGGCCGCGCAGGCGCTCCACGCCGCCAACCCGGAGATGCAGGACCGGTGGGCTGCCCTTCGATGAGCGCGAGAGCGCCGCGGAGTAGCATCCCGCGAGAGCTCACGGGAGCGCGCGTCCGACGAGCTCGAAACACGCCGCTGGGCGGTGCTCCGCAACACGTTCCTCTAGGAAGGAGGATCAGCATGCGAGCCAGGAAGGGACTCGCCCTGCCGGTCGTCGCCGTCGTCCTGGGTGCCTCCGCGCTGGTGCCGTCGGGCGCCGCGGCCCAGCAGCACCCGGCGGACACGCCCGATCGACCGCACAGCGACAACATGGTGCTGGTCGGGGCCAGCCTGCGCCCGGGTGCGGTCAGCGGCCCCCCGCCTGCCGGCCCGGGAACCGTTCCGTGGGACACGCGGAACACCGATCTGGCGTTCTGGAAGGAAACCGTGATCCAGGGCCGCTACGACGGCTTCCGCGTCATCGACGTCAGCAAGCGACGGAAACCGGAGGAGCTGGCCTTCTTCCAGTGCGTGAGCCCGCAGGGCGACGTCGGCGTCTACAGGAACCTCGTGTTCCGGTCGGTCGACTCGCCGCAGCTGACGGACCGCTGCACGACGGTCAGCCAGAGCGGGAGTCCCACCGGCGAGGACTGCGCGCCGGCGCCGTCACCGTGCACCGGATTCGAAGGGATCCAGATCTTCGACATCCGCAATCTGCGCAACATCAGGCACATCGCCTCCGTGCCGCTTGACTGCGGCTCGCACACGCATACGGTCGTGCCGGATCCGAGGAACGACCGCGTCTTGATCTACAACAGCGTCAGCGGCGTGGGTCTGCAGGCAAATCCCGGAAAGTACGGCAACCGGTGCCCCGGTGAGCCGTTCGGCCGCGAGGACATCATCGAGGTCCCGCTGGACAGCCCGGAGTCGGCGCGCGTGATCGGCGCGTTCGACCTCGGCCAGCTCGAGGACGGGACGCCGATGGAGGCCTGCCACGACATGGGCGTGATCCTCGGCCGGGTCGATCGGGCCGCGTGCGCCGGCCACCCGATGGGGATCGCCGTGTTCGACATCTCGGACCTCGACAGCCCGGAGTTCCTGTACACCACCGAGGCGCCGACGGTGCATGGCTGGCATTCCGCCGCGTTCACCTGGGACGGCGAGAAGCTGGTCGGCGGCTGGGAGCCGGGCGGCGGCACGCGTCCTCGCTGTCAGGTGACGGGGACCGTGTTCGAGCCCCCCGACGTCCCCGACCCGGGCCCGGTCCAGACCGACGAGATGAAGACGCTCTTCATCTATGACGCCGAGACTGGGGAGATGATCGGCCGGCACGTGCTGCCGCGGCCGCAGTCGGAATACGAGAACTGCACGATCCACAACTACAACATCGCGCCCCTGTTCAAGCGCGACGTCCTCGTGCACGGCTCCTACCAGTCCGGCACGGCGCTCGTCGACTTCACCGACCCCATGAACGCGTACGAGTTCGCGTGGATGGACCCGCTCCCGCTCGACCCGCCGACACCGACGAGTCCCGGCGGCCGCACCACCTACCGCGGCGGCGACTGGGCCTCGTACTGGTACAACGGCTATGTCTACGAGAGCGACGCCCGGCGCGGCCTCTACATCTGGAAGGTGCGCGCGCGGGAGGTCCGCGGGCCCGAGCTGAAGCTCCGCTACCTGAACCCGCAGACCAACCACAGGTCGATCGTCACTCGCCGCAAGCACGATCGCGGACGCGACGACTAGGACCAGCCGGCCACGCGTCGGAGGGCGGCCGATCGGGCCGCCCTCCGACGTCGACGGCCGGCCTCCGCGGCCTGGCGAACACGATGCGGCCGTTCGCCCAGGCAAAGGGTGTGGCGCGCCTACCTCAGCCGCCGGGAGCGCGGGCGTGTATGGCGGTGAAGGCGATGGTCTGCGTCCACCAGCGCGTATCGGCGCAGTGGGCGAGGAACCGGTCGATCAGCGGGCCGTCCAGCCGTCCCGAGTCCACGAGCCGATCGCGTAGCTCGACGACCGTCTGGGTCCAGTAGTCCGCCCACGCCGAGCCCCCGTTGTAGACGGCGGTCTCGGCCGTGCCGGCGACCTCCTCGAGCCCCAGCGCCGCGAGCCGCGGGGCCAGCGTGCGACCGATGTGGTAATCGATGCCCTGGTCGCGCGACCATGCGAGCCAGCCGTTCCAGAACGCTCGCACCTCGGGCGGCTCGGCGACGCTGACAGGCAGGAAATCCGGCTCGATCAGCAGGATCGAGCCGCCCGCCGCGAGGCTGGCGGCGAGGTTCCGAATCGCCGCATCGGCGTCCGCGACGTGGTGCAGCACCGCGCGCGCGGTCACGAGATCGAAGCCGCCGGGATCGACCGGGCCGGCGACTATGTCGCCCTGTCGCAGCTCGAGCCGCGGCTCGCGCACGTCGACGAGCGACAGGTCGAGATCGACGGCGACCGCCCGGCCGCTGGGGCCGACGCGCTCGGCGAGCCAGGCGGCGATCGAGCCGTTGCCGCAGCCGACCTCGAGCGCCCGAGCCCCCGGACCCACGCCGAGCGACTCGATGTGGCGGCGGTGCATCGGGTCGAGCAGTCGCGACATCAACGCGAGCCGCGAACGCTCGCCCTCGAGATGATGGTCCAGGACGTACTCGGCCATGCCGCGATCCTACGAGCCGTACGAGCTTGACGGCAAGGTCTTGACTCACCCGGTCTTCGGGCGCCGCCGACGCTCAGGTTCGAATCCTGCTCGGGAGGCTTGCCCTCAACGGGTCAGGTCGGCGCAGCTGACGACCGCTCGACCGCGCTCGCGATGGTCCCTCTCCATCTGCTCGAGCGTCCGCGTCATCGCCGTCGGTTTGATGCTGCCGCTCGTGTCCTCGTACGGCTTGTCGAGGAATCGCACCAAGACGAGGCCGGAGACGACGATTATCGCGACCGCGGCGATCATCCCGGCCTGCGTTAGCGCGCGCTCCCGAGGATCCGCGAAGAAGCAGACCGAGGCGACCGCGACCACCGCGCCGATGATCAGGATCAACCAGACGACGGACGGCACCAAACCTCCTGCTTCGCCAATCCGCGCCTGCCGTCCCTGTCGGCGCTCCTCGTTCAGCGAGAACCAGTGCTCGTAGGCGGCAGCCTGCTTGGCATCGTTGACCGGGACCTCCTCTGCGGCCTGCTCCATGGCCACGACCCGCGCGTCCACTACCGAACTCCCTCCGCCTCTCCGCATCGCGGGCCACCCGTGGGAGATGACCTCGCGCGCGTAGCAGATCAACTGCTCCTCCAGCTCAGCGCGTGGCGCCGGCTCAAACGGCCCGACGGCGTGGAACATCGCAAGCGTGGCGGTGGCCTCCTCCTCGGCTTCAACTTTCGCGCCACCGTAGCTCTCGAATGCGATGAAAAAGACAAAGGCGACGATCACCATGTAGGCGGTGCCCGCCACCGTGTACACCGCACCCGCAGGAATCGGATCCTCGAACCACGTTCCCGCCGGCGCGCGCCGGCGGACGACGAGAATGGCGACCGCGCTCAGCGCAGCGGCACCCACGATGATTAACGCCGCGAGCCAGGGTTCCATGACGGCCTACGCCCGGGGAGGCGGCGACCACCCTACCTGAGCAGCGACCGCCACGCTACGCGTCCTTTCGCGCGACCTCGCCGAAGCGCGGGCCGTCAGCCGTTGCCGGTCGAGCGCACGCGCCGCGAACCGTGGCGGCGGCGCGGCCGTATTCCCATGAAGCGCCGGGGAGAGCCGGCGTCCGTCCGAAGGGAGCAGCCGATGTCCGTCCGACGCGTTGCCCGAACCGCGATCCCGGCACTTCTGGCGCTCCTCCTCGTCGCACCCGAGGCCGGCGCGGCCGCACGATCGTCGCCTGCGGCCCCGACTAACCTCCGGATCACGGCCACGACGTCGTCGAGCGTAACCCTCGCCTGGAACGCCCCCAAGAGCGGATCCGCGATCGCCTACTACACCGTCCTCGAGAAGTCGACCTGGACCCACTTCACCGTCAAGCCGCCGCAGACCAGCTTCACCCGCACGCGCCTGTGGCCCAACATCAACCACGCGTGGGTCGTCTACGCCGTCGACACGAAGGGCAACGCCTCCGCCGACAGCAACATGGTCACCTACAGGACGCCGGCCGACGTGACGCCGCCGAGCACGCCGACCCTGTCCGCCCCGTTCGTCGGCCCGACGCGCGTCGAGCTCGACTGGACCGACTCGGTCGACGACGTCAGCGGCGTCAGCTACACGGTGAACGTGGACGGCAGCCAGGTGCCGGTCGGCAACCTGTCGCATGCGGTGCTGCCGCTGGCGCAGTCGACCTCGTATGCGGTCAGCGTGACCGCGCGCGACAGATGGGGTAACGCGGCCACCAGCAACACGCTCTCGATAGCGACGCCGGCGGCCGACAACACATCCGCGCCGACGGCGCCGGGCAACCTGATCGGTAGCGAGGTCTCGGGCTGCGAGGGGTGGCTGAGCTGGGACGCGTCGACCGACGACGTCGACCCACCCTCGGTGATCCGCTACGACGCCTACGTCAACGGCAAGTTCGACAGCTCGGCGTTCGGCCACACGTCGAGCATCGTGTATGCGACCCAGAACGGGACGAACACGTTCACGATCGTGGCCGTCGACAGCTCGGGCAACGAATCGCCGCCGAGCACGGTCGAGATCCCGAACATGTGGCTCTGCTGAGTTAGCCCGCCTGCACCAGAGCCGCCTCCTGTGCCGGGGAAGGGGCTTAGACCGCCGCTGGCCCGGCAGCCTCGACACCGACGTGGTTCATGTAGTGACGCTGGGTGCCGAAGAACTGCTCTGCTGCGCTATGCCCGGATCTGCGCAGCATGTCCCGGTCCATGTCGCTGAGCGTGAACTTCAGTGTCGGGACGTCTCCCGTCGGGATCCGGATGGTGCGCACCAGGGTGGCCTTGGAGAGCCTCTGGTCCCAGGCTTCGGTTGCCGCGAAGAACATGGCCTTGGCGAGCGGCAGTTGCCACAGGGGCCGAGACACGCGGCGGTACGGTGGGCGTTCGGGCGGGCTGCCGCTGAATAGACGGAATCCGAACGTCCAGCGGCGGAGTGGCGGTTTGTCGCCGTCGAACAGAAACACCGGGAAGTTCGACAGCAGCCCGCCGTCGACGATCAGGTGAGGCTGGCCGTCGCGGCGCAGTGTCACGGGCTCGAAGAAGTAAGGGAAGCTCATGCTCATCCGCACGGCCCGCGCGATCGGCAGCGAGTCTGCGGTGAGTGGCCGGCCTTCCTCGTCCTGGTAGCCCTCGATGTCGTCGGGGAGGACGAGCATGCGCCCCTCACTGACGTCGGAGGCGATCACGCGGAGCCTGTAGCGGGCGCGAGCTCGTTCCTCCTCCGTGAGATCGGGCGGCAGCTCCCGCTGGACGTCGGCGAACGTCGGGTCGGGCTTGCCGAGCGGCGATTCCGAGAAGCGCTGCGCGAGCCAGTCGGTGAACGCCTTCCCCCGGCACAGGCCACGCCCGCGCAGGGCGTTACGGGCGCCGCCCAGGTACTTGCCGCCCCAACCGTAGTCTGCGAACTTCGCGTAGTTCGTGGCCTCGAGGATGCCCCGCAGCTGCGACGGCGTGTGACCGACGGCCAGAAGCGACGCGATGATCGCGCCCGCCGATGTGCCGGCGATGTTTACCCACCGTTTGATGCCAGCCTCGTCGGCGGCCTCAAGCGCGCCGACCAACGCGATGCCCTTCACGCCGCCGCCCTCGAAGACGCCGTCGGCGCTGTCGGTCTCCAGGGGAGCCGCCTGTGCGTCCGCCGTAGCCATCGCCGGTCACGATCCAACCATGCGCCATCCCTCGAGCGCAAGCGATCGGGTGGACCGCAGCGCCGCGCGCGCCGGGTCTTTGGCCTGCACGCGACTTAAAGCGGACGACGGGCTTCGAACCCGCGACCTTCGGCTTGGGAAGCCGACGCTCTACCAACTGAGCTACGTCCGCGCTAGGGCGGAATCCTAGCCGCGTGACATAGCGGAGTGGTCGACGGACGTCCGCGAGCCTGGTTCACCCGCCGCAGGCTCCCCGCAAAGCACCCGCCGACCTGTTGCGCGGTCGCGTCGCATAGCGCGTTCCGACGCCCTGACCGGGTGCAGGCCTCGGCGGTTTCGGCGGCGGCATGATCGCCTCCGCCGCGAGCGGATCGCCACCCGGAAGCGTCGCCAGTCGGGCGTCGAGACGAACTGGATCGCGTTCCGCTTGGTTGCGTCGGCACACAGCCGCTGCACTGGCGCATCGTGTTCGCGGCTCCGACGCTGACGCGTCCGCTGCACGTTAACCGTAAAGCTAAGGCTACGATGTGACGCTACCAGAATAAAGTACAGGTGTCACAGGCGCGAAGTGACACCCGCATTCCGGACACACCACCTCGGGCGATGCGCCTGTGCTCGTGCCGCCGTTGCGCTCGGAGCTCGTGGCGAATTTCGGAGGTTCAAGCTCGTCCGCGGGGACCGCGCCGTTCGAGCGGATGGACGTGACCGCTTCGTCGCGTCGCCCCCGTGCTTCGGCGAGCGTGGCCCGTGACGCCGCACGTCGCCGCGCGCGGCGGAGTTCCGAACGAAGGGAGCGAACCGACATCGCCCCGGCCTCAGCGCGGTCGAGCCAGAGCTCCTGGTCCTCTACCGGGAGGCTGGCCAATTCGGCGTGGTGACTGAAGGAGAGCGCCTCGCGCCGCCGTGGCATATCGAAGCGACCCGACACGTAGGCCATGTTTCTCAGGCTGTGGACGTCGTAGCGCGTGGCCTGGGCGGCACGGCCGTACCGCTCGCCGTATCGGGCATTCCCATAGCGGATCCAGTCGCCGATCCACCAGCCGCTCCCGCGCCCGAGGGAGCCGAGCCAGCGCCCCTGACGGACCCAGTCGGCCACTGTGAGCTGCCCGTGTGGCCACCACGCCGTGGTCGTGACGCGGGCTGCGAGCGGCGCCGACGACACCGGCGCGGCGGCATCCGGACAGCTCGACCGAGGATGCGAGGAGGTGGGCATCTTGCTCCTTATCCGAGTCCCTACCGCCCGCTTTGGCAACGTAGCAGCCTTTCCTGGTGCGCTCAAACGCCCGTGCCTTCACGGTCGTTGGGAGGCAATACCACGGAGGTTGCGGCGGATGAAGCTGTCCCAAACTTCCATGGAGACGAACGAATATCCCGGTGTCGGGACAGACGTGAGCGCGGGGCTGAGTCCGGGCGTCGCACACCTGTGCGAGCGCCCATATGCGACTGGTACGCGCCCGCGCGGCCGCGTACCGTCCGCGGTGTGAGCGCGGTGCTGACGGACCGGGAGCTCGAGTGGGAGCTCGAGCTCGAGGAGGAGCTGGAGGCCCAGCTCTCCCCCGTCCGCCTGTTCTCCTGCAGCGCCCCGGAGCGCGCTCGGGTCGCCGCCGTCGTCGGGCGACCGGGGCTCACCGTGGTGCAGCTCCGCAACGCCGTCGGCGCATCGATTGCCCAGGCGCGCAGCGAGGCCACCGCGGCGGCGCGGCTGCTGCGGGCCAGGCCGCGAGCGCAGCGCACGACCGCCGTCTTCCGGGGCGTTTTCAACGTGCCCCCCACGTTCGTCCCGACGTGGCGGCCGGCCGGCGCCTCGTGGCGCGACCTCGGGGATCTCGTCGCGCTGCGCCTGGAGCGGGCGGCGACCATTCTCGGCGGCGGCCACATGCGGCTGTTCTGCTGGGGTAGCGTCGCGCACTGCCCCGAGTGCTCTCAGCCGCCAACGCGCTACCGGGCGTGCAGCTCGTATCGCGGCCGCTACCACATCTGCCTCGGCCAGGAGTGGTGGCAGTGGTTCCGTCGGGGCCGCCGGGGCTTCATGGCGAGCACGCTGCTGCACGAGGCGCTGCACATCTACTTCGTCCTCGAGCACCATCGCGCCGCGATCGGCCGGCCAAGCGTCAACAACGTGCACTGCTACGACACGCTGGTCGCGCGACTCATGCGGCGCTCGCCCAAGCCCGGCGACGCCACGAGATGCCGCCGCGGTAGGCGCTGACCAGCTCGTGCAGGAATGCGGCAACGGTCGCTGCGCCGAGCGGCAGGTGTGGCAGGTGGAACTTCTCATCGGGACCGTGCGCGCGGTCGTCGGGCAGCGCAAAGCCGAGCAGCACCGTGGGCACGCCGAGCCGCCCGGCTAGTAGCTCCGCGGCGCCGATCGATCCTCCGGAGCGCAACGCTACGGGCGGCACGCCCCAGACCTGCTGGCAGGCGCGCGCGGCGGCCCGGTGGGCCGCATCGTCGGCGTCAAGCAGGACCGGCGTGCTCGCGGACTGGCGCGTGAGCCGCCAGCGCTGGGTGCTGGGCACGGCGCGCGCGA
>Ga0081538_10000383_pt1 | contig 50305 bp, 50 predicted proteins | sample TabmetS5T2R1_FD_71022 | JGI IMG/M metagenome (GOLD analysis project Ga0081538, IMG submission 71022) | Tabebuia heterophylla rhizosphere microbial communities from the University of Puerto Rico - S5T2R1 | ecosystem: Host-associated > Plants > Roots > Rhizosphere ...
GCACCTTGGCGGCCACGAGCTCGAGGCTCTCCCAGGCCAGCTCGGGTGGGAGGCCGCCCATGAGCGGGTGCAGGCAGAGGGCACCGGTGGCGCGGGCCATTGCCACGCACTCGTCGGGGGTCAGGACCGCGTAGGCACCACTGGCCCGGAGGGCCTCCGCGTCCTCGGCGGGCGTGTAGCGGGCGATGCCCTCGGCGCTGGCGAGCCAGGCGCCGTAGGAGTTCGTCTCGTGGAGCGCGTGCGGGGCGATGCGGACCCACGCCTGGTCGGGGTCGTCGGCAACGTGGACGAACAGCGGTCCCGACATCGCCGGCGGCGGGCCGGGGTCGCGGCCGAGGTCCCGGCACGCCGCCTCGTACACGGGCCACAGCGAGGGGTCGACCGGGACGAAGCCGTCGCCGAGGCGGGCCGCGCGGCGGGCGGCGCCGGGCGTCGCTCCGGCCATCAGCAGCGCCGGGCCCCGCGGACGGGCTGGCCGGGGCGTCACCCGCACCCGTCGGCCCCGGTACTCGAACTCCTCGCCCGACCAGGCGGCGCGGAGCACGGCGACGCCTTCCTCGACGAGGGCGACGCGGTCGGCCGCGGCAATGGGTCTCACTGCGGTGCTCGGAACCCATGAACTCGGGGACCGCTCGGGCGGGCGAGGCGATGGGAACGTTCTTCTCGGTTCCGGAGATTGATGCTATCGTCGGGCGCAATCCGACCGGAGGACGAGATCGCATGCCGCACTTCGCGAAGCCCGGCGAGGGGTCGTGGACACAGCACTACGGCATGGACACCGGGCCGGTCTCCTACGAGGACTCGATCTCGCCGGAGCACTACGAGCTCGAGCGCGATGCGATCTTCCGGCGGACCTGGCTGAACGTCGGACGCGTCGAGCAGCTCCCGAGGGTCGGGAGCTACTTCACCAGGGAGCTCGACGCAGCCCGTACGTCGGTCGTCGTCGTGCGCGACTCGGCCGGCGAGTTACGGGCGTTCCACAACGTGTGCCGCCACCGCGGCAACAAGCTCGTGTGGAACGACTACCCGCGCGAGGAGACCAGCGGTGTCTGCCGGCAGTTCACCTGCAAGTACCACGGGTGGCGCTACGGCCTCGACGGTGGGCTGAAATTCGTCCAGCAGGAATCGGAGTTCTTCGACCTCGACAAGTCCAGCTACGGGCTGGTGCCCGTGCGCGTCGACGTGTGGGAGGGGTTCGTCTTCGTCAACCTCGACGACCAGGACACCACGCCCCTGGCCGACTACCTCGGCGGGCTCGCCGCCGGCATCGCCGGCTACCCGTTCCACCGGATGACCCAGGTGCACCGCTACCGCGCCGAGGTCGCCAGCAACTGGAAGCTGTTCATCGACGCGTTCGCCGAGTTCTACCACGCACCCGTCCTGCACGCGAAGCAGTCGGTGGACGAGGAATCCCGCAAGCTGCAGGGCTACGGCTTCGAGGCGCTCGCGTACCAGATCGACGGCCCGCACGGGATGGTGTCGTCCTGGGGAGGCATGTCGCCCCCCAAGGACCTGGGCATGGTGAAGCCGATCGAGCGCAAGCTCCGGAGCGGGCTGTTCGGGCCGTGGGAGGCGCCGGACATCGGGCTGGACGAGCTGCCGCCCGGCCTGAACCCGGCCCGGCACCGGGCCTGGGGGATGGACTCGTTCCTGTTCTTCCCCAACTTCATGGTGCTGATCTGGAAGACCAACTGGGTCCTCACGTACCACTACTGGCCGACGTCCCACAACACGCACGTCTTCGAGGGCACGGTGTACTTCGTCCCGCCGAGAAACGCGCGCGAGCGTCTGCGGCAGGAGCTCGCGGTGGTGACGTTCAAGGAGTACACCCTCCAGGACGGCAACACCCTGGAGGCGACGCAGACGATGCTCGAGTCGCGGGCGGTGACGGAGTTCCCGCTGAACGACCAGGAGATCCTGCTGCGCCACCTGCACGCGACCGCGCGGCGCTACGTGAGCGACTACCGGCAGCGGCTGCCCGAGGCGCGGGTGCGGATCTCGGCCGCGTCGTGATGCGGCGAGACGGCGACGTGCCCAGCATCCTCCCCGCCGAGTTCGCCGACCTGGAGCCGTTCGCGGACTGGGCGATCCCGACCGAGCGGGCGCGCTACGACAAGCGGATCGCCAGCACCATGGAGGAGCTCCAGGCGTTCTACGACGCAGCGTTCCCCCGGCTGGAGGACGCCATGGCGTACCTCGACCGGTTCGCGATCGACGAGCTGCCCGACGATGCGACGCGCCTGCTGTGGCTGTTCTGCGCGCTCACGACCGCCTCGTTCCCGGTCGAGGTGTGGCGCCAGCCCAAGGTGCCCGACAGCGGCTCGTCCAGCTTCGACGCCGTCATCGAGCCGCGGGTCTGACCGCCGGCCTCGGGCGGCTCAGCGGCCCCGCCAGACTGGCGCCCGCCTCTCGACGAACGCCGTCGCCCCCTCCCTCGCGTCCTCGCTGCCGAACACCAGCGGCCGCAGCTCCCGCAGGCGCTCGGCGGCGCGCCCCGCATTCGTGACGCCGAGCCGGACGAGCTCCTTGGTCGCGGCCACGCCCAGCGGGCCGTTGGCTGCGATCCGCTCGGCGAAGCCGAGGGCCGTGGGCAGCACCTCGTCGGGCGGCACCACCGCGTTCACCAGCCCGAGCGCCAGGGCGCGCTCGGCGTCGATGGTGTCGCCCGTGAGGGCGATCTCGAGGGCGACGGCCAGCGGCACCCGGGTGCCGAGGTACGTGCCGCCGCCGGCGGCGAACAGGCCGCGCTTCACTTCCGGCAGCCCGAAGCCGGCCTCGGAGGAGGCGACGATGAGGTCGCAACCGAGGAGGAGCTCGAAGCCGCCGGCGACCGCGCTGGCGTTGGCGGCGCCGATCACGGGGACGGTCACCTCGCCGCCGAGCAACCGGGAGAACCCGGCGGTGGCCTCCGGGTCGTCGTCGTCGGTCGCGGCCGTGCCGCTGGCGAAGGCGCGGAGGTCCATGCCGGCGCAGAATGCCCGGTCGCCGGTGCCGGTGAGGACGACGGCCCGGACCTCCGGGTCGGCGTCGGCATCGTTCATTGCCTCGCCGATGCTGCGGATCAGCGTGGCGTCGAGCGCGTTGCGGACCTCGGGCCGGTTCAGCCGGGCGACGAGGACGTTGCCCCGCCGCTCGCGCACGAGCTCGTCGCTCACGAGTGGTAGTCCGTGGTCTCGGCGAGCTCCGCCGCGCCCCTCATCAGCTCGAGCACGATGGGGCCGAACGCCTGGAGCTTCTCGTCGTTGCCGGCCCGCTGGTAGCCCTGCTCCAGCACCACGCCCAGCTTCCAGCGGGCGAGGATCACGTAGTAGTCGAGGTCGTCGACCTGGCGTCCCGAGGCCTCCGCGTAGTGGCGCACGACCTCGTCCCGGGACGGCATCCCGTACAGGTCGGCGTAGCCCCGCCCGGCGACATCCGGCGCGTTCGTGTCCTCGGGCCAGCCCTGCACGACCCAGCCCAGGTCGAGCTTGGGATCGCCGACCGTGCCCATCTCCCAGTCCACGATGGCGGCGAGGCGCGCCGGCGCGCCGTGCTCGAACATCACGTTGGCGAACTGGTAGTCGCCGTGCATGAGGCCGGGGACGTAGTCGATCGGCCGGTTAGCCCGCAGCCATGCCGCCGCCACGTCGAAGCCGGGGACCTCCCGGCCCTTGATGCGATCGAGGAACGCCGTCCACCGGTCGACCTGGCGCTCGTGGAAGCCGTCGGGTCGGCCGAGGTCGTGCAGGCCGCGGGCCCGCCAGTCCACGTTGCCGAGCAGCGCGATGCCCTCGACGAGCTGGTAGGCGAGTCCCCGTCGCGCCTCGAGGTCGGTATCGAAGGGCGAGGGCCAGCCGTCGGTGTTCATCGGCGACCAGCCCTCGACGAAGCCCATGACATAGAACGCGCGCCCGAGCACCGACGTGTCGGCGCACATGCCGATGGCGGGTGGGCAAGGCACGTCGGTGCCGTCGAGCGCCTCGATGATGCGCCATTCGCGCAGGATGCCGTCGTCGCGGTTCGCAGGGGCGGTGGGGGGCGGGATGCGCAGCGCACCGTGCAGGTCACCGCGGCGGATCTCGTAGATCTCGTTCTGGGAGCCCCCGGACACGTAGCCGGCCTCGATGGGTTCGCCCTTGCCCCGCAGGCCGGCCTCGTCCATCCAGGTGGCGAGGCGATCGACGTCGATCACGGGTTGCCGACCTCGTGCTCGAAGGTGGCAACGATCTGGGGGAGGTCCAGCGTCGAACGGATCCCGGGGGCGGCGGCGCAGACGGCCGACACCGCGTTCACGGCCCGGTTCGCCGTGTAGGCGGGGGTGGTGGCCGCCATACGCTCCAGGGGGATGGGGAAGCGCATGTCGATGTCGAGCGGCGCGTCGCCGTCGACCGTGATGCGCCAGCCGGTCGGGTGGAGGTCCCAGGACGGGTCGAGGTCGGGGGTGCAGTACCACGTGGCCCGGAACCGCAGCAGGGGGCGGCCGCCTCGCATGCCCGCCACGGTCAGCCGCTGCGCAGCGACGCTGCCAGGCTCCAACGTGCCGGCCGCGATGTCGACGGCGCGCCGGGCCGTGGCGACCTCCCCGCTGGCCTCCAGGGAATCGAGCGGCAGCGAGAGCGCCTCGGCCACCAGCTGCAGCGACGGGCCGAACGCGATGCGGCCGTGGGACAACCGGCGCTCGTCGAACGCCGCCGGGGGCTTCCCGAAGCCCATCACGTCGAAGAGCAGGCCGGGGGAGTTGCGCTGCGAGAGATCGGCGAACTCGTCGATGGTCAGGCCGTCGAGCCGCCGCTGGATCGACGTCAGCACCAGGGGGACGGCCTCCGTGATGAAGCCGGGGCTGCTGCCCGTGCTGTGGATCGACGCCGCACCCCGTCCGCATGCGGCCTCGACGCGCTCGCGCACCGCGGGATCGAGGCTGTCCGCGCGGTGGAACTCGCCCCTGGTGGTGACGATGTTGGCGCCCGACTCGAGCAGGCGGCAGACCTCGTCGAAGTCGCATCGGGCCGGCATGTACAGCACGCAGTCGGCGCCGATGCCCGCGACCTCCTCGATGTCCCGGGTGGCGGCGATGCCGACGGGCGCGAGCCCGCACAGCTCGCCGGCATCGCACCCGGCCTTGGCCGGCGTGTGGACGTACACGCCCGCCAGGTCCATGCCCGGGTGCTCGATGACGCCACGCAGGGCGTAGGTCCCGATGTTCCCGGTGGCCCACTGCACCACCCGGAGGCTCATCGTCCGCCCCCTTCGCCCGCGGCGAGCGACGCCCGGTGGAGGATGTTCGCCGCCAGCCGCATATGGGCGGCGTCCACGAGCCGGCCGTCCCGGCCGATCGCACCGACCCCCTCGGCCTCGGCCCTCCGGTACGCCTCCATGGCGGCGCGAGCCTCCTCCACCTCCTCGGGGGTCGGCGAGAACACCTCGTTGGCGATGGCGACCTGGTCGGGGTGGATGGCCCACTTGCCGTCGAAGCCCAGCAGGCTGGCATGCACGGCGCGGCGCCGGTAGCCGTCCGGGTCGCCGTACGCGGGGTAGGGGGCGTCGATGGCGTCGATGCCCGCGCTGCGTGCCGCCGTCACGACCTGGGCGCGCGCGAAGTGCCAGAAGTCCCCCGGGTACTCGCCGGCCGGCTCGAAGTTGCCGTCGACCCGGGCATGCAGCGACGCCGCCAGGTCCCCGGCGCCGAAGACGAGGGCCTCGAGCCGCTCGCTCGCCCGGGCGATCTCCACCACGTTGGCGAGCCCCTCGGCGTCCTCGACGAGCACCTCGAGCGCGATCCGCCGTTCGAGGGCGAGCTTTGCCTCCAGCTGCGTCACCAGGACGTCGACCCACCAGACGTCGCGGGCCGAGCGCACCTTGGGCACGATCAGCACGTCCAGGGCGTCGCGGGCGCCGGTGACCACCTCGATGACGTCGCCGTGGCACCAGGGCGTGTCGAGTCCGTTGATGCGGACGGCGCGGACGGTCCGGCCCCAGTCGAGCCCCGTGAGCGCCGCCACCGCGGTGGCGCGCGCCCCTTCCTTGGCGAGCGGCGCACAGGCGTCCTCGAGGTCGAGGAAGACGAGGTCTGCGCCGGAGCTCGCCGCCTTCTCGCACATCCGCTCGCTGCTGGCTGGCGTCGCCAGCTCGGATCGGCGGGCACGGGGTCCATGCACGGTCACGCCCTCCCTCGCGTCAGATAATGCCCGCCGCCGCCAGCGCGGCGAGCCGGTCCGGGTCGATCCCGAGCAGGCCGCCGAAGACGGCGTCGTTGTCGGCGCCGAGGGTACGGCCGAGGTGCTCGATCCGGCCCGGCGTCTCGCTCAGCACCGCAACCGGGGCCTGCACGGTCACCGGCCCGAGGTCGGGATCGTCGTGGGTGACGAACGTACCGCGGGCGCGCAGGTGTTCGTCGTGCAGCAGCTGCGCGGCGTCGTAGACCGGCGCGGCCGTGACCTCGGCCGCCTCGAAGACGCCCATGGCCTCGTCGAGGGTGCGCTCGCCCACCCACTTGGCGACGAGGTCGTCGACCTCGAGCGCGCGTTCCCGGCGGCGGACGGGGTCGACGTAGTCGGGGTCCTCGGCCAGGTCGGGCCGGTCGATGGCGCGGTACAGGCGCACGACGATGCTCGGCGACACGCTCGAGATGGCCAGCCAGTGGTCGTCGGCGGTGCGGTAGGCGTTGCGCGGAGCGCTGGCGTCCAGTCGATTGCCTACCCGCCGCGCGACGGCGCCGAGCTGGTCGAAGGCGAGGGTCTGGGTCTCGATCAGGCGGGCCAGCGGCTCGATCAGGCTGACGTCGACGAGCTGCCCTCCGCCGCCGTGGACGTCGCGGTGGTAGAGCGCCATCATCACCGCGTACGTGGCGGCGAGGGCGGCGACACCGTCGGCCAGCATGAACGGCGGCAGCGTGGGCGGGCCGTCGGGCTGGCCCGTGACGTGCGCGAACCCGCTCATCGCCTCCGCCAGCGTCCCGTAGCCGGGCCGGTCGCTCTTGGGTCCGCCCCGCCCGTAGCCGCTGACGTGCAGCATCACGATGTGGGGATGGGCGTCGCGGACCGACTCGTAGTCGAGGCCCCAGCGCGCCAGCGCACTGGGCCGGTTGCCCACGACGAACACGTCGCTGACCTCGAGCAGGCGGTGTGCCACGTCCTGGCCCTCGGGCCGGCGGAGGTCGAGGGTCACGCAGCGCTTGTTGCGGCTCACGCTCTTCCAGGCGAGGCCCACGCCGTCGCGCCGGTCACCCCACGTGCGCATCGGGTCGCCGGCACCCGGCGGCTCCACCTTCACGACGTCGGCGCCGAACTCGCCGAGCGCGGTCGCGACCAGCGGCCCCGCGGCGAGCGTCGCGGCCTCGACGACCCGCAGCCCGTGCAGCGGGCCCCGGGCGCTAGCCACCGGACGCCGCCGGCCGCTCGAGGCCGAGGTGGTCGCGCAGCGTCGTCCCGGTGTACCGGTCGCGGAACACGCCACGGCGCTGGAGCTCGGGGACGACCAGGCGGACGACGTCCTCGTACGCGCCGGGGACGTGCGTGGCGGCGACGACGAAGCCGTCGCAGGCGTCGCCCTCGAACCACTCCTGCATCTGGTCGGCAACCTCGGCGCCGGTCCCCACGAAGCGGGGGCCCTGCAGCAGCGTGGCCCGGTGGCCCGCCAGGTCGGCGAGGGTGACGGTGTCGCCGATGTGCTGGCGGAGGTTCTGCACCAGGCCGCGGATGCCCGACACCGACGCGATGAGCTCGTCGGTGACGGGGGCGTCGAGAGCCAGGCCCGAGAAGTCGTGGTTCATCAGCTCCGACAGCAGGGCCAGCGATGCCTGCGGATCGACGAGCTCGTCGAGGAACAGCCGCTCGCGCTCCTCGGCGTGGGCGCGCGACTCACCGATGACCGTGTAGGCCATCGGCAGCATCTTCACCTGCGCGGGGTCGCGTCCGCGCTCGGCGATGCGCTCCTTCTGGTCCTTGTAGTGCGAGCGGGCGACGTCGATGTCGGGATCGCCGGTGAAGATGAGCTCCGCCCACCGGGCTGCGAAGTCCCGTCCCCGGCCGGACGACCCCGCCTGGAGCAGCACCGGCCGCCCCTGCGGCGACCGGGGCACGGTGAGCGGCCCCCGGACCCGGAACCACTCGCCGTCGTGGTTGAGCTCGTGGACCTTGGCGGGATCTGCGAACACGCCGGCGGCCCGGTCGAGCACGAGCGCGTCGTCCTCCCAGGAGTCCCACAGGCCCGTGGTCGCCTCGAGGAACTCGTCGGCCCGGTCGTAGCGTGCGTCGTGATCGAGGTGGTGCTCGACCCCGTAGTTCTGGGCCTCGCCGTCGTTGACCGAGGTCACCACGTTCCAGGCCGCCCGGCCGCCCGACAGGTGGTCGAGCGTCGCGAACGTGCGGGCGACGTGAAACGGTGAGTAGTAGGTGGTCGAGTACGTCGCGCCGAGGCCGATCGACCGGGTCGCCCCCGCCACGACGCCGAGCACGATGCTCAGGTCGAGCTTCACCGGCCGCGCCCCCAGCCGGACCGCCTCGGCCACCGACCCGGCGTAGATGCCGGGCATGGCGAGGCGGTCGTCGAAGAACATCAGGTCGAAGCAGCCGTCCTCGAGGGTCCGGCCGAGCTTCTCGTAGTAGTTCGCCGTGAGGAAGCCGTGCTCGGTGGCGGGGTGGCGCCACGATCCCGCGTAGACGGAGGTGTTGGCCGCCTGCATGAAACCCACCAGGGACATCTGCCGCTTGGCGGTCCGCCCCACAGCCCCTCCTTCTGAGAACCTGATTCGCACCCTGGTAGAATGAGCTTAGCATCACCAAGGAGCCCAGCATGGCCCGACCTCGCACCCCGCAGCCCCCGGTCCACCTGCGAAGCGCCCGGATGCTCGACGTGGACAAGGGCGAGCTGGTGGAGCCGGGGGACCTGCTGATCGAGGACGAGCACATCGCCGGGGTGGCGCCGACCGTGGTGCCGGCGGACGCGGTCGTGATCGACGTCGGCGACCTGACGTTGCTGCCCGGCCTGATGGACATGGAGGTCAACCTCCTGCTGGGTGGGCCGGACCATCGCAGCCCGTTGAACGCGGTCCAGGACGACCCGGCGGTGCGCACGCTGCGGGCGGTGGCCAACGCCCGCAGGACGCTCGGCGCCGGGTTCACGACGGTGCGGAACCTGGGGCTGTTCGTGCAGACCGGCGGCCTGCTCCTCGACGTCGCCCTGCAGAAGGCGATCGATCTCCGCTGGATCGACGGGCCGCGCGTGGTCCCAGCCGGTCACGCGATCACGCCGACCGGCGGCCATCTGGACCCCACGATGTTCCAGGCGTTCGCCCCGCGCATCATGCCGCTGTCGGTCGAGGAGGGCATCGCGGACGGCGTCAGCGAGGTGCGCCGCGCCGTGCGGTACCAGATCAAGCACGGGGCGCAGCTGATCAAGGTCTGCGCCTCCGGCGGGGTCATGTCGCACACGGGCCCGGCCGGCGCCCAGCAGTACTCCGACGAGGAGCTGCGCACGATCGCCGACGAGGCGCACCGGGCGGGGCTGAGGGTGGCGGCGCACGCCCACGGTAACGACGGCATTCGTGCCGCCATCGAGGCGGGCATCGACTGCATCGAGCACGGCTCGCTCATGAGCGACGAGACGCTCGACCTGATGATCGAGCGGGGCACCTTCCTGGTGCCGACGACCTACCTCGCCGACGGGATGGACGTGTCGCACGCCGCGCCCGAGCTGCAGGCCAAGGCGGCGGAAGTGTTCCCCCGCGCCAAGGAGACCATCCGCAAGGCGGTCGAGCGCGGGGCCCGCATCGCGTGCGGCACGGACGCACCGGCGATCTCGCACGGCAAGAACGCCAAGGAGCTGCTGGCGCTCGTCGACCGGGGCATGACGCCGCTCCAGGCGATCCGGGCGGCGACGACCGTGGCGGCCGAGCTGATCGACGTCGACGACCGGGGGCGTCTCGAGGCCGGGCTCCTCGCCGACGTCATCGCCGTTCCGGGCGACCCGCTGGCGGACATCGGCGTGACCGAGGACGTGCGGTTCGTGATGAAGGGCGGCCAGGTGTACCGCCATGACGGGGGCGGTGGGTAGTTGCTAGTTGGCGCGCGGCGGACGGTTGGTGGTGGGTGCCACGGCCCGGACGCGGCGTCAAGGCCAAGCCCTTCGGGCGGCCTGCGGCCGGCCTTGACCCCGCCTCCGGGCCGTGGATCTTGGCGGTCAGGAAGCGACGCTGGGGCGTCGCTTCAGGGGCAGCACTTGCGCCGCCTGCGCTGGTGGATGGCTGCGTTATTTGGCAATTTCGTTGCGTCGTCATTTATTAATTCGGCTTGCGTCGTTGGGCGAACACTAGTACGCTATCGGTCATGTCCGGGCAGGTCAGCACCCTCCTCGACGAACTCGCTGCAGCCATCGACGACCTCGACCTGCCCACCGACAGCACCGTGTTGACCGACGCGTTCGCGTTGGCGGATCGGCTCAATGCCAAGCTGTTGGCCGCCGTCGGGGAACACGACGCCGCCGAGCTGTGGCGCAACGACGGCGCCACCTCCATGACCGCCTGGCTGCGCCACCACACCCGCCGGTCCGGCCGCGACGCCGCCCGCTGCACCAAGACCGCCCGCCGGCTCCGGGAACTCCCCGTCACCGCCGCCGCCTACCGGGACGGTCTGCTGTCGGACGGGCACGTCCAGGCCATCGTCGCCAACCTCAAGGACCGCACCGCGGGCCTGTTCGGCCACCATGAGACCGAGCTGGTGCCCGAGCTGGCCCGGCTGTCGGTGGGCGAGACCGCCGTTGCGATGCAGGACTGGGCCCGCCGCGCCGACGCGGTGATGGGCGACGACCCCGACACGCCGCAGCCGGAGCGGTCGCTGCACCTCTCGCGCATCCTCGATGGGCGCCGCGAGCTGTCGGGCAGCTTCGATCCCGAGGGCGGCGCCGTCATCGCCACCGCCCTCCGCCTTGCCTCCACCCCGGATGTCGAGGGGGAACCCGCCCGCAGCCCTGCCCAGCGACGTGCCGACGCCCTGGTCGACGTGTGCCGCCGGTTCCTCGACCACCAACAGCACCGCAAGGGTGGCCGCCACCGGCCCCACCTCAACGTCGTCGCCACCCTCGACGACCTCGAACGCCGCGGTCAGGGCCGGCTACTCGACGGGTCGACGCTCGACGCCACCACCGTGCAGCGCCTGTTCTGTGACGCCGGCGTGCACCGCGTGTTCCTGGCCGGCAGGTCCAGCATTCTCGACTACGGCACCACCACCCGCACCGTCCCCGCCAACCTGTTCAACGCCCTAGTCATCCGCGACCGCCACTGCCGATTCCCGGGCTGCGATCGCCCGCCGGACTGGTGCGAGGCCCACCACGTCCGCTGGGTCCTAGACGGCGGGCCGACAGCCCTCGACAACCTCACCCTGCAGTGCTCCCGGCACCACCACCTGCTCCACTCGCCCGGCTGGCACGCCAAGCTCCTCCCCGACGCCACCCTCATCGTGACCACGCCCGACGGCCGCACGCTCGAAGGCCAGCCTCCCGGTCGGCCGCCGCCTCGACTACCGCGGGAATGAAGCGCGTGGCGAATCGTGCCACGCGAGCGCCCAAGTTCCTAAAGGCGTCGGCCCGCTATGAAGCCCGTCTCGCAACGGTCAGGTCGTAGACGAAGTTTCGGGCGACCGTGCCGCGATACTTGGCGTCGATTAGCTGTTCGATGTCTTGGAGGAAGCCTCGCCGCGCCTCGTCGTCGAGACTGTTCACAAGGGAATCGGTGCGCAACCAGCCGATGTACGAGGCAGTCGAGTAGCGCACGGGGACCTCGAAACGCTGGCGCTCGACTGAGCTGAACTCCTGCAGCTCGTCGAGCTCGGGATACATGGTTGGGACATTGGCCGGTGCGGTCGGCTGGAAGAATGGATCGTCGCTCAAGCCCCACCTGATGTAGTAGGGCTGCGTGTCCTCGAAGAACCCTGGTGTGCCTCCACGGACGTGGTGCACGTGCAGGATCGTCAGGCAACCTTCCGGGCGCAACGCCTCGGCCGACTTCGAGTAGCGGACGGCAGGATCCAGCCAGTGGAAGGCGCTGGCGCTCACCACAGCGTCGAACTTGTGCATGGGTAGCGGCCATTCTTCGAACGCACCGACTTCGACGCGGGCGTTGGAGAACTCAACGAGGTTTCGCCGCGCGACTGCCGCGAGGTGGGAGCCGAGTTCGATGGCGACCAGATCCACACCGTGCTTCGCCAGGGGCACGCTCAGCTGTCCCGTGCCGCAGCCGATCTCCAAAACGCTGCTTCCCTGACGAAGATTGGACGACGCGATGACCGCATCGACGACCTCGGTCGGCGGCGCCGGTCGATACAAGCCGTAAGCGTCCGCAACCGCATCGAAGGACTCCCGTCTGCGGCCTGGCTTGTTGTCCTTGCTCATGGAACCGCCACCCACGGAGGTGCGGGGCCGGAAGTGGTAGGGGTGCCCCACTCTCCGTATGGCAGAAGCTGGCATGACTGCCTGATCTCGCCCTCGGAGTCAGGCGCGCCCCTCGGTGCCGATGCCGTGCATCAGCAGGTCCCACAGGTCCTCGGCGGCGCCCGCGCCGTCCGGACGCATCGACGAGCCGCTGATCGTGGCGGAGAACGCGTTGAAGCTGATGGCCTGGATCAGCACGCCGGCGATCCGGCGGTTGGAGAGGTCGGAACGGATGGCGCCGGCCCTGGCGGCCTCGTCGAGCAGCTCCTCGAGCAGCGAGACGAGCGGGACGTAGGCCTGGGACGCCTCCTTCGGGTGTTCGGTGAGGAGCTGCTGGGCGAACACGCCCATCGCGGGCGTCGTGCCCTTCCTCGTCGCCCGGCCCTTGGGCGCCGGCCGGCACAGCAGGTAGTACTCGACCGTGAAGCGATGCAGCCGGGCGAGGGGCTCGTCCTCCTTGGCGATCACCTCCCTCAGGTGGTCTGCGGTGGAACGCACCGCCTCCTCGAACAGCGCCAGCAGGAGCTCGTGCTTGCCGGCGAAGTACTGGTAGAAGCTCCGGAGCGACTGGCCCGAGCGCTCCACGACCTCCTGGACGGTGAAGTCCTTGCCCGACTCGCTGTTCATGAAGTCGAGCGCCGCGTCGAGGAAGCGCTGCACACGCTTCTCGGCCCGCGACCGGGCCGGATCGAGCGACCGTGCGACAGCGAGCTCCCGCCAACTGCCCGGACGAGCGGTCGCTGAAGCCTCGGCCGCAGGTGGGTTTCGCGCCATGGCGTCAGCGTACTCGGCCGTGAAGGGTATGACGCGGCAGTGGAGAGGATCGATCTCGATTGTGAAGAGGGAGCTTCCGCCAGCGGGCGCTTGTCGCGCACGTTCTCGCGATTGGAGAACGACGTTCTGATAGCCTGGCGCGATGGGCGATCTGCCGGCCGGCACGCTCGACGCGGACCACGACCAGGTCCTGCGGGCACACGGCTACCACCGCCTCAGGGTCAAGGAGATCGTCGAGGAGACCCACGACACGCGGTCGTTCGTCCTCGACGTGCCGGCCGAGCTGGCGGACACGTTCGTGTACAGGGCGGGCCAGTTCTGCACGTTCAGGGTCCGCATCGCGGGCGCGCAGCACGTGCGCTCCTATTCGATGTCGAGTGCGCCGGAGACCGACCGCGACCTCACCGTGACCGTCAAGCGCGTCCAGGGCGGCCTGGTCTCCAACTGGTTCAACGACCGGGTGGCGGCGGGCGACGTCCTCGAGCTCACCAGGCCGGCCGGGGTCTTCTGCGTCGGCGGCGGCCCGCGGCCGGTGGTGGCCTTCTGTGGCGGCAGCGGCATCACCCCGGTCATGTCGATCGCCAAGAGCGCGCTCGCCACGACCGACCGGCCCGTCAGGCTGCTCTATGCCAACCGCGACCGCTCGGCGGTGATCTTCGACGACGAGCTGCGGTCGTTGGGCGAGCGGCACGCCGGCCGGCTGGACGTCCGCCTCCACCTGGACACGGACGGGGGCTTCGTCGAGGCGGGCACCGTGGCCGAGTTCGCCGCCGCCGCCGCCCCGGGCCTCGACGGCGACTTCTACATCTGCGGCCCGGGACCGTTCATGGACCTGGTGGAGGCGACGCTGCTCGGCGCCGGCGTCGACGCCGGGCGCATCTCGATCGAGCGCTTCGACGGGCCCGGCGAGTCTGCGGCCCTCGGGCCTGCTGCCCCCGCGACCGGCGGGGCCGCCGGGGCCGAGGCCGACGTGCCGGACTCGGTGACCCTGATCCTCGGCGGAAGAAGGGTCACCGTCGGCTACCAGCCGGGCGACACCGTGCTCCAGACCGCGCGCCGCGGTGGGCTGCAGGCGCCGTTCTCGTGCGAGGCGGGCGACTGTGCCACCTGCATGGCCATCGTGCGCGACGGCTCGGCCACCATGCGGGTCAACAACGCGTTGACGCCCGACGAGGTGGCTGAGGGATGGGTCCTAACGTGCCAGGCGCTCCCCCGGGGCCGGACCGTCACCGTCGAGTACGAGGCGTTCTGACCCGGTCAGCTCACGTGTTGCGGCCGCCGTTGACGCCGATCACCTGCCCGGTGATGTAGGCCGCGTCGTCGGAGACGAGGAACGCGCAGGCGGCGGCGATGTCGTCGGGCCGGCCGGCGCGCCGGACCGGTGTGGTCTCGGCGATGCGGTCCACGCTTCCACCGAGCAGGCCCTGCTCCTCCGACGCCCGGAGCATCGGCGTGTCGACGAAGCCGGGCGGGATGGTGTTCACCGTGACGCCCTTGGGCCCGAACTCGAGCGCCAGCGCCTTCGTGAGGCCGATGAGCCCGGCCTTGGACGACACGTAGTGCGCCATGTACTGCTGCCCGCCCTGGGCGCTCGACGACGAGATGTTGACGATCCGGCCCCAGCCCGCGTCGATCATGTCGGGGAGCACCGCCTGGGCGCAGTAGAAGGGGCCGTTGAGGTTCACGGCCAGGATCCGGTCCCACTCCTCGTCGGTGATCTTCAGGAACGGGGTGAAGCCCGGAAGCCCCGCGTTGTTGACGAGCACGAGCACGGGTCCGAGCGCGGCCCGCACCCGCTGCACCGCGTCGTTCACCTGCGCGCGGTCGGACACGTCGACGTTACCGGGCGCCATCGCCTCGTGGCCCTTCTCGCGCAGCTCCCCGACGACGGCCTCGGCCGCCGCCCCGTCCAGGTCGAGGACGGCGACGGCGTGCCCGTCCTCGGCCAACCGCCGGGCGATGGCGCGCCCGATGCCGGACCCGGCGCCGGTGACGATCGCGGTTCGGCGGGCGTTCACGAGGGCCCCTCGTGGCTCGTTCCGAGCTGTCCGTCGCGCAGCTGCTGGCGCAGCCGGAACTTCTGGACCTTGCCGGACGGGGTGCGGGGGAACTCGCGCACCTCGTAGAGGGACTCCGGCCACTTCTGGCGGGCCAACCCGGCGGCCGCGAGGTGCGTGCGCACGTCGTCGAGCGTCGGCGCAGCCATGCCGTCACGCACCTGCACCACGGCGGCGGCGTGCTCGCCCAGGCGCTCGTCGGGTGCGGCCACGACGCTGACCTCGGCGACGGCGTCCATCCGCAGCAGCAGCTCCTCGATCTCCTGGGCGCTGATGTTCTCGCCACCGCGGATGATGATGTCCGACACGCGGTCGGTGATGGTGAGGTAGCCGTCGTCGTCGAGGACGCCGACGTCGCCCGTCCGGTACCAGCCGGCGTCGTCGAATGCGGCTGCGGTGAGGTCGGGATCCGTGTAACCGACGAAGCAGTCCGGCCCCCGGCTCAGGATCTGTCCGTCGCCGTCCAGGCGCACCTCGACCCCCGGCAGCGCACGACCGTCGGTGGTGAGCCGCTTGGGCTCGGGGTCGTCGAGCGACGCGCCGGTGATGGAGGGGTGCTCCGTGCTCCCGTAGGAGCGGAACACCTTGATGCCGAGCCGTGTCGCGCGCTCGGTGACGGCCACCGGGACGGTCGACCCGCCGAGGCCGGCGAACGGCATCAACGCCAGGTGCTCGTCGGTGAAGTCGGGATGGTCGAGCAGGCTGGTGAGGAAGTAGGTGGCCCCGCCGCCGACGCCGAGCCCCTCCTCGAGCATCATGCGCAGCACGTCACCCGGGTCCCAGACGTCGATCAGGTTGACGGGCCGGAGCCGCAGCAGCGGCACCAGGAACGCGCTGAGCATGCCGATGAAGTGCCCGACGGGGGCGCCGGTGATCTGCGCTGGGCCTCCGGCGGGGAACAGATCGTTGAGCTGGCGGGTCTCGCAGCCGATGGTGCGGTGCGAGTGCACCACCCCCTTCGGGTCACGTGTCGTGCCGGACGTGAACGCGACCAGCGCCGGCGCGTCCGGGTCGACGGTGGCCGGCTCACCGATGGGCTCGGCGTCCAGCGTCATCTCGAACGGCAGCGCCGCGGCCGGCAGCGCCCGGGCGGGGGTCGCGCCCGCCACAAGCCAGACCCGGGCCGGGTGGCGCGACAGCAGGTCCTCGTACATGCCCAGGTGGTCGACGTGGCCGAACCGGTCGGCGGTCACGATCGCCTCGGGCTCGGTCGCCCGGAGGATGTAGTCGACCTCCTTGGCGCCGTAGAAGTGGACGATCGGAACGACGACGGCCCCGAGGTACGCCGCCGCCCAGAACGAGATGCCGGCCTCCACCCAGTTGGGGAGCTGGCACACGACCACGTCGCCGGGACCGATGCCCCGGGAACGGAGCGTTGCCGCCAGCGAGCGGGCGGCCCGGTCGACGTCGGCGAACGTGCCGGACCAGGGGCGGACCTTGGAGCGCACCCGGAACCCGGCGTGGGCCATGCTGCCCAGGCCCTCGGCCACCGTCGATCCCAGGGTGGCGTCGTTCCACCAGCCCTCGGCCCGGTAGCGGTCCGCCAGTTCGCGAGCCACGGATCGCCGTTGCCACCCGTCCCGGCCGACGCTGATCGGCTGCACCACTTCCCCCTCTCGGCGCTGCGCGTCGACCGTAGCGAACGGTCGCCGTGGAACGCCAACGCTGTTGCCGGTTTCTGAGAACTAGATTACCGTCCCGGCGGTGGAGCAGCCGCTCGTCGCCGACATCGTCGAGATCGAGCAGCTCCTGGCCCGGTATGCCATGGGCATGACCAGGGACGACATCGACGCCGTGATGGCCGTGTTCACGGCGGACGGCACGTACCGCGCGTTCGGTGCGACGTACACGCTCGCCGACTTCCCGGCACTCGTGCGGGCCGCGCCCAAGGGCCTCTACCTCACCGGCACGCCCGCGCTCGAGCTCGCCGGCGACGCCGCCACGGGCGTGCAGCCCCTGTGCTTCGTCGACCAGAAGACCCACGCCATGCGCATCGGCTACTACACCGACACGTACCGCCGCACGGCGGAGGGCTGGCGGTTGCACGCGCGATCGATGACGTTCCTGCGCCGCAGCGGTGCCCGCGACGCGGGCGACCCGCACGACCCGACCCGCCCCGAACCGACCCGCCCCGAACCGACCGCCAGCGCGTCGGGGTAGGGCTCGTCGCCTATGGAGCTCGATGCGTTCCGGACGTCCCTCGACGGCTGGCTCGACGAGCACGCCGCCGCCCTCGCGCCGGGCCATGCGGGCGCCGGGACGCTCGACGACCACATGGCCCAGCTCGCCAAGGTGAAGCGGCTGGCGTACGACGCCGGCTGGATGCGCTGGGGGTGGCCGGAGCGGGTCGGCGGCCTCGGTGGCTCGACGCTGCTGCGCGCCTACCTGGCCGAGGCGCTGACGCTGCGGGACCTCGTCGATCCCGGTCTCTACTCGATGACCGAGGTGCTCGCGCCGACGATCATCGACTACGCGCCGCCGGGCCTCGCCGCCGCCATGGTGCCGCGGCTGCTGCGCGGCGACGAGACGTGGTGCCAGGGCTTCTCCGAGCCGGGGACCGGGAGCAACCTGGCGGCGCTGTCCTGCCGCGCCACCCGGACTGCCGACGGCTGGCGGGTGTCCGGCCAGAAGATCTGGACCAGCCTGGCGCAGTACGCGCAGCGCTGCGTGCTCCTGACCCGGACGGGGCCGACGGCTTCGGACCACCGGGGCATCACCGCCCTGTTCGTCGACATGGCGAGCCCCGGGATCACGGTGCGCCCGATCGTGGCGATGCACGGCCGCGAGGAGTTCTGCGAGGTCTTCTTCGACGACGTCGCCGTGCCGCTCGATCGGACGCTGGGCGAGGTCGGCCAGGGCTGGTCGGTGGCGATGGACCTGCTCCCAGTCGAGCGCAGCACGGCCCTGTGGCAGCGGGGCGCGTTCCTGCACCGGCGGCTGGAGCAGCTGCTGGCCGCCGCGCCCCCGGGGACGCTCGCCCCGGACGAGGTGGGCGAGGTCTTCGGGCAGGTCTACGCGCTGCGGGCCCGCTCCCGGGCGACGCAGCACCGGCTGGCGGCGGGGCAGCGTCTCGGGCCGGAGACGTCGGTCGACAAGATCCTGCTGGCGACGGCGGAACAGGCGGTCTTCGACCTCGTCGCCGCTGCCCTCGGGGACGCCATCCTGGCTGGCGACGACGCCGGCAGCGAGCGTTGGCGCGCCGAGTTCCTCTACTCCCGGGCGGCGACCATCTACGGGGGCAGCGCCGAGGTCCAGCGCAACATCGTCGCCCGGCGCCTCCTCGACCTGGGGGCCGACCGCTGATGGACCGGGAGGAGCTCGAGCTCTTCGGGAAGGGCTTGCGGCACGCCACGGCGAACCACACGGGCGAGGCGCTCGATGCCGCGCTCGCGGAACTGGGGTGGCGGGACGCACTCGCGGCCGACCCCCGCGCCGTGGTCCCGCTCCTCTTCGAGCTCCAGGGGGCCGCGAACGCCACGTCGTCGGCCCTCGACGACGTCGTCCTCGCCGCGCTCGACACGGCGCCCACCACCGCGGTCGGGGTCGTCCTGCCGTCCCTCGGGCGTTGGGACGCACCGGGCCGGGTGGAGGGCGAGGAGCTCGCCGTGAGCGGTGTCGGCAGCGCTGGCCTGCGCCGCCGTGCAGCCGCCGTCGTCGTCGCCCGGACGGGCGACGGGCACGTCGCGGCCATCGTCGAGACCCGGCGGCTGGTGCTGCGCGAGGTCGGGGGCATCGATCCCGCGTTCGGCATGGTCGAGGTGGCCGCGGGCCGCGTGCGCCGCCGCGAGCGGGCGCCGGCCCCGTCCACCGCATGGCCGGACGCCCTGGCCGCCGGCCAGCTCGCCGTCGGCCACGAGCTGCTGGGCGCGGCGAGGCAGATGCTGTGGCTGGCCTGCGACCACGCCCGGGAACGCATCCAGTTCGGGCGGCCGATCGCCTCGTTCCAGGCCGTTCGCCACCGGCTCGCCGACACCCGGGTGGCGGTCGACGCGGCCGAGGCGGCACTGGCCGCGGCCTGGGACGACGGGTCACCGCTGACGGCGGCGCTCGCCAAGGCCCTAGCCGGACGGGGCGCCGGCGCCGCGCGGCGCCACTGCCAGCAGGTGCTGGCGGGCATCGGGTTCACCAGCGAGCACCCGTTCCATCGCTACGTCCGACGGACGCTCGTGCTCGACGGGCTGCTGGGCGACGCCCGCTCGCTGACCCGGCGGCTCGGCGACGACCTGCTGGGCGGCCGGCGGCTGCCGGCGATCCTGCCGCTGTGACCGGTTGACCGGTGCGGCGGCGCTAGCTCCCCTCGGTCCGGACCCTGCGGGAGAGCAGCCGGTCGAGGTTCGCCCGCATATCGGGTGACGTGAACGATCGGTCCTCGGCGGTCAGGGCGAAGTCCAGGGCGGCCAGCACGGCCCGCTCGAGGTGCAGGTTCAGGACGCGCTTGGTGTCCTCGACGGCCCGCGGCGGCAGCTCGGCGAGCCGGCGGGCGCACGCCAGTGCCCGCTCGAGCACCTCGCCGTCGGGGCAGACGTGGTTGGCGAGGCCGATCTCGGCGGCCCGGCGGGCCGGGATTCGGTCGCCGGTCAGCGCGTACTCCTTGGCGAGCTGGAGGCTGGTCAGCAGCGGCCACGTGACCGGCCCGCCGTCCGCGGCCACCAGGCCGACCAGCACGTGGGGGTCGGCAAGGTGGGCGCTCTCCGCCATGTAGACGATGTCGGAGAGGGCGACGACGCTGCAGCCCAGCCCGACGGCGGGCCCGTTGACCGCGGCGACGATCGGCACGCGACACGAGACCATGCCGGTCACGATCCTGCGTCCGTCGTCGAGGGACTGCCGGCGCAGGTCGGCGTCCCTGGTGAGCTCGTCGAGGTAGTCGTAGTCGCCGCCGGCCGAGAACGCTCGGCCGTTGCCGGTGACCACCGCGACCCGGGCGTCGGCGTCGGCGTCGATCCTCGGGAAGACCTCGGCCAGCCCGCGGTGGAGGCCATGGTCGGTGGCGTTGAGGTGGTCGGGCCGATTCAGCCGGACGATCCTGATCGGTCCGTCGGCCTCGACCGCCAGGCCCTCGGGCAGCTCGTAAGTCATGGCCGCATCATGACGCCGGCAGCCCGAGGACGCGGGTGGCCACCAGGTTGCGCTGGATCTGCGACGTCCCGCCCATCACGCTCTGGGCCCGGCTGTAGAGGTACACCTTCAGCCAGGTGTCGTCGCTGCCGTGGCCGTCGCCGGCGCCACCGACGGCGAGGGCGGCGTGCCCGACCGCCTGCTCGGCCGCTGTCATGAGCAGCTTGTCGACCGATCCCTCCGGTCCGGGGGAGGGGCCGTCGAGTCGGTCCGACAGCCGCCGGCGGACGTGCAGCCGCAGCATCTCGGACTCGACGATCGCCCACGCGAGGTCACGCACGGGCTCGGGGCCGTACCGGCCGGGGTCGTCGCGCACCCGCTGGGTGAGCTCGTTGACGAGCTTGCTGTACCGCGCCACGTAGCCGAGCTCACCGGGCTCGCGTTCGTGGCTCACGACCGTCATCGCCAGCTTCCAGCCGCCGCCCGGGCCGCCGACCATGTTGCTCGCCGGGACCCGGGCGCCGTCGAACACGACCTCCCCGAACTCCTTCGTGATCCCGTTGATCATCCGGAGCGGCCGCCGTTCGATGCCCGGTTGTCGCATCGACACGGCGAAGGCCGACAGGCCCTCGTGCCTGGGCACGTCGCCGTCGGTCCGCGCGAGGACAAGGCACCAGTCGGCGTCGTCCGAGTAGCTCGTCCACACCTTGTGGCCGGTGACGACGTACTCCTCGCCGTCCGGTTCGGCGCGGGTGCGGAGCGACGCCAGGTCGGAGCCGGCGTCCGACTCGCTGAAGCCCTGGCACCACCGGTCACGGCCGTTGACGATGCCCGGTAGGAAGCGTGACTTCACGTCGTACGTCCATCAGGCGTCCGTTCGTTCGGCCGCGAGCCGCGGTGCCCACTCGTCGCGCAGGGTGCGGCGCAGGACCTTTCCCGACGGGAGCCTCGGGATGGTGTCGACCACCACCACGTGACGCAGTTGCTTGTACGTCGCGAGCGTGTCGGCCACCAGCCGCCGGAGCTCGTCCTCGTCGACTGGACGGTGGGCGTCCAGCTGCACGGCCGCCACGGGCACCTCGCCCGCGCGCTCGTCGGCGATGCCGAAGACTGCGCAGTCGAGGACGGCGGGATGACCGTGCAGCACCGCCTCCACCTCCGCCGGCGCCACCTGGAAGCCGTTGACCTTCATCATCTCCTTGGAGCGGTCGGTGAGGTGGACCCAGCCCTCCGGCTCGAGCCAGCCGACGTCGCCGGTGCGGTACCAGCCGTCGAGGAAGGCGTCGGCCGTCGCCTCGTCCGGTAGGTAGCCGGCCATCACCGACGGGCTGCGGGCCCGGAGCTCGCCGATCTCGCCGGGTCCGGCAACCCGGCCGCTGTCGAGGTCGGCGACTCGCAGCTCGACGTCCGCCGGCGGCTTGCCGGCAGAGTCGAGCCGCCAGGCGGCGGGGTCGGCGACCGGGTTGGCGGCGATCACCGGGAGCTCGCTGGCGCCATATGCCGGCAGCCAGCGGACACCCGTGCGCTCGGTCACCGCATTGGCCACGCTCTCGGTGACCGGGGTCGCGCCCCACATGATGTAGCGCAACGACGAGAGGTCGTAGTCCTCGAGGCGCGGGTGGTTCGCCATGGCCAACGCGATGGGCGCAACCGCCATCTCCAGGGTCATGCGCTCGGACGCGATGCCCCGCAGCACCTCGTCGAGGTCGAACCGGCGGTGCAGCCGGACCGTCGCGCCCGCCTCCGCGGCGGCGAGCAGGTTGAGGAGGCCGAGGATGTGCGACGGGGGCGTCGCCACCTGGAACCGGTCGTCGGGGCCGAGGCCCAGGGCTGCACACCAGTGCGACGTCGCCCGGCCGATCGACGCGTGCGTGTGGCGGACCGCCTTGGGGAGCCCGGTCGTGCCCGAGCTGAAGACGAGGATCACATCGTCCGTGGCGCGTGCCTCGGTGCCCGGGAGCCGGCTGCGGCCGTGGGCCGACGCCGCCCCGAGCGCGGCCGGGTCGTCGAGGTCGGTCACGCCGTCGCTGCCCAGGCGGTCGGCGAGCAGCGACGCCGCGGCGCCGTCGGCGACCGCGTGGCGCGCTCCCGCGGTCAGCTCCAGGGCGTGGTCGACCTCGGCGGCCTTCCACGCCGGGCTCAGGAGCACAGCCGCGGCCCCGACCTTGCTGATGGCGTTGACGGTGATCCCGAACTCGGGACGGTTCGCCATCATCACCGCCACGCGATCGCCCCGACCGACGCCGCGGTCCACCAGGTGCCGGGCGAAGGCGTTGCCGAGGCCGTCGAGGTCCCGGAACGACCAGCGGTCGTCGCCGGCCCGGATGGCATCCCGATCGCCGTACCGGTCCGCGGCCCGCTCCAGCCCCCCGTGCACGAGCGTCGCCATCGGAAACATTGTTCTCGGATTGGGAGATCGACGTCAACACAGGTGAAATGTAGGGTTCGCTGGTGAACGTCGTCGCCGTCGTCGGCAACCCGAAGCCCGGCTCTCGGACGCGCGGGGCCGCCGAGCTGGTGGCCGAGCGCCTCGCCGGTGCACCGCCGGCGACCGTCATCGAGCTCGCCCCGCTGGGTCCGGCGCTCCTGGCGTCGGGCGACCCGGCGGTGGCCGAGGCCAAGCAGGAGGTCCTCGGCGCCGACCTCGTCGTGTTCGCATCGCCCACGTACAAGGCCACGTACACCGGGCTGCTGAAGCTCTTCCTCGACCAGTTCGCCGCCGGCGAGCTCCACGGCACGACGGCCATAGCCCTGATGCTCGGGGCGTCGCCGCATCACGCGCTGGCGGGGGAGCTGACCTTGAAGCCGGTCCTCTCCGAGATCGGCTGCAGCTGCCCGACGCCGGCACTCTTCCTGCTCGAGTCCTCCTGGGAGGCGAGCCCGGAGCTCGACGCGTGGGTCGAGCGGGCCCGGGAAGTGCTGCGCCTGCCGCCCGGCTGACGCGGCGTCAGTGGGCCGGCGTGAGCTCGAGGTGCAGGCGGCGAAGGCCGCGCAGGATGTACGTCGGGGCGTACTCGTAGCGGCGGTCGCCGGCCGGACCGTGCGCCGCCTCGGAGATCGTGATGTCCCCGGTGCGCTCGAGCATGCGCGCGATCGCGACCCGGGCCTCGGCCCGGGCGAGGGGTCCCCCGGGGCAGGCGTGGATGCCGCGCCCGAAGGCGACGTGCTCGCGTGCGTTCGCCCGATCGAGGTCGAACTCGCTCGGCTCGGTGAACCGGCGGGGGTCACGGTTGGCGGCGCCGTTGACGACCATGACGGTCGTCCCGGCCGGGATGTCCACGCCACCGATGCTCGTGTGCCGGCGCGCGAGCCGGAAGTCTCCCTTGACCGGGCTCTCGAACCGCAGGCACTCCTCCACGAAGTCGGGGATGAGATCAGGGTCGTCCTGGAGCCGGCGCTGCAGGTCGGGGCGTTCGGCGATGACCTGGAACGCGGCGGCGAGGAGCCGGACGGTGGTCTCCTGCCCGGCGGAGAACAGGTTGGTCGCGACCCGCACCACGTCGATGACCTCGGGCGTGGAGCCGTCGGGGAACGTGGCCAGCGCGAGGCTCGTGAGGACGTCGTCGCGGGGCTGGCGGCGTCGGTCCTCGACGTACACCGCGAACCGGTCGTAGAGGAACTCCAGCGGGGTGTGGCCGAGCGGGCGCTTGGCGCTGCCGAGGGCGCGGTTGGGGTCGTTCCCGCCCTGGAGCTCCCGACGGAACGTCTCGTGGTCGGCCTGGGGCACGCCGAGGAGGTCCGCGATCACGTAGAGGGTGAACGGTCCGGCGAAGTCGCCGACGAGCTCGCACTCACCGCGCGCGACGAGGTCGTCGATCTGCCCGTCGGCGCGTCGCCACATGAAGTCCTCGTTCTCGCGGAGCCGCTTCGGCGTGAGCAGCCGCATCAGCAGCCCCCGGTGAGCCTTGTGCTCGGGCGGATCCATCGTCGGGAGCTGGTCGCTGAACGGCAGCTGGTCGCGGTACCGCTCGATGACCTCGCTCACGTCGTCACCCTCGAGCGGAACGGGCAGGCCCGGGAAGGGACCCGTCACTGAGTTGCACGACGAGAAGGTCTCCGGATCGGTGAAGATCGCGACCGCCTCGTCGTAGCCGGTCACCATCATCACGCCGTGATGCGGCTCGGCGTGGACGGGACACCGCCGGCGGAGGTGGTCGAAGTAGGGGTACGGGTCGGCGATGAGCTCGTCGCCGCGGAAGAAGTCGGCGCCGTCGAAGTCGGTCATCGTGTCGCCCCCCGGATCTGCGCCGCACGCTCGCGCAGCGCGTCCTTCATCACCTTGCCGGTGGCGTTGAGCGGCAGCTCGCCGAGGACCTCCACGACGCGGGGGACCTTGTAGTTCGCCATCTGGTCGCGGCTCCATCGGATGATGTCGGGGCCCGTCGTTGCCCTGCCGGGCCGGGTGACGACGAACGCCATCCCGACCTCGCCGAGGCGCTCGTCGGGCACGCCGATCACCGCCGCCTGCTGGATGTCGGGGTGGCGCAGGAGGGTGTTCTCGATCTCGGCGGGATAGGCGTTGAAGCCACCGACGATGAACATGTCCTTCGCCCGGCCCACGATGCGGAGGCAGCCGCGGTCGTCGAGGACGCCCAGGTCGCCGGTCCGGAGCCACCCGTCGGGGGACAGGGCCTCGGCCGTCGCCGCGGGATCGTCGAGGTAGTTGGCCATGATGCTGCCGCCCCGGAGGAGGATCTCGCCCGGTTCACCGGCTGGCACGTCGTGGCCCTTGGCGTCGGCGATGCGGAGCTCGAAGCCCGGGCGCGGCCGTCCGACGGTGGTGGCGATCGTCTCGACGTCGTCGCCGGGAGCCGTGGCCGTCGCCGTGCCGGCCTCGGTCAGCCCGTAGCCGGTGATGATCGTCGAGAACGGCAGCTCGTGGTCGATGCGGCGGATCAGCTCGACGGGGATGTCGGCCGCCCCCGTGACGGCGACCCGCAGGCTGGACAGGTCATGGCGGTCGCGGTCGGGGTGGTCGAGGATCGACTGGTACAGCGTCGGCGGCCCCGGCAGCACGGTGACGGCCTCCTCGGCCACGCGGGTGAGGACGCGGCCGACGTCGAACACAGGCTCGGGCAGCATCGTCGCGCCCGCCGCCACCGAGGCGAGGATGCCGGCCTTCAACCCGAACATGTGGAAGTACGGGTTCACCATCAGGTAGCGGTCGGCGGCACCGAGCCCGGTCATCGCGACCCAGTCGGTCGCCACCTGCAGGGTCCGACCGTGGGTCTGCACGACGCCCTTGGGGAATCCGGTCGTCCCGGAGGTGAACAGGATGTCGGAGGGATCGTCGCCGCCCAGCGCGGCGAGTCGCCGATCGACCTCGGCCCGGGCCTCGTCCGTGGTCCCGGCCATGAACCTGTCCCACGGCACCGTGCCGGGCCCGGCGGGGCCAGCCACCACCACGATCGTCCGGAGGTCGGCCAGCTCGGCGCCGGCGCCCTCGAGCATCGACACGTAGTCGGTCCCCATGAAGTCGGTGACCGTGACCAGCACCCGGGCGCGGCTGCGGGACAGGATGTCCGCCGCCTCCGGCCCCTTGAACCGCGTGTTCACCGGGACGAGGACCGCGCCGGCCTGGAACAGGCCGAGCGCCGCCACGACCCACCCCGCGCTGTTCGGCGCCCAGATGGCGACCCGGTCGCCCGTTCCGACGCCCGAGGCCACGAGCGCAGCGCCGAACTCCCGGACCCCGGAAACCAGCTCTGCGTAGCCGAGCCGGGTGTCGCCGTCGACGATCGCCGGCCGGTGACCGAACCGGTCGGCGGTGGCCGCGGCCATCGCCGGGATGCTGCCCCACACGCCGCCGGCGGTCATCGCACGACGGCCGCGTCGTCGACGTTCATGAGCCGGGCGAGATTGCCACCCATGATCTTGCGGACGGTCTCGGCGGCGACGCCGGCGAGCTGGTCGATGTACGTCGCGGGCTCGGCGAGGCCCTCCGGGTGGGGGTAGTCCGACCCGAACAGCACCCGCTCCTCGCCGATGAGACCGGCCAGCGCCCCCAGGTCCTCCTCCCAGAAGGGGCTGATGTGGATGCTGCGCTTGAAGACCTCGATCGGGTCCTCGAGGAAGTCCTGGGGCATCTTCTTGTAGACGTCGGCGATGTTGCGCAGGAGCGGCTCGACCCAGCTGCTGCCGTTCTCGATGACGGCGACCTTCAGCCGGGGGAAGCGGGACAGGGCCCCGTGACAGATGAGGGCCGACACGGCGTCCTCGATCGGTCGCCACTGGGCCAGCATCCGGAACGCCTGCGGCTGGAACGGCAGCATCTCGCTGTCGCTGCCCATCCACTCGTTGGTGTAGCGCTCGTAGCCGCTGTCCGACGAGTGCATGGCGACGAGGACGTCGGCGTCGACGGCCCTGCGCCAGAACGGGTCGAACTCCGGCAGGCCGAACGAGCGCGGCCCCCGGTAGCCGGGGACGGGGGCGGGCCGGATCAGCACGGCGCGGGCGCCGCGCTCGACCACCCACTCCAGCTCCTCGATCGCACGCTCGACGATCGGCAGGGTGATCACCGGCACGGGGAAGATGCGATCCTGGTAGTTGAACGTCCAGCTCTCGTGCATCCACTGGTTGAGGGCGTGGATCGCGGCGTGGGTCAGCTCGACATCGTCCCGCAGCCGCTCCTCGATCAGGCTGGCGAGGGTGGGGAACATGAGCGCACGGTCGATGCCCTGGTCGTCCATGAGTGCGACGCGGGGTGCGGGCTCCCGGAACGCCGGGATCGACCGCATCGGTTCCCCGAAGATCTCCCTCCGGCTCTTGCCCTCGGGGTTGCCGTGGCGGAAATAGTCCTCCTGTGCGCCGGGCCGCGCCACGACGTCGAAGGTGGGGTTCGGGATGTACTCGCTGATGCGGCCCCGCACGACGATCTTCATGCGGCCCCGCACCTCCACGTAGTCGATCGCGCCGCGGTAGCGGTCCGGAAGGAACTTGGTCAGCGCGTCCTGCGTCTCGTAGAGGTGGTTGTCGGCGTCGAACACCGGGATGTCGAGCACGGGTCCGGGCATCGGGCTTCCTCCTGCTCTCAGAGCGATGCGGCCAGCGAGGCGAGCAGGCCGCGGGTGCGGCGCAGGGACGCGATGAGCTCGTCGCGGTCCTCCCCGATGGGGACGACCCGGACGGAGACGTCGGTGGCACCGGCGTCCGCGAACGCCCGGAGGCGCTTCTCGACGGCGGACTCGCTCCCCGCGGCGAGGATGTCGCCGACGCTGCGGGCGTCCCCATGGTCGAGCAGCCGCTGGTAGTTCGGCGACACCTCGGCCTCGGACAGGATGCGATTGGCCCGCGCCACGGCGGCGTCGACCTCCTCGTCGCGGCACAGGCACACGGGCACGCCGGCGACGATGCGGGGCGCCGGACGACCGGCCGCCTCCGCGGCATGCGTGATGTGCGGGACGACGTGGGAGCTGATCGCCCGTTCGTCGGCCATCCAGAGGATCGTCCCGCCGGTGCGCTCGCCGGCCAGCCGGAGCATCGCCGGACCGAGGGCCGCCAGCAGCACCGGGGTGGGGGCGAGGTCCGTGATGTCCAGCGGGTTGCGCACCCGGAACAGCTCGTTGTGGACATCCACGGGCCCGGGGCCGGCGAGCGCCGGGTCGAGCACGTCGAGGTAGGCGCGCATGGTCGGTGCCGGGTGCTCGTAAGCCAGCCCCAGCATCTCGTCGATGATCCAGTGGTGCGAGACGCCGAGGCCGAGGGTGAGGCGGCCCTCGCACACCGCCTGGACGGACAGCGCCTGCTGTGCCAGGGCGATGGGATGGCGGGGTTGGACGGGGACGACGGCGGTGCCGACCTCGATGCGCGTCGTCTCGGACCCGACGAGCGCGGCGGCGGTCAGCGCGTCGAAGTCGTCGGGGATCTGCGGGACCCAGACGGACCCGAAGCCGGCCTCGTCCGCCCAACGGGCGTCGGCTCGCAGGCGGTCGACCTTGGTTCGGTAGCGGCCCCGCTCCGGGCCGACCATCACCCCGATGCGCATCCCGCACCCCTCCTCCGTCGTCGGCTCGGGGACGTGGCCGAGAACAAGCTTCTACTAGTACTGTAACGTTAGTCTCGTCAGCCGCGAGGAAGACGCCCACATCCGGGGGTGGCGAACGGACGGTCATGATGGTGACGAACTGCGGACCAGACTCGCGGGGCTGGAGAGGGAGGCTTCGATGACCGCCACCGAGTCCGACGTCTACTACGACCCCTTCGACTTCGACATCGACACCGATCCCTACCCGATCTGGAAGCGGCTGCGCGAGGAGCGTCCCCTCTACTACAACGAGCGCTACGACTTCTACGCCCTGAGCCGGTTCGAGGACGTCGAGCGGGCCCTGGTCGACTGGAAGACGTACAGCTCCGCGAGGGGCACGGTGCTCGAGCTGATCAAGAGCGGGGTGGAGATCCCGCGGGGGTCGATCATCTTCGAGGATCCCCCCGACCACGACCTGTACCGGGGCCTGCTGTCGCGGGTGTTCACGCCCCGGAAGATGGCTGCGATCGAGCCGAAGGTGCGGGAGTTCTGCGCCCGCTGCCTGGATCCGCTGGTGGGTACCGGTGGCTTCGACTTCATCCGCGACCTCGGCGCGCAGATGCCCATGCGCACGATCGGCATGCTCCTCGGCATCCCGGAGCAGGACCAGGAGGCACTCCGCGATCGCATCGACGAGGGTCTGCGGCTCGACGAGGGCACCATGCCCGACGTGGACCTCGAGGCCCGGGGCTACAACCAGAGCGAGGCCTTCGCGCAGTACATCGACTGGCGGGCGGAGCATCCCTCCGACGACCTGATGACCGAGCTGCTGGAGGCGGAGTTCGAGGACGCAGAGGGCGGGCGCCGCCGTCTCACCCGGGACGAGCTGGTGGGCTACATCAACCTGCTCGCGGGGGCCGGCAACGAGACGACCACGCGGCTGATCGGCTGGACCGGCAAGGTACTGGCCGAGCATCCCGACCAGCGCCGGCAGCTGGTCGAGGACCGCACCCTGGTGCCCAACGCCATCGAGGAGCTGTTGCGCTACGAGCCGCCGTCACCCGTCCAGGCGCGCTACGTCACCAGGGACGTCGAACACCACGGGCAGCCGGTTCCCGAGGGCAGCGCCATCCTCCTGCTGAACGCGTCCGGGAACCGCGACGAGCGCAGGTTCCCCGACCCCGACCGGTTCGACATCCACCGCACCATCGACCACCACCTGGCCTTCGGCTACGGGACCCACTTCTGCCTCGGCGCCGCGCTGGCCAGGCTCGAGGGTCGGGTCGCGCTCGACGAGGTGCTGACGCGCTTCCCGACCTGGGAGGTCGACTGGGACAACGCCGTCCAGGCCCGGACTTCGACGGTGCGGGGGTGGGAGCGGCTCCCGGTCGTCACACCCTGACCTCGAGGGTGGGGCTACCCCCACCCGGAAGACGCCGGGGCGCTCCATTCACCCGCCGGGCACCCGTCCGTACTGTGAAGCCATGACCACGAGCGACGTGATGACCAGAGCGGGGGCCATGCGCGTCGAAGCCGCGAGCGACCCCGATTATGACGGCTCCACGTGGACCGACATCCTACGGGCGATGGCCGTGCGCAAGCGTCTCGAGGAGACGTCGGCCCTGGCCGGTGGCGCCCGCTGAGCCCGGCGGGACGAAGTAGCGATCGACCACCCTGATCCCAGTCGGCAGCCGTGGACGATGCCGAGTCCGCTCAGGCGGCGTCGTGGAAGACCAGCCCCAGCGTGTGACGGCGCCCGCTGCGAACCGTGCTGACGCCGTGGCGCAGCGGGCCGTTGGACCAGCCTCGCTGGCTCCGCACGGGGCGGTCGCGGGTGGTGAAGACCAGCCCGTCGCCCTGGGGGATCGTGCAGGCGGTGGCGCGGGACTGCGCTCGGGGCCGCTGCTCGACGACGACGAACTCGCCGCCGGTGTAGGCATCACCCGGGCGGTCGAGGCCGATGACGACCTGGAGCGGGAACACCAGCTCGCCGTAGAGGTCGCGGTGCAGCGCGTTCCAGTCGCCCGGGCCGTAGCGCAACATCAGCGGCGTTGGTCGGGTCTGTCCCGCGTCGTGGCACCGCTCGAGCCAGTCGTCGAGGCGGTCCGGCCACGGCGCCGGTTGGCCACGCCGCTCCGCCCACGTCCGCGCGATGGGGAGGAGGTGGGGCCAGAACGCGGCCCGCAGCGCGGCCACGATCTCGGGCAGCGGATGATCGAAGTAGCGGTACTGTCCCTCGCCGAACCGGTGACGGGCCATGTCTATGGTGGATCGGAACCGGGAGTCGTCGCCGTAGATCTCGACCAGCGACCGGCACTCACGCGCAGTGAGGATCGATCCCGTCGGTCCCACGCCGAGATCGTCCAGGCCGGCAGCTATGTCGGCCCAATGGAGCCGGTCCACCCGATCCGCGATGGACGTCGTGGCGCTCACGGCAGTCCCGTCTCTCGCACTGTGATGCTCAGCCGCCCGAGCGGGAGGCCGAGGTCGGGCGGCGCGGTGCCCGGGAACACCTTGGGCACCCCGTGGTAGATGCGGCGGTTGGGGCCACCGAACACGAGCAGGTCGCCGCTGCGCATCTCGATGTCGGTGAACGGCCCGGTGCGACGGTCGACACCGGCGAGGCGGAATGTGCAGGTGTCGCCCAGGCTGACGGTGACCACTGGTGCCGGGGACGGCTCCTCGCCGTCCTGGTGGAGGCCGAGGCGGGCGCCGGGGGCGTACAGGTTCACGATCGCGGCGTCGGGTGCGTAGGTGGCCACCTCGGGGCCGCCGGCGCCGTACGCGGTCCCGACCGCGTCACGGGCGAGCTCGATGATGTCGGGTGGCAGTCGCTTCACCGGCGCCCCGTCGGTGTCGTCGGCGGTGCGGCTGTACGCATACGGCTGCCAGTGCCAGCCGAGGCACACCGACTGCACGCTCATCAGGTGGCCGGTCGGGACGCGGGGATGGCGCAACCCGGCGGGCGGCAGCGCCCAACGGCGGAAGTCCTCGACCAGGGCCCGTTGGGCCGGCAGCCCGAGCCACGCCGGGACGTGCACGACGCCCGGCAGCACCTCGCGGCGGGGCCGGTCGGCCTCGACCTCCCCGAGGGGCAGGGATGGCTGGCGGTGCGGCCAGACGTCGCTGCCCGGCGACGGCAACGAGGTGGCCACGCCGCCGCGGCGGCTGCGTGCCCCATTGCGACGAACGGTGGGTCCGGCGACGTTCATGCCATGGACAACGAGCCTGCGCCCCCCATCGTGAGGTTCGAGCACGCGACGGCGGCGAGGGGTGACAGACAACTAGTCGATCTGCTCACCGATCTCGCCACCCTCCTCCGACAAGCCCTCCTCCTCCAACTCGCCCTCCAGCACCTCGCGGTAGGTGATGGGGTCGGGGTTCTCCTCGGCCGCCTCGTGGGCGAGCTCCTCCGCTCGTTCCTCGTCGGACTCCGGGGTCTCGTCGCGGTCGGACATGCGCGCCTCCTCGTCGTCGGCCCCACCACGCGTTCCCCGGCCCGCGTTGCCCGAAACGGGAGCGACCGACCCGGCCGCTACCGTGCGAGGGGCCATGTCGGAATCCGAGCCCGAGTGGGCGCCCAGGCGGCGGCGTCGGTGGATGGGCGCCGTCGGCGCCGTGGTCATCGTCGCCCTGGCCGTCGCCTCGGTCGCCGCCGCCTGGACCTCCGTCGACGAGGCGGACACCGACCCACTTTCGGCTCCCCCCGCCGACGACGCCCCGGGTGACGACGGGCCCGGCGGCGACGAGCGCCCGGCCAGCGCGGCCGAGCTGCGCGCCGCCGTCGACGAGATCGGCGCCGTGGTCGAAGCGGAGCGCGGCCTGGCCTTCACCGAGCCGGTGGACGTCGAGCTGGCGGGCGAGGGGGAGTTCCAGCGCCGGCTGCTCGACGACTTCGACGAGGGCGTGGACGACCTGCGTGACACCGAGGTCCTGCTGAAGGCCTTCGGGCTGGTCGAGGCCGACGTCGACCTCGTGGCGGCCACGCGCGCCCTGCTCGGCGCCGGCGTGGTCGGCTTCTACGACCCGGAGACCGACGAGCTGGTCGTCCGGGGCACGGCGCTCACGCCGTATGTCCGCACCACCATCGCCCACGAGCTCACCCACGCCCTCGATGACCAGAGATTCGACCTCGATCGGCCGGACTACGACGACGCCGAAGACGAGATCGACTTCGGCTTCAGCGCCCTGGTCGAGGGCAACGCGCGCCGCGTCGAGGCTGCCTACCGGTCCGGTCTGAGCGACGAGGAGCGGCTCGATGCCGACGCCGAGGAACTGTCGCTGGCGGGTGGCCTCGACCTCGGTGACGTGCCCCTGGTGCTGGTCGATCTGATCAGCGCGCCCTACGGCCTGGGCCACGACTTCGTCGTCCAGCTGATCGCCGACGGTGGGCAGGAGGCGCTCGACGCGGCGTTCGCCGCCCCGCCGCGCACCAGCGAGCAGGTGATCGACCCGGCCGCCTACGAAGCCGGCGAGGGCGCCGTGGACGTGCCGGTCCCGGCGGTCACCGGCGAGGTCGTCGACGAGGGCGTCGTTGGGCAGTTCCTGATCCAGCTCGTCCTGGCCGACGTCCTGGACGCGAACCAGGCTCGCGCCGCAGCCACGGGGTGGGGTGGCGACTCCGTGGTGGCGTGGCGCGATGGCCAACGGCCGTGCGCCACGCTGGCGGCCGTGGGCGACGACCCCGGAGAGACGGCGGAGTTGCGGGGGGCGTTCGAGGACTGGGCGGCCGAGGGCGGCCCCGCCGGCAGGGGAACCGGGCCCGACGTCACGGTCGCGGCGGACGGCGACGGTCCCGTCACGGTCCAGTCCTGCGGGCGCTGAGGGCCGGTCGCTGCCCCGCTCAGGTGCCCCGATCCAGGTCCAGCGCCAGGTCGACGGCGTCGGCGGCCGTGCGCGCCGGCACGGTGCCGGCCACGTCCCAGCCCTCGCCGAGGACGATCACCGGCGTGCCGGCCAGCAGGGCGAACGCGACCTCGGACAGCGTGCCGTACGCGCCCGGCAGGGCGATCACGGCGGCGGCGTCCATCACCACCAGCGCGTTCCGGGCCTCGCCCACGCCGGTGGGGACCGCGACGGTGACGTAGGGGTTGGCCTCGGCGCGGGTGGTGCCGGGGAGGATGCCGAGCGTGGAGCCGCCGGCCAGGACGGCCCCCCGGCAGGCGGCCTCGGCCACGCCCGCGCGCCCACCGGTGACGACGATGCAGTCCCGCTGGGCGAGCAGGCGCCCGACCTCCTCGGCGAGGGCGAGGACCGACCCGTCGACCTCGGTGCCGCCGACCACCGACACGTAGCGCGGGCGCGAGGCGAGTCCCGGCATCCCCATGGCCGGATTATCGCGTGCCCCCGGTGAGCGGCCGGCCAGGCGGGCTCGGTGCCTTGGCGGATGCGGTCGCGGGCGACCACGGTGGGTACCGTCCACCACGTGACAAGCGAAGGCGAAGGCGACGGCGAGGCCGACGACTACCGCGTCGAGCACGACAGCATGGGAGAGGTGAAGGTGGACGCTTCGGTTCACTGGGGCGCACACACGCAGCGGGCGGTCGAGAACTTCCCGATCTCGGGCGTGCCCATGGAGCCGTCGCTGATCGCCGCGCTGGCGCGCATCAAGGGTGCCGCGGCGCAGGCCAACGCGCGGCTCGGCGTGATCGAGCAGGACATGGCCGATGCCATCAGCGCCTCCGCCGCCGAGGTGGCCGAGGGCCGCTGGGTCGACCACTTCCCCATCGACGTGTTCCAGACCGGGTCAGGCACCAGCTCCAACATGAACGCCAACGAGGTCCTGGCGCGGCTGGCCTCGCAGCGGCTGGGGCGCCCGGTCCATCCCAACGACCACGTCAACGCGTCGCAGTCGTCGAACGACGTGTTCCCGTCGGCGATCCACGTGGCGGCTGCGCACCAGACCCACACGGCGCTGCTCCCGGCGCTGGAGTACCTGTGCCTGGCGCTACGGGCCAAGGCGCATTCGTTCGCCGAGGTGGTGAAGTCCGGCCGCACCCACCTCATGGACGCCACGCCGGTCACCCTCGGCCAGGAGTTCGGCGGCTACGCGGCGCAGGTCACGCAGGCGGCGGGCCGCATCAAGGCGACGCTGGGCGGCGTCGGCGAGCTGCCGCTCGGCGGGACGGCCGTCGGCACCGGCATCAACTGCCCTCCCGGTTTTGCCGCCGACGTGATCGACCAGCTGGCGCACGACCTCGAGCTGCCGCTCGTCGAGGCCGGTGACCACTTCGCCGTCCAGGGGGCCCGTGACGCCCTGGTGGCCCTGTCGGGCGCCCTGCGCGGCCTGGCCGTGGCCCTCGTCAAGATCGGCAACGACATCCGCTGGATGGCATCGGGGCCGCGCACCGGGCTGGCCGAGATCCGCCTGCCCGACCTCCAGCCGGGATCGTCGATCATGCCGGGCAAGGTCAACCCGGTGCTGGTCGAGGCGCTCACCCAGGTATCGGCCCAGGTGATCGGCAACGATGCCGCCGTCGCCTTCGCCGGGTCGCAGGGCAACTTCGAGCTGAACGTCTACATGCCGGTGATCTCCCGCAACCTGCTCGAGTCGATCCGCCTGCTGGGCAACGTGACCCGCCTGTTCGCCGATCGCTGCGTGGCCGGGATCGAGGCCGACGTCGAGCGCTGCCGCGCGTACGCCGAGTCGAGCCCGTCGCTCGGGACGTCGCTCACCCCCTACATCGGCTACGACGCCGCCGGCGTGATTGTCAAGGAGAGCATCGCCACCGGGCGCAGCGTGCGTGAGCTGGTGCTCGAGAAGGGCCTGCTCACCGAGGAGCAGCTGGACGTCGCCCTCGACGTCCTCGGCATGACCAGGGGCGGCGTCCGCAAGTAGCCGACGCCGCCGAGGCCCTCAGGCGCCGAGCGCGGGGGAGCCGGGGTAGGGCTTGGGATCGGCGGGCCCGGGGATGTTGGGCCGCGTCCAACTCATCGCCTTGGCCAGCTCGGACGCGGCGGCGCGCCACTCCGGCGGGTCCCACCCCTCGGCGAGGGCGGCGACGGAGCGGTCCTGGCGCAGGTGCACGAAGGCGGGCAGCTCGTTGACCCCGATCGCCTTGACCAGGTCGCGATCCGGGTCGGCGAAGGTCAGCATCCGCTGCGCCCACGGCCCCAGGAACTCGCGGGCGTCGTCCTCGTTGGCGGTCACCACGAACGCGATGCGGCAGTCGGCCCCCCGGAAGTCCTCGAGGATGCGACCCGCGGTCTCCAGCAGCCAGGCGCTCTCGTAGGTGTACGGATCGAGTATCACCGCCGCCAGGTGGAACGTGGTCAGCCAGGCGTCCAGGCTCCGCGGCTCGCCGCCGAGCGGCGCGAGCCGTAGGTCACCAGGGGGGTCGGTCGCCACGGCCCGAGACGGTAGCAAGCTGCGGTTTCCGGGAGCAGATTCGGGGCTACGGTCGAACCGGTGCACCCGATCGAGCGGCTGCGAGCGGTGGCGCGAGCGCGCGACCTCGAGCAGACGCTGCTGGCGAGCGAGGCGGCGTCGGTTCTCGGGTCGCTCGCGTTCGACCCGCTGAGCCTGCTCACGTCGTGTCGCCGGCTGATCGACCGGCACCCGGCGGCCGGGGCGCTGTGGTGGGCGTGTGCCCGGCTGCTGGCCGCCGACGACGCCAGGACGGAGGCGCGCAGGATCGCCCTGGATCTCGACGACGATCCCGCCCGGGTCGACCTGAGCCTGGAGCTGCCCGATGGCGCGGTCGTCGCCGTCGTACCCGACGCCGCCGGTGGCTCGGACCTCGCCGACGACCTGGCGGGCATGCGCGACGACCTCCTGGTGGTCGTGGCCGACGGTGCCGGGTCCGCACGCGGCGCCGCGACCGACGGGATCCTGCTCGTCGAGACCGGTGCGGCCGGCCCGGACCGGTTCCTCGGCGCCACCGGGACGGGCGAGGCGATGGCCGAGGCCCGGGAGGCGGGGGCGGCCGTGTGGATGCTGGTGGCCGTGGGCCGCCGCCTGCCGGGCCCGCTGTTCGACGCTCTCGCGACCCGGGCCGGTGCGGCGGCCGGGGAGGTGCTGCCGATCGCCGGGATCGACCGGATCGTCGAGCCGCGCCAGGTCCCGTGCCCGTGCCCGCCGGAGCTCCTGCGGCACCCCGGAGGCGGTTCCGGCGTTCGGATGTGACGGACCTGGAAGAATCCCCGCCCATGAAGCGCCGCGACCTGATTCGCATGTCCGACGACGAGGTGGCCGAGTTCCTTCGCGGGCGCCACACGATGAACGTCGCCACCATCAACCACGACGGGACGATCCACATGGTGGCCATGTGGTACGGCTTCGCGGAGCAGGCGCCGGCGTTCTGGACGTTCGGCAAGTCACAGAAGATCCTCAACCTCGAGCGCAACCCGCAGATCACCTGCCTCGTCGAGGCCGGCGACAAGTACGAGGAACTGCAAGGCGTCGAGCTGGTGGGCCGGGCGGAGCTGGTGCACGACAACGACGCCAGGATGGCCATCGGGCGGAGCGTCTTCGAGCGCTACCTCGGGGAGTGGACCGAGGAGGCGCAACCCTTCCTGGAACGCACCGGCGCCAAGCGGGTGGGCGTCATCGTCCACGTCGACCGGATCGTCTCCTGGGACCACCGCAAGCTCGGCGGGCAGTACTGACCGGCGGCCCTTGGCTCGCGGGGCGGGCGCGTTAGCGTCGGCCGCCGTGGGAGGGACCAGCGTCGTCGAGCGCTACCTGGAGCTGGGGCTGCGGCTCGGCCGCCACGTCGACGGGTTCGTCGACGCCTACTACGGCCCACCCGCCCTGGCCGGCCGGGCCCGAGCCGAGCCGCCGCGCCCGCCTGCCGAGCTGGCCGCCGACGCCGGCCGCCTGGTCGCCGACCTCGATGCCGGCGAAGGTGCCGACCAGCTCGACGCGGGGCGCCGGCGCTGGATCCGGGCCCAGGCCATGGGCCTCCGGACCAGCGCCCGCAAGCTGGCGGGGGCGGACATCGGCTATCTCGACGAGGTCGAGACCTGCTACGGCGCCCGCCCGAGGCCCGTGGACGACGACGAGTTCGAAGCCGCCCACCGACGACTCGACCAGGTCCTGCCCGCCGATGGCGGCGCCCCCCTGCGCGAGCGGTACATCGCCTGGCGGGAGGCGCACGCCGTCCCCGCCGACAAGCTCGAGCCCGCGGTCCGGTCGCTGGCGGACGACCTGCGCGAGCGCACCCAAAGACTCTTCGGGCTGCCCGACGACGAGCACGTCGAGTGGGTCTTCGAGACCGACAAGCCATGGTCCGGCTTCAACTACTACGAGGGCGGGCTGCGCAGCCGGGTGGCCATCAACCTCGACCTGCCGGTCCTGTCGCTGACGCTGGGACACCTGGTGGCCCACGAGGCCTACCCGGGCCACCACACGGAGCACACCCGCAAGGAGGTCGGCCTGGTCCGCCGGCGCCGCTGCCTCGAGGAGACGATCTTCCTCGTCGGCACGCCGCAGTGCACGCTGGCCGAGGGCTTGGCCGACCTCGGCGTCGAGGTGGTCGTGGGTCGCCGCCCCGAGGGCGTGGTGGCCGAACACCTGCTGCCCCTCCGCATCCGCTACGACGCCGAGGTGGCCGCGGCCGTGGCCGAAGCGGCCGAGGCGCTGTCGTGGGTGCGGTCGAACGCGGCCATCCACCTGCACGACGGTGGCTGGCCGGTCGAGGACGTCGTGGCCTACCTCGAGCGGTGGGCGCTGCTGCCCCGCAACCGGGCGGACAAGGCGGTGTCCTTCCTCACCGATCCGACGTGGCGTGCGTACAGCCACTGCTACACCGAAGGCCTGAGGTTGTGCCGGGCCTACGTCGACGGCGACCCCGCCCGCTTCGAGCGTCTGGTCACCGACCAGCTGCTCCCGGCCGACCTGGCGAGCACATCACCGCGTTAGGGTCGGCTCGATGCGCTCGCCCAAGGACTTCTTCCGCCCGCTGGCGGTTGGTGCGCCCGCGCCGCTGCGGGAGATCCCCGTCCGGCCCTCGCGGATGATCCACTTCTTCCCGGCGTCGAACCCGAAGATGGTGGCCAAGGTGCCGGACCTGGCCGGCCAGGTGGACGTCCTGCTCGCCAACCTCGAGGACGGTGTTCCCGCCGCCGACAAGGAGGCCGCCCGGGCGGGGATGGTCGAGGTGGGCAAGAAGTGGAGCGCGCCCGACACCCAGCTCTGGACCCGCGTCAACTCCCTCGATTCGCCCTGGGGGCTCGACGACCTCACCACGGCCGTCACCGAGGTCGGCGATGCCCTGGACGTCATCATGATCCCGAAGGTCGAGGGCCCCGAGGACATCCACTACGTCGACCGCCTGCTGGCCCAGCTCGAGGCCAGGGCCGGGCTCACCGAGCCGCTGCTGGTGCACGCCATCCTCGAGACCGCCCGCGGCGTGGCCAACGTCGAGGAGATCTGTGCCGCCAGCCCCCGCATGCAGGGCCTCTCGCTCGGGCCCGCCGACCTGGCCGCCAACCGGAGGATGAAGACCACCCGCGTGGGCGGTGGCCACCCGGGCTACCTGGTGCGCCAGGACCCCGACCCCGACGACCCGGACGCGCCGCGTGCCACCTTCCAGCAGGACCTGTGGCACTACACGCTGGCCCGCATGGTGGACGCCTGCGTGGCCGCCGGCGTGCTGCCGTACTACGGGCCGTTCGGCGACATCAAGGACGTCGTGGCCTGCGAGGACCAGTTCCGCAACGCGTTCCTGCTCGGCTGCGTGGGCGCCTGGAGCCTCCACCCCACGCAGATCGAGATCGCCAAGCGGGTGTTCAGCCCCGATCCCGCCGACGTGGCTCATGCCCAGAGGGTCATCGAGGCCATGGGCGACGGCACCGGGGCCATCATGCTCGACGGCAAGATGGAGGACGACGCCTCGGTCAAGCAGTGCCGGGTGATCGTCGAGCTCGCGCACCGGCTGGCCGACAGGGATCCCGAGCTGGCGGCCGCCTACGGCTTCGGCGCCACGGAGCCGGCGGGCGGGTGAGCGAGCACGAAGTGCGAGCGAACCATGAGCACAGTGCGGTACCGGGCCCGAAGGGCCGATCGCTCATTGGCGTGCCGAAGGTACGCCAATGAGCACCGCCGGCGAGCCTGCGCTCCGGCCGCGGCGGTCGGTGCTGTACATGCCCGGCGCCAACGAGCGGGCCCTCGCCAAGGCCGAGACCCTGCCCGCGGACGCGCTCATTCTCGACCTCGAGGACGCCGTCGCACCCGACGCCAAGGCCGAGGCCCGCGACCGGGTGTGCGAGGCGGCGGCCTCGGGCCGCTACGGGCGCCGGGAGGTCACCATCCGCATCAACGGCGCCGGCACGCCCTGGCACGACGACGACCTGCGCGCGGCGGCGGCCGCCGGTCCCGCCGCGGTGGTGGTCCCCAAGGTCGACTCGGCGGGCGCGGTGCATGCCATCTGCAAGGCGCTCGAGGCGGGAGGGGCCAGCGATGGCACCGCGGTCTGGGCCATGCTCGAGACGCCGGCGGCGACGCTGCGCGCCGCGGAGGTCTGCGCCGCCTCCGAGCGGCTGACGGTGCTGGTGATGGGCACCAACGACCTCGCCAAGGAGCTGCGGGCCGAGCACGTTCCCGGACGGCAGCCCCTGCTGGCGGGCCTCGGGCTGTGCCTGCTCGCGGCGCGGGCCACGGGGAAGGTGATCCTCGACGGCGTCTACAACGACATCGCCGACGCCGACGGCTTCGAGGCGGAGTGTCGCCAGGGGCGCCAGCTCGGCTTCGACGGCAAGACCCTGATCCACCCGAGCCAGCTCGAGCCGTGCAACCGCGTGTTTGCCCCGGCGGCCGACGAGGTGGAGCGCGCCGGCCGCATCATCGAGGCGTTCGAGCTGGCTCGGGCCGAGGGTCGAGGCGTGGTCACCGTCGATGGCCGCATGGTCGAGAACCTCCACGTCGACCAGGCCCGCCGCACCCTGGCACTGGCCGCAGCCATCGCCACGCTCGACGGCGGCTGAGTCCGGCGCGGGGGCACGGCGGCGGTTCGACGCCGTCGGGGTCGAGCATCGGGGGTCAGCCGGGGGCGGGCAGGAAGTCGAGCAGCAGGGCGGTCAGCTCGTCGGGCGCCTCCAGGGGGATCCAGTGCCCGGCCCCGTCGATCCGCTCGTAGCGCCACTCCGCAGTCACGTGGGCGGCCGAGCCGGTGACGTTCTTTTCGGTCAGCGCCATGTCGTCCTTGCTCCAGATGCCCATCGTGGGACGAGCGACGGGCGGCACCTCGAGGGCCGGCTCCACCAGCGTCGCCGGCGGAAGGTTGGCCCGATACCAGTTGAGGCTCGCCGTCAGCGCGCCGGGGCGGGACAGGCCGGCGATCGCCGCCTCCGCGTCCGGATGCCGGCCCCAGGACCGGAAGTTGGCGTAGCCGTCGTCCGACAGCCAGCGCTCGGCCACGCCCTCGAACTGGAACAACAGCATGTACCACGACTTCTCGCGCTGGGAGAGGCCGGCAGCGCGGAACGCCGCGGGGTGACCCACCGACAGGGCGACCAGATGATCGACGCGATCCGGGAGGAGCGCCGCCAGCGTCCACGCCACGGCCGCGCCCCAGTCGTGACCGACCACATGGGCCCGCTCGATGCCCAGATGGTCGAGGACGCCGACAACGTCGCCCAGGATGTGGGCCAGCCCGTAGGCGGCGACGTCCCCCGGCCGGTCGGAGTCGCCGAAGCCGCGGAGGTCCGGGGCGACGGCCCGGAACCCGGCGCCGGTGAGGGCGGGCACCTGGTGTCGCCACAGGCGGTGGGAGTCGGGCCAGCCGTGCAGCAGCAGGACGGCCGGGGCGCCGGCGTCTGCGGCCGGCTCCGCGATCTCGACCTCGAGCTCGATGTCGTTCACGCCGATTCGCATGGTCACGATGCTCCTACGACGGACTCGCGCTCGACCAGGGCGACGAGCTCGGCACGGCTCGGTCCCGGCGGGGGCTCGGGCGGGACGAGTGACATGGCCTTCTCGACGAGGCCGGGCCGTGCCAGGACGTCGGCGCTCCGATCGAGCAGCGATCCGATCGCCACGCCGGCCCGGAGGAGGTCGGGATCCCTGGTGCCGCTGCGCCGTAGCGCCTCGCCGTGGAGCCACGCCGGATCGCCCGTCTCGTAGGGGACGCCCTCGATTTGCGCATCGATTTCCGCCAACCGATGCCGGTCGAACGCCACGGTCTCGCGGTACCACGGTTCAACGACCTCGGTCGTCAGCTCGTCCCAGCGCTTCACGAGGCCCACGCGGTCACCGGCCGGTACCTGCCTCAGCAGCTCGCGCAGGCACACGGCGTGCAGCAGGCCGATGGTGGCGCCGCGTCCCACCGACGGGTTGGTGCACGCCCACGCGTCGCCTAGGGCGACGATCCCCGTCGCCACCGGCGTACCGGCCACCCACAGGCGTCGGTGGCGGTCCTCGAGCTTGGCCATGACCTCGACGCCGTCCGAGAGCGTCTCGCCGTCCAGCCAGTGGGCGGCGAGCGGATAGCTCCGGAGGATCCGCTCCCAGACGTCCGCGTGGCGGGCGGCCCGCAGGACGGCGTCGCGGGCGCTCGTGATCAGGCCAACGCCCCACGTGCCGTTGTCGGCCGGCAGCAAGAGCACCGACACCGAGTCGTAGGGCTGGAGCGGCGGACCGAACGCCGGCGGCAGCGACCGGTCGTGCGAGCGGAAGTGGCGGCCGTAGTACACGAAGCCCGAGTCCTCGCGTTCCTCCTCCGGCGGGCGGGCGCCGGCCGCGGTCAGCCATTGCGGCAGGGGCGACCGCCGCCCGCTCACGTCGACGACCAGGTCGGCGGTCATTTCCTCACCCGCGTCCGTGACGACGCCGACCACCCGGGGGACGCCGGGCCAACGCGGCTCGGCGCCGGTCAGCAGCCCCCGCACCGCGGCACCCCGCCGGATCCGGAGGCCCGGTTCACGCTCCGCCACCCACGACACGGCCGACTCGACGACCGGCCGGCGGCCGGTGAGGGCCGCGAATCGCTCGTCGCCGGGGCGGGTGCCGCCGCTGAGGGACGCGGGGAGGTCGTCCATCACGTTGGTCCGCAGCGCACCGGCGCCGTCGAGGGCTCGGGCGACGTCGGGGAGCTCGGCCTCGACGATCTCGCGGAAGCGGGGCAGGAAGTAGTGGAGCATGCGGAACTGATTGACGCCGCGCCTCTCCCAGCCCGTCCAGGCCTCGTCGATCGCCGCCGGGGGCGCCGCCGGGTCGCGCTCGAGCAGCGTGACCCGGTGGCCGTCACGCGCCAGGAGCAGGCCACCGCACAGGCCCACCACGCCTCCGCCGACCATGACAACGTCCGCCATCTCGCCCTCCCTGCTGAGCCCGCCGAAGCACCGCCCGGCGAATTATACATGCGGCATGTATGTATAATGGCCAGGAAGAACGTCGTCAAGGTGTGGTCGACGCTCCAGGTGTCGGCCGGCGCCGCCGTCAGACCGCGGCCACGTTCCAGAACTCCGGCTGGCCGCCGGCAGCGATGGCGTCCCAGCGCCTGCGGGCGGAGTCCACGGTCGTGGCGTGGGTCAGGACCCAGAATCGACCGCCGCGAACGGCGTCGACCACCTGTGCGGCGACGTCGCCGGGGTCCATACCGCCCTCGATGAGGCCCTGGATCAGCGCCCGCAGCAGGTCGGGGTCGACGTCGACGCCGGGCACCGGACTCGAGTCGGCCGGCGCCACGTCGGAGGGACGGTTCCGCTCGGTGTCGGCGATGTTGGTGCGCACCCACTCCGGGCACAGGACGGACACGCCGACGGCGCTGCCGGTGAGCTGGAGGTCGAAGTACAGCGACTCCGACAGCGCCACCACCGCATGCTTGGTGGCGAAGTAGGGCGCCATCGCCGGTCCGGTAAGGATGCCGGCTGCCGACGCCGTGTTGACGACGTGGCCCTCGCCCTGCTCGATCATCCGGGGCACGAAGGCCCTGATGCCACGCGCGACCCCGAGGAGGTTCACGTCGACCGCCCAGCGCCAGCGATCGGCGGGCACCGTCCAGGCGAGCCCCCCGACCCCGACCCCGGCGTTGTTGCACAGCACGTGGACCGTGCCGAAGCGCTCGAACGCAGCCGCCGCCAGCGCGTCCACCGCCTCGTCGTCGCGCACGTCGGTGGGGACCCCCAGGACGTTGTCGGCGCCGAACGCGTCGGCCAGCTGGGCCGTCGCCTCGTCGAGCGCCGCCCGCTCGACGTCCGCCAGCACCACCCGCATGCGCTCGCCGGCGAACCGCCGGGCCAACCCCAGGCCGATGCCCGACGCGCCGCCGGTCACCACCGCCACCTTGCCCTCGAGGTCCTGCATCCTGGGGACGCTAGTGACGATCACGGCCGCGGCACTAGCGGGTGCGCCGGGCGCCCGTTAGATGCCGAGCATCTCGAAGGACACGGCCAGGCGGCCGCCGAAGCGCTCGGCGGTCGCCTCCGCCCACTGCCGGAGGAACACCTCGGGGTCCGGATCGCCCAACCCCGCCAGATAGGCCGCGTGGCGCCGCAGCGAATCGACGCCGACGTCGAACGTGGCGGTCACGTCGACTGCGTGCGTGGGGTTGGGCGAGGCGATGACCGCGAGGTAGCGCACGCCCGACCAGGGCTCCAGCCCGCCGTCCCGCAGCTCGGGGAACACCCAGCGGTTGGCGGCATCGCGCACCGCGTCGATGGTTGCCAGCCCGACCGCCCGGTGGTCGGCCATGTTGACGTAGGTCCCGCCGTAGCTCTCGCGATGGTTGACGCCGATGACCAGCTCCGGCCGGTGGCGCCGGATGACGGCCGCCAGGTCGCGCCTCAGCGGCAGCCCGTACTCGATCGTGCCGTCGGGGTGATCCAGGAACTCGACCTCGGTCACGCCCACCACCGCGGCGCTGTCGCGTTGCTCCCCCGTGCGCACCCGTGCGCTCTCGGCGGGCTCCATCGAGTCGATGCCCGCCTCGCCCTTGCTGGCCAGGACGTAGGCGACCCGCTTGCCCTGGCCGGTCCAGCGGGCGATGGTGGCGGCGCCCCCGTACTCGAGGTCGTCGGGATGAGCCATGACGGCCAGGGCCCGCTCCCAGTCCTCCGGGAACTTGGCGAGCTGTGGGCTGGCGGTGTCCGGCACCCGGCCCTCCCCGAGGCGATGGGTTCCAACGGAGCGAGCCCGAGGCTATTGGCTCCGCCGCCGGAACCCATTGCCTCGAGCTCTGGTCGCCGGAACCTACTGCCTCGCCGCCTCCACCAGCCGCCGGGCGATCACCTTCAGGCAGAGGGTCTCGTCAGCGCCCTCGAAGATGGACAGCACGCGTGCGTCCACGAAGTAGCGGCTGACCGCGTATTCCTCGGCATAGCCGTAACCACCGTGGATCTGCATGGCCTCGCGGGTGACCCATTCGGCGGCCTTGCACACGTACGCCTTCACCATCGCCGCCTCCATCGTCCCCTCTCCCTTGGCCATCAGGCGAGCCACGGCGTAGGCGAACTGGCGGGCCGCCTGGATGGTCACGGCCATCCGGGCCAGCTTGGCCCTGGTGAGCTGGTAGTCGGCGATCGGCCGGCCGAAGACCACCCGGTCGAGGGCGTACTGCCGGGCGTCCTCATACGCGGCCTGCATCACGCCGATGGCCCGCGCCGCCGTCTGCAGCCGGCCGTTCTCGAAGCCGGCCATCTGCAGGTAGAAGCCCTGGCCGAGCCCGTCGCCGCCGCCGACCAGCCCCTCGTCGGCCACGAACCAGTCGTCGAACGCGATCTCGTAGGAGTGCATGCCGCGGTAGCCGATGGTGTCGATCGGCCGGCCCTCCATGCGACCGCCCCCGGCGGCGCCATCGCTGCCCGCGTCCTGCGTGAACTGGAAGCCGTGGCCCTCGCCTCGGGGCTTGGGGACCACGAACAGCGACAGGCCGCGGTGGGCGAGGGAGCGATCGGGGTCGGTGCGGGCCAGCAGCATCAGGACGTCCGCCCGGGCGCCGAACGTGCACCAGGTCTTGACGCCGCTGACGAGCCAGCCGCCATCGGTGGGGGTGGCCATGGTGGTGATCGCCGCCACGTCGGAGCCGTAGTCCGGCTCGGTCACGGCCACGGCGGCCATGACCTCGGCGCTGGCCAGCCCGGGCAGCCAGTGCTGCTTCTGATCCTCGGTGCCGCCCTTGACGAGGGCCCGGGTGAGGATCTCGGGGCGTGTGATCAGTGACCCACCCACGCCCAGCGATCCCCGCGAGAGCTCCTCGGTTGCGACCACCATGCCCATGTAGTCGCTCTCGCCGCCGGCGGCGAACCCGCCGTACTGCTCGGGCACCGACAGGCCGAAGGCGCCGAGCTCGGCCAGGCCCGAGATGATGTCCTCGGGGATGTCGGCGTTGTCCCGGTGGACCCGCTCGGCGACCGGGCGGATCTTGTCGTCGGCGAAGCGCCGGAACGTGTCGCGCACCAGCTCGAAGTCGTCGTCGAGGTGGCTGGGCCCCGGGCCCTCGATGGAGGCCAGGAACGCCGGGTCGCGGTGGGCGGAAACGAACGGCCGCGCATCGTCGAGCGCCGTTGCATCCAGCCCCCACGCCGCCTCCCGGCCGTAGAGCCTGGCGGCCACGTCGGCCACCGCCTCGGCGGCGAAGGCACATGTGATGGCCGCCTCCTCACCGCCCTGGGCGCCGTAGTCGAGCAGCGTCCGGGCGGTCTCGACGGCGGCGGCCGCATGGGCAAGGTCGTAGGCCACGACCTGGTCGGCGTCGACGGAGCCGGTGGTGGCCAGGTGGCCGAGCGCCCGGTGCACGGCGTCGCGGGCGCCCTCCACGGCGGACGCGGCCGCGTCGATGTCGGGCACGGTCATGGCTGGGGACGGTATTCGCCCATCGCCGAGAAAGCAGAACTCAGCCGCCGTCGCCCACCGGTGTAGGCCAGCCCGGCCCTGTCCGGCCCGACTCGAACACCCTCCCTCGCCGTGCTGGCCTGACTCCCCTCCGGTCCCTACCGTGTGCCGCCATGGCCACGATCGACCGCCCGTTCGGCCGCCACCTCGAGGACTTCGAGGTCGGCGACGTCTACCGGCACTGGCCCGGCAAGACGATCACCGAGTACGACGACCACCTCTTCTGCATGATCACCATGAACCACCACCCGCTGCACACCAACGAGTGGTTCGCCGAGAACGAGACCGTGCAGGGCCGGAACGTGGTCGTGGGCAACCTCGTGTACTCGCTCGTGCTCGGCATGTCGGTGCCCGACGTCAGCGGCGCGGCGGTGGCCAACCTCGAGGTGGAAGAGCTGAAACACCCCAAGCCCACCTTCCACGGCGACACCATCTACGCCGTGACACGGGTGCTGGACAAGAAGGAGACGTCCGACGGCAAGCGCGGCATCGTGACCGTCGAGACCAAGGGCATCAACCAGAGGCAGGAAGAGGTCTGCACCTTCACCCGCCGGCTGATGGTCTGGAAGCGGGACCATGCGCCCGCCCGCCACTACCCCTACGGCGACGAGGTCTTCGCCCAATAGCGCTCGGGGCACTTGTCTCTTACTTGTATGCTCAGGCCCGAGACAAGGAGGCGCCCCATGAGCGAACGCCTGAAGGACGCGGCGCTGGGGTTCGAGAGCAACGCCGCCGCGTACGAACGGGCCCGCCCGTCGTACCCGGCGGAGGTGGTCGCGCACGTGGTGGGGCACGGCGCCATCGGCCCCGGTCGCCGGGTGATCGACCTGGCGGCCGGCACCGGCAAGCTGACGCGGCTGCTCCTGCCGACCGGCGCCGAGGTCGCGGCCGTCGAACCGGTGGCGGGGATGCGGGCGCAGCTGGCGGCGGCGCTGCCGGGCGTCGAGGTGCTCGACGGCACCGCCGAGGCCCTGCCGCTGCCCGACGACTCGGCCGACGCGGTCACGGTGGCGCAGGCGTTCCACTGGTTCGACCCCCCGGCCGCCCTGGCCGAGATCCGCCGCGTGCTGCACCCCGGCGGCCACCTGTTCCTCGTCTGGAACACGCGCGACCGCGGCCGTGACTGGGTCCGAGCCTTCGGCGACCTGCTCGTGGACGGGCCGGACCTCGAGCGGCCCTACGACTCCTACTACGACGTGGACTACGCCGCGGTCGTCGCCAGCGCCGGCGGCTTCACCCCGGTCGAGCTGTGGACGCATGCCTGGGAGCAGCCCTGCGATCCGGACCTGCTGGTGGCCCGGGCCGAGTCCGTCAGCGTGGTCGGCGCACTCGCCGAGCACGAGCGGGCGCGGGTGCTCGGCCGCATCCGCGACCTGGCCCGCACCCACCCCGACCTCGCCGGCAAGGCCACGTTCGGGTTTCCCTACGTGACCCGCGTCTATCGCTGCCGCACGACGCCAGTGCCGGCGGCGTGACGGATCCCCGGGTCGCCCCGCAGGCGGCGCGTTTCGGTGACGTCGCCGACCGCTACGAGCGGGCCCGGCCGCTCTACCCGGAATCGGCGCTGTCGGAGCTCGCGGCCCGGTGCGGGCTGCGGCCCGGCACCGCGGTGGTCGATCTCGGCGCGGGGACCGGCAAGCTCACCCGCCAGCTAGTCGCCCTCGGCGCCGACGTGGTCGCGGTCGAGCCAGCCGCCGGGATGCGCGCCCGCCTCGCGGCCGAGGTGCCCGGCGTGGCGGTTCTCGACGGCACGGCGGAGGACATCCCCCTGCCCGACGCAGCGGTGGACATCGTCACCGCGGGGCAGGCGTTCCACTGGTTCGACACCCGCCGGGCCCTGGACGAGATCGCCCGCGTGCTCCGGCCCACCGGCTGGCTGGCGCTGCTCTGGAACGAGCGGCCCGAGTCGGGGTGGGCGGCCGAGCTCTGGGACCTGCGACGGCGGCTGACCGACGCGACCCGCGACTATCCGGGGAGGGGTTGGACGGAGGTCCTGGCCGCGGACGAGCGGTTCGGGCCGCGGACGGCCACTCAGCACGACGTGGAGGTCACGACCACGATCGATGCGGAGCTGGTGGACAGCGAATCGCGCAGTTGCGTGCACGTGGTCGAGAAGGCCCGGCGCCGCGAGGTCCTCGAACAGCTGCGCGCGTTCCTCGAGGCCAACCCGGAGACCGCCGGCCGCCGTCGGCTGGCCTACACGCGCCCATGCACACTGCACCTGTGCCAGCGAACGGGCTGACGCGCGACCGGGAACGCATGGTGCTCGCCTGGGGCGAGGCGCACCTCCGCGACCTGCCCTGGCGTCGCTCTCGCGATCCGTGGGCGATCCTGGTCTCGGAGGTCATGGCCCAACAGACCGGCGTCGACCGGGTCGTTCCCTACTACCAGCGGTTCCTGGACCGCTTCCCGACGCCGGCGACATGCGCGGCGGCGCCGCTCGGCGACGTGCTCCGGGCGTGGGCGGGGCTCGGCTACAACCGCCGGGCGGTGAACCTGCACGGTTGCGCCCGGGCCGTGGTCGACGACCACGGCGGGGCCCTGCCGCCGGACCTGGCGGCCCTGCAGGCCCTGCCCGGTGTCGGTCCGTACACGGCCCGGGCGGTGCTGGCATTCGCGTTCGAGCGCGACGTGGGGGTGGTCGACACCAACGTCGGGCGGGTGCTGGCACGCTGGACGGGGCGTCCGCTCCGGCCCGCCGAGGCCCAGGCGCAGGCGGACCGGCTAGTGCCGCCCGGCCGCGCGTGGGCCTGGAACCAGGCGGTCATGGAGCTTGGTGGGAGCGTGTGCCGGCGGCGCCGGCCCCGCTGCGACTCGTGCCCGGTGCGGCGATCGTGTGCGTGGGCGGGGGCGGGGTTGGCGGCGCCGGATCCGGCGGATGGATCGGCCGGGGTCGGCGCCGGGCAACCCCGGTTCGAGGGCTCCGACCGCCAGGGCCGGGGGCGACTGATCGAGGCGCTGTGTCACGGGCCGGTGGCGCGGGCCGACCTGGCGGCCGTTATGGGTTGGCCCGAAGACCCGGCCCGCGCCGACCGCGTCGCCATCGGCCTGCTCGACGATGGCTTGGCGGTGCGGGACGGTGCGGTCCTGCGCCTGCCCTGAGTCGACCGGCGGGTGTCGGCCGATCCCGAGGGCCATCGGTCGTGTCGGTGGGCGTCAGCGCTCGGCCAGGAACTCGCCGATCAGCCGGTTGACCACGTCGGGGCGCTCGAGGTGCAGGAAGTGGCCGGCGCCGTCCACGATCTCGGCCCGCGACCCGGGGGTGGTCAGCCCGGGCCCCGCCAGCTCGGCGAGCTCGACGCCCATGCACCCGTCGGTGCGCCCGTGCAGGTACAGGGTGGGCACCGGCGGCGGCCCGGCCGAGGCGTCCTGGAGCGCCTGGACCTCGGGGTCGGGATCCAACCCGACGCCGCCGAGCGTGGCCCGGTAGTAGCCGATGGCGGCGTTCAGGTTGGCGGCGTCGCGCAGGGCGTCCTTGACGTGCGGCAGGTCGGCACCGGGGTCGTAGCCCGGCGACCAGTCGGCCCACAGGCGCTCGACGAACGCCAGGTCGTCCATGGGCACCGCCAGCTCGGCCAGCGGGTGCTGGAAGAAGAACATGTACCACGACCGCCGTAGCTGGTCATACGTGAGGAACCCGCTGGTGATGGTGGCCGGCGGTGGCACGGCCAGCGTCACCACGAGCCGCCACGGCGTGGCGTGGTGGACGGCCGCGTACGCCGCGAACGCACCCCAGTCGTGGCCGATCAGGACGGCATCGTCGCCTCCGCCGAGGGCCTCGTGCAGCGCGCAGGCGTCGAGGCCCAGCACGGCCGACTGGTAGCGGCCGTCGGGGGGTACCGTCGTAGGTGCGTAGCCCCGCAGCCACGGGGCGACCGCCCGGTAGCCGCCGCCGGCGAGGGAGGGGAGCAGATGCCGCCACGTCCACGCCGAATCGGGAAAGCCATGGAGGCACAGCGCCAGCGGCCCGCCGGGGTCGCCGGCGGCGAGGTAGGCGAACGTGAGGCCGTTGGCCTCGACGGTGTGCTGGGTGATGTCGGTCCCTCGCCCCTCGGATCGCTCGCTCATGGCGGCGGACGCTAACCGCGCCCGTCCGGGGACGCCCGGAGGCCGCGCGTAGTGATTGTGGTCACACTCAGTGCTCGCGGCAGACGCCGTTGTATATCGTCCCGAGACCGCCGCGAATCGGGGATCCCTTGCTGAACGTGTCCTTCTTCGGAGTCAGGGGTTCCACCCCGTGCCCATGCGACGAGAACCGTCGCTACGGGGGGAATACGTCGTGTG
>Ga0081538_10000384_pt1 | contig 50270 bp, 35 predicted proteins | sample TabmetS5T2R1_FD_71022 | JGI IMG/M metagenome (GOLD analysis project Ga0081538, IMG submission 71022) | Tabebuia heterophylla rhizosphere microbial communities from the University of Puerto Rico - S5T2R1 | ecosystem: Host-associated > Plants > Roots > Rhizosphere ...
ATGAAATATGCAAACGGGTCAGTTCCACATGCTTGGGCAAGGCTTGCAGGCCCATCAGACACGCATCTTTGGTATGCTGGCGAATCGATCAGGATCGACTTTAGGATGGTAACCTTTGATATGGCCACTACTGCAATTCCAGCAAACACAAGCGCTTTGTTCATCTCGCTTCATCTATGATTGGCAATGCAATTTAGTTAAGGTTTCTCAATCCGTCTACTAGCGGTCATACAGAGGCGATAATAATCGTATCCCAGTCACCATGATCTGATTTTTATCTCTGGACCCTGAAAACTTTTGCTTCTTTACTGCCCTAAGGCCCGATATTTTATCATCCAGATTAATGCGTTTCCAGAGGAGCACACGATGCAATAAGCGAGAAGCAAGACGAGGTTGCGTGAAACGCCACAACAGGCACTCTGGCCGTGAGCTGGAAGAGATGATGTGATTGAGATCCTGCGGCTAAGGGCCAAGTTCAAAAATATGTCAGGCCGGATGTTGTGGTTCTAGGTTAGCGTCTCTTTGTCGCCCTCTGCGTCTGTTTGCCCCCCACCTTCTTGCGATTCTTTTTCATGTTCCTCATTGTCATGTGTAGTGGGCTCAGCATCGGCTGACGGCTTTGCATCGGATTGAGATGGGGAGCTTTGAACTGCCTCTTCTTGTGACTGGGGAGTACTGGGCGATGACGGTGGCGCAGGCTGGGGCGATGCTGTTGTTGTCATGTGTTGGCGCTCCTCTTCCTTTTTACGCATTTCCCGCCATTGCCTTAAATCCTTCAGATCCCGATAAAGCAAATTTGCGTCCCAATTGTAATCTTTTGCCACAATTTTTTTTATGGTATCTAATTGCATCAAGGCGTTGGTCATACCAAGTCTTTTGTAGAATTCGTAAAGAATGAAATTCCTCAAAACATTCATTCTCTCCTCCAGTTCTGGCACATCGCTTCTTAGTTTCTCACGATTGAAATACAGTCGCAGATCTACAAGAAGCCGGCCGTTGGCCTCCTTAACAGAGATTCCGTCTCTTTCTGCGATATACTTGACTATATCTGCAAGGACCTCGACATGGCGTGGAGTAAAGCCTATGGATTCGAACCATCTGGCAAGTTCGTACGTACTTTTGAAGGACTTGGCCCTGTTTTCCCATTTCCTGCAATTTAGCTGATGCTGCCGCTCTGCATCCTGAAATGACGTTATTCTTGAGAACGCCTCGACAAGCCTCGTTGGATCGTGGCCCAGCGCATCCACATTTTGAAGCGTCCTTACAAGCGTTTCAGGTCCTGTTGCCGGCAGACCATATTTCATCAGGGTGCTGCGCAGGTCCAAGTACTCCTTGATGGTGTCATCAGTCATCTTCTTGTCAGCCAGCGCCTTGTCCCTGTCGGCTTTGGCGGCCTGAGTCTCTTTGCGGATACCATCCAATTGTTGTCCTCGTTTTTCAATAAGAGCTGGAGCCTCACCCAGAGGCACATTTTGCTTACTTGAGAACTCGATGGCTTGCTTCAGCAGGCTCGCTAGCTGTGGTGGCTCGATATTTTTCCGGATGCATTCGTCGTTGAGCTGAGACAGGAACGTCTCTATTTCAACTTCATTGATGTTCATTGATCTCGCCAGATTATACATCCGATAACCCTGCGCCAGTTCAGACACCTTTAGCTTGCTTTTCTGCACGTCGGCCATGAACTGCCTTATTGCCTTTGCGGTTGAAGCGTCCAAGTCTCCTAACCATTCTTTTATCGCCCTGTGTACCGCACTAGTGGCTATGCCAGTCGCTGCGCTTATCTGCCTGTATGAATTGGCAGGCCATAACCGGATTATCTCCTTCTTTTGCTGTGGAGTTAGTGGCTTTCTTCCCAAGTCTGATATCAAAATACTGTTAGACGAAAAAGTCATATAAAGCTTTTCAGTGGCAAGCAAATGCTAGATTATTCTATATTCTTTCTATACAATAGAATGTGTATGCAGGCAGCCCCACGACATATGTTCGTTTTGTGCATAAAAACTGTTCCCGTTCTTTTTTTGCTCGATTTGGCGCGTGTTCGTGTTCTTTTTCGCTCTGTTCCTTTTGAAATAAAAAATCGAGCTATCATGAGGTTGGCACGAACGCAGAGTTTCATCAAAAAAAGAACGGCGAAAGAGAACGCGATAAAAGAACGCGTGGCTAGAGAACTCCGGGTTCCGAACTGGCGTACGGTTGGTTTGCACCGAACCTGGTAATAATAATGGTTAATAACCACAACTTATTACCATCGGTGGTTATGTCTGCTCGCAGGGACGTCACGTAGAAATGGCCTTCAGTCTGAAAGGTCGGGCGATTTATCCGATCAGTGACCTCCTAGACGTGGCTGATTTTCCCCTCGCGGAATATTTGCCCACGGAGCAAATCAATCAGGTCTTCGAAAGCCTCGGCTACACCGATGCGACGATCTATGGTGACGGCAACAACCTGGTCTTTGATGTGAGGTTGGTTTGGGAAGGCGAGCTTGTGTTCACTCCGCCTGGAACCGACGCGATCGCATTGGTACTCGGATCAGCTGGCGAGGGGCTGACGATTGCGCACACCCAGATCATCCTAGGACCGGATTTTTCCTTGGCGTTGCGCGGGGTTAGCGTCGGGCTTCGTGTGTCGCCGCAAGTTCTGCGTGACGTGGCCACCGGCGGGGCCGCAGAGATCTCGGTGTCGGGGGACCTCCGTTTTGGAGAGGAGGGGCTGACGCTCGGGAACTTTGTCGGCGGGACGCTCCCTCCATCATACCTATGTGGCACCGAGATCGTCGTAGAAGCAGCTGACGTACGGCCGGTCTTCGGTGACCTCGATCCGCCGAAGTTTCTCGACGATCAGCCTGACTTTCAAGGAATCGCGTTCTCCAAGCTCGGGGTTAAGATTCCGTCACAGTACCTCGAGCTAGACCCTGGGTCGTCGCTCACCATCGAGATGACGAACGCTGCGATCGGGAACACGGGGTTCACTGGTGCAGTCGCAGTCGCCGCCGACGCCACTCACCCGGTCACCGGCATCTTTCTGGGATTCCCATTCCGCTTCCGAGAGTTGCGCATTAACATGGTGCAGAACGCTATCCTAGAAGCCACCTTCGTCTGCGATCTCCGCTTTAAGGCTCTCGAGGACGGCGACGAAGAGAAGTGGCTTGGCGTTGACCTCTCTTTCAGCGGCGACGGTAACCTATCTGGGACGCTCTCGGCGGTACAGCCCCCCGAAGCGGAGGGGACGCCAGAGGCCTTAGCCACGGCTAAGTTCGCCGGGGTCGCGACATTTGATCTGACCTCGCTGCGCATCACGCGGGTCGATACGCTCTGGTCCTGTTGGTTTTCAGGCGCCCTCCAGCTCGAGGTCCCAGGAGCGGCCTGGCCTAAGGTCGCCTTCGACGAGATCGGTATCAGTTCCGATGGAAAATTTCACATAGCCGATGGGGGCGGCATCACGTTCGCGACGCCGCTGGTCGTCGATTGGCACTTTGCGCGGCTCCAAGTCTCCAAGTTCCGCTTCGGCCACGCCGACGGATCTGACCAGCGACTACAGATCGCCCTCGCTGCTCAGGTCGTGCTCGTTGAAGGTATTCCTGCAGGAGCTGCCGTCGAAGGATTGGTCGTCGAGTGGACCCCAGGATCCGGGGTTGCTCCCGACGTACGCTTCGAAGGAATCTCCCTGGCGTTCGCGGTGCCGGGGAGCTTTCGCGCCGCGCTCTCAATTGCCTACCGCGAAGAGGCTGGTATCATCCAGTTCCATGGAAGTGGGACGATCGAGCTGACGGCGCTTGACGCCATGCTAGACGTTAGTGTCGTGGTGGGACAGGATAATTCGACTCCGGAGCCCTTTGTCTATCTTTACCTCTTCGCCGACGCGAAGCTCCTCCCCACAGGAATCCCAATCGGAAGCACTGGGCTGACGATCTACGGGTTTCAGGGGCTGATTGCTTATCAGATGCGACTAGACCTTGACGAGGCGCTTCCGCCCGACGAACGCTTCTACGCACTTCTCATGAAGGACCCAGTGGGGATTACCGCCGGGACAAAGTGGATCCCCGAGCGCGGCCAGAATGCACTGGGCGCTGGAATTGTCGTTGGGACCGCGGACAAGGGCTTCGCTATCAATGCGAAGGGGATGCTGGTCGTGGCATTTCCGGATCTCACGATCCTTCTCCATGCCCGGGCAAACTTCCTCAAGAAACGGCCGAAGCTGAACGCGACTGAGGAGGGCACCCTCGAAGCACTCATGGTCTATTCCTCTGGTGAGTCAACTATGTCGCTCGACATAGTTGCGAACTGGGAGATCTCAGAGATCGTCTCGGTCAGCGGTGGTGCGCGAGCGTTCTTCGACTTCGATCATCCCGACGCCTGGTACCTAGAGATCGGACGCGACGAGGAGGGAAAGCGCGTCGTTGCGCAAGCAATCAATTGGAATGGTGAGTGGCTCTTCTTGGCAGGATTCTGGTTCCGGCTCGACGTCCATGGCCTTGTCACCGGAATCCAGGTCGGTGTGGATCTCCGGAAGGAACGTGGCGGCTTCTATGTTGAGGTAAAAGGGAGTGGTCGGGCAGAGATGGCGCTCTTTTGGGAACCATCTCAATGGGAGGGCTCTCTCGAACTGTCGGGACGGGTCTCGGCCGGCTACAGGGGACTCTCGATTGGCCTCAGCCTTGGCGGATCGGCTCGCGCACGCGTGAGGCAGCCATTTGATGTCCACCTCCGAGTGGAGGCTTGTATCGAGGCGCTCTTTTGGGAGGTCTGCAAGTCTTTCGACTTTGATTGGAAAGAGGAGGTTCCGCCCAAGGTGGGAGGGACGTTCCGTCGCGCCGGCGCGACGCCACGGCACTGGACGCCGCTGCCTCTTGCTGGCCCCCCTGAAAGCATCAAGACCGGCGTTATTGAGCTCGAACCCTCGTCGACGCCGCAGGAGATCATGCCGCACAGCGTTCTTGCGATCGATTTTGCCAGGGCCACGGTCGATACGACAGGACAGTTCAATGAGGCCGTAAATTTGCCGAACAGCGGTTTCCTGACCGTTGGAGAGGAGTCAGGATACGCAGCTGCATATCTCCTAGAGGCTGTCGAGATCTATCGGGACCCCGACGGCGTGCGCGAATTAGTGCCAATCTGGGGCACATGGGCACGGGAGACGCTTGAGCCTAACACAACGCTGCGACTCCTCTCTTCAGAGCGCTTCGGCGACGACGGCTCGCTGTCGAATGGGTACCTTAACGGCCAGGATATCGACTACTGTGCCCAACCGGTGGCAATAGAACAGTGTGTGATGCTTGCCGACATCAAACCAGTGTACGGCTGGCTGACCGATGGTTCGCTGTACGAATTACTCATCTACCGGGACCCAAAGGACACAGGGCAGGGTCCGTTGATCCTAGGAGAGAGGGATCAGCTAACTATCCATTGCCGCGTAAATGTTGCGGTGGCCCAATTGGAGATACTCAGGGAGGACGGCACTGCAGAGCGGCTCGAATTAAATGCAAAACCGGCTGGCGTCTTCACGATAGGGGGGACAATGGTGTCAGACCGGCGGCTCGTGAAGTTCTGTTACTACCGTGGTCATGGATGGCTCGATTGGATGGTCGTGAAGGCGCTTGGTGGGACGCTTACCGGGCGGGAGGCCTGGACCGTGCCGGCTGAGATGAGGATCTTTCGGCCGAACCAGACTTACGAACTAGTGATCAAGACGAAATCTCTCCTGCGAGGGCCTGACGGTACTGGGATGGATGCGTTAACCACGGTAGACCATCAGATTCGCCGCTTCCGCACGTCAGGTCCGCCAGCCTACGAGGGAGCGTTGACAAACTATGTCGCCTACACGTACCCCGCTCACGGCAAACGGCCCTCATACACCGACTATGATCTGATTATACGCTTCGTCGAGGGATACGTTCCCCACCTTTATATTAGCGTCGGCGAGGCACTCGCGATTCGTCTGTTGGACGGACAAGGGCATCCTGTCCTGGACGACGATGGTAAGGAGGTTCTGATCCCTGTCCCAGAAACAGGTCCCGAGGAAAAGTCTCCTACCATCTGGGCCTGGGAGCAGATCTATATGGCGAACTTTATGAACAATTGTGTTGACCAGCTCCCTGAGCCCCTACCGGCCGACACAGTGCGGCGCCTGGCGGATGCGGACCTGAAGCCGAACTCACAGTACACTGCGATCCTGGTGTCGAACTCGCGGCCGGAACAGGCGCTGGCGACATGGGGATTCACCACATCACGTTACGCAACCTTCACTGACCTAGTGACGCGGGACCGAGAGATCGCGCCGGCCCGCATTGCGGCTAGCCCGCTGACGGGCGAGGACTTCGATGCCTGTGCCAGGGCGGTCGGCATCGAAACCGTTGCTTACTTGGATCATTTCACGGTGACACCGATCCTGACCCCTGATGGAACGGCTTGCGCGGCGCTGCTCCTGGAGGCCCCCGAGCCCCTTGAGGCAGGGACGCGCCTGTCCATTACTGTGGACCAGGTCGCAGGGACACCCCTTATGAACGTCGATGGCACGCGGCTACTATTGATACCCTCGGTAGGAACGTTCGCGCTCGGAGCTCTCTCCGTGCGCTTGACTTGGCGGCGCAACGCCGGAGCAGCGCTCCCGATCCTAGCCATCCGGGGAGATACTTCTGATGAGGTAGTTGATTTCGTTGTGCATGCGGGAGATGCAGTATGAGTCACGACGACGACGGGAAGAATGATGGAATCGATATCCATGTGATTGCCTGCCTCCGTGGGTCGCTCACCAACGGTGACCAAAATCGGGTGTTCGGCGTGAGGTGGGCGGCACGGCCCGATTTTGGCTTTCCCCGTTTTGGGTTCGAGCTCTTCCGCGTCGTCGGAGGCGGTGCGCCAACGTCTATCGGGGAGTTCATTCTGCCACCCTCGGAGACCTGGAATGAATTCAAGGAGGAAGCCGAGCGGAGACGACCGGTTATGGGTCCGTACTTTAGAGATATCCTCCCCGAGAACCTTGAGTACCTCCTCCCGATCATCGGGATGGCTGATCCGCGACCGCGATTATCGGCGCGCCCTAAGCTCGTCTTCAGCGTGGTAGACGTTTTCGGCCCCCTGCACGCCGGGGATGCTGCCCTTGCTTGGGTCTTCTGGCCCAACGGGAGTGTCCCTCCCCTCGAAGACCTCATGGACGATCCCAGGGCCAGGGACGCTCTGGTTTCCTACTACCGTGCGCGTTGCGTTGCCTATCTGCTCACACTCGCACTCCGCTTCGAGTACGCGGTGCTTTTCGGATTAGCAACCGACGACCTCGCCCCCAGGGGAAATGAAGATGTTGGCTATCGGATCCGTGCCCAGTGGGAGGACAGCGAGAAGCAGTATACGTCGACGACTGACCTTGACTTGCCGAGGCCGAGCTGCGAGCCGCCACCTCCCGATGTGGTCACGGCCACACGAATCCCTGGCAATGTGGCACATAGGGCCTTCGCGGATTGGAGCGATTGGGTTCCCCCGCCAGAACTCATGCCAAAGGACCCAGATGGCGTGCCGCTCCCTGCGAGCGGGTTAGTCCCACGCGTGCCGGCGGCGTTCACGGGACTCTCCTGGAGCGCGCCTGTACCGTCGCCTAGGCTGATCGGTTATGGACCTGCTCTCTACTTAGTCAGCCGCTTTGATTTCGGGGCCGATACGGCCGCGCTGCCGGACACCCCTCCAATCCCACCAGACGCTAAATTCGTGCCACTCTTTGATGGCGAGCCGCTCATACGTCCCACTGCCGAGCCCCACACAGTCGACCTGCCTGGCATGAATTGGCCTCCTTTAGAGGGGCACTATGTCTACGAAGTGAAGGGAGTCAGCCTGCTAGGTTTTGTCTCCAAGACAGGGACTCGCGCATCGGTCCGTCACCATGACGATCTCTCACCCATGCCTCCCCGCGTGAGACTAATCGGGAATCACGGCTTGACAGCAGGACCCACTGGTGTCGTCACCACCGAGATTGACATCGACTGGGACGCGCGTGAGGATTTCGTCAGCCCTGACGTCGTCGATTTTCGCGTTGGGGCAAGCTTCACGCCGCTCAATTTCGTCTCTGTTCAGGTGACTGCGCTCCTGTCTGCGGATCCGCTGGTCTGCACGATTCAAGTGGCGGACCTGGCCGGAGTACCGAACAAGTATGCAGGGCGGCGGCTTCTGCTGCCCAACGGGGAGTTCGTGATTGTGAAGCACAATGAAGGCGCACCTGCAACCATGACGGTGCGGCGCTGCGCTGGCCGAGCCCCAGCGATCGATGCAATGGGAATCATATTTACGCCGGGGGTGCCCACCAAGGTGAGTCGTGTCACACGTCTGTCCCGAGAACCAGCGATCGCGACACGTGTCGAGAGGCTCGTCTCTGAAGACCCTGTTGGGGTTAGCCTCGACCCACCCCCAGACGTCGCAATCGTATCTGGTCGTCTGTATCTTCACCTGCTCCGAGCCAGTGTCGACGTCGCCGTGAGATCCGGTGATAAGTTTTACCTAATTGCTCCCGAGTGGGAGAGCCCAGGGTATGCGATGTGGAAAAACTGGCTAAGCCTCCCCGATCCGGCAGCGGCGATCGCCGGTTCGCCGGTACTCCTCTTCCCCACCCACCACATCTCTGCGACGGTCTCAGTTCCCACCGAATTTGTGGCGGGCACCCTGACACTTGATGTGACCGCAGCCGACGGGACCTCTTACGTGGATAGTCCAACGTTGCCCGTCTCAGATCTGGCACTCGTGGACCTGAAGGGGAACGAGAGCACTCCGGCGCAGGTCGTCGCATCTGTCCGACGCATGACGCCGCCTGACGCGCCGGCAACTGAGGTGTTCGATCCTGACGTGCGCCTTTGGGCTATGTCAGCGGCTAGCTATGCCGAGGCAGCGCGCTTCGAAGTGACCTGGGCGCCGGTGCCAGGCGCGATCCGCTACGAGGTCTGGCGGGCCCTCGAAGGAATACTCGTAGGCGTCACCCCTGCGACCACCGACACGGACCTACGTGTGCTCGCCGCCGGACAACCCGGCGCCTTCGAGCTCCGCAGCGGGGATATCTATGCCACGCACTACCTAGACGAGATTCCTGGCCGAGCGCCTACACGTGTCGTCTACCTCGTGCGCGCCGTATCTGCAGCCGGCGTGGCGGGCCTCTTCTCCGGGGTGATTGGCCCGGTCCACGTGCCCGATGTGCGGCCACCGCCAGCACCAAATCTCGTCCGCGTTGTAACACCCCCACCCGAAGAAATGGATCGCGTGATCGTCGTGGAGTGGACCCAAGCTGCCCTCGAGAGTGATTTGCGCTTTGAGGTCGAAAGCCGTGAGCCCAACACGGCTTCAACTTTCACTACAGTGGGCGAGGTTGCAAGTGGAACCGCACCAGTCAACGGGCACTTCCGTTTCGTTCACTTCGACCGCATTCCTGGACTTCATTACGAATATCGCGTGATTGCTGTGCGCGAGGCACTTGACCCTACTGATCCCTCCGCGTCAGCGCGCCGGGCAATCCGGAGCCTTCCTTCGGAGACACGGACTGGCGTCGCCATCTCGGCTTCTCCCCTTGCTCCGCCAGTCGAGGTTACCGCGACACACGATATAGACACGAGCTCAATCCATGTGGCCTGGACCAACGAAGATAGCTATGATATCTTGCTGGTCTATCGTCGTGCGCCAGGGCGGTTTGGATTTGAGCGGATCGTCGAGCTAGCAGGAATGGCCACGTCTTATGACGACCGTGACATAACAGCCGGGACCTGGGCGTACCAGATACGTGCACGCATGGCGTCGCGCGAGGCGCGCAGCACAATCGTGGAGGAGGTAGTATCATGAGGGACTTCCTTCGGTTCTTCCTCTCTGCCACTGATCAGGCGCGTGTGGACCCGGCATCGGTGACCGTGATCGACGTGCCGCCAGGTAACTCCACCGCAGCGGACCAGGCGCTCATCTCTTTCACGATAACCAACCCTGCTGCGGGCGCACCCCAGCTCCGACCAGTCTTCCCGGGCTTCCTGCGCTATGAGGCTTCGCCCGTTGCTCCTGGCGACCTGCCAGAGCCGGCGGCCATTGATCTGACGCCTGCAGGATACGCGACCTGGCGAACTCGCGGCACTCTTCAGGTCTTTTTGTTGATGGATAAAGAGCTTGAGGAGGGGCTCCGCCAGCACAGCCCTGGGCTCGAGGCGCAGCCAAATATCGCCTGGTACTGGCCGGTGAAACTTACGGAGACATTCATGCTGACGACTCTCATATCAGGGCTGAGGAAGGAAAAGGTCGGCACTGATTCTAGCAGCCTGATCAAGCCCACCAATCCTGACTGGTCCAAGCACGCCGTCTCGCGCTTCCTGCAAGGATCGTATCATCCAGTGCTACGCCTCGGCGCGACGGCTGCTGATGACGATACAGTCATGCACTCAATGCCAAGCGTGGTCATGGAGCCGGATGGCAAGGTTACACTCAACGTCGCCATTGCACGCAGACAGCTGCTTCCGCAGGACGGCGAGGTAGGAGAGTTAGATGCCGTGACGCCTAACGTGGACCAGTTGTCTCCTTTTCACGCCAGAAACCCTGGGATCCCCGCACGCCACTTCTATCGCTCGGTGCGGGCCCATCTAATCGATGGGGGGCCGACCGCTCCCCTCGCGGACTTGGTTCTCAAGACCTGGCCGCATGCGCGGCGTTACTTTCCGTTCAAAATCACACGCACATGGCAGGATGTGCCGAACTTCTCAGTGGTGTTCCCGTCGCGTCGCGCGAAAGTGACCACTGGTCCCACGTCATCGATTGTCCTGCCGATCCCCGCGCATGGTGTAGTTTACGTGCCGCAAGATCCTGCCACCCCGGAGCCTCAGCCGCCGGTGCTGAAGCTCGACTCGATCCAGCCTGTTACGAATCCTCCTACCACATTCTTAGACGGAGCGACTCCGAACGCCTGGAAGGTGAAGAGCGGTACCGACCCTGTCTCACTTTCAACGACCTCCGTGACCCACGTGATCCTGAGGCGCCCCTTGAGCGAGGAGATTCTCGCAGATCCGGTGTTCCCGAATCCAGAAGAGAACCGATGCACGTACATGTCCCTTCGCCGCGCGACACGGGCGTTCGTCGATCACCGGTTAACCGGCGGGCGTCTAGCGCACGAGGAGGCTATGGTAGATCGGGACCGAAAGGAGAAGAAGCGTCTTTTGAAGACCTCGGATCCAACGCGCAACCTCATGATCGCCGCATGGGGCACCGACTCCGCAAAGATTTTGTTGAACGGAAATCCGGACCCCTGGGATTTGTTCCCTAGTGACGCGTCCCGCAGGCTGCAGAAGATCTGGCGCTTATTCTTTCCAGACATCGTCCCCGCGAAGGTCATCGACAGCAGCGGCAGCACAGATCGCACAGTCTTTTTAGAGGGCGGCGAGATGATGTATAGTCTCTGGCAATCCATGGAAGACGTCCTCGCAAATAACGGCAGTAAACGCAACTTCTCGAACGATCACGTCGGCATGGGAGCCCCTGGCGCCATCGTTTCGGTCGAGCTCTCAAAGGGCTTCCTGACGACAACGATCCCTCATATCAATCCAAGTCCCACGGAGGCGGAAATAAAGAACAACATAGCCGAGATGCTCAACTCCCTCACGCCAGGGTGTATACTTCAGTTCTGGACTAAACGCAAGGGTTACCAGGACCGACGTTTGCGTAGCATGGCGGTAGCAGAGGGCCACTCTCCTATCTTCCGCGAATACCTGCTGGACTCCAGCGGCGCCAAGATTGGAATCATTGTGGTCGACCAGTTCGGCGGCAATATTGAATGCCCCGTCCGGAATGGTCGACTTACCTGGGCGGGCGTCAGGAAAGACATCTGGATAGCTGCGCAATGGGACGACTGAGCTCTCGCGGCGGATTTCGTTTTTAAACACTTTAACCCTTGCACCTTACCCATAAAGCGTTTCTAAATGTAAGAATAGGTATGATTACAGACTGTCCTATAGGTTTAAGGTTATTATTTCGTTTTATTTCTTCCTTCTGCTTCTTTTGACAGCTGAGTCAGGCTGTCGATCAGTCAGAACGGAACAGAAAAAATGGAGACCAACAAGAAGAATTTCAGGAGTGACTTTGCGCAGCGAATCGTAAATAATATCCAAGCGCAGAGGAAGGAGGTGAGTGCTCGAGCCTATCAAGCAAGGGATAGGTGAGAGACGGTGTGAGTGTCTACGAGATTCTACCGTCGAACTGTATGCACAAGGCGTTCTACTTGAGGAAGAAGTATGCCAGAGAAATGATTCCATACTGTGAAGAGTACGCGCAGGTTGTTATTTTCCATAAAGTCCGAGGGAAGAAGGCTGTCGAGCAGGTGATAACGAGGTATGCCAACTTGGGTGCTTCCCAAGTTAGATGCGATAGGGACCACATAGTTGGGATCACTGACATTGTTGCAGGGGAAGAAGAAGAAGAAGAAGCTTACTGAAGGCAAGAAAATTAAGCTATTAGACGATGCAACTGCGGCTTTGGAAAAATATCGTTTCCTGCGTCCGGACGACATAGAGGCTCAGGATCTGCTAAGATCCATACGCCCTCGAGCCTTAACCCCCTCTGGCCGAGCCTCAACCCCCTCTAAAGAAGAGGAGCAAGAGGAAGAAGAAGAAGAGGAAGAATCGCCGCTGTCACGTCCACTCAACATCTTGAAAGCCGAATTCCAGTTGAAGAAACTACTTTTAGAAGAAGTCGGTGTGTTTGATTTGCATCAATGGCCTGATGAAAAGCTTCGCTGGACTGAGCTATTGCGCTGCTTACTCTATGCTGCATTCCCTGGTAAGGAGAAGTCTATACCAGCAATAATTTATAAACTGACTGTCTTAAATCTCTTGGATACCAAGAAACTGGCAAAAAGCAAGATTGCTTCTGCAGGTTCATATGGTGAAGCTGACACTTATGCCATACAGATTCTTGAAATTTTGTCTGATTATGGGTTTACAAGCGATGAGGCTCAAAAAGCTTTATTGATACTGCAGGAAGCAGCAAGAAACACACAGTCTAACTATGGTGGAAAGATTCAGCGCTACCTCAGAGAATATGGAAACATGATGCTTGCAGAGTTATCTGACAATTTTGAAATACCAAGCATGGATAAGGATGCAGTAAGAGTAGGATTTTCAATTTGGCTCCAGAATACACTCGAAATGCCCGTTAATTCAAAAATTGACGAAGTTGAGAGGTTTCTAACCGCTTTTGGTATAAGTGAGGATGAACTTATCCAACTCGCGGATAAGCTGGACATTAACTTAGCACTAGTAGACGATTTGATATTAAGATGGAATGAATATCAAAAGGAAAGCAAGGGGAGGAAAAGCGGTTGACTATGATCCTATTCGCCTACCTACGCGAAGCAAATGGAGCTTTTTTCTACCAAAATCGTAATACTGGTACGGGAGCCATCTAGGATCAGACCATGTACTACTTTCCAAACCGCAACGCGACTCCGCCGATGTATACTTTTCCAAACCGGCATACGACTCAAGCTTTTCAGAACCTCCCGAACAAAGCTCAAGCACATGACACCGTTAGAAAATCGACCAGTGTGGTAGTGCAGAAAACATCTAGCAATTTTCTGGACTTTCTGGACTATATCGGATCTTTCTCGATACTGGGATCAGGGACACTTGTTGGAGTGCCTGGTTTCCTCTATGCCATAAGCACGAACGCACCAGCATACACTTGGATGGGTGGAGGCTGGAGATTTTTGGCAAAATCTGTAGCTGGTTCTCTAGCAAGTTGGCATAAAGGTGGCATAACACTAAACATGACATGGTATGGAAGACTTGCAGAATGGATAGATTCCGTTAAGGAACGAAACTTTGGGGTAGGACTTTCTCGAAAAATTTGGGGCAATATCTCAAGAGGATATACATTTTTGGCAGGATTTAGAGGTCGCCAATATTCTATCGGAACCGTAGGAGAATTCCATGTTCAGATTGGTCCTGTTGACCCTGAGGCCGTCAAACTCGTATATGAAGATCCTGGATACTTAGCCGGCGCCAGGTGGCGCTCTCGAATATCTACTGGGACTGCGTGGAGTGTATTTAGTGGCGCTGCATGGGGTATTAGTTTGTATGCAGACAAGGTTGAAGCTGAAAGGACTGGGCTTTCGGATTTCCAAGGTGGATGGACAAGAAAAGCGGTCGTTGGATCTTCAGAAAAAATATTGGTTCCGAATAACCCTTATGAACGCAGATTTGAGTACACTATTGGCATACGAAAAGCTAGAACATTTTCTGGCAAGTTATTAGAGCGCAAGGATGCGATTAAGCTCCCCGATAATACAAAGATCTTTCTCTTAAATAAAGGCGGGTTTACTGCCGGAATTATTAAGCAAGGTCAAATTTTTGAAGGCGGTTGGTGGCCGGATGAAGCCTAGTTTAATCGTGATTTAGAGCCAGCACTTTTCATGATCGAATCTTTAACGCTACTTCGACCATGCAAGATTAATGCGTAATTAGGCCTCATAGACATCGTGAACTACAGTACGTCACGGTCGAGCTTAAGCTTTCGTAGCTATCAATATATACGAATAGGGACGCATTTCTGCATCCTGTATATATCCCCCTTAATGTGATGGGGCTGATCAAATTTGAACTTCATCTTGCCGTAAATAGGGGACGACATTCCCTAAATGCATCAATACTCTGCTGACAAAAGGTCTGCAAATAATGACACGTTTGTGCAAAAATTGACAAAAGCTTTGCTAATCTACACTATAACATCTTTTGACAAATCATTGGAGATCAACGCGAGAGATGAGAAAGTAACTAGATATCGAGAGCTGGCTGCGAATGCGCAAGGTAGACACGAAAGTAGATAGGGATTGAGATATGCCAGCGCAGGTTACCATAGTGGTTTTCGTTGTTTTTCTCATCATCGTAACTGTTTAAGTTAAATCCTCGTTATGAAGTAAAGAGCTCAAATCCCCTCTCCCGTACACACAATCGATCTTTTGTATAGGTTAAATAGGCTAAAGATTAAAATTTGAACACTCCCTTTGTTCAGTATAGGCCCTCCTTGTTGTTTTTGCCTGCTGGTCTATCAGAAATCTCCTAACATTGTGGCGTTTGAAGCAGTGTCTTATAATAATTATTGCTATTTTTCACATTGCCTGCACTAGCTTCCCGTGGCTTATCATCGTCGTCAGGAGGCTGCCTGCGACAAATTGAACTTTGTTGCAGCAGTCTGTTTATCGTAAGTTGCTGTTGCAGTATATTCTCCGGTCATCGTTGTATCAGAAATGCTCCTTAGATTAAGATACGGAAGCGAATACACACCATCGATGTCTGTCTTAGTACCGAGGTTACTTTGAAACATTCAGCCTTTGGGATCATAAACGTCTATTCTTACCGTCTTGCCTTCCCCTGGTTTGCCAATTGAGCCAGTAATTACTGCATTCTCACCAATGACGTATGAGAGCTTGTCTGCATCTATAGTAAGTCCTTCTGAACCTATTGTTTTAACCTCGCTAGGGGGTGGCGTTTGTAATTGAGGTTGCCCACCGGGTTCTTTTTTTGGCGTGTCAGCTGGAGTTATTGGTCCATTATCTTGGTCTACAGGGGCTTCCTTTGGCGGAATATTTACCTCTCCACTTCCCTTGGGGGACCGGGGGAGGGAAAAGATTTTGATAATAAATAACAATTATTGGTCCCACCACTGAAGCTATAACGACAGTTAGCAATGGGACCCAGACCTTAGGATCATTCCAACGTGACCGCCTTCTTCTTGTCGTCATCTGGCATCAATGGAAGTTCCAATCGGTATTATGAAACGTGTTTCATTGACTTAACAATTCCTACAATCATATTACAATCACCGTTCTACATTTATACGACGAGCTGCTACTGCTGTGACGGAGATTCAGGGCATAAATGCGCATTTAGAAGTTTCGCAGCGAGAAGATGACAATATGCAGCTCTAACCATATCCCGGTCCTGATCAGGTATGTTGAAATCACCTGCAAATGAAGAGTAAGTCGGTAGTAGACCATCAAATAACCTTTTTGCCAGCGCGCCCAAGGCTACCCCATAAGTTCTCCAACTTTCTTTTTTCTCAAGTTCAAACTCCCTGGTAGTGGTGCTCGCGAGGTCCACATAATTTGGATGCGGTGAAACGCTGCCGACATGGTCTGCAATCTTGTACTGATCGACTATGGCCACGAAATCATTTGCACGGATCGACGGCATGTCGCTGATCGAGGTCATCTAGGTTTGATAGGGGGATTAGCTTTTATATAAGCAATTGGTATTGCTGTGACTAAAATAATAGTGACTACAGGCAGCGAGACAAAAAGACCGGTTATTATTGGTTCGACTGTGTCGCGTAATTCTACATTTCCCAGATAGATGAAAGAGAAGAAGACGACCATCGTGCTTATGCCCATTATCACGACTGCTGAAAATAATAGCATGATCATGCGATTCCGTGCGGAACCTTCATTCTTTGGGAGAATCGTAAGCAATATGCCTATTACTGCAATAAGCGTTCCGGCTAATGTCAGGTTGCTGCTTAGCAAGTTTTGCACCGTTGTAGCATCATCGATCTTGATGTGGAGAATTCCAAAAGCAACCACCAAGATAATTATCACTACGCCCACAGTTAGGGCAATTAATGCAGATAGCGCGTTGTTATCGTTAAATGCTGGAGTCAAGTCCTGTAGAAATAATCTGAGGTGGTTTATCTTAAATCTTCGCGATGTTATCACAAAAAAGCTCATTAAGTTTGTTGATGCCTTTGCCCGCGTAATATACAAAATGATTCAGACCAATTGCATGGCCTCAATTACTGCCGCGGCGACCAAGAGATGATATTATATGATACACTTAATTTTCGTCATCCAGTCTTCGCGGCCTTGGGTATGGCAGAGGCCAGAAAAACGATGACAAAGTTAGCTATGGCAAACCTTCGCCTCTATTAACGGTTCTACTATTGGCAGCTTCTAAAAAATAGATGTGTGTGTCTCTGTCAGGTGTGTGGCCAGCATGTAACTTACCGAGCCAGTTAATGCGGTAGTTGTTTGGCACATCTTCGTAAACCGGAGGCTGGGCTGTCTAGAAGAATAATGTTAATTCTTACATAAATCAGAAGAAATTCGCTAATTATGTCACATATTGCTCCCTCTGCACCTTCAGATATTAGACTTAACTGTTGGTCGGATCTCTACAGCCCATATATCCCAGGTGATTAACTCACACGCTGTGATAGTGGTGGTAGTGGTTATTGATCATTCCATTAACTGTATCGAGTCAAACTCAAGCAACAAAGGAATTCCACGCTCTATTGAGCATATACTGTCTTTTTTTACTGCTGCAATCCTAGCGATGCAGCAGAAACATTTCTAGCTGTAGACGGGCATATCAGATCAGGACGAGCAGGATTTACCCACATGCAATTTTGGCCTGCTATAGGTGTGATAACTGGTTTGCTACAGTCGATAGTCCCTTGAAAAGTCAATCTAGCCCCGATATTGCGGTCATTTGCTGTAACCGTAATTAGGGTATTAAAATATCTATCCCTCTTTGATTCTACACTTACACCTAAGAGATCTCTAGTACCCGTTTCGGGATCGACACGACGATTAGTTAATTGTCCTTCCAAAAAACCATTGAAAGATATTCCTGTGTCGGTCATATTGTCAAGAGGTCTGCATGCATAATGGCCTTGTACAAGTAAATGGTAGGGAGTTCTCGAACTCTGACTCGAAATCTGAGCTTCAACAGAAATCGTAAATTGTTGTATAGGTTTAGCATACAGCAATGGCTCTGGTATGTTATCACGATCTCCTGTGAAGTATCCTCCATCACCTAAACCATCACAAGGGCTACCTCGGATAGAACCTCTATTAATTATTATATTGCGTATTTCAGAAAGGCTTGCATCAGGATTGTATGCCTTGTATAAGGCAACAGCGCCAGCTACATGCGGAGCTGCCTGGCTGGTACCAGAATCAGAAGAATAACTATTATTTGGTATTGTAGAGCCAATGTCTACTCCTGGTGCCGCCACATCTATATCTGGCCCAAAATTACTAAACTTTGCAAAAGTATCATCCCAACCAAGGGGAGTAGGCAGCGATAACCCCCCACATTTACCATCGAAATCTACCATAGCAGAGACGGCTATTACATTAGGATTAGAAGCTGGCCAATCGTCTTTAGCATCCACACCGTCATTTCCTGCTGCAACTGCATAGACAACGCCTTGTTGAGCGGACTTACTAATTGCATCCTGTAGAATGTCAAACCAGCCTTCCCCGCATTCCTTGGGATGATTTGGAATTCTACTGCAGCCTTCGCTTATGTTAACGACATCTATTTCTTCCCTGTTCTCAGTCACATACTCAATTGCTTTTAAGAGGGCAGTTGACTTACAACCTAATGCGTCACAGGCCTCTATAGCCCATAATCTTGCACCCGGAGCTATACCAACAACTCCTTCTTGATCATCTTTTGCAGCTGCAATACCTGCCACGTGAGTGCCATGACCAATAGTATCATCTGCAGGATTAAGAGGACTCAAAAAATTGATATTTCTATATACATTAAGATCTATATGGTCGAGATCTATTCCGGTATCTATGATAGCAATGTCCGCATTAACAGGAAATCCTGCGTTATTTCCTGAGAGCGTAGTACTATGATCTCCAGCCACCCTATCAATACCAGTTGGAAGCCTTTGACTACGAATTGGAATGTATTGATCTTGTACAATGGATTCTACATTTGGATCCGCTTTAAGAATTCCGAGAGTTTCATTTAACGTTTGGTTGTTGGGGACCTTTATTGCAAATCCTTTAATTGTGATTTTGTATACATGAAGTACTTCTCCTCCTATATTTTCAATTTTAGTCGTTAAATTCTGCAATATGGTATCTAGTCCACTTGTAGTGTTAGCCAGTTCATTTTCTTTTAGTTTTACCATATACTGATTGGGTATTATTCGTGCTTCTTGTTCTCTGAGCATGGTTTCATTTATAATAATAGTTTCATTTCGGGGAGGTATTATAGGTGATGGTGGAGGAGGAGAAGGAGAGGAAGAAGAAAAAGTACTTTTCTCAATAATTGTCGTATTGTTGTTCAATAGAAGATTTTGTGCACTCGCGTACCCCGAGAGAATTATGATCATAAAAGTAACTACAATTGAAATAATTATCAGGCGTGGACTTATTTCGGGTTTTTCCATTGAATGTAGTTAGCTAGGAGTTGTTAATTATAAAAATATACTATATCTCTAAACATTGAAGCGTTAAACACCTCCTCCTACGCCGCTGTGGTTTACCCCACTATGTAGCCCCCTATTTCTTTCGTACGCGTAGGGTAAAGGCAACCCTGCGTCCGGAATGTTGCTTGGAGCTGATTTTAGGTACGTCGCAGTCTGCTCTGCAAACCCGCCGAGCGTGGTTCCAGCCGGCTTGGCCTCCACGATACCCACAAGCTTTCTGTCCACAAAGAGCGCATACTCTGCCGGACCTCCGTCGAGCTGAAACTCTCGCACTGCAACTCCTAGCGAGGCTCCTAGATTGAGCTCGTGTATGTTCTGTATGCTCCATCCACCCTGCGGCGTTCAGCAGCTTATCTATCTGCTGTCTAGCCTTTTCTTCTGGCTTCATTTCCCCTTTTGGCCAGTCTGAGAAAGTATATCGACATAAATAAAGAAAGACTTTACAGAGATAATTATTACGCAAGCACTGAAGACCATGACGGAAGATACCCTTCATGCGTAAGATTAGGCGAATGTGAATGAAACACTGCTTCTATGAAACCAGCAGCATCCGGATCAGGTTTGAAATAGTTATTCCATGACGGTTTGCATACTCTTCTATCGCATCCAGTTCCTGCTGGTTTATTTTTGATGATACTACCGGCATCTACGTCTTGTGTGTATTATTGAGCTTTAAGCATTCCCTTATGCTGTTAATACCCTTGTAAAGTTATTCCATGGATGGCATAAAAATTATCCTGCTGGTGGTGGCATGGCGGGAGGTGATGGCGGAGCATCTGCGGGCTGTTGAAGATCTACATTATATTTTGATTTAAGTCTATAATATGTTTGTCCAAAAGAATATTTCCAATCGGCATATGAACCAGCCAACAATATTCCCGAAAAGGCGACAATCGGTACGTGGATACTTGGGTTAAAAATCAAAGTATTTCCAATATCATATAGAACAAGTCCGACCAACACAATAGCCGTAGAGATTGCAAAATCCATTGTTGCCTCAGCTCTATCTAGTTCTTTCTTTTCTTGCTCTTCCGCCAATATTCTCACCTCGGCATATTCCAAAGCAAACAAATCGGCTTCAGTTCTACCTGCTTTATTTCTTCTAGACCACAGGAACCTGATTGTCCTTTGAAATTGTCTAACCGCCAACCCGATGGTTGGCCCCGCAATTATGAAAACAATCGCCAAAAAGATGTCCGCTTCCAAGCCCGCATCACGATCTAAGATTAAGGACGGATAGAATAGAAACAGGTATAGAGTGATAGCGACATATCCTGGTATAAAAGTTCCAAAGAAATCATTGGTATCAAGGAAACCGGGTATATCAACCAAGGATATTATCCACCCTTTGTAAGACTTGCGTTTTCTTTCCTGCTCTTACTTCTTAACTCGCTTTTTGCTCGCGGATGTATCGTCTTCGTCGCTGCATCACTTGACTGCTTTTTACGAACTGACGGTATCGTAGGTTTTGGTGGAGGTGGTGGCGGAACCATCATCCCTCTGCCATAGATACGCCCGGTCAGAATAAGCGCTCGATATGATTCTCTAGGGGTTTTAACTTCTCTTTTAGACCAGATAACTTGAGAACCGGTGACCCTTCCAACCTGACTAGATTGCTTTCCCTTATAGACTCTTGATTTTGCTTCTTTTCCTAAAGCTTTCCTTTTTTTCGCAGCAATTTTCTTCTTAGCGCCACTCTTCTTACGTTTAGCCTTTATCCGGGCCACAAGGAATTCTTTCATAAAGGTATTATATTAATATGATATGTTAACGAGCGAGCTCTAGACTAATATGGACACGGTTTATTACATTCTACGCAGGTTGACCGGCACTTTACGCGGTCTACTTTAGTGTAATACTTTGGCTATTACCTTTACGACGCAGCGCATGTACCTGAGCGTATTTCGGGGGTAGACCATTTTTATAGACAGGCATTGAACTCAAAATTAAGGCAAAGATGATGGAGGTATAGTCAGAAAGTGGAGGTAATATCTCCACTACCTTCAGCCGACAAAAATCAAGCTCGAAATCGAGGCGAAGACGGTGGAGATATCATCAAAAAAGGTGGAGATAGTGGTAGCAATTGTAGTCAATCATGACGTTGGAATATTATCATATCTGATGACTCCTCTGCCGTTAATCCCCATATAGAGAGAACGAGTATCTTTGTCAAAAAATCCTGTCATTGAGTGACTGGGTACCGCCACTGAACTAAATAATCTCATCCAGGGGCCTCCTTCTATTGAATAGAAGACACCTGCATTACCAATTGCAAATGTTGTTCATGGGCTGTTACTGCTGAAAACCATGTCCGTTATAACCTCTCCTTGCTCAATAAGGCTGTACGCATAAATCAAAATTAGTTCAATGATCTGAGCAGGTGGTAGTAGAGCGGTAGTATTGGTAGTAATAAGCTTTAGAGAATTATTACCGAGCATGTGAAGAATCGCTGACATGATGAATGAAACCGGTCATGTGCAACAAATTCAAGTCGTTAGCCATTGCCAGTGCCTCCTCAGTCTCGCCATCCTGATTCATACATCTCTCATAAAAGAGACAACTCGAGCATTTGAAGTTACGTTCTCGCACATTCACCCTTGGGAGTATTGTAACGTCAGCAGCCCTGATAGCCCTCAAAAACTGTTCCTTGCGCCGTCGCATCTGTTTCCACAATGCTTCCCTTGCAGGATCATCCATGGACATGTACACCTCCCATGATTCAATTCCTGCTGGCTTTGCATCTGGCGGTCTAAAGAGCAGAGGCAGACTCTGATTCTTCAATTCCAACTGAGCCAGATCACCACAAATATATGCACTGAAACCTTTCAAGATAATCGGACCTTCAAACGCTAATTTCGTAATTGCCAATGCCACCACTTCTCGCATGCTGCTGCAGCAAGTTCAATTCTGTCCGCAGGATATGCCGTATTAAGAAGGATATTCGTTCTGCCGCCCAGCGTTGCCTCAATGTCTATCAAATGCGCAGAATGCCAGTGCGATCCGCAGGACTGTATGAAAATAGAAGCATCTCAGCGCTGTAGTACTTGTACCAAAGAGGTTTTTGCTGCTGCTGTACTACTATTTACAAAAGTAAATCCGTATTGATTGATGGTCAAGTTGGCTGGCTATGAATTATGATGATTGCTGCGCTTCGGATGTCCGCAATAACGACATTGTAAATCAAAAGACACAGTACCAAAAAATCTGGTTTGCTAGAGTTCTTCAAACATGCCAAAGCACTATACGTGTAGCATGTGGGGATTGAAATCTATCGGGAGATATCCATCTATATCCCTGCCATAGCATTTTATCCTGTTTGCATAAGTATATTAGAATATGTACAGGTTGGCAGCCGAATTATCATTGTACTATTAGCTTATTGTTTCATTTGCTACTTGTTGTGCTGTTTCTGCAATACGCACCCTTAGAGCAACACCTCCAAGATCTTCACTCGGTTTATGACCCTCTTCAGGAGTAGCAATACCAGTTACATAGAATATAGCTTCAGTTCCTGGTTCAACTTCAACAGTAGGTTGTATTTCTGCAGTTATGTTTCTTGCACAATCAGTAGGTGTCAAAGTGAAACTATTCTCACTAAGAGTGATATTCCAGCCAGTAGTTTGATTGACTATAAGATCGACCCTAGCAGTACTAGTAAGAGGACTCTCTACTTGGAAATGAAATTCTGAAGGAGATGATGATGAAACTAATCGAATATTCTTTTGTGCGAAATTAGACATAGTAGAGAAATTCGAATCATATCCATAATTGATGCTGACATGAATGCATCCATGTTCTTGTCCAGGTGGCAGTATTGGTGGTGTCCAGGGAATCTGAACAATCACATCTTCACCGCTCCGGATCGTAGGAATCAATATTGAACCAATATCGTTGAATCTATCGTATATGCCTATACCCAAAGGATAGAATCCAAATTGCACTCTAACATTATGGGCGTCCTGTTGTCCATTATTGCGTATTTTGGCAAATACCACATCAGGTACCCCTGCCACTATATTCATACCATTTCGTTCACTCTGTGTTTCTACAGCATGTGAAAGGTACCAAGGAGAGCTAGGATGGGATGTTCCATCAAATCCTATAAACGTAAGATCAGTTCTACCTGTTTGTCCTCCAAATTGTCCAGTAAGACGGGTAAACATCTCATATGCGTCAATCTCTCCAAAACCCCAATTCTGATTCCATGTGGGAGCTGACCTTGGGTAATTTATACTGGTTGAAGGAGCTCCTTTAGGCTCAGCACCACGGATAATTAGATCCTTAACACTTCCAGATGCACTATTGTCAAAGTCTCGTAAGTCTGGGTTCTGTTGTAATAGTAGCGCTGCTAAAGCAGATGTTTCTGCAGTTGCAATCGAGTTGGAAATACAGGTATTACCTTCACCTGTTGTCATAATAACTTCAGGTTTGAGTTCATCCAGTGGATCCTGGTCTCCGTCAGAGGCCCTTGGTCCGCGCACAAATGTAGCTGTGTCGTCTGCACGGTCTACTGTCTGATGTATGTCAGCAGCGCTTACGGATATAGCACGACTAGCAGCTCCTGGCCCAGTAATCGGGTTGTCAACTGCAGGAGATGTCTGTGCACACGGATTAGTACCTGCTCCAGCTACGACAACCACCCCTTTGGCAGATAAGAGATCAATCTCTCTGGAGATGGCACTGTTGCCGTTTTCAGCTGCTATACCAGAAAACATAAGAGTGACGATATTAATGTTCCATTCCCTATGCTTATCAATTACTACTTCCAGGCCTCGCAATATGTCACTGTTGCTCAGCGTTATCTTTATATCAACAAGACCTGCATGGCGAGATATACCTGTCGGTCCGAATACCCAACCTGCCATAGCAGTAGCATGATCGTTCATGGGGTCAGGAGGGGGATTTTCCTCACTATTTGTAATAACATTATAACCATGTACAAAATTTGAATCATATGCAGGCCCGACTCCACTATCCAGAAATGCAATGTTCACCTGCCTTCCATCAAGTAGATTTGGCCATCCAAAGCGATCCTGTAATGTATTAGGTGAATAAATGCCACTCCCTTCAATTTTTGCTGCTCTAAAGTTATCAGCAGCATATTCATATATGGCATCAAGCTCTACCATTGCTACTTCTGGCCTGTTTGCTATATCGAACGTCCGTTCAACATCAACACCCGATACAACTACGAATGTAACATATTTTCCGATGTAAGTTATATTCCCTATATTTTGCAGGAAGTTAATTAGCTCGCTGTCAGTCCGATTAACTATGCATCGATTAAGGTCTACAATGACGTTAACTCTGCCTGTTTGATTCTCGATGCGATCATCAACGAAATTTACATTTTTATCAAGAGGCCAATCTCTTAGCTTTCCATCGCTCTGCCAAGTTATTGGTGTCAAAGGGGTCGCAAAAACCGGAACAGGAAAATAAGTAAACATTGAGAGACTAATGCATATCAGCAAGAAGAATGATGTGATCTTACCTTTATGTCCTGTATAAGCGGCGGACTCAATCCGATCGATAGCAGCAAATAGCGCAGCCAATAGGCCTGTCATTGAAAAATAACTTCTTTGTACCACTACATTTGTTAGACAATTGTCAAATATTTACGCTCTACGTAATAAAGTTCTGATTATGTATTAGGTAGTAGAAATATACAAAAATAAAGAATCACTCTGAGTCAATGAATTTATTTGTGCACCCGATCCGACATGTGAGCGAAGGACATTGCGGAATGGCTTCTTTCAATCCGCTTTCTCCATTTCTTTACATCTATTTTTAGGGTCGAAAACAAAGTCTGCAAGCTTGGGTCCATTTTCTTTTGCCATAGATTTAGCATCTGACCAATTCATATTAGAATGCCAGCTAAAACCAACCACAGGAATAATATGACTTTGATTTTCTAAAGACATCTTTACCCTATCAAACCTTTCTTTAGCCAAAGTTTCATTAAGTCCCCAGCCATGGACAATAATTGCAACTTCGTCAGGACAAGTGTTATACAAATTTTTGGTATCTAAAAGTTGATATCTACCGGCGTATGCACTTCCATTTACACCTTGCCATGATTTATCTAAAATTCCTCTTGTGGTAATTTCATAGGCAGGAATTGCTGGAGGTGATGCGGCAACAGATGATGATAGTATAGGTAAGCTGACTGTGACAGATACAAAGAAGTATGCTATTGCTAATAGGTTTTTAATAGCCCAAATGCTAGAAGGAATAGAGACAATTCTTTTTTCTTCATAGTATTTCGATTGCCAGGATTTGATTTGATGTCATCAAGTTTACAAGTTACTATGAATGTTTTAGATATTCGCTTAGCGGAGTTAGTTAATAAAAAATATGGTAAGGTCGAAGTAACTGTCTATGCACAGGAACAACAATAGCAATAACACATAATTGCTCCGTATGGTCCCACTTCTAATTCATATGGTACACCAGCTGGAATATACATCCAGTCTCCAGTCGTTAATTCCTTCCCATTGTATTTGATAGATCCCGTAGCAATGAAGCGAATACCAGGACCTTCATCATGCGAATGTTTTGGAACCTTCGCGCCTGGAGGCGCTACTGTTATGAAGAGCTGCGACTCGCAACGCAGAGCAACAGGTAACTGCCATTTTTTGAAGCCTTGAGGCACGTTTTTAGTCTCTAACAAACCTTGCGCTTTTATCACTTGCTCATCTCTTGAAGTTATGATTTCTTTTCCAATTCGCAACCCTACTTCTTGTGTTGCCTTCTCGATCCTTTCTAGGCCTTGCTGAAATGTCAGGCTGTTCGGCTTAAAATCTGACATATATCATTAATGTTCTTATAGATATAAGAGTTTTTGTCAGAAAATATAAGTATTTCTTATGAACCTTTTTATATATAAAATAGATTATTTATTACTAATAAACGAATTGGATTTCTAATAAACTAACAGCAATTAATGGAGATACTGCACCAGCCACTTTCTTATTTGAAGCAGACGCACAAGATCGTACAGGTCCTTACACTCATAGCTGGGACTTTGGTGACGGCAACCAACAAGGCAGTGGGATATCCATCCATTACACATATGAGCAAGCTGGCACGTATGCTGTTACTTTTACTGTCACAGACTCTACTGATCAAACTGCAACTGACACTAGACAAGTCACTGTTCGACCAACAACAACTGAGCAGGCACTAACGAACCAAACGATGCCAACAAATGCGACAACACCACTTATGCAAGCTGTGCCGCAAACACCAACACCAGTGAACCAAACACTGATTGATGATTTGTATATTAAAGTGGAGCGAGTGAGAGGAAGCGTCATCTATGATTTAATCTTCTGTACTCAGAATAGCAATGTTGCCAAGATATTCGGACAGCTTTCTGCTATTATGAAAGAAATCACGCCTTTCTTGCTAATAAGGCTGTACGCATAAATCAAAACGAGTTCAATGATCTGAGCAGGTGGTAGTAGAGCGGTAGTATTGGTAGTAATGAGCTTTGAGGACTTGTTACCCAGTATGTGAACAATCGCTGATTTGATGATGAATGAAACCAGAGACCTGCAACAAATCTAAATCATTAGCCATTGCCAGCGCCTCCTCAGTCTCGTCGTCCTTATTCATGCATATATCATAAAATGGGCAACCAGAGCATTTGAAGTTGCGTTCTCGCATCCTCACTCTTGGCAGCCTAGTAACGTCGTCGGTTCTGACAGCTTGCAAAAGCTGTTCTTTACGTCGCATCATCTGCTGCCACAATGCTTCTCTTGCAGGGTCGTCCTTTGGCATATGCACTTCCCATGATTCTATAGCCGCTGGCTTTGGATTTGGTGGCCTGTAAAACCAGCTGTACCCTTGCTCGTCTTTATGATGCCAGACAAGCTCCTTGTTAGAGTAGTTTATTGCAAGTATCCCTTTTTCCTTCTCAGTGAGAACCATGTAGTATAGCAAATGCATCAAGTAGCCCTTGAATTGATTATCATAAAAATCCAGCCTTTTGCCAGATGTGGTATCTTTTATCTCAATTACTTTGATATTATCAATGATATCTGTTATCCCAACTATTCCCTCCTTTTCGTGCATTTGTTGGGAGATGCCTAGATTGGCAAGTCTAGTGATAATGTTCTCAGTGGCTATGCCCTTAACGTAATAAAAGATCGTTTCTGCTGTTTCTGTGGCGGGCTCAGCGCGCTTTCTAGCATAGTACGATTTTCTTAAACAATTGGACGGCAATATCTCATAAACGCTAATCCTTTCATCATCATTGTGATTGATAGCATAACTACTACTACTACTTCTTCTAGCGTGGCGCTGTTCCCTGAGGTTTGCGATAAGCCTCTCTGCAAATTCATTATTCTTGCTGATCGTTATTGGCAAACATGAGGACAAGGCAAAGCCAGAATCTGGCTTCTAATAAGCTGGAATTCATTTGAGGGAGAGGGAGGGAGTCGAAAATATTGATCATTTGGTAAGAACCATTCTGTCTTGTGTCTGTGGATTATGCTCTGAACATCGATCTTGCATCATTCTCTCCTTCTTTTATCAACCTGCTTATGGTTTGTGTCGTAAAGTCAGCAAATTTGTTTGAGATATTATCTTTATCATCTCTGCGTTCTATTCTGAACACGTCTTTTGTTAGTTTGAACCGTCCCTCTGTAAGTGATTTGTATATCCTTCGTTCACCTTTTCTGTTTCTGCTAAGCCCCTCTGTATTCAAAAAGGCGTTATAGGCATGGTTGAATTTAGCCTGTCCTTGTGCAGTTGTAATTTGCTCTAAAGCAAGGTTTCTAATTTTATTTACAAATTCAATATAGTCAGATACCAATAATGCAACCTTTTCGTCATGATCTGTTCTGTCGCTGAACCCTATGTCATGATATCTATCCACAACTCCATCGCGATCAGAGGGAATATTATCTTCTTTAGATGGCCATACATTAACTATGTACACTTCCAATTCTGGAACTTCAACCTTTCTTTGCTTATGCCAGTAGTCCCTATGGTGCTGTAATAATTCCCTGAGAGGTGTATTGCTTAGCATGGCTCCATCCCAGAAAGCACGTCCATCTATCTTCTCATAGTCATAGAATATGGGAATTGAGGCACTTGCCATTAGATGGCTAATCTCCATGCCATGTTGATAATCTACTATATGTTCTTCATATTTTTTCGATTGCTTATCGTACCATCCGTATACTGATTTGTTAGAATAGCTATCAAATGTTACTGTCGCGCCGAGAGATACATCAACACTGACTGCGAGAAGCCTAGGTTCACCTCTTTCAGGGTTTGTAGATATGGGAAAGTCGATAAACCTCTGCCCGGTTTCTTCATCTATGTGCTGTACACTTTCTCTCAAAAGATCATTGCTATAGCGAAACCATGTATTGTTAGGAATGAGAGTGTTATCAAAGAACTTTTCATCAAATATTATCTCTGGAGGTGAAAAAACATTTCGCGCTCCGTCTCTCTGAAACTGTTTTGCAGAATAGTATCTCCTTGCAGCTTCCGGGGATGCAGCATTGGGATACGACACATGCTGCTCCTTCCAGTAACGAGTATAGAAACTAACATCAACATCTGAAGAAATATGCCCCCAGAAATTCTCAAGTTTCTTATGAGCTCCTTGCCAGCTCTTATTTTGTTTAAAGTGACTGACAAGAACGGCGGCATTTATTGCACCTATAGAAGTGCCTGCAATGACATCAAACAACGGCCTCCCTTCTTCCCTATTCTTTTTGTCTAATTTGGGAAGTTCTTCATATAGTACTTTGAAAGCTCCTGCTTCATAAGCGCCCAAACCTCCGCCTCCCTGAAGAACAAGTGCTCTTTGTATTTTAGGTACATCATTATTCAATGGCATACGATAGAGTACGAGTATCTTTCGAAACTCTTTACTTTTGCTAATTACTATAGCTTATATCTAATAACCCTTGTTTATTCTTAAAATGTAAAACGCAAGTTGTTATTGGTATATTCTCTGTTGAGCAATGACAAAACAGAAGAATGAAGAGAAAATAGGAAAAAGGCAAGATAATATCATTGTAAGCGCGAATGATCTCTGCAAAAGTTGTAATGTATTCTCATAATTGTTATTATGTATCGCTAGCGATATTAGCTGAAGCAGTGGTGATGAAATTCTGGCGATCTAAAAGGCATCGGCAGCCTGATTCTTCAATTCCAACTGAGCCAGATCATCATTGCGAAAATATGCACAGAAACCTTTCAAGATAATCGGACCTTCGAATGTTAACTTGGCAATGGCTACTGCCACTTCGCATGCCGCTGCTTCCGCGTTAATTCTATCCTTAGCTGATACATGTCCTCCTCCTCATTGCTTGCAATTATAGCACTAAACGCCTGTATGCATTGGTCAACCTGTCGTGAAGGACTCTTTTAGTTCTAACGCAAGATTGTTCTTGTCCTGTTCTTGCATAAGCTGCATATAAAGCCCATGGGCAAGATAATGATGAATATGTGTGTATGCGCGCGCTCTAACTAGATAGCTAGGAATAGGATTATAAACACATACAAATACTACACATCTATATATATGCACGATTAATATAAAAACAAGAAAAAATAGCAAATAATATATAAAAACCATCCGGTATAATGAAATCTTATTCGTTATATAACTTAAAGAACAATTTTTACAAGTAACATCTAATTCTTAGCAATCCTAATACGATGTGGGGTAAGACTATTAACGAAACAATAATTTGATAAAAGAGAAACGTTTCCTGCTGATGGCAGCAGCTGGAATTTTTTGTTGTTTTTACAATCTTTACTGCTCCGCTATTTCTATGATTGCAGTTACACAGGGAGGAGAATTCATAGAGGTTGTCGATAGTAATCCGTATTATTTCATCCAACGAGTCTATGCACAAGAAGGGGACGAGGAAGTAACAGGTGGAGAATCTGTTGAGGTTGACAGATAGGGGTTAAGTTTCTTGTCTAGCCCGCCTCCCCTCTCAATGATTTCGCATGGCACTGATGGAACCGATGGGCTGGAAGCAGGCATCCATCTGAGATGGCAATTTGACACAAGATTGGGTTTTCCGCCAGAGGGTTTCGGTTTCTATCTTTATAGGAGATCCAGCTGCTCAGGAACTTTTTGCTACGACGATTTTCGTGATGATAAGATAGTAGACCTTGGTCTTCCAAGTGGCACATATGCTGTTGAAATCAACATCAATTTTGTAAGCAGAGGATCAGTTGGGAGCGGAGGATCAGTTGAAATTATTACAAAAGCGGATGAAAGAGAAATAGAGGCACAAAGCTTTTCTGGTACTGGATCAAAATCAATTAGATTTTCTGCCCTTGGCATAAATGGGATTTTAATACGAGGCACGAACATTGTAATTACAGAAATTTGCTTTTATGTATGTGAAGATTGTGATTTTCCGTGGGAAGGTCCAATAAATGCAAAGTGCGGTTTCGGTCTTCCTATCAAAATTCCAAAGATAGAGCTAGATCAAGAAGAAGAAGGAAGAACTACTAATGAAAATGAGGTCGAAAGAAAAATGCAGGATTCGCCGGGTACACCACCAATTACCGATCCAGAGTGGGAGATTGCAGCGTGCCGTCTTCCCAGAGATAAGTGGTCTCAATTTCAAGGCAAACCCTTTCAGGATTTAAAAGAGATTCTTGCGTTAATGGTGAAGGATGCAAACGATGCTCCGATGGGATGGAGAATAATTAATTACAAGGGTGATGGTTATCCTGATACATGGATAAACTGGGTACGTGCCACCCCTAGAGGCGTGAACATAGCCAACGGCGGGAGCACATCATCGAGTACAGTAATCGTAGACTTTCAGGGTACAGTGGCAGGACGGGGTAGCCACATAGACCTAAGAATTGATAATGGTCCCTATACACCGGTGGCATCGCCACACACGATTACAGGCCTCAGTGTCGGCAAGCATATGATATACCTTAAGGCCATAAACCAGCAACGAGAAGAGGACCCAACACCAGCGGAATGGACGTTTACCGTCAAAAAAGGCAAGGATGGTGGTGGTTATCCTGATACATGGATTAATTGGGTAAGAACCCCTGAAGGAAAGAACATACTCGACGGCGGGACCACAACCTCAACGAAGGTGATAGTAGACTTTCAAGGTACAGTTGCAGGACGCGGTTCGCACATAGACCTCAAAATAGACGACGACAAGTACAAGCCTGTGGCTTCTCCCCATACTATCACCAGGCTATCGGAAGGTGCTCACACGATATACCTCAGAGCGGTAGATCAGGATGGGAATGTTGACCCAACACCTGCAAAGTGGACCTTTACCGTCAAAAAAGACAAGAGTGAATCTGCAATGGCGGCAACAGCACCAGCAATAACTGCAGAAGAAGAAGAAACTTCTCCTGAATTTCAGATTTCTCCAATGGATCTGATCCTAATAGCTTCTACCAATCCCTATATCGCAAGAATTCTTGGGCTTTATTGGGTGGATACAACAGCCGAAAATGGAAAAGTCTATGATTACAAGATCGTAGCAAATTGGCCGGCAGGGACTTTATGGAACTTGGAAAATGTTGTAGATTTTGAGAAGGAAATAGCAGGAAAGAAATTTTTCTATATATTTAGACACGAGAACTTTGTCTTCTTCAATATGGGTGTAGGCACTGTTGAGTCTGTTCCTTCCACCTTTGCACAAGCAAAGAACGGCTTGCACATTTCTCTTTGGAGCAATGCAACTGACTCTATCAAAATTCACTGCACTAACCCGATAAAAGAGCTGCAGCTTTTTGTTAAGCATCAAGGGCCGTCTGTAACTCTCGTGGCATTTCATAACAATAACCAGGTCGACTCTTCGACACTGGCGAAGCCTGAAGGCGTACTTACCGTCCACTACCCGCAAAATATTGACTATGTGATATTAAGAAGTAAAGATGTTATCATATACAAGATTTGCTGGGATGCAGAATACATTCCACATGGGGAACGAAGCTTTACATTATGTGGAGCTGAAAAAGGCGTCCCACTACCTGCGGATATCCCCACGGGATTGAAAGTATTTCCACTTCCCGGAATGACCAAGATTAGGAATGATAATAATAGCTCTTTGGAGGATCATCGCTTCGCTGCCGGTCTCATTTGGGACATACCTAAATTTGCCGAAGAAAGGTTCGATAATAAGGCAGCTATTATGTATCATGTCCAGCGCCGTACTCCGCGGGGCGACATAGAATGGCTAACTGAAAATTCCCCTGTCGAAGTGATACCGGAGAGTTTTGAAGAGACTCCCCTGTGGCCTAAAGGATGGCCAGAGCAGCAGATGTTTTATGTTGACGTCACATCATCCCCAGGCACCTATAATTACCGCATCTCTGCAGTAGATATCTTTGGCAGAATAAGCCAATACACGAACTGGGTTTCAGTTGATCTAAGGACAACAGTCCCACCTCCTCCTCCATCAGATATAGAAGCAAAATTACTGGATCCTTCTGATCCATCACTTACAGGGGATGAAAGGGCCTGGGTCACTGCTAATAATAATAAAAGAATAGGATTGAAGGTCCGCTGGAAGTGGATAGAACCGCTGAGGAGGCAAGCTCCTGATGTAAAAGCATTCAAGATATACTTTCAACCTGGCTGGCTAAACGTAGTACAAGGTAAGATCGAAGAAGACCCTGTTGAAAATCAGAGCGGCATGTTAGAGCTTAAGACGAGTTACATCAGCAATATTACTCCTGTTGTTCCCGAGAATGTCTTTGCTGAAGAAAAGATGCTCATGAATCTTACAAACTATAATATAGAATCAAGCAAAAGAGATGGAACAACAACATCAGGCAAATTCATCTTCACCATACGAAAGCCCATCCCAAGAGCAGGCGACTATGCTTCAAGTGATTTTGGTACATTCAGGATTGTAAATGAAGCGGAGATTCGCGGCAGTAATAGTAACAATAATCTAGAGATAACAACTGATTACCAAATTCCTATGCAGGCTAGCACAGAATCTTTTATAGGACAAACATTAACCATAAGGCAGAAGCAATACAGAATTTTATCATGTAGAAAAGATGGCGCTGGCTATGCAGTATTTACGATTCCTAAAATTTATCCCCGTAAAAATGATTTCTTTTCAATCCCAATTAGCCAGCAGAAAGAGCCTCAGGAGGGTGGCACATTCATTGACTACAGAAAAGCTTCCAGCTGGCAGCAAACGCTACATACCGAGCCACTGATTCAAATTTCAAAGGAACAATATGAAATAATTATTCCAAATCCTCCACTAGGAGCTGATCGGGATAATAAGGTAGTATACGCACAGATAGGAATAAGTTCCGTAAATGTTGAAGGAGAAGGCAGTGTATCTAGTCCTGCATCTATAATTGCTGTTTTCAGAGAGCCGCCTCCTCCACAACGCCTACAAGATACTCCAAATACTTATGCAACTGTTCCAAATTACTATGGAAAGTCTTCTTATGCGTTGAGGTGGCCAAAGCCTGCTACAAATGATATACGGTACTTCGTCTACCGGGCAATGGATGAAAGTCTTTTCTTGGTAGATAAAGAAATTAGGTCAGCAATTGATGCTTCAGGCAATCCATTGCGCTCAAGAGATCCTGTAAATTACGCAGAGTTTCTAAATAACTTTGATGCTGCACACCGCAGTGAAATAATAGATAAGGTGATTAGACCCGTTATCGTTGACTACAATGCACTTGCAAGCGATCCTCTGAAGAATACCTTCCTAAAGGCGCTTGCAAGTCTTCCGGGCAATGAATACGCTTTTGCAAGGCTTCATGTGCAGGCGATCGATCCATCGGATGGTAGGTTTGCAAATAGGAATACGGATGTGCCTCCGCCAGGTCAGCCTGATCCGACTCCAGATCCTGGGCTGCTATTGTATGTAGATGATACTATTGATGGTCATGCAAGCAATGTCTATTTCTATCGCATACGTACAGCTAATGAAATTGGTACACTGGGAAGATTCGGTTTTTCAACATTTCCAGTATTGCTTCCGAAAGCAACACCTCCAATTTCTCCAAGGATAATTGCGATAGAAGGTGGTGATAGACAGATCACTATAAAATGGTCAAGCTATTCCGTTTCAAAAATTGTCGGTTATTTGGTCTATAGGACAACACGTGCAAACGAAACAAGAGATGTTAGAAAAATGCAGCTGCTGAAGTTAAATTTGGCTGACAGTTACTCTGTCGCTGTAGAAGATCAGTCTGCCCCAGAATTCGAATATGTCGATACGTCTGTCGATGCAATGAAAGAATATCTATATGGTATAGTCGCGGTTGATGAAAAATCTCTGAGATCGAGAGTTTCTGAATTGAGATCTGGGATGGCTTACGATAACAGGCCGCCTTCCGAGCCAACATGGCTCAGATCGGAATGGGTAAAACTAGCCGATGATGGTCATGAGCATTCTTGGACGGAGAACATCTCAGATTTCAAGCCTGCCGTTGCATTAGCTTTTTCAACGAATCAAGCAGAAATATCTGTGTTGATAAAACACTTGGATATTAACGGAAATTATAGAAGTATAGGACCATGGATAACAAATTCTCACTATGGTAGTACCGCTAATCTGTGGGAATTCAAAGCTTATGATATGAAAGCTAATCCGACTTCGGAACAACGGTACCGCTTACGGCTCATCAGTAGGTCTGGTGCAGTGTTAGAATCAACTCAAGAACGCGTCGTGGGGGTTCCGTAATGCGAGATATGCAATTTATTGGACCCTTTCTTATGAAGTCAAATCAAGTAGTGAAACATCCTTCTAAATCCCCTCTGTTGAGTGTATATTGTGGCAACAGTGTGGCCATTACATTGCCCCCAGCTGCAGGATTTCTTGCCCAACCAGTGAAAAAAGAAATGAATGTTATCTTTATGCCGGATTTATCTTGTGTAGGGGCATCATAATGGCTAGATATAATCTCGTCGATTCGACAAATCTTGATGGAAGACGCATTTTCTGTATGCCCATAGCTGAACCTCCGCCTGGAGTTATAGTAGACTATGGTATAAATCAAATAAGATATAGTCCGCGATACATTGATGGGCCTCCCAGAGAGCTAGAAGTTCGGGTTGCCGATACTGATGGCTTCCCCGAAGTAGAAGTTGGACTCCCAGCTCCTAGCATGAGGCTGAATTCTATGGCATCAGGTTGGTTAACCCTTAATTTATCGAATCCAGAACCACGTCTAATTTTGGATACCCCTGGTTTTACAGTAGGACTAGGTATTCCTTGGTATCAACGTTGGGCAGACAAAGGATTACTTCCAACCCAAATCACCTACAATAATATCGACCTCGATTGGACATCACGTTTGGTTGATCCTCTTAGGGCAGGTGGCGATATATTGATAAATGGACTTCAACTTCCACTAAGCGCGGCTCCTGCAGACGCATCAAACTACATAGATGATTTTCTTGCGGGTAATTCTCTTAAATCTATCTTTGCAGAATCTTTTGCAGTAATTGGCGCAGCAGGCCGTATCCCCGAGACCACGGATCGACTCTTCAGACTCTCTGCCCACTATGATGCTGTGCGTTCTATGCATCCTCGTGAATTATTGAATCTGTTATTCTGGAGGGAAGAGGCTGACGAGTTCCTCAATCCTGCTCTTGTTTCTCCTCCGCCGGAAAAATATTATCATCCGCTGCTTCGACAATTGAATTCCATAGACGAAATGAAGCTGCGCCCTCCATTGCGTACATCCAAGAGGATTGAGTGGGAGGCTAGACAAGAAATTACTTGGCGTGCGAAGAGCTGGGGATTTCCCAATAGGCTTTTGGACGCTAATGGTAATTCCGTTCTCCAAAACCCACGGATTCAAAATGATGCTGACCTTAGGTTTTACGCAAGCTATAACAAATGCAATGTCTTCGTCTCAGAGATTTGCTTCCGCTCAGGTTTTAGAACTATAGTATATGCTCCAAATCGTCGCTATTGGAGGGCAAACGCTATGGCATCTCACGGCAGTGCTGACGATAGAACTGCTGAAGCTACACACATTCAACAGAATGGTAAGACATGGGCATTGAAAAGAGTTCCTTCTTTTCGTCAAGCATTCAGATCAGCTAAGTCTGCTGTACAAGTGCAATTGGCGATAGACCAGACCAACCATAGAATATCTGAAGAAGGGAGAGCTTACTTAATCGCCATCCGGCGACGAGATACCGATGCAAAAGGAGACCTCCGTCCTGGTCATGTAGTACTGTTGGAGAGCCTTACTTCGGTAGGGCGTGATAGCAAAGACGCTGATGACGATCGGGATTTCCATGAGATAGGATCTCTGCAGGCAAATATACTTGAGGCAGCCACAGCAAGTGCCAGGGCTGGATCAATTTCTATTAACAACCTTGTCAGAAGCGGATTCAATTACGATATGGTATCGTTGCTAGAAATACATCCTGGTGGTGACCCTACAGAAGCTTGGGGAATAGAAGATCTCATAGTTAGACAGGGAGCTTGGCCGGGACCATGACAGATAGACCTCCTATGCCATTGAGCATGTTATTTCCAAACCTTAACCTCGATTTTCTAGCACCCTCTGAGGGTTTTCTTGAACGCTTAGGACTACTATCTGTCTCATTAGCCCCTCTAACAACAACAGGACGCGAACTGCGAACCAACTCCTTCTTATCTGCTCCTCCGACTGTTAGTGGGACTGACGAAGACTGGCCAGAGGCTCCTGAGTCAGATTCAAGCACACTTATAGAATCAAAGGAAATCGAAATGCCTACGGGTTTAGATTTAATCTTAAGGGTCGCAGTCTTGGATGAAATAGTCTTTAGTCTTCCGGCTATCTCGGGAATTCAGTTCGCAATCTCGGCAAACGGGTCACCATTAGAAGCTATGCTTTCGATTAGAGAACAATCAATTTCGCTTAAGGTATCCACTGCATTTGCTATTAGGTTTTCACCATCATTATTAAAACCAATGCGGCAAATTTCTGGCACTGGCGATCAGCCTGCTTATGAAATTGATACCACGAAAGAGTATGCGGAGATTAGGGTCGCAGAAGCTGGGATCATTGTAGATTCAGAAGGCAGGATTTCGTTCGAATCTGAAGTAGGAGTTGATTTCCAAGATAATGCCATGATGATAGGAAATACTGGCATCATTTTGAAAAATCTCCATGCTGTGATGAACCTAGGGGGCAGTGGTCCTCGTCCAATGGGTGCAGAGCTTGATTGGAAGGGGCTATACATCAGCCAAGGCTCTCTGATCATTCCAAATCTATTCTCAGGCTCGATTAACATTACTGGCTTAGGTATAGGTTCTGGTGGTATAAGCGGCACGATAGGCGCTGCCTTTACAGTTAACTATGATCCTGTCGCTGGAACTTTTTCGGGGGGCCCTGAAGGGAAGCTGCTCGGGATGGCAGGTGGCATTCAAGCGGTAGACATTGCATTTAAACAGAATATTCCCACAACCAGCAACATTAAAGCAAAGGTGTTACTGCCGTTCTTTGATAAAACAAATAAACCCTTGGACCTAAATATTGGGTTATCCGTAGATGGGAAATTTGGTATTGCTGTAGATGATCCTGAACTCATTCTGATCAAACCAGATATTTTTAGAATACAGATCCGATCTGTCGGCTTTAGCTTCGATAATGGCGTACTGAATATCCTACTAAGCGGCAAAATCAAGCCGCTCCTTGCGGGTCTTGATTGGCCTGAATTCGACGTAAAGTCTCTAACTATAGATTCGAGTGGAAACGTAAGTATTGAGGGTGGTTGGATTGATCTGCCCGTCCAAAAAGGTTTTGATCTATATGGCTTCTCTGCCAATATTACCAAGATAGGATTTGGAAACGAAGAGGATGGCATGAAGTGGATCGGACTTTCAGGCAGCATCAAGCTAGTCGATGGTCTGCCTTTAGAGGGTAGCGTAGAAGGACTCCGAATCAAATGGAAGCCGCCACCGGCGACAGACATAGAAATGGAGATGGGCGGAGTAAAGGTTGCATTCGAGATAAAAGATCTCTTAAAGTTTAATGGTTCAGTCATTTTTATTGACGAACCGACCAAGAAAGGATTCAAAGGCGGCGTTAAGATGGTGCTCTATCCACTTAACGGAAGCTCACTTGATGTACAATTACTGGTTGCCAAAAATACTAGCATTCCACCGTATACATTCTTTTATACGTATATAGATGCAGATCTGCCAGTTGGTATTCCCCTATTTTCCACTGGCTTGGCCCTATATGGGATGGGGGGTCTCTTTGGATATAATATCGAGCCAAGTAAAGGCAAGGCGGGCAAATCTCTAGACGGAAGACAAATCAATCCAAACGAAACTTGGTATGAGAATCCTGACGGCACGAAAGGCTGGTATCTTAGAGATGTTCCTGGAGTTACCGATGCAAGCACCAAATGGCTTGACAAATTCGAAAGCATGGCGTTTGGAGCAGGCATTACTCTTGGCACGTTACCGGATAACGGCTTCAAATTCTCAGCAAAGACTCTGATTGTACTTCTACTCCCAGGACCTGTCATCCTCGTAGAAGGAGCGGCCAATTTCCTCAAAGAGCGCAAGAAACTTGATGAAAAGCCACCCTTCCGGCTATTGGCAGTATATGATGATAGAGCTGGCACTTTTCTGATGAATATTGAAGCTAATTATGAATCGCCCCAAGATACAGGAAAAGTGATAAAGATCCGGGCGTTAGCTGAAGCCTTTTTTGACTTTAACAACTCTCAAAACTGGCACCTCTACATAGGCCAAGATCAGCCTGAAGCAAAGAGAATCAGAGCTAAGATACTGAAGCTATTTGAGGCAAACGCCTACTTTATGCTGACTAGCAGAGATCTTGCAATGGGCGCATGGGTGGGCTATGACAACTGGTGGAAATTTGGCCCAATGCGCGTAGAGCTTAGCGCATGGATGGAGGGCAGAGCAAAGATCACATTCAAGCCCGCTCAGGCAGAAGGTCAGCTGACGCTTCAAGGAAATGTTCAGCTCAAGGCCTTTGGTACTTCAGTAGGGCTAAGTGTAGCTGCTGGAATGCAAGTACAAACTCCAAATCCATTTCTTGTCCACGCTGAATTTAGGGTTAAACTGAATCTTCCATGGCCACTTCCAGACCCTAAGGCCCATGTTGTGCTGGAATGGAAGGAGGAAATAAAGCCACCTATCCCTGTTCCTCTTGCTAAATTTGGCGTAGAGCACTTGAAAGTAACTGAAAAGTGGACTCTAGATAGATATCCAGAGTATGACAGCAACAAAGATGGATTTTTTGATGGCAGCCAAGTACCCGAACAGGCAGGTGCTATCCAGAACTCTCCTGTAATTCCGCTTGATGCCCGACCTGTCATAGTGTTTGCAAAGCCTGTAGAAGACGCTGCAAAAATAGGCGATAACCCTACGTCTACACCTCTTCCTGAAAATGTTGGCGAAGGCTATCAGTACAGCTACAGACTGTTGAAGGTCATTCTTGAAAAGAGGCCGAGAAATCAAAATCGCAGAGAATGGACTGTAGTTGCTGTCAAATCATATAAGGGTGGTAATGAGAATGTTGGCGAACTCTATGGCAAATGGCAGGCCGTTCCTGAAAATGGCCAACAGCAGCAGCAGGTAAATACAAAGCTAATGTTATGGACAAACAGTGCATTTGAAATATCTCGAGAGCTGAACAACAACGATATATTCACCGGACCCATTATAGACAGTTACAATCCATGTAACTTGGATACAGGGCCGGCTCAGACCTGTGTAGACTTTGAAGAACAAAAGGAAGACACTGTACTTTCAGAAATCTTAATTCATGAGGACGTCACACTCTACAATCAACCTGGAAAATTACACGTCGTGATATATAATGCTGCATTGTTTGGAACGACAAAGGCTTTGCTCTTGGAAGGAAGCCCTCAGAGACTCTATATAGTATTTTCTAAGCCTGTGGCAAAAGTAGATCTTTCATTAGGCAAAGAAACCTCTGTCAGTATATATGCATTTGAAGAAGATAGTAAAGGCCTGGAGCCAGAGCAATCATCTTCTTCTTACGACTATTACTTTAGCGACCCGAACCAGGTTTCTATTGAAGGCAAAGGCATCACCGCGCTACTAATTACAGGAAAGGGATTGCTTGCAAAAATATGCTATGTTACTGCAGAAGAAATGAAAAGAGTAAACGACAATGCAGCATTGCAAACTCATATCAGAGAGTCAACAGAGCTTCACTGGAGTCAGCATAAGGACATATTGTTTGAACCTAACATGTACTATAAACTTACTGCTGTGTCGGAGGTTGTAAGGAACAAAGAGCAATTTCAATTCATACAGCATAGCTACTTTCAGACTGGCGGCGCGCCTGGAGTTTATAGTAGTAGTAGCGGTAGTGGTGGTGATGGTGGTTTAGCGGTAGCTGATCGTTTCCCTACTGGAGGTCCTCTGAAAGACCTGGCGGCATATGTAAAGAATACTATACCAAGAATTGGACAAAGGCCGGTATACCGAGCATATGATATTGGAGTCACTTTCAACGAAAGTTATGTCGATCAAATGTACCTGATGGGAGATACGTCTCTCTCAATTGAGTTATACGACAATAATGACGAGCGGCTATTGGATACAGATGGCACACCTATATCAATCCAAAATCACTGGGGCGACAATCCTCAGATTTTCCTAACAAGAGAAGAAGAACAATGGATACACCTACTCAACATGAATGAGTGTGCCTTTTTAGATTACCACCACAAACCCAAGACTAAAAATCTGTACGCTGGACATAAGAGGCTGAGCCTAAAACCAGAAACGCTTTACAAGGCAAAAATCGTTGCAATCTCTTCTGATAATATTAACAAGTATATTGTGTACCAATTTAGCTTTATTACGTCAAAGTACGCTTCCTTTACTCACCAAATCCAGTCATTTCATGATGTATTGTGGAGTCATGGAAGGTTATTGGGATCAAATGCACCACTACCACTGCTCACAGCAGCTAAGAAGACTATTCTTGAAGGCATACTGTCTTCTCTTAGTACGGGGAACTCTTATCAACCTGATATCGAGGGCATAAAATTCCAGCAGATAAGTGAATTATTTGGGCTTGGCGTAAGGCAACTTCCAGCTTCTTTTGAAATGCTTGCATTAGATGATAATCCTGTATTAGTGGGGGCAAATTCTAGATGCTATGGATTTTTGATGGAAAGCCCAGAGCCAATAGATTGGAATAGGACAGTATTGACCGCAAAATATAAGTCAGCTACCACTGGGATCCCATCAGCACAGGAATCTACAGAAGCAATCAAGATTCTTGGAGCATCTATTGTCCCTCCTTCAGGTGAGGGTAGACCAGGTACTAATTACAATAATGAATGGGTAGATATCTTACTGAGAGAGGATTTTGATATTAGCGATTTCTCAATTGAGCACATGTCTGCTGGATCAAACAATTCTAAAAAGTTTATGACATTTAGAAAAGAGAGCAAGAGTTTTCCTGCTGGAACTATAATAAGAGTGCACAGTGGTAGAAAGCAAGATGATGATGATAACTCCAATAATCCCTCTGCTGATATAGAACACAGGTATGCAGAATTAGACAGCTGGCAATTTTCCCCAGCAGGCGAGACTATAAAGGTTTTAGATAAGAAGGGGAGTGTCTTTCATTCAAAATACATTGTGCCACAAGGAAGCTACTCTAGCAAAGACATTATTTTGATTCGTAACGCTGATAACACTAGGGCATTCATATTCTTTCCTTATGCAGGGGAGAAGGCTGGCAAAATTGATAATGGCAACTATCTTCTTGACTTTAAATATAAGCTGAATATTGGAAACAACTGGCCAATTCTAAAGCGTATGGGTGGTATTGATAGTGATGAGGTTACAAGCCTTGAATTTTGGTACCCTGCTATTTTGCCATAGGCTGAAAGACAATGATTGGTTCATGATACCTCCTGCCTCTTCCTATTGAAGAAGGCTCTATCTTCCTATCTCTATCTCTCTGGCTAGAACAGTATAAATTCTTTGACTGTAACAGCCTGCATTTCAGAAACTAGAACTACTTTAAGCCCTTGTGAATGTAAATACAGATGTCACAAGAAAAAGCATCACTCAAGACCTTTGATAAATTCCTGAATGCTTTCGTCGTTCCTCAGTTTTTCAAAGACCTTCTTTTCTTCCTCGGTAAGTTTATCTTTTTTGAGCAATTCTTGATATCTTTTCATTTTCTTAAATTTGGTGTAGCCTTCCATTGTGTCTCTTAGAAAATCAACTGCTGCCCTTCCACTATTGCCCTTTCCATCTAATTCTGAAAGCAGTTTTGCAATCTTTTGATCTATTTCCCATCCTGGTTCTTGTGCTCCTTCTGCTCTAACTGAGTAAATTGCATAGCTAGAATCCCTAAACCGTTCGCCACCGGCGGTAGTAGCAGTATTAGTAGTTGTTGTTGTATTATCTTTGCGAACAATTCGCAGATGCGGATCTAATCTTAGATTTCCTTCTTGTTGTTCTTGCGGCTCGCTAAAGCAAACCCAGTGACCTGTCTGCAGTATTTGATATCCTGCATTTTCTTCCTCCGTGATTACAAGCCGGAGGTTGGAATCAATAATTGGATCATGTTTATCAAGTTGGTTGACAAGCTCCAATATACTTGACGCAAGAGCTTTTCCAGCTGCAATGTATGGACCAATTACTGGAAACGAACCTACAACATTTCCAGTCATTGAAGAAGTAGCTGATACAATATCATTGATCTTCTCATAATTATCAACATCATATACCTGAGTTTGCAGTGTGATGTGATTATCTTGAAAATCGCTAAAGGAGCAAACCATTGTCTTAAAGAAGTCGCCTATAAATTCATTTATTTTCTGCTCTTGTCTGAGAAAGTGAACACGTTGTACGCTTGGAGATGTGCCTGTCTGAAAACTGGTTACAATCAGCAAATCGTTAGTCCCTTTTGGCTTAAAACGTGACCTAAGCCCTTCATTGTCATCATAACTTTTATTGATAAATGCTCCTCGCATGTCAATGCTGAATGTTCCTGACTTTTTTATTGCCGTTGATGCAGGTGTATGTATTTTTATTGCACCAGGAAGTAGGTCGTTGCCTGCTTCTGAAATTTTCGCAGGAGAAAACCACCATCTTGATTCTGCTGTCATAGCAGAAGCCACTCGATTAAGCATCTCTCGAGAGTGTATCTATTATAGTTTTTGCTAAAAAATAGTAAAAATCTGAGGGGAGGAGGAAGAAGGACAGATTTTGAAGCTGTGACTCGTATATGATAATTCAAGAATTTTAGAATGATAGACGCGTGACAAACTCTTCATAGGGTTGGTGGAGCCACTGCTCTGATCGTTTTAGTGTTGATACCTATCCAAATGGTAGTTTTCTTCCTCTGGCCACCACCTAGCAGTGGGGGTAAAACTGAATCAAATTTTTCTAGCATTCTATCGAACCCAGACCAGTGATTATCTATCCTAAAATATGAGTAGCAAATAGCAACAGGAAGACAAAAAAGGTTTTGTTTCTCCTTCACTATCTCGGAAGCCTGCTCGATATTTTCAGCCCTCTCCGCTTTCAAGCTCCTTTGAGTTCACATAGCGTATTTCCCACTTTTTCATTTGAGCTGCTGCGTCTAACTCATGGAGGTAATCTTTTCTGTAGTCACCAGTATTTCTGACACATTCGTTGTCTACGTCCTTGTGTTTAAGAAAACAGTGCGCCAGCTCTTCTGCGATGATCGATTCTTGATCTGGTCTAGAATGCCTTTTCATCTCTTCATCGACAATGAGAAGAATCCAACTTTCCTTTCTGCGAACATTATTCTTGATATGTTCAGTGATTGCCCGGTCCCCCTTTTCTATGATGACGAACTTTAGATTCCGTTTTTCAAGCGTGACCACCGCTTCATATGGCATCTTTAGTAAGAGATTCCGTAAAAGCGCATAGTGGCTGCTTTCCTTTAATTGGACTTGGTCGAGCATGCTATCGATAATTTCTTCTTTTATTTCCTCTTCAGCAACCACTATTCCCTCTTCTGGTTCGTTCGGTTCTATTCTAAGAGAACGCTTTGCCTTCCGCACTGATTCAATTAAACGCGTTAATCAAATAGGACTTCTGAATCAGTCGGTTCTAGGAAATATCTGAATTTACGTTCTTTATTTGGTAGACCTTTGCAGCGCAATGATATACGGGAATATATCTGAATTTCCTATGGATCTCATCCGCCCAAGCTCATTATAGACACATACTGTAGCTTCCTTATAGCGCTAAGTATTGCGCTGAAAGATACAGAAAATATCTCCAATATTTGCACCATAGCTGATAGATGGATGATGATCTAACACAAGATCAAGAGAGGTGGAGGTTTAGACAAAAGGTCGAGATATTATCTTAACCACTGCTCTTCTATCTGTTTCCTTCCGAATATCAAATATCATCTTTTATATCCTTACATTTCGGAATTGACCCTTTGTAAAAAGTAGTATTTCGTAAGTTTAAAGTAGGTACTGGTAACTTAAAGGGACACGACATTAACGTTCCTTCGCAAAATCTGCTTAAGTTACCAAGACTACGGGAATTAGGGATCCTTGTATCGCTGGCGATATTTGGCTGAAACAGTGGTCATAAAATTCTGCCAATCTAAGCAGGACATATCACCTTAACTTTCAATTCCATCAAAGCAGAGATCAGCGCAAATATGACGCAAAATCCTTTAGCACAATCGGACCCTCAAACGCCAACTTTACAATGGCGAGTGCCACTTCACAGGACGCTGCCTCCGCGTCTATCCTGTCTTTTGCAGCAATATTCTCGTTACTGGCAATTAGTGTCAACCGCCGATATGCACTTGTCAGCCTGTCATGCAAAATGGAAAGTTCCAATGCCAGCTTGTCCTTGTCCTGCTCAGCCAGCAGCTGCCTGTCATGCTCAAATGCCTGCGATAGATAGCGGTAAAATGACCTTTCTGGAATTCCCAGTGTATCCATAATCTCTCGGTATGAACGTCCATTTCCGACCATCCGTCTGATTTCGGTGATTAAACGGAGTCTTCTAATTTTGGCTGGGGTTCTAACGCCCTTCAAGCTTGTGCCATTTTTTGAGCTCGCTATCTCTAGACTCGGTATCTGATACCCTATCAGAGTAGATTTTGGCTGCCAAAACTGCCAATATTGATTGGAATCAAAGAGCTTTATTGGTAGGTCATGATGAAGGATTTCCAACCGAGCAAGAGCTGCCGACCTTTATCAGTAATTGAATAACGAACCTTGTTGGTATTGGTTTTTTTTGCTTCAACTAAACCTTCGCGCTTTAGACGTTTCTCGATTGAATCCTGCAAAGTCGCTGGTACCTTGAATAATTTCCCATTAGTGCGCGTTGCAATAGCTTTTGATATCTCGGTCGCAGTTAAAGAAGAAGAACCAGATTCACTTAGCGCCAAGAGTATTATGAAGCTGTTTGATAGCTGCGCGCCTAATATCATATCATAATTTTTCACTATTGAATCCCATACCGTATCAGGTGCATTATCTCTAGCCTTCTTAGGCAATACCTTAGGTAAAACCGATGGGGGTACTTAAGAAGTATGCTAATATCGTGCGGCATTTTTGCCGAACTACTCAATCCAAAGGATGCTGTCATCTAACCCAAACTTCTTCCAAGCATTGGTGTAGTTTTCAGACATCAGATCAAGCTCGTACATGGCATAATGTCTTGCGTCAACACTCTTTGCACGTCCTGCTAGAATATTTGCTTCAAATGGTTTCATTGTCCTGCACATGACATTGTAATGCGCCTTTCTCAACCACATAAAATGCAGCGTAGGATCCTTTGCCTTCATGTAGGCATGGGCTGATGTTATATGCGGCCTATACTGAAAAGAAGGCAATTTCTTAAAAGCCTCCCAAAGCGTTGTTGGAACTATTGTGAAATAGCATTTCTTGTGTCCCCTGTGCCATTGCACCAAAATTACAGACATGCCGTTTGGCTTGTTCAAGACATGGAGTTTGTCACAATCGCAGCCGCCTAGGTTCTCGCAAACTGGCCTATCATGCACATAAATCATTTCTTCTTCTCTCAATCCAGAAAACAGGCCAAACCTGATGACAAGTCCAATTTCACCTCTAATACTCATCAACAGCCTAAGCTTGTCTCCAAGGTAGTTATCATCGACGATGTAGAGCCTGCCATGTTCAGTGTTCCCAACATTCAGGTTATACCGCCTTATGATTCTGGCAACAAGCTCGGTGCACTGGTCATTATTGAACCTGTACAAATAATACTGTCCAAACTTTCTGAAGGCATCAAGAATTTTGGATCGCATCCTAGGGGTGAATGATCGAATCTCTTCAGCCTTTTCTGTAAAGAACTGCTCCCTGAACCTTCTGAAATAGCTAACCAGATCCCGGCATGTTTTTGGATGGAGCCTTAGGATATTCCGATAGTAATCGTACATGTCATTGAGGTCTGCGCGCACGTAGAAGTCACGGTCATACCCTCCTTCCAACGATGATTTTTGACCGTTTGCCTGCGTATTGCTAACAAGATTGTCTATCTGCCTATCCTCAGTTATCTGTGGAAATTTTCCTGCTATAAAGGCGTGAACCATTTCATTGACGCTATTAAAACCGAACAGTTTGAGCCGTTGGTTAAGGATCGGCAAGCTTTCTGGTTTCACCCTAGCCGTTAGGCTCTTTCTATCATCTCTTGCCTTTCTTTGCGCCTTAGCAGATGCTTCTTTTAGGCCAATTCTCGAGGCTCGGGACGCTGTTGCCATATCTGATGAATACAATATCTATCTAATAAAGATTAGGGAAAACCGACGGTTTTACCGCATTTACCAGTATAGCGCTGTCCCGGTTGACCATAAGAATCCAGTGGTCAACTGTATAACGGAATAGTTGACCAACGCCCATTGTTGCTGTGCATGTCAACCACAAAATGGTCAACAATATGGTCAACCATACGTATCATAGTAGAGCCAAATAGACGCTGGAAATGGTCAACTATTTCCTAAATCCGTGCGTAAAATCGCCGAGCACTGTTGCCGATATGAATTAATGGACTGGGCGGGATTTGAACCCGCGACCTCTCGCTCTTTCGGCGGACGCAGTGGCATCAACCTACACACACATACGCTTGCGAAGCGAGCATTGCTACCGCTGAACTACCAGCCCTCTCTCTGCATTCAGAACATGATTTGATCCCAATATAAAATATGGCAGAGTGCATATGCATATGCATAAAGGGCGATTTTTCAAGACGGCTAGCTAGCATCTGTGACATAATAATGTGGTTTTGTGCCGCTATAAATTGTGCTGCTAGACTACCGGAAATGCCCGAAAGTTCTTGTGGCCAATAGCTCTCCTGTGCTCCTCGACTTCATGTTGATAGACAAAAGTCTGCTTGCATTCCATGCATGAATGAATCCTGTCGATTATTACAGTTTGTGTTTGTGTCGCGGGAGCAGCTGCTGCTAGGCTCTCTCCTCCTGCTCCTCCTTCCAATTCATTGATTCTTGTTTGGGCTGGAATAGCCCTATCCCATAAAAGGTCAAAACATTGCCGCTTGTATTCGACTACACTTTCTGAGTCACTGTAAATGAATTGTATGCTTCGTTCCTCCCTTGGCGCAAGCGAGGGGGCTATAACCAGAGCCTCGGTATCAGAGACGCCAAAGTTTACGGCCATTCCCCCCAGATGCCGAATTTCGTCCAGCCTCGCCATATTCTTCTTGCAGTGTGACAGATTATCTTTTGTAATATCGGTAAGCTCCCTGCATTTAACGCCCCTTCGCCTCGCATCGGATATCTCCCTCCATAACCAATCGATGGTTGAGCCTACTGTTGGCAAGATTGCATCGGTGACCCAGTTTGCAGAACTCTTGGCGTTTCTAAAGAAACCGATTACTGCATTCCGATTATTCTCATAACCAAGTATCAAATATGCAACTGAAATTCGCGAGACATCATCTTGTTCGTGCCCAGAGCTTCTTCCATTCGTTGACATATATATGTCTGACAAGCGAATACATGGTTGATAACAGCTTCTGCTCATGGCGTTTTTGTTTTAGCTGCAAGGCTGCTGCTGTCACAGGTGTCAGAAAATAGAGACATGCGCGTCAAAAAAGCGATCAGCATATATCCGATTGCAATATATGCTATGAATACGGGGCAGCTTGCTTCATTTCTTACCTCTAACTGGAAGTAAAAAATTCTAACCGCTACTGCTACTACTCTACCCATTATTATCACACTATTATATTCCACACAGCTGCTGCAAAACCTTTGCATCCACTTCTCGGTCTCCAAGATGTCGCTCGCCAACACAAGTTCGATTACCACTTTGTTGACATTGCCGGTGTGAATCTCGCGTTAGGTCCGTACTCTTCTTTTGTTACAGGTGAGATCCAGTGTCACACACCCTACTACGTCGAAACTCTCTTCTGCAGAGTCTCAGAAGGGAATGAATAGTACGGGGTATTTCGCCTTCGCCCACTTTTTTGCCGTTTATTTATATAAAGCCGGCCTATGTCACCTGCACCAACTTTTTCTGCCCCAGTCTTCTTCTCAAACTCGAATCTGAGCGTCGCCGGGGCTGCTTCAGCAGGTACATCCATCCGTTGTCGACCGGACGTAGTTCGTAGTAGTAGTAGTAGGTTCCTGCATAGTTGTTGTGGCAATACACCAGCTTTCTGTCTTTTTGAGGTACAGCGACCAGCCGCGGGTGGTATTATGGCCGCCTTCTCTTTGCACATATTGGGCCTTCTGCACCTTCTCGACAGGAATTTCCACTTCCGCAGTAATACTGTGGGAGTGGTTCTTTGTATGCGGTGCGCTCCTTTCAGGTATATCCTTACTGCACCATGGAAGAAAGTGTAGGATTTTGGCTCTTTCCCTGATATGTCTCCTCTTCGCGACCGAGCAAGCGTTCCGAGAATCTGCTGTCGTCTAGTGGCAGCACACATTGTATTTTCCGGCCTCTGCCCACCACCCCTCCACAAGATATGCCGCAGCTTGTCAGGATACTAGTCTGCCATCAATGCGGCATATACTGGCTTCATGTCATCGCATTTCTTGCGATTATTCCAAATCAAATTATCGATAATATGGCCGCCTATATTCATTTCATCCATTATGTGCAAAAGTGCAGTCAGCCCAGCCCGACATAGTACTTCTGTCTCGGAATCAGTCAGTAATTCATAATTTGCTAATTTTGTCGCGATCTCGCTATTTGGCACAATAACACCCTGGCGAACTAGCTGTTTTACGATTTGGTAATCCATTTCAGGTATATGATGATTTGATCACTGAAAGTGATGATTCCTCTCTGGTGGTGCATTAGAGCGTTTACCATTATCATTTTGCAAAGTGGATCATCATATGCTCTGAAAATTGAAAAATGTCTTTTGAAATGTATATGATTGAGCCATTGGACGCATTGACGATATTGATAGATTGCCCGTCCCAATTTTCTTTCAATTTTACTCCTAAGTCTATCCAGTTTGTCATCCTTTCATCTAGAGCTGGCAATACAACATCCCCATCGAGCTTCATGATTGGCAGAATAAGGTCTTTTTGCTTCTTGGAATTGGCGAACTTTTCAGCGGATAGGCCATATCATATCTTTAGCAGAAATCCCTGCAATCTCTCTTTGAACCCTGAACATTGGACGTGCTCACTTCGCTATCGTGCTGCTTGGGTGACAGAGTATGGAGAGAAAACGCTATTATAAACTCCATAAATAAAAATCGCAAATGAATATATCATGAGTCGCGGGAGTATCAAAAGCCATTCTTTCAATAAGCGCGGCTACTTCTGGCTTTTTGACCGGTGCAAGATTGAACTCTAGTCAAATGGAAGTAAATTTACAATGCAAGATGGGCATTTTCTTCTCCTTGTCGTATTAACTCACTCACAGTCTTGAGGGAAAAATCTGCATTCTTTAATGGGTGCGGAGATTCCATTTCAGTTCTAATTATCCTGTTTACAGACAATATTTCTGCCCCTCTGGTTTCTACAAGCTCAGAGTAGTCTCTTCTTATACAAGCAATCTCATCCTGACTTATCTTGGATTTATCGGTGTGCTTTTCAAGGATATCGTAAATGTGCTCGACAAGCTCTATC
>Ga0081538_10000385_pt1 | contig 50162 bp, 54 predicted proteins | sample TabmetS5T2R1_FD_71022 | JGI IMG/M metagenome (GOLD analysis project Ga0081538, IMG submission 71022) | Tabebuia heterophylla rhizosphere microbial communities from the University of Puerto Rico - S5T2R1 | ecosystem: Host-associated > Plants > Roots > Rhizosphere ...
TAGCCGAGCTGCCGGTGGAACTGCAGCAGAGCGTCCTGGCCGAACGGCGCGGCCACCGGTTGGAAACGGGCCACGAGCACGAACTCGAGTCCCATCATCGCCAGCCCGACGAACCCGAGCGCTGCCGAGAAGTTGGTCCAGAAGGAGTGGCCGAGGTCGCTGGCGCCGATGGCGGCGAACACGAGCGGCGCCACCACGACACCGATGTAGGCGAGTACCCCGTAGACCGCCCGGACCGCAATCGTCATCGATCGATCCCCGACAGGCCTGTGGTGGCCACGAATGGGCACCCTAGCGACGCACGACCGGGTCGCGAGCTCGTCGCCGGACACCAACAGCCGGGCGAGCGCGCGGCAGTACGGGGTGGGATCGACCCCAGGCGGTGGTATGGCATCACTGAGCCGGCGCAGAACCGCCGCACGCGCTCCCCGGCGGCGACCAGGGTGGCGTGCTCGCTGATCCGGGTGGTCGTCTGCTGGATGTGCTGGCGCTCAGGTGGCAGTGGACCCTTCGAGTTGTGCACGTGTGGAGCGCAGCCGGAAGCCGACGATGATGTCCGAGATGCCACGGAAGAGTGCCGCCACCCCGATCCAGACCACCAGCAGCACGGACCCGCGGTAGGTCGACACGGTCTGGGCGTCCGGACTGATCGCCCAGAAGCCCAGGAGGATCATGATGATCCCGGTAATGAGCTGAGTCCACCAGAGGCTCTCGACCCGTCGTGTACTGAAAGCGAAGACGACGTCGATGATCCCGTAGAAGAAGAGGAGCCACCCCGCGAGTGCACTGAGCACGAGGAACGTCTGACCTGGCCACGCGAGGGCGATGACGCCGGCGACGATCGACACGATCCCGATGATGGCGTACAGCCATTTCCAGCTTGGGGCCACCGCGGCGACGGCAAACTCCATGATCCCGCCCATGATGAAGCCGATGCCGAAGAACAGAGCAATGGCCCACACGGTCCGGTAGTTGAACGACAGCACGAAGAAGGAAAAGACGATCCAGCCGATACCGGCGGCCAGGAACCACCCCCAGCTCCCGGTAACCATCTTCAGGTCTTCCCTGTTCCATTGAGCTAGCACAACGGTGCGACCTCCTCACTCGAGCCAAGAAGTGAGACTACGACCCGGACGCGGTGGCACTGGCGATCCCGGCGGAACGGACTACCGACTGCTTTGGCGCACAGCGTCGGATGGTTCCGGACGGATGCGCGGGGCAGGTTGCCCTGGCAACGAGCACGCGTCCTGCTCAGCCGACTGCCTCCGGCTCTTCGCGGCCGGTCCAGAGCACTGCATGCCGTGACGGAGATGCCTGCCCCTATGGTGGTCACCGCCGTCGTGGTGAGTGTCGTGGTGACGACGGTCGTGTCGCCAGCGCGGCGATGACGAGAGCAGCGACCGGCTCGCCCACCACCAGCCGGCCGTCGCGTTCAGTAGGAGTCCGACCAGGAGCACCGCCAGACATGGGTGCACAGCACCGTCTGGTTGCTGTCGGCGACCACGTTGCTCGAACCGATCGTCGCCCACGCCAACCCCTGCGCTATGCGCCGGCGGCGACGACGATCGGGCTCGGCCGCTAGGCCTCGGACCTGCACAGGTGCATGTTGTCCCCGCCGGGCGCCACAGCCCATCCGATCCGGGGCCCAGAACGGAGCGGCGCGAGACACGCCGCACGCGTCAGCCTGGCGCTTCCACCTTGGCGCTGGCGGGGATCTGGAGCGTGTCGATCCCTGCAGGTCGAATCAGGGGCGTTTGTTGGACGGGACGAGGCGGAGTTGGACGCCACCGCACGACGGGCAGCGCAGCACCATCCCGGGGCGCACCCACATGGATGAGAATCGGGCCGCGCTAGAACTGCCGTCATGGCATCTCCACCGTCGATGACCCGCGCTGAGCGGGAGCAGTTCCTCGCCGACGCGCACGTCGCCGTGCTCGCCGTCGAGCAACCCGACGGACCGCCGCTGATCTCTCCGGTGTGGTACGGCTACGAGCCCGGTGGCGACGTGCGGATGAGCACGAGCGACGAGACAGTCAAGGCAGGACTGCTGCGCGCCGCGGGCAGGGCCTCGCTCTGCGCCCAGCGCGAGTCGTTGCCGTACGCCTACGTCACCGTCGAGGGACCCGTCGCGTACGGCGAGATCACCCAGGAGGAGCGCCTGCAGCTGGCGGTGCGCTACCTCGGCGAGGCGATGGGTAGGGGGTAGGTCGAGACGACCGTGGACGTCGACAACGTGCTCGTGATCCTGACGCCGCAGCGCTGGCGGACGACCGACTACGCCAAGATGCCGCCGACCTGACGCGCGACCGCCCGAGGCGAGGCCTCGCGTCGGGGCATCGACGTCGCCAGCGTCGGCCAGCGGGGTCGAAGAGGTGGATCGCTCCGGTGACCCGCACCGGCACCGGCTCACCCGGCTCGCCGACGTACGGCGCCGGGACCTCGGCCACGATCGCACCGTGTCGCCACCGTGGTCGACGGCCAGGTGGACGAACACCTCCGCGCCGAGGTCCTCGACGACTCGAGTGATCCCCCTCAGGGTGCCGTCGCCGAGCGTGACCGCCTCCGGCCGAAAGCCGACGATCACCCGATCCCCCGCCAACCCGGCGACGGCGCCGAGTCGGAGAGGGGCAGTGCAACGCCGCCGAACTCGACGTCCGCGCCTGTCGCAAACGGCACCAGGTTCATGGCCGGCGATCCGATGAATCCGGCAACGAACACGTTGTCCGGCTCCTGGTAGAGGGTACGGGGCGTGTCGACCTGCTCCGACGTCGAGGAAGCCGGGTGGGGATCGGTGACCGAGATCCAACTCCCAGGAGGCGGCGACCCCGGCCTCTACCAACCGCGCCACCCCACCATGGTCGACGAGCCATAGCAGTCGATCTCGCGCCCCGGCGTCCTGTACCCAGGGTCGGTGGCGGCGCCGCTCGCAGCGGGCATCCGGCGCGCTACTCGTGCCACCTACGCGGCGTTTGGTGCTACCCCACCGGTGGCCCGCGCCTCGCGTTCGGGGACACGGTTGACGCGCCCGCGACTGGACACCAGGGAGGCAGCGCGCGAGGCGGTTCTAGCGGAGCTCGTGTCGGTCTGCCCAGGTGGCCAGTGCGGCGGCGATCTCGTCGGGGCGGTCTTCGGGGGCGTGGTGTCCGGCTTTGCCGCATGGGACGGTCTCCAGCACGGCGATGTTGGTCCGGCACCAGTCGGCCAGTTCCTCGCCGATGAGCAGCGTGGGCGAACCCTCGAAGGTCATGAGCAGCTTGGGAACGTCGGGGCTGGTTGCGAGCCAGGCGTCATAGGCCTCGATGCGGGCGACGAGTTCGGCGGGCTCGCCGCCCAGCGGCATCTGCCGCGCCCAGGCGAGGATGGGGCGACGGCTGTCGCGGGTCGGATACGGGGCGAGGTAGGCCTCGAGGTCGGCGTCGCTGACCGGGCTGAGCACCCCGCCGGTGAACGCCTGGCGGACGAAGAGGTTCTGGTCGAGCACCATCTCCTCGCCAGTGCCCGGGGTGCGGATGGCCTTGGAGCGCTCACGCGCCTGCGGCGATAGGTCGTCCCAGGACATCGGCTTGACGATGCTCTCCAAGAAGGCAACGCCGAGCACCCGCTCAGGGTGTCGGGCCGCCCAGTCGAAGGCGAGGGCGCCGCCCCAGTCGTGGCCGACGAGCACGACCTGGTCCAGGCCAACGGCGTCGAACCATGCGTCCAGGTAGCCGGCGTGGTCGGCGAACAGGTACGGGATGTCGGGCTTGCCCGAACGGCCCATGCCGATGAGGTCGGGTGCGAGCAACCGTCCGGGTCCCACGCGGGGCAGAATCTTGCGCCACAGGTGGGAGTAGCCGGGGTTGCCGTGGAGGAACACGAAGGCGGTGCCCGTCCCCGAGTCTTGGTAGGCGATGGTCGAGTCGAGCACCGGGATCTCAGGCATGGCGGGGTCTCCTTGGTTGGTTGGGGTGTTCGTGCGGGGCGTTCAGGGGCGCGTCCAGCAGGGAGGTCAGGTTCCGGGCGAGTGCCGCGGTGCCGGGAAGCGTCCACGCCGCCCAGCGGGGCCAGCAGCTAGTCCAGCAGCCGCATGACGCTCGCCATGGCCAGGCCGGGCGGCGATCACCTGATCTCCGCCGCGCGACGGCGTTGTTCAGGTGCTCGCTGGATCTTCACTGAGGCTCTACGTTGCCGTAGGCGGCGTCCAGGCGACGTGGTCCTTGGCGACGATGAGGGACGGTTCGGCCGCGTCGACGCCGACGGAGGTCCGTTGCTCGCCGTGGAACGGCGGCGGCCTGCGGGAGGTCACGACGATCGTCGTGCCGTCGGCCTCGATGACGGCCGTCGGACCCATGGTGAGCTCCCGCGACCCGTGTCACCGCCCAGGCGGGGGATCTGATGCTCGTCGGCCATCTGCCCCATCTGGCGAAGCTGGCCGGAATCCCGCTGGCAGGCGACGCTGACCGCCCGGTCATCGGCTTCCGGCAGGGTGGTTTCGTCGGTCTGGAGGACGGCCCGGCCCGGGGGTCTGTATGGCTCATCCTGCCGCCCGTAGCCGCCTGATCCCTGGCGTGAACGCCAGGAACTCCGGCGCACTCGTCAGGGGTCCGGGCCGAGCGTCTCCTCGATCCAGCCAAGCGCCGCCACCGCAGCCGGGAAGCCCCGAGTGGTGATCGCGAGGACGGCGGCGTGACGGACCTCATCGGGCGTGAGGCCAGTGTCGAGGGCCCTGCGGGCGTTCGACCGCACTGCTCCCTCGGCGAGAGCGCCGATCGCAATCCCCAACTTCACGAGCCGGCACGACCGATCGTCGAGCGGGCCGGCACCGTCTGACACGCGAGCGAGCTGGTCCAGAGCCCCCGCTACCTCGGGGTACTGCTCGCGGACGCGCATGTAGATGGCTGGCAAGTAGTCGCTCACGCTTCGACGATACGGAGCCGGGGGCCTGGTAGTCGATGGCGGCGCCGTGGCGGTCGTGACGCCTTCCAGCGCACCATCCACACAGCCGCCTCCGACGACGTCACCACGCACGTCGAGGCGACGGGCCTCTCGCCGGGCCACGACGTACTTCTACCGTCGGCGCGGGCGATGGTCGGCATCTAGGCCTCGTCGATGCCCGCCGAGCAGTTCGCGCGCAACGGCGAGGACACGGCAGCTGAAGCCCATCATCGACGCCATCGGGGACGGCGACCTGGCCAAAAGGCGTCGAGCTCACGTCGCCGGAGCTGGCCGAACGGCTGTCGGTGTCGGGCTCGCCGGCGGAGTGGACGGCGAAGCTCCGCGACGAGATCGCCCTGTCCGGTGTGAACCACATGATCCTGGCGATCACCGACCGCAGCCTCGTCAAGGCGTTCACCGGCATGGACACCGAGGGCGTGGCCGACGTCGACACTGAGCTGCGCATCGTCCACGACGAGGTCATCCCCGCCGTCTAGGACTCGCGCGGCGGAGGCGACCCTTCCTGATCGAGCGCCGCGGGTCTCGTCGAGGCATGCCCTGCCAACCCACCTCAGGTGGTCCAATGCTCATGGCAAGTGCCGGGCAACAGTCGCCCGGCAACGTAATCGTGTGGAGTCAGCACCGGGCGAGGCACCAGACCGTACGCCGCGGCTGGGCGCCCACCACCGCCATCAGAGCACTCGGTAGACAGTGTCGGATCACCGGTCCGGCGCTGCCCTGGGAGGGACGGCACCTGCGCCTTGCCGCGCAGGCGCGCACCCCTGGGAGTCGCGCTCTAGTACGACCCGTAGAGCCGAAGTTCACTCGAACGGGAACGGCGTCTGGAGCCACCACGGTCGGTCGTCGAGCTGCACCGACGTCACCCACTTGATCCACCACGGCCCCCGGCGGCCCGGGGCGATCAGGCGCACGGGCGCGCCATGGCCGCGGCGGAGCGGCTGACCGGCGTAGCCGACGGCGACGTACAGATCGTCGACGTCGGAGAAGGGGAAGAGCCGGCTGTAGCCGGTGCTCGAGGTGATCTTGACGCTCCGCGCGCTCCGATCGCCGAGCAGCTCGCGCACCGGTACCGCGTCCCACGCCTGCGTACTCCACCACCCGCCAGTGCAGTCGAGCGTCGCAGTGACGGGGCGGGCGCTGGCCGACAGCTCGTGGACATCGACGGTCTCGCCCAGCACGTCGAGGCGCCAGTCGGCCGCGTCGGTAGACGCCGGTGCCTCGTCGTCAATCCAGGAGACCGTGGGCATCCAGATCGGGTCGAAGGAGCCGACCTCGTGTGATCCGGTGAAACGACGGCCACCGCCGGCGAGTCCGGCCACTCGGAGGGCCGCCTCCTGCGCCCCGTAGACGGCCGCGCCGACGGATAGTGCGACACCGCCGCGCAGGACGGCGCGCCGATCGAGGTCGGCGAACCTAGGCCGGTCGGGACGGCTGACGAGGTGCCAGACGAGGAACGGCAGCAGGACGAACGCCAGCAGGAAGTGGGTCCACAGCGCCGACCAGTAGCCCACGCCGAACCAGAGCCCGGTCGCATGGAGCGCGCCGAGCGAGATGGTCGCGACCACCAGGCCGCCGAAAAGCACCGACAGCCACCGGCTCGGACGCCGGCGGCGCATACCCACACGGACCGAACCCCGCACCTTCGCGGCGGCCAGGACCACGACGGTGAGGCCACAGACGGCGTGCACGGCCGTGGCCACCTTCGACCACCCGGTGCCCACGGCCCACGCCGTGAGGCCCGAGGCGACGGCGCCCAGGAGGAGCAGCTCGAGCAGAACATCCACCTGGCGAGGCGTCAGGCGACCGGCTCGCATGTGCTCTCCTCTCGTCAGACGGCGAGTATACAGTTAGTCTGACTAGTGGCGGTTGGGGGCGCTGCAGAACTGTGGCGGTCGGGCGTACGTCAGGCCATGAACGCCCGCCGGAGGGCAGAACGGCTCACGTGGGCCGCAACGACGACGGCTGCCGCCATCGCCCACCAGCCGGGCCGCCCCGGTACCCAGGCGCCGCCACCGACGACCCGCGGCCACGCAAGGGCGGCGACCGCGACCATGGTCCCGAGCCACGTGACCGTCGCCGCGACCGCGAAGCGTGGGTCAAACCACCCGACGGCGAGGAACCCGACCGGCAGGCCGGCGAATGCGACCGCGGCGCCGACCGGCAGCAGCACGGCGGACGCAAGGCACGCCACCCCGGCGAGCACGGCGGCGACGAGCGCACCGGCGGCGAGGCCGCGCCAGCAGCGGCGGCCCCCGAACCGATCACCGGCGAGCACCGCCAGGGCACCGACGACAACAACGGCTGGAGGCGTTCCGGCCGCAAGTGTGGACGCGATCAGCGAGCCGGTCACGACGACGAGCGCGCTCCGGCGCCATCCGCCCGCCGCCAGAACCGCGGCTCCCGACGTGAGCGCGGCCCCACCGAACCCGCTTACTGAGCCGGGCGCGTCGGCGGCCAGGCCGCCGGTGCTCGCCAGACCATGTGTGGCGCGGCTCCACGCCAGGGCGGACGCAACGAACATCAGCACGACTCCGCCGAGATACACCCCCTGCCGCAGCGCCCGCCGGGCATCGTCGCCGCCCTCGCTCCGGCCCCACAACCGCAGCCAAAGCCCGAGGAGGCCGGCCACCTCCCACGCCCGGTCACAAGCCGGGCGGCCGGCGACCGCGCTGGCCACCGACTCCGCCAGCTCGTCGCGGTGGTCGTCGTCTGCGACCGGTAGGCGCCGGGCGACCCAGCCTGCCGCGGTTCCGGGCATCACGCCGTCCACCCGTGCCGCAGCTGCGCGCGCCCGACCGTCGCGTTGGCTTCCAGCCGGGCGACCTCCGTCTCGAGCAACACCCGTCCCGCGGTGGTGATGCGGTAGGAGCGGCGGGGCGGCCCGCTGCCCGGCTCGACCCGTTGCAGCTCGATGTAGCCGTCCCGCTCCAGGCGGTCGAGCGCGCCGTAGAGCGTGCCGGCCCGCAGGCGGAGCCGACCCTCCGACAGCTCTTCGATGGCGGTGAGCAGCCGGTACCCGTGCGCCTCGCCGCTGGCCAGAGCGGCCAGGATGAAGAACGTCGGTTCCTGCAACGACACGGCCGGGCACTCCTCCACCGCTCATCTAGTCAGGACACCGGTATACCACTCAGCGCGCCCACGACCTCGCCAGTCGGCACCCATTCATGCTGCCGCGAGCGACCACGTAATGCCCGCTGTCGGCGGCCCCGCGGATCCGATCCGACCACAGAACGCCGCCGCTGCGGATCGGCATCCCTGAAGGAGGGGTGCCGCGTCAAAGAGGCGGTGGGCCCGGGAGGGGCTTCCGGGTCGTGGAGGCCTGTGTGCGGCCGAGGTCGTCGGCGCGGCCGGGTCAGGTCAAGGCTGGCCGTGGGCCGCCCCGGAGGGGGGTGGCCTTGGTGCCGGCGAGCGGCGACGCAGACTCGAGCTCGAGCCCTGACGGTCCGCGTGGCGCTCGGTGCGGGTTGGGGTTGACGAGTCATCCGTGCCGGCATGAGGCGCCCCACGAACAGTTCCGTGGGGCGGGATCAGGCCGGCTCGACGCGCCGATGTGGCTCTTCGGGCGCGGAGCGCTCCAGCTCGAGTCCTCGGGTTTCCGGGAGGCGTGCGAACAACACGGCGACCAGTCCTGCGGGGAGGCAGAGCGCGGCCATCGCCTTGCCGAAGCTGTCGAGCGCATCCGCGATCGTGCCGGCCAGCCACAGCCCTGACGACGACCCCAGGACGCCAGCCACCACGAGCCAGCCGGCGACCGCGGATCGGATTGAGGTCGGGAAGAGCTCGGCCGTGAGCGCAATAGCCGGCGTGCCGTAGGCGGCGCCGAACAGCACGCCGCAGAGGTACCCGACCACCAACGCGGGCACCGATCCGGAGTAGGTGAGGACACCCGCCCCCGCCATGAGCACCAGGGCCAGGCCGGCGGTCGGCCGTCGACCGAGCCGGTCGGCGAGGAACCGCCCGAACACCAGGCCGGCAAGTCCGGTAGCACCGGCTGCGACCACGAGGGCGGCGGTCACTGCGCTCGAGACGTCGAGCACGTTCTCGGCGTAGACGAACAGCAACGTGGCCACGGGCCCGGTGATGAGCCCGGTGGCGAACGCGATCGCTGCCAGGACGGCCAGACGGGGACGGTGCGAGGGGGGCACGGCCCCGAGGACCGGCACCACCTCGGTGCGTCCTCCGGCGGGAGCCCGGCTCCGGTGGGTGAAGCGGTCGGGTTCGGTGAGCAACCGGCCGGCGACCGGCACCGCGACGAGCGGGATGGCGGCGAGCGCGAAGACGCTCCGGAACCCGAGGTCCTCGCCGGCGAGGCCCCGCAGGACGGCGATGGCTCCGGCGCCGATCCCGTACGCGGCGGATGCCATGGCGATGGCCTTGGCGCGGTCGTGGAGCCCGGTGTGCTCGGCGGCCAGCACGGTACCCACGGTTTCGGTAGCGGTGAGGAGCGGCCGCGCGACGGCGAACGCGGCGACGAACCACCAGTAGCTCGGGCTCGCCGCCGCCGCGATCGTCGCGGCCAGTCCAACGGTGGCGAACGCCAGGATCGTCGGCCGGCGACCCGCCCGATCGGCCAACGCCGCCAACGGTAACGCCAGCAGCCCGGCCAGGCGAATGACGGCGAGGCCGCCCCCGAGCACGCTGCCCGGCAGCCCTGCCTGCTCGGCGATTGTGTCGCCTTCACCGAGGTCGCCGAACTGTTCGGCCACGTCGCCCAGTGCCGCCGAGGGGCTGAACAGCGCAAATCCTGCCGCCGCCATCAGTATCGCCACCCCGACGAGGGGCCGATCGTGCCAGCGGTGCAGCCGAAGCTTCGAGCTCACGGCGCGCCCTGCGCCACGGGGCGAGAGGGCGCCCGGCGCTGGCGCCGATGCCCCAGGGGAACGCACGCGGCGACAGCGGCGACCACCAAGACCACGAAGCAGGCCGCCGGCACCCAGTCCCCCCACCTGACGAACAGCGTCTTCTCCTGGGACAAGGGGACGGTGACCGTCCACGCACCGGTCTCGTGCTGGTCGACCCAGGCGAGGCGCCGCCCATGCGCGTCGAAGGCCGCGGACGTACCGCTAACCGCGACCAGCACGGCCGGCCGGCCCGACTCGACCGCCCGAACCGCCTCGAAGCTGGCCTGCTGGGGCAACGCCCACGTGCCCTGGAAGGTGGTAGCCGCCGCCTGGACGATGGTCAGGTCCACGCCCGCCCGTGCATGCCTGCGCCGCATGTCGGGGAAGGTCGACTCGTAGGAGATGAGCGGACCGACCGTGGCATCTCCAAGCCGCACCGTGGTGAGGTCGGAACCCGGCACCCGATCCTCCTCGGCGGCCTCGCTGAACCGTTCGACCCAACCCAGGAGCGACCGCAGGGGGATGTACTCGCCGAAGGGAACCAGCCGCTGCTTCGTGTAGGTCTCACCCAACCCGTCGGGTCGGACCACGACCATCGTCTTCGAGATCCGGCCATCGGGGCGCCGAGCGTCGACGTTGACCAGCACCGGCCGGTCCAGCTCCCGGGCGAGCGCGAGCAGGCGGTCACGTGCCCAGGACTCGGACTCGAGGTCGAACCCGACGCTGCTCTGGCCCCACACGACGGCGTCGACATCGGCCGCCGCCAGCTCACGGCTGACGTCCTCGTGCGCCGCCAGGCGCTGCCGCCGGTCCTCAACCATGCCGGGCTGCACCCCACCGATGCGCACCGTGCCCACCACGTCGGGGTCCGACCGGGACAGCCCGTAGCCGGCGGCGCCACCGATCAGCACGACCACGACGGCCGCCGCGCCCAGCCTCATCCCCCAGGCCGTACCGGGCCTCACGACTACGGCCAGCGCCGTGCCCGTGCACACAAGGAGAAACGAGAGCGCCCACACCCCGCCGAGAGCAGCCACCGCCAGGACCGGTCGCACCTGCCATTGGCTCGTGCCGAGCAGGCCCCACGAGCCGCCCAGCCGGTCCCAGGAGCGGAGGTACTCGACGACCACCCAGGCCGACGGCACGACGACGAGCGCCGCCGCCAGCTTGCGGTGGGACCGCGGGTCGCGCAGCAACCACCAGGCCGCCATGCCCCAGGGCAGCCACGCCAGGCCCACGGCGAGGACGAGCGGCACCACGAACACCGACAGTTGCGGCAGAAGCCAGTGGTAGAGGACGAGGAAGTAGCCGCAGCCGGCGGACCAGCACCGCCAGAGCGCCTCGCGCCGACTAGGCGCGGCGCCAACGAGCAGGAGCACGGGGGCGAGCCCGGCGTACGCCCACCACCACAGGCCCGACCGCGGGAACGCAAGCGCCACGGCGGCGCCGGCGGCGGCCGCCCCCAGCCGGACGCCCCACCGCTTCCAGCCGGTCGGCGCCCTCCCGGCCTGCACCACATGATCGCTGCGCTGGGCGGCCATCACCCTGTAGTACACGCTCAGGTCCCTTCCCGGGTCCTCTCGCGCGGACGCGCCACACCTCCTACCATGGGCAGCTGCCGGATTGCCCGCGTCCAGCCGATGGGGGGAGGGACGTCATGTCCGAGCCCTTCAACCTGAAGCCGATCTCGATCGCTTCCATCCCCAGGGCACTGGAGAAGGCCGAGCGCTACCGGCTCCTGAACGAGCCCGAGCAGGCGGAGAGCATCTGCCTCGACATCCTGGACGCCCAGCACAACAACCAGAGGGCGCTCGTGACGCTGATCCTGGCGCTCACCGATCAGTTCGCCACGATGGGCGTCTCCCTGAGCGTCCAGCGGACCGGCGACTATCTAACCCGTCTCGCCGACGAGTACCAGCGGAACTACTACGGCGGGATCATTCGCGAGCGGCAGGCCCGGGCCTACCTCCGCCGGGGCGTGACCCGGGCGTCGGCCTACGACGCGTTCCGGGAGGCGATGGAGTGGTTCGAGAAGGCCGCCGCCATCCGTCCCGACGGCGACGACGAGGCCCTGCTCAGATGGAACGCCTGCGTGCGCACGATTCGCCGCGCCAACCTCGAACCGCGACCCCAGGAACCCGAGCAGCCGCTGGAGTAGGCGATGACCTCCGTCAACGTGACGCTGAGGACCGACGCGACGCGCAGGATCGACGCCTGGTGGGTGCCGCCGCTGGTGACGGCCGTCGTGTTGAGCGCTTTCGTCGTGTATGCGACGTGGGCAGCCGTGGTCAACGCCGACTACTACGCCGACCCGTACCTCTCGCCGTTCTACTCGCCTTGCCTGGCGGCCAACTGCGAGCACGCCACGTGGGACGTCGTGGGCGACTGGTGGAACCTGTCACCCGCGCTGTTGATCCTCCCCATCCCGCTGGGCTTCCGCCTCACCTGCTACTACTACCGCAAGGCGTACTACCGGGCGTTCTTCTGGTCGCCGCCGGCGTGCGCGGTGAAGGACGCACGACCTCGCTACACCGGTGAGGCGCGGTTCCCCCTCATCCTCCAGAACGTCCACCGCTACTTCTTCTACCTGACCCTCCCGTTCCCGATCATCCTCCTCTGGGACGGGCTGAGGGCGTTCGACTTCCCCGACGGGTTCGGCATGGGCCTGGGCACCGTGATCCTGCTGGCCAACGCCGTGCTGCTGGGCGCTTACACCGCGTCGTGTCATTCGTGCCGCCATCTGTGCGGCGGCCACGTCGACGTGTTCTCGGGGTCGCCCCGTCGCTACCGCCTCTGGCGGCTCGTCTCGTCCCTCAACGCCCGCCATATGCCCATCGCCTGGGTGAGTCTCGTCGCCGTCGCGCTCACCGATCTGTACGTTCGCCTCGTCGCCACCGGCACCATCGACGACCCGAGGTTCTTCTGATGGCCGACTACGAGACCCATTCGTTCGACGTGGTCGTGGTGGGAGCCGGCGGGGCGGGGCTCCGGGCCGCCATCGAGGCCGCCGCCCACGGGGGGAGGACGGCGCTGGTGTGCAAGTCGCTGCTCGGCAAGGCCCACACCGTCATGGCCGAGGGCGGGATCGCCGCCGCGCTGGCCAACGTCTACCCGGAGGACAGCTGGCGGGTCCACTTCCGGGACACCATGCGGGGCGGCAAGATGCTCGGCAACTGGCGCATGGCACAGATCCACGCTCAGGAGGCCCCCGACCGCGTGCTCGAGCTCGAGGAGTGGGGCGCACTGTTCGACCGCACCGTCGACGGCCGCATCCTCCAGCGCGACTTCGGCGGTCACCGGTACGCCCGGCTGGCCCATGTGGGCGACCGCACCGGTCTCGAGATGATCCGCACGCTCCAACACCGGGCCGTCCAGTCCGGGATCGAGGTGTTCATGGAGTGCACGGTCACGAGGCTCCTCGCGGATGGGGGCCGCATCGCGGGTGCCCTCGGCTACCGGCGGGAGTCGGGCCGCTTCGTCGTGTTCCGTGCCCCGGCGATCGTCCTGGCCACGGGCGGGGTCGGCAAGGCCTACAAGGTGACATCGAACTCGTGGGAGTACACGGGTGACGGCCACGCCCTGGCGCTGTGGGCCGGCGCCGACCTCATCGACATGGAGTTCGTCCAGTTCCATCCGACGGGCATGGTGTGGCCCCCATCGGTCCGCGGCATTCTTGTCACCGAGGGGGTCAGGGGCGACGGCGGCGTGCTCCGCAACGCGCTCGGCGAGCGGTTCATGTTCGGTTACATCCCCGAGATGTTCCGGGCCGAGACGGCCGAGACCGAGGAGGAGGCCGACCGGTGGTATACCGACAGGACCGCCCGGCGCACGCCCGATCTCCTGCCTCGCGATGAGGTGGCGCGGGCCATCAACACCGAGATCAAGGAGGGTCGAGGCAGCCCGCACGGCGGGGTGTATCTCGACATCGCCACCCGGCGCGACTCGGAATACATCACGCGCCGACTGCCGGGCATGTACCACCAGTTCCTCGAGTTGGCCGACGTCGACATCACCAAGGAGCCGATGGAGGTGGGCCCCACCTGCCACTACATGATGGGCGGCGTGCGGGTGGACGCCGAAACCCAGGCCTCCACGGTGCCGGGCCTGTTCGCGGCCGGCGAGGTCGCCGGTGGCATGCACGGGGCCAACCGCCTGGGCGGCAACTCGCTGTCCGACCTGCTCGTGTTCGGCCAGCGGGCGGGGCGGGCTGCCGCCGAGCACGCGGGGCGGCCAACGGCAACGCCTCCCAAGGTGAACACGAGCGAGGTCGACGAGCTCGTCCGGCGGGCGCTCCAGCCCTTCGAAGCGGCGGGGACCGAGAACCCCTACGCAATCCAGCAGGATCTCCAAGAGTGCATGCAGACGATGGTCGGCATCATCCGCACCGCAGACGAGCTCACCAAGGCGTTCGGCGAGCTGGCCGTGCTGGGGGAACGGGCCGGCCGCGTGCGGGTCGAGGGGCACCGGCAGTACAACCCGGGCTGGCATCTTGCGCTCGACCTCGATCCGCTTCTCACGGTGTCCGAGTGCATCGCCAGGGCAGCCCTCGAGCGGACGGAGAGCCGCGGCGCCCAGACCCGCGAGGATTTCCCTGACACCGACCCGGAACTCGGCATGGTCAACGTCGTGGTACGGCAGCGCAACGGTGAGGTGGTGCTCACCCGAGAGCCGCTGCCGGCAATACCCGACGAGTTCCGGGCCCTGCTCGAGGACGCCTGATGCCGGCCGACGTCATCATGCGCGTCTGGCGCGGAGATGCCAACGGCGGAGAGTTCAGAGACTACGAGGTCGTGGCCGAGGAGGGGGAGGTCGTGCTCGACGTTCTCCATCGGGTTCAGGCCAGTCAGGCCGGCGACCTTGCCTTGCGCTGGAACTGCAAGGCGGGCCGGTGCGGATCCTGCAGCGCCGAGATCAATGGCCTACCCCGGCTGACCTGCATGACCCGGATGAACCTGTTCCCACCGGGCGAGCCGGTCACCGTGGCGCCAATGAGCACCTTTCCCGTCATCCGAGACCTCGTCACCGACGTCTCGTTCAACTACCAGGCGGCCAAGCAGGTGCCGCCGTTCGCGCCGAGGCCGAGGGAACCGGACGGCACCTACCGGATGCGGCAGGCCGACATCGCTCGCGTCCAAGAGTTCCATCGCTGCATCGAGTGCTTCCTCTGCCAGAACGTCTGCCATGTGATCCGGGATCACGAGGAGAACAAGCCCGCGTTCGCGGGCCCGCGTATGTTCATCCGCTACGCCGAGCTGGAGATGCATCCTCTCGACACCAACGACCGGCGTGAGCTACTCCGGGCCGGCGGCGGCCTTGGGATGTGCAACATCACCAAGTGCTGCACCGAGGTGTGCCCCGAGCGGATCCACATCACCGACAACGCCATCATCCCGCTCAAGGAACGAGTGGTGGATCTCCGCTACGACCCGATCGTCTGGCTGGGACGGAGGATCCGGCGACGCAAGGCAGGTAACGGAGGCTGACCGACCCAAGCAGCAGAGCTGTCCGGCGCGACGCGCCGCGGTCGCCAAGATCGCTCTGACGTGCGTCTTCGCGGTCAAGCGCATGTTGTCAAGCGCAAATGACGGTGCTGTAATTACCGTGCAGTGATTTGCTCGCGGCCACACAGGCGACGTGGGACGTGAGCGCCGTCCAGGAGAACACGGATGAACACCTCGTCAGACTTCATCGCCGAGCTGGGGACGGCAGACGAGTTCGTCCGTCACTTGCAGCAGTTGACATGTAAGCGACTCGGGGGGCTTGCGCGCCGGGTCGAAGACGTCCGAGCCACGACGGCCGGCGACGTCGAGTGGTGGCGGGCCACCGCCGCCGTGTCGCGCCGGCTTCGCCTGCTCCATCGCTCCCATGCAGCAGCGGTCGTGGCCCTGAGGGCGTCGGAGGCGGTTCTCGGGGCGCCGGGGGCGGCCGAGCTCCCCCGGGACACGGTTGTCCAGGCGGCCAGAGCAGCCGGCGATGTCGCCCGCGTGCTGGTGGCAAACGGTCCCCCCTTCGCGCTCGACGTATTCACCTCCGGCTGGGAGGACGTCGTAGGGGCGACTTCTCCACCGCCCCGGCCGAGCGTGGTGTGACGAGTCCGCCGCCCGGTTCTTCGTCACCCACCGGGAGGACCCACTGGCGGCCAAGATGATCGCCGAGCTGCTCGGCAATTGACGTCGACACAAACCCGCGTGCGCCTGGCAACTAGCGGACCAGCGCAGTCACCCGGGGCATCCCCACTTGTCCTTGTTGGCGGCGACATCGCTCGGCGTGGGCTGGGGCTTGTCGGTGTGCCGGGGTACTCGGAACTCGTCCTTGCACTCGACGATTGACGCGTTGAGAGCGATGTCGTCCTCGAGCGCGGCGGGCACCTCGGCGTCGGACAATGGCGCCTCCCAGGGGCAGACAGGCTCGCACGCCTGACAGTCGATGCACTCCTCGGGGTCGATGTAGAGCTGGTTCGGGAACTTGTCGGAGGCTGGTCCGATGTACTCGTAGATGCAGTCGACGGGGCAGACCTCGATGCACGAGGTGTCGAGGCAGTCCCGACACAAACGGGTGATCACCCAAGTCATGGATGCCTCCCTCCGGGCCTGAGCACCGCTGGTCGGCGTTGCAGCGCTCTACACCGGCGTCACGAGGTGGGTCTCGGCCGTCCCGGACGCCCGGGATGGCATGAATCGTCCCGAGCACGGTGTCGGCCATGGCACGGTCGTCGTCGACGTCGACGTAGGCGAAGATGTCGGGCTGGCCCAGCAGGCGTGTGCCTGCGTGACACCGGCAACTTGTCGCAGTGTGGCGACCACTTCCTGGTTCTTGCCGGGGTCGACAGAGACGAGCACATAGGCGGAAACCATCGCTCCAACTCCTCTTGTCGGCCGTGGTCGAGCCTAGCCAGCCGAGGATCGTCGGCGTTTCGCAGGCGTCGAACATGCGAACACTGCCGCCTTCGCAGTAGGTGGCGATCAACGTGCCGTCCGGGCTCCAGGCGCATCCAGGGAACCGGATGCGACACGTCACTGCATTCAGTCCAACGGGGTGAAGCCACCAGCGCTGGCGGCTACTACGAGCTGAAGGTGGCGATCAGCAGTGTGGCCGGGATGGGGTTCCCCTAGGCCACTCGGCCACGACATCCGCCCGCAGGCGCCCCACCAAACCACCCAACCGCTCACCCGCAGGCCACCTCTTCGCCACTTACCTAGATCAGGCGAATCGACGTCTCCTTGCCGGTCGTCCGATCGCGGAGGATGACCTCGTTCTCTGGGTCGGCGAACAGCATCCGCTCAAGTGACACGGCTCGGCGCATAAGTTCGGTCACGGTGATCCCTCGCTGACGCGCCCGCTTTCGTAGATCGTCCAGCATCCAGGCCGGCATGGAAATGGTCACCTTGCGTAGCTCGGGCAGCTCCTCCTCGATCGCTGCACGTGCCTGCTCAGTCGTCGGGTTGGTCATGTGGTCCCTTCCGTCCGTGTCCGGTCTCTCGGGCTCGGGGGCCAGGCGTCGCCGCGCCGAAGCCACTGACAGGTCTAACCGCCTCCTGTACACTCCCAAGTCGTACCAGATACAGGTTGTCTCCGGCTTGTAGATAGGTCAAGGGCTTTCCTGTTACAGCTTAGGACCGTACCCAGGATGTAGAGTGTGCACCCAAGTTCGGCCCCCAAGGGCAGGTGCAGAGGCTTCCTCGCCATGACCCTTACGCCCCCTCACCCCAGGGACGACGACATCGACACGTGGTGCTCCTCGGCGAAGGTGCCCGACGGCAACGACCAAGCGGGCGGGCTGGGCGAGTCCGTACCGTGGGAGAGCTTTGCTCTCGATGGCTACGACCTCGTACTCGGTGGTCGGACTCGTCGCTCCGTCGTCGAGCGCATCGTCGCTCTCCTCGATCGGTTCCAGCACATCGGCTGACGCGTTGGACTGGTTCCAGGCGACCATCGACCTTGTACAAGCGATGGCCTGGCCGGCCGTCGCGGCCTTCGCGCTCTGGGGCCTGCGGGACCTCCGGACACCGCTGGAGCGGACGCTCCGCAACCGCGCGCTGACGGCGGTGCGCGGTCCTTGGTGGATAGGTCTCGAGTTCGGCGCTGCCGCTGAGGATGGGGATGGGCGGTGGCTTGGCTACGAGGCGGGGGTCGTGGAGGTCACCCAGCACGACACCGACGAGGAACCTCCAACATCTCAGAGTCCACCAGGCAGTGGCGCAACCTGACGACCACGACCGGGTTGACGCGGTGGCGAGTTTCAGCAGATCTCAGGGCCGATCGTGTCAGGCAAAGCTTGACCAGCTTGGCCCGATCGCGAACCAGCTCGCGCAGCCCACGCACCGCGGGCGGCGCGATCCAGCTTGAGGGCACGGGGTGCCCGTGTCCCCCGCCCCGTCCGGCGCTGAGCGGCCGACAGCGGCGCGCGAACCTCCTGCTGCAGACTTCGCTGGAGCCCAGACTCAGGGTCCAAACCCTCGACATCCATCCTCTCGTCGTGCTCGTTGTCACCACGTTTGGGCCGCCTCCTCGGTGGCATCGTCGGCCTCAACTTGGCCGTGCCCGCCTGGGTGATCGCCGGCAGCGCCATCACCCTCCTGCGCTCAAAAGGCGTCCTCGATCGGGTGGCCGAACGGGCCCAGCCCGCCGTGCATCACCCGCTCGACTGACCCGGACGCAGCCGAACCCGCTCCTTGGAGGATCATCGTGATGCGACACCGTGCCCTGGCCGGCGCCCTGGCCAGCCTGCTCGCCCTCACCGCCTGCGGCGATGACAACGACGGCGACCAAGCGGCGAACTCGACGACGACAGCCGAAGCCAGCACTACATCGACGGACGAGGCCCTCTGTGCCGCGATCGCTGATGTCCAGCAAGAAATCCGCGCGCTCGGTGACATCGACGTCCTCGCTGGGGGCACCGACGCGGTTGAGGCGAGCCTCAGCACCATTAGGGAAGACCTCGCCGAGATCAAAGAGCTGGCCCCCGGCGCCGCCCCTGAGGAAGCCGAGGCCTTGGACACCGCCCTGGCATCGCTCGACGACGCGATCGCCGCCCCGGGGGGCGCGTCACCTTCTGCCCAGTCGGTACAGGACGTCGTAGCGGCCGGCGCCTCAACGATCGAGGCCGGATGGGCTTACCTCAACGCGCTCGATGACGCGTGCCCATGATCCGACCACAACTCAAGACACCCCGGCCGCTCCTGGCGGCGGCGGTTGCGGCATCAACGCCCTGCGCCTGGTGGCGAAGGCGGGTGCCGACACCATCAAACGGATGAACCTCGAGCTCGGCGGCAAGACTCCGATGATCGTCTTCGACGATGCCGACCTGGGTCCAGTGCTCTGCAATCTGTCCTGTGGTCATGGGCCCAGCGTTGTGACATGAGGCCGCGGTCGAATCCTCGAACCCCGTAGTCTTCGACGCATCCGGCGGCGGATGGTTGCGTCTCCGGCCAGTCACGATGAGCCGGCGCTCGTCGACGTACGACGCTCGGGATCAACTCGCGCGCCAAGCTGGCCTGGGCGCTTCCCCGGGACGGCATCGATCCGCTGAGCGGCTCGCCGAGTCCGCGCGCAAGGGTCCATGCCCCGGACTACGGGAATCGGGGATTCGAAGCCCGATACGGGGCCGCACGATGACGGAGCCAGGCAAGGAGGCCGCCGCCTCCTCCTCGCTTCCCATCCAACGGAGGCTCTGTGTCGTACAACCCCAATCCGATCACCATCGACAACTCCGTCGTGATCCTCATCGACCACCAGCCGTGGGTGGCGTTCTCCGTTCAGTCCATCGACCACGCCCTGCTGGTGAACAACGTGACCGGACTGGCGAGAGCGGCACGGGACCTCGGCGTCCCGACCGTGCTCACCACGGTCGGAGCCAGCGGGGGACCGCTCCGTGACCCGATCTTCCAGCAGATCAGCGAGGTCTTCCCCGACCAGGAGCCGATCGACCGGGTGTCGACCAACGCCTGGGAGGACATCCAGCCGGCCGTCGAGGCCACCGGGAGGCGCGTCCTGGTCATGGCGGGAATCTGGACCGAGGTCTGCCTGGCGCAGACGACGCTGTCGGCGCTCAAGGACGGGTACACCGTCTACTTCGTGAGTGACTGCTCCGGTGGCCTGTCAAAGGAGACCCATGACGACGCGAAGCAGCGCATGGTCCAGGCCGGCGCGAGCGGCATCAACTGGGTCGCGCTCGCCACCGAATGGACCCCGGACTACACGACCGCGGAGCGCGAGGCGGTCACGCCCGGCCTCGTCGTGCGCAGTGGCGGTGTCGGGCTGTCGCTGGAGTACCTCCTGGCCAACATCCCCACACCGGCGGGCGTCTCATGAACGTTGCACTCACCGGGGCGACCGGCTTCATCGGTTCGCACATCCTCGACGCTCTGCGGAGCCGTGGATACGAGGTCGCTGCGCTCGTCAGGGACGACCGCCAAGCGCAGACACTGGCGGCCAAGGGCGCCGAGGCTGCCGTCGTCGACCTTTTCGACGGCGCTGGGGTCGCGCGTGCGTTGAGCGAGGCGGATGCGGCGATCCACACCGCCAGTCCGGGCGACACGACCGGCGCCGACCTCGACGCAGCCGTCGTCGACGGCGCGATCGAGGCGTTCGAGGGAACCGGCAAGCCGTACCTGCGCATCAGCGGCCTGTGGGTCTACGGCGACAACACATCGATCAGCGAGGACTCGTCGATGAAGCCTCCGGCACTCGTCGCCTGGAAGGCGCCGATCGAGAGCAGGATCGTCGAGGCTTCCAGGATGCGCGGCGTCGTGGTCGTGTCGGGCGTCGCGTACGGTGACGGCGGCGGGGCCCTACCCGGACTGCTTCTGGGATCGCCGCGCGACGGCGCTGGGAACCTGATCATGCCCGGCGACGGGCAGCAGCACTGGCCGACCGTGCACGTCGCCGACCTGGCCGAGTTCTTCGTGCAGGCGCTCGAGGACGAGAACGCGCGCGGCTACTACGTCGTCGGTGACGGCGTGAACTCGACCGTTGCCGAGATCACCGTGGCCGCCGCCGAGGCCGCCGGGGCACCGGGCGCGGTGCCGGGCTCGGCGGACGAGCTGCGATCTCGCGTCGGTGACTACCTCGCGGAAGTGCTGCTGCTGGACCAGGCGACCCCTGCGGCAAAGGCTCGTGAGATGGGTTGGCGTCCGTCGCGCCCCTCACTCGTCGACGACCTCCGTCGCGGCAGCTATCGCCGGGCTTGAGTTGTCCCCATCGTCATCGACACTCGGAGGAGAGAATGAGTCACGCCCTTGAACCGCAGGCACAGGCTCTGGTCGACGCGTTGTCGAACGATCCGCCCCTCTATGAGGCTTCGCCCGCCGACGCGCGCGGCCTCATCGAGTCGGTGCAGGCGCCGACGGAACCCGGGCTGGACATCGACGAGTCCTGGGTCACGGTTGCCGCCGAGGTCGGCGACGTGCGCCTCCGGATCGTCAAGCCGAAGGCCGCCCCCGGCCCGCTGCCGGTCGTCCTCTACCTCCACGGCGGCGGATGGGTCATCGGGAGCGCGGTCAGCCACGACCGGCTCACTCGCGAGCTTGCCGTCGGGGCGGCCGCGGCCGTCGTGTTCGTCGAATACTCTTTGGCACCCGAGGCGAGGCACCCCGTCCAGCTCGAACAGGCCTACGCGGCAGCCCAATGGATCGCGCGTGAAGGCGCGACTGTCGGGCTGGACCCGAGCCGAGTAGCCGTCGCGGGGGACTCCGCCGGCGGCAACATGGCGACGGTACTCACCCTGCTGGCCAAGCAGCGGGGCGATGTCGAGTTCGTGCTCCAGTGCCTCTTCTACCCGATCACGGACGCAGGCATGGACACCGACAGCTACCGGACACACGCCGACGGGCCGTACATCACGACGAAGACCATGGCGTGGTTCTGGGACAACTACCTACCCGGGATCGAGGACCGGCTCGGAATCACCGCCTCGCCATTGCGCGCCACCCGCGACCAGCTGGCCGGCCTGCCGCGCGCGCTCGTGATCGTCGATGAGAACGACGTGCTCCGTGACGAGGGCGAGGCGTACGCGACGAACCTGCGTGAGGCCGGCGTGCCGACGACATCGGTGCGCTTCAACGGGATCATCCATGACTTCCTGATGCTCAACGCACTGAAGGACACCGAGTCGACACGGTCCGCCATGCGGCTGGCGGTCGGCGCCCTGAGGGACGCGTTCGGTACGCCGGCGAGCGTTCGCTAGCGAGCCAGGGTCACGAACGAAGGAGTCGGAAGCACATGTCCGAGAGCCCGATCGACGTCGTAGGTCAGTGGTTGCAGAACCTGATGGATCCCGAGGTGGTGAACAAGCTGGTCGCGCCTGATGCCGTCTACGTGTCTCTGAACACCGAGAACGTCGAGCTCAAGAAGATCCTTCCGTGGGCGGGGACGTCCCACGGGCCGCAGGCGTTCCTGGACGCCCTCGGCGCGATCTTCGAACGCTGGGAGAACCAGGCGTTCAACGTCACCACCATGTTTGGCGACGACGAGAACGTGGCGGTCTTCGGCGACTTCCAATACAAGTCGCGCTCGCTCGGCAAGCTGGTCACGTCGCCGTTCTCCATCCATGCCAGGGTCGTCGATGGCCAGGTCACCTACGTCCAGTTCCTCGAGGACACCTATGCGACGGCCGGCAGCTTCCGCAAGGAAGGCACGTGGACGGTTCAGACCGAGCCGGACGCCGCACCGTTCACCGCCTGAGACCACCGCCTCCCAACTTCTACCTCGCACGAATGGACTCAACATGACCAGATCCCCCGCCGACCTCATGCGACGCAACCTTCTCGACGTCTTCAACGAACCCAACCCTGCCCGTCGAGCCGCAGTCATCGCCGAGACCTATACCGAAGATGTGGTATGGCACGAGCCGGACCGGATCATTCGCGGGCGCCAGGAGCTCGAACGCCGCGCCGAAGAGTTGCGTGCGGAGAACCCGGCCTGGGTCTTCCGACCCGCAGGCCCCGCGTCCGAGCTCGACGACATCGGCCACCTCGGCTTCCAGTACGGCCCGGCAGACCAACCGCCGATGGCCAACGGCATGGACATCGCCCGCACCAAGGACGGCGTCATCGTCGAGCTCTACACGATCGTCACCGAAGTCCGTCAGCCGGACTGACGAGCGGGCTCATGGCCACGTCCTTCCTCGTCTGTCCCAGCCGGCGCCGCATGCTGACCGACGACCGGCTCGACTGGATCCTCGCCGACGTGCTCGGGCCCGACGGACCGATTGACCACCACCCGGAGTTCGCCCCGCAGCCGCCTGATCGGCGAGTTGGCAACCCGCCTGCACGGATACGAACCCGCCACGCGTGATCGTGCCGTCGACCGGGTCCCTGGCTCGGACCAGGTGGTCAAAGCTGGAGCCGCTCGAAAGGGCGCGTGAGCCGGTCTACGGGCCGGCCGACCGGTACCGCTCAGCATCGATACCTCGCGTCGACCACCGCCGGTAGACACGATGGACGAGGGCGACCCGCACGCCGAGCATCGCCGGACCGCGGCCGCCTGGCACGGCGGCGGCTCATCAGCTCTTCATGCCTACGCATCGGCCGGAACGGACGGTGATGTCGTCCAGGGATCGGTTTGCCTAGCAGCTCACCAGCCAGCCGGCAGTAGCACCCGTAGGTCGGTGTGGTGAGCGGGTGTTCATAAGCAAGCACACGGTGGAGCACCACCTCCCCAAGGTCTTCGCCAAGCTCGGGATCAACACATGGGCCAAGGTCGAGCGGGCGCCACCCGACACAGCTGACCGGTTCGCCGAGTCCAAGTCCATCGACCGTACGGTTCTGGTGAACACCTGATGGGAGGCGAGCCGACTGAGTGGAAGGCTGGTCCCGGCCCGCTCGGTGGGGTGCCTCGCGCGCGATGCTTCAGCGTTGTCGGGCCGGGGGGCCGGAGTGGGCCCTTGCCGCTCCGGTGTCGAGGACGTGGCGCGCCAGCTGGGTGCGGGACTTGACGCCGACCTTCCGGAAGACCTTGCGGAGGTGGTACTCGACGGTGCTGGGGCTGATGAACATCTGTGCGGCGACCTCTGCGTTGGTCGCGCCTTCGGCGACGAACTGGGCGATCTGGGCCTCCTGGGGAGTGAGCTCGTCGCTGGTGTCGACGGATCGTTTCCGCGCCTTCTCGCCGGTCGCTCGGAGCTCGATGCGGGCCCGTTCCGCGTAGCCTTCCATGCCGAAGTCGGTGAAGAGGTCGTGCGCCCGGCGGAGCTGCTCACGGGCATCGACGTGCCGGCGCTCGCGTCGCAACCACTCGCCGTAGACCAGCCGGGTGCGGGCGAGGTCGACCCGCAGGCGGCTGGGCTCGAGCCGCTCGATCGTGGCGCGGTACAGCCCCTCGGCGTGGGCACCCTCGCTCAACAGCGCACGCGAGCGCGCCTCGACGGCGGCGCCCCACAGCGCGCCGCCCGCTGACGTCAGCTCGGCGAGACGTTCCAGCGCAGGGGCGGCAGCGGCGGCGCGTCCGGTCCGGCTGGCGGCTTCGACGAGCTCGACGGTCGCCCAAGGCCAGAACCAGAGCTCAGCCGGGTCCTGGAGCGCGTCCTGGGCAGCCTCGAACGCGTCGTCGTACCGACGGAGTCCGTTGTCGAGCGCCGCGTTGGCCCAGCTGACCAGTGTGACGCCCATGCCTTCGCCTCGGGACCGGAAGTCGTTCGCGCTGGCGTCGAACGTCGTACGAGCTTCCGTGTCGCGGCCACGAAATGCCGCCAGGGCCACGGCCGCGTACGCCGCGTTGCGCGTGTCGATGGCGTCGGCGACCGCCTCCAGTCGTTCGACCAGCGAGGCGGCCGTCGCCAGCTCGCCCGCGAAGAGGTGCACCCCGGCCCGGGTGCTGAGCGTGAGAGGAAGGACGGTGAGGGCACCCGTGTCCCGTGCCACCTGGACCTGGCGACCGACCAGGACATCCCAGCTGTCGTAGTCCCAGATGAACGCCGCGGCGCGTCCGGCGAGCCATGTCCAGCGCAACCGTTCATCCGGAGCGACGGTGTCGCCCCGGAAGGCGTCCAAGGCTTGCTTCAGGACCCCGGCCCCGGTCGATGGGCCTTCGGCGATGAGACGGGCCAGCCCGTCGAGGAGGAGATCGGCGGCCCGTGGTTGGCCGGTGGGCGGCGCGGCGGCGAGCGCGGCCTTGGCCACCTCGCGGGCGCTGATCCGGTGGGCGAGCCGTCCCGCGAACAGCGCGGCGGTGATCGCGTCGAGGTAGGTGTTCCGCGCCTGGGTCGGGTCATGGGGCTCAAGGCGTTGCGCCGCCTGCAGCAGCAGGACGGGCGCGTCGCTCCCCCGCTGCGACGCGAACGAGACCCGCCCCCGGAGGACGTCGAGCTGAGCCCGTTGGGCGTCGTCGAGTGGGCCGCGATCCGCAATCAGGGCCAGGGCCAGCGCGGCATCCAACGCCCCGGCTTGCCGCTTGGCTTCGGCGGCGGCTAACGCGCGCCGGGCGCGTCGTGGCGGGTCGACCGTCAGCTCCGCGGACCGTTCCATGAACGCGGCTGCGGCGGCGAATCCGCCGCGGGCCTGTGCCCTCGTCGCGGAGAGCTCCAGGTCGGCGGCGACGTCGTCGTCGGGGCGCAGCGCGGCCTGGGCGCGATGCCAGGCCCGGCGATCCGGGTCGATCGCGGCATCGGTGGCGTCGGCGAGGGCGCAATGGGCGTCGCGCCGGTCCTCGGGCGACGCCGACCGGTAGATCGCCGATCGGACCAGCGGGTGCCGGAACACGACTCGGGGGTGCAGGTCGACCAGTTCTACCTCCTCGGCCGCGGCGGCGGCCGACTCCTTCACGTCCAGGAGATCGGCGGCGCGCCACACGAGCACGGGATCGCCGGTCGGTTCGGCCGCCGCGATCAGGAGCAGCCGACGAGACGGCGGCGGGAGGGCCAGGAAGCGGCGCCGGAAGCTCGCCTCGATGCGGCCGGTCACGGGCACCGTGACGGGCAGCGCGAAGCCTCCCGCAAGTTGCGCGGGGCTCAGCCCCCGGGGGAGCTCCAGCAAGGCGAGTGGGTTGCCGTGGGACTCGGCGGCGAGGCGTTCGAGGACGGGCTCATCCAGCCGGTCGGGCAGCACCGATCGCGCCAGCGCGAGGGCCGCGGACGGAGCCAACCCCTCCACCACGAGCGATGGGAGCCCCCGCACCTCGCTCGGGGTGGTCCGGGCTCCGAACAGGAAGGCGACCGATTCGGTGGATACCCGGCGCGCCGCGAAGGCGAGCGCCTGCGCGGATTCCCTGTCGAGCCAGTGGGTGTCGTCGACCGCGCACAGGACCGGTCGCTGGCCGGCGAGTTGCGCCAGCAGGTTCAACACCGCGATGCCCACGAGCAGGCGGTCCGGTGCGGGCCCGCTCTTGTGACCGAACGCGATCAGCAGCGCATCGCGCTGGGGCTCCGGAAGGTCGTCCAGGTCGGCGAGTCGTGGCGTGCAGAGCTGCTGCGCCGCCGCGTACGGGAGCCCCATCTCGGCTTCGCTGCCGATCGTGCGCAGCACCTGGAAGTCGTGCGCCGCTGCGATCGTGTCCTCGGCCAGGGCCGTCTTGCCGATACCGGGCTCGCCGACCAGCACGAGCGCGCCGCCCCGGCCTGATCGCGCGGCCTCGAGCAGCTGATCGAGTTGTTCGCGCTCGCGCTCCCGCCCGAACAGCATGTTCACCTCCTGTTTTGCCGGGTGCCCAGCGTACGAGTGGTCGCCCAGATGTGGCTGCTGGGGTCCATGGGACTACGCGATGACTGTGGCTTTCAGGGATGCGAGGGGGAGCGCCGGACCCCCACGATGCGTCCAATGACGAGCGAGCCCATCCGAGACCCCGTCGGGGACCACTTGCTCACCGCGCAGAACGCGGCGCTGGTGGTCATCGACTACCAGCCGAGCCAGGTCCGGACCGTGACATCGATGGACCGCGAGGTGCTGGTCGACAACGTCGTGTCGGTTGCCCGGCTGGCCAAGACGTTCGGCCTTCCCGTGGTGCTGTCGACCATCAACGTGGCGAACGGCCAGGAGCCGACCGTCCCCAAGCTGAAGGCCGTCCTGGCCGACGACCACGAGATCGACCGGACGCCGATCAACTCGTGGGAGGACACCGACTTCCGGTTGGCCGTCGAGGCGACCGGTCGCGACAAGCTGATCATGGTCGCGCTGTGGACCGACGTCTGCCTGGCGTTCCCCGCGCTCGACGCCATGCGGTCGGGGTTCGAGGTGTTCCCCGTCGTCGACGCGGTGGGCGGCACCTCCCCCGACTCCCACCGCGCCGGGCTCGAACGGATCGTCCAGGCGGGGGCGCAGGCCATCACTTGGGTGTCGCTCGCCTGCGAGCTCCAACGCGACTGGGCTCGAACCGAGACCGTCGCCGACGTCGTGGACATCGTCCTCACCAGCCGCCTGCTCGCGGCGTGATCCGAAGGCCGAGGCATTGACATGCAACTGACGGTGAACGGCGCCGAGGTCGAGGTCGACGATCGCCACGGGTCGACACCCCTGCTGTGGGTCCTGCGCGACGTGCTCGGCCTGCCGGGCACGAAGTTCGGGTGCGGTGCGGGGTTCTGCGCGGCCTGCACCGTGCTCGTCGACGGGCACAACGAGAAGTCCTGCCAGATTCGGGCGGGCCTGGCGGTCGGAAAGCAGGTCACGACGGTGGAAGCCGTCGAGGGCCCAGTCGTCGACGCCGTCCGGGACGCGTGGCATCGCGACAACGTCGTCCAGTGCGGCTACTGCCAGCCGGGCCAGACGCTGGCGGCGACCGCGCTCCTGGAGTCGGACGGCTCGCCCGACGACGCCACCATCACGCGCTGGATGAACGGCAACCTCTGCCGCTGCGGCACCTACCCCCGGATCCGTGACGCCATCCACGACGCCGTCGTCACGATCTCGAGCGGTCGACGCCCAGCGCCGATTGTGGCGACACCGGACGTCGAGACGGTGCCGCTCAGCGACGCGGACGCGTCCGATCCAGTGCACCCCTACCTGCGCATCCGCGAGGACGGCACCGTGGTCGTGTTCTCGAGCCAGATTGAGATGGGCCAGGGGATCCACACGGGTCTGGCGACCATCGTGGCCGAAGAGCTCGACGCCGACATCGAGTCGGTCCGCGTGGTCAATGCCGCCAACGGACGGCGCGGCGACAAGGACGTCTACGGCAACCCCGAGATCGGCGGGCTCTTCCAGATCACGGGAGCTTCGAACTCGACCAAGGGCGCCTGGGGCAGCTACCGCCTCATCGCGGCCAAGGCGCGCGCCCGACTGGTCGCCGCAGCCGCCGAGAGATGGGGAGTCGAACCCGACGAGATCGAGGCCGACGCCGGTGTCCTGCGGCACGCATCCGGTCAGACGGCGACCTTCGGGGAGTTGGCGGCACGCGCCGAGCAGCTGCAGGCGCCCGACGGCGTCGAACCGAAGGCGAAGTCGGACTACAAGCTCGTCGGTCGCGAAGGACGCCTCCGCATCGATGCCCCCGACAAGATCCTGGGCAGGACGCGGTACACGATCGACGTCGCCCTGCCCGGCCTGCTGACCGCACTCGTGCTCCACCCACCGCGGTTCGGCGCGATCCCAGCCCACATCGACGATCGCGCCGCGCTCGGGACACCAGGTGTGGTCGCGGTCGTGCCGATCGAGGAAGGCGCGGCCGTCGTCGGCGAGACGCTCCACGACGCGCATCTCGGTCTGAGGGCTCTGGAGATCACATGGGACGACACCCACGCCGAGCGACGTAGCTCGGACGAGCTCCTGGCCGAGCACCGCCGGCTCGTCGAGTCGGGCGAGAAGGCCGTGGTGGTACGGGACGACGGCGACGTCGAGGACCGCTTGGCCGCCGCGACCCACACCATCGACGTCCTCTACGAGCTCCCGTATCTCGCGCACGCGCCGATGGAGCCCAACGATGCGGTCTGCCAGATGCGCGACGACGGCGTCATCGACGTGTGGGCGTCGACCGAATCGCCCGAGTACACGCGCATGGCCGCGTCGAGCGCCGCGGACGTCGAGGCCGACCGGATCCAGGTGAGTGTGACGTTTGCCGGCGGGTCCTTCGGGCTCCACAGCAGCGCGGCGAAGGACCCGACCTCCGAAGCCATCCACGTCGCGAGGGCGCTCGATTGGAAGCACCCCATCAAGGTGGTGTCGCTGCGGGAAGAGGAGTTCAAGAGCGGCCGCTACCGCCCCATGTCGGTCCATCGGGTGCAAGCCGGCACCGATGCCTCCGGACAGCTCACCGTGGTCCACCACCACATCGCAGCCGAGCCGACCTCGCCCAACCTCCCGTTCGTCGGCGACGTCATGTTCACCAACGACGTCGACTTCTTCACCACCACGGGCGCCATCGACAACCCCTACACGTACCCCGCGTTCAAGCTCGAGTCGAGCAACGCCGAGACCGGCGTCCCGACGATGGTGTGGCGCTCGGTGGGCAACTCCCACACCGAGTTCGCCCGAGAATGCGCCCTCGACGAGCTGGCCCACGCGGCGGGCCGCGACCCCATCGACCTGCGCCGCGACCTCCTCGCTGATGACCCACGAACGCTGCGTGCGCTGGACGTGGCGGCAGCCGCTGCCGGCTGGGACGAACCGGCCCCGGACGGTCCCGCCCGCGGTGTCGCCTGCAGCAGCTTCCTCAGCCCCAACGCCCAGATAACCGAGGTCTCCCTCGACGAACGCGGGCGCATCCACGTAGAGCGCGTCGTGTTCGCCATCGACTGCGGGATCGCGGTCAACCCCGACCTCATCCGCGCCCAGGTCGAAGGCGGGCTGGTGTTCGGACTGGGCGCAGCGGCCTGGGGCGAGATCGTGCTCGGTGATGGCGGCGACATCCTCACGCAGAACTTCGACCGCTACCCGGTCATGCGCATGCAGTCGGTGCCGGAGATCGAGATCCACCTCATCGACTCCGACGAGCTGCCCACCGGCGTCGGCGAGGTCAGCGTGCCGACCGCCGCTCCGGCGCTGGCCAACGCGATCGCGGCGCTCACCGGCACCCGCATCCGGCGCCTCCCCCTCTCCAAATCCATCCGGATCTTCTGAAGAAAGGACAACCACTTCCGTGGCTGAGGTCAACATCACCCCCAGCGAGGACGGTCCCTACCTCGTGTCCGGTCCGGTGAAGCTCACCGACGTGGACGGGCGCGAGATCGCCCACGACGACCCGATGGCACTGTGTCGATGCGGGCAGTCCGGCAACAAGCCGTTCTGCGACGGCACCCACGCCACCATCGACTTCGACGGCACGCTCAAGAACTGAGCGTCCGTGCCTCAACCCAGGCTCGCACGGAAGGTGTGCATCATCACGGGGACCGGCGGCAGCGTCGGCTGTGCGTCCGCCCTCGCGTTCGCTCGTGAAGGCGCGTCGGTCGTCGGGTCCGACATCGATGCCGACGCCGCTCAGGCCTCCGTGGACCTCGTGCGCGGCGAAGGGGGCTCGATCGACTCCCTGCACCCGTGCGATCTCACGGTCGCCGCCGAGTGTCAGCGACTCGTCGACTTCGGCGTGCGCACCTTCGGGCGACTCGACGTGCTGTTCAACAACGCCGCGATGGCGCACTTCAACTGGCTCGAGGACATCAGCGACGAGGAGTGGGACCGCGACCGACGAGGCGAGGTCGACCTGGTCTTCTACCTGACCCGGGCGGCGTGGCCGCACCTGAAGGCGAGCCGCGGGGTCGTCGTCAACATGGCCTCCCTCAACGCGTCGCTGAGCTTCAAGCCGCTGCCCTCGCTGGCCCACACGACTTCCAAGGCCGGGATCGTCGGCATGACACGGCAACTGGCCATGGAGGGGAGGCAGCACGGCATCCGCGCCAACTCGATCTCGCCCGGCCTGATCGAGACCAACCAGACCTGTGAGCAACTGAAGGACCCGGACTGGGCGGGCTACATGCTCGACAAGACGCTTCTGGGACGCCTCGGCCGCCCCGACGAGGTCGCCAACGTCGCCCTGTTCCTGGCCTCCGACGAGAGCTCCTACGTGACCGGCGTCGACCTCATCGTCGACGGAGGCATGAAGGCCTGGTGACGAACCAATGACCCAGCTGAACGGAGATCCCCATGTCCGAGAGTACGAACGCCGCTGACGTCCTGATCGTGGGCGGCGGGTCCGCAGGCGCAGTGCTGGCCGCCCGATTGAGTGAAGACCCCACGCGCCGTGTCCTGTTGCTCGAAGCGGGGCCAACCTACGCACCCGACGCGTATCCGGAAGCTCTCCTCGACGCCAATGTGGTCGCGGATCCCGGTCACGACTGGGGTTACACCTCACGTGGGAACGCCGCCACACCCGAGATCCCGACCCCCCGGGGCAAGGTGCTCGGCGGGAGCTCGGCGGTCAACGCGGCGGTCGCCATCCGAGCCCGGCCCGCCGACCTCGCGATGTGGGCCGAGCACGGGGTCGACGGCTGGTCGTACGACGAAGTCCTCCCGACGTTCAAGCGGATGGAGAACACCCCGACGGGCGACGACGCCTACCACGGCCGGACCGGTCCGCTGTCGGTGCGCCAGCGTCTCGACGAGGAGCTCACCTCGTCGTTGCTCGGGTTCGTGGAAGCATCGGTGGCCGAGGGATACAAGCGGGTCAGCGACTTCAATGGTGCCGAGCAGAGCGGCGCAGGTGGCTACCCCGTCAACGTGGTCGACCGCGTACGGCAGAGCACGGCGCTCACCTACCTGACCGCGCCGGTGCGGAGCCGCCCGAACCTGGCCATCGCCGGCGGGATCAACGTCGACCGGGTGCTGTTCGAGGGCGAACGGGCGGTCGGCGTGCTGACCGCTGACGGCAGTGTCTACCGCGCCGGCGAGGTCGTCCTGTCGGGTGGGACCTACGGCAGCGCCGCCATCCTGCTGCGTTCCGGGGTGGGACCTGCGGCCGACCTGCGCTCGCTCGGCATCGAGGTGGTGACCGACCTGCCGGTCGGCCAGCGGCTCCATGACCAGCCGTTCTTCTACAACGCCTACGCGCTGGCCCCCGGGCATCTGCAGATGACTCCGGCGGTCGGGTCGCTGTTGTGGACCGCGTCGAGCGAGGCGATCGGCGACGAGCTGGACCTGCACATCACGGCCACCCACCTGCTCGACGGCTCCTACAGCCCGACCGGAGGAGCGATCGTCCTGGCCATCTCGGTCGTGCGGCCCGAATCGCGCGGGACGCTCCGCCTCGCCAGCACCGACCCGGACGACGCCCCGATCATCGACGACAACTACCTCGGGACCGACCGCGACGCCCGCCGCATGCTGGAGGGGGTCAGGCTCGCCCGGGCGATCGCCCGCAACGACGTGTTCGCGCCCTTCACCGCCGGGGAGATCCTCCCAGGTGACGCCGTCGGAGACGACGCGCTGCCCGAGGTGATCGCCAGCAACCTGGCCGTCTACGGCCACCCGACATCCACCGTGCCCATGGGCGGCCCCGCGGACCCGTGGGCGGTGGTCGACGCGGTCGGCGTCGTCAACGGCCTGGACGGTCTGCGAGTGGTGGACGCCTCGATCATCCCCGAGGTCCCCTCCACCGTCACCAACCTCACCACGATCATGGTCGCCGAGCGCATCTACGAGCGCGTCTACGCCGGGTGACCTGATGAGGGACTTGTTGGGCGAACTGGACCGCTGGCGGCGGGAGGGGGTCGCGGTGGCGCTGGCGAGGGTGGTGGACCTCGACGGGTCCGGCCCCCGCGAGCCGGGCGCGGCGATGGCGGTGAACGAGCGGGGCGAGGTCATCGGGTCGGCGTCGGGCGGCTGCGTGGAGGGTGCGGTGGTGGCCGAGGCCCTCGAGGTCCTGCAGACCGACGACCGCAAGCTGGTGCGGTTCGGCTACAGCGACGACGACGCCTTCGCCGTCGGCCTGACCTGGGGCGGCACTGTCCACCTCTTCGTGGAGCCCCTCGACTGGTGAGCCTCTACGAGGCGCTCGCCGCTGCCGTCCGCGGGCACGTCGCGAACGATTACTCAAGCGCGGCGAGTGGATTGTCGGTACATCGCAGCGTTCGCACGAGCGGCTTCGCACCGGTCACGACCGGCTATGCCGGCAAGGATCCCCAGCAGGTGATGGACCAGGACTTCGAGTACGGCCTCGAGCGCGCGCTGGGCGGCCTGCAAACCCGACTCGACGTCTCCACCTGCCGGCGGCAGCGATCTGCTGCGCTCGGCGACACGCCCTGCCTGACACACAGCCCGTGGCAAGCTCTTGATGACGACGCGATCGAAGCGTGGTTCGCCACCACTCAGCCGATCCCAGACCAGCTCCGTCGAGGTGCAGCGGCTGCCTGCTGCCCAGCGACCGGCTGATTCATCGACCTGGAGAAGGCCGCCGAGGCTCGACAGATCACGGCAGCAGGTCGATCACCGTCCGCGCCCTCGGGTGCCGCCCGAGCTCTTCGGCCGCCGCTTCGAGGTGCCGGCGCCACAGCTTCTCCGCGTCGACGTCCTCGCCGGCGGCCGCGAGCTTCACGAGTCGGACGTGGGCACGATGGGCGTCGGCCAGCGCTGAGGTGTCGATCGCGCCCGATCGGGCGACGGGTCCTCTCGACGCCGACGGCGATCTGCCCGGCCACGATGTTGTTCGCAACGGCGCTCAGCAAGGCGAGGGGTCGATTGCAAACGACACCCCCAGAGCGCAGTTGTAAGCCTCTGACCAGCAGGTTTGTGCGTGTCGGAGGGGGGACGGGAACGACCCGTCCACCCGTGTCCGCCAGCGGTAACGAACGACCGACAGCGGCCCTGAGCACGGGCGTCGTGGCAACGGGTTCCGCTCAAAGACCCTGCATGCCGCTTCAGATCAAGAGGGTGTATTAGCAAATCGTTTGCAAGGCGACACTCTCATCGTGCCCCCGCACGGTGGGCACCCCGCTCCCCCACGCACCGCGCCCGGCACCCTTCGAGGTGGCATGTTAAGGGTCCCTGACATCTCGACTGGCCGGCCGCACATTCAGTGTGGCCACCGACGACAATCTGACCGTCGCGCATCTGTGAGCGCGTTCTGGCGCGTTCCGCGTATTCGCAGTGCGCGAGATCGGCGTCGGTCCTGTTGGCCGCGCTCGAGTTTGAACTACGGGTCAAGCCGAGGGACCATCACAACAATGAACCCTCGTCCCGGTTTCATCTGCGTGGTGGTCGACGACATGCCTCGGTCGCTCACCTTCTACGAGCATCTGGGGTTCAAGTTCCCGGTCGAGGCGTACGGCGAGATCCACGTCGAGTTGGAGCTGCCCGGCGGACTGCAGATCTACTGGGACCTTACGAAGTGGGCCAATCTGTATGCGCCGGACTATCGGCCGGCGCCCCACGGCAGGGTGGCACTCGGGTTCCAGGTCGACTCCGCCGGGGACGTCGATGCGCTGTTCACCAAGCTCAAGGGGCTCGGCTACAAGGTTGATCGCACGCCGTGGGATGCCCCCTGGGGCGTCCGCTACGCGATCGTCTACGACCCCGACGGCAACCTCATCGAGATCTACAGCCCTCGGCCGCCTTGAGATCGAGGATGCGCTGGGCGAAGTAGCGCATGATCAGGCCGGGCAGCCACCGCTGGCTGTCCGGCCCGATCGTCATCGAATCGTCGCCAGCTATTCGCGGCCGTGATGGTTTGGGACGGTCGCCCGGTGCGAATCGCCGTGACCGGTCACATCGTCAGCGCTTGAAGTGCGGTCCGAGTCTGTCAGCGGTCGCGAGCGTCGCCTGGTCGGACGCTCTGGCGGTGCCGCTGACCGAACTGGTGGACATGGCGTAGAGCAGCACCGCGTGCGCCACCGCGTCGGACATCTCCTCGAGGGCCAGCGTGTTGACGTTGCTGATCACACCGAGGTACTCCAGAGCGCCGCCGTACGCCTCGTTGAGGGCTTCGTACAGGTCGGCGTCGGCGCCGTCGCTGACCGGGTCCAGGCTGTCGCAGGCCTGGTGGTAGCACGGGTCGTAGGCCACGACCTCGCCGCCGAACGTCGCCAGGCCGCCGTAGAGCGCCACCTGATCGACGGTCTTGTTGTCCTCCGCACCAGTGAACAAGCCACCGGCCGGGATCCCGGCGGAGATGAACGCGTCGTAGTCCGACCGACCGTCGAACGCCGTCGGCTCGGACGCCAGGCCCTGCGAGGCGAAGTACTCCTCGAAGACCTCCTCGATGGCGTGACTCCCGGCGGGACCTCTGATCCCGAACGCCGAGCCGTCGCCGTCGTACACGAAGCGTGCGTAGTTCGGCGAGCCGATCATGTCGAAGTTGAGATACAGCTCGATGTCGTGAGCCTCCGACTTGGTGAGGCTGTCGACGTAGAACTGCGAGCCGATCAGGCCAGCCTCCTCCGCGCCCCACCAGGCGAAGCGGACGGTGTTGCGCGGCTCGATACCGAGATCGGCCATCTGCAGCGCAATCTCGAGCAGCGTGGCGGAGCCGGAGCCGTTGTCCTGGATGCCGGGACCAGCCGGCACGGAGTCCAGGTGCGCCCCGGCCATGACGACGCGGTCATCGCGGCCGGTCGGCGTCTCCGCGATCAGGTTCTGCGTGGGCACGTCGAGCTCGATCAGCGTCTCCGTCAAGAGGTGAATGACGACCTCGCCCTCGTCGAGAAGCGCGGCGAGTTCGTCACCGATCTCGAACGAGGTGCCGATGACCGGAAGGTCGTCCGAGAACGCATCCCCGAGCGTGCCCGCCAGCGTCTCCGTGCGCCCCTCCTGACCCTCGTTGAAGATGATCACACCGACAGCACCGGCCTCGAAGGCGTTGTGCGCCTTGACCGAGAAGTCACACGTCCCCCGCTGAATCAGCGCGATGTTGCCTTCGATAAAGCCAGCGAAGTCCGTCGCCTCGCAACCACTGGTCGACGTGCTCGCCGTGGGCCCCGGTGGCAGGACCAAGTCGACCGCCTGGAGCGTCGCGGTGACATCGCCGCTCCCGGAGTAGTCCATCGTGATGAAGTCTTCGTCGGGAACATAGGTCACCGGATCGGGCGACACCCGCTCGAACACCGGGGTGACCAGCTCCTGGAACGAGTTGAACAGGAAGTCCTGCCGGGTCACCTCATAACCCGCTGCCACCAACAGATCCTCGATGTAGTCCACCGAAGCGTCGTAGCCAGGAGTTCCGCTGGCGCGAGTGTCGCCGTTGTTGTCGGCAATCTTCTGCAGCTCCGCCAGATGATCCATGATGGCGTCGGCGGTTACCGCCTCTCGCAGCTCCGTCGTGTCTGTCGGCACGGAGGCGCCGGCGGTTGCGGCCAAGGTAGACAGCACAATCGCCGTTGTGACGGCCGCAAAGGCGGCCCTTCCGGGTCTGCGCACCCTCGATCTCCTTCCCCTCGCGACGGCCACCGGACGGGGCAGACCGTCGGCCTGGCCTACCCGGCCATACTTGTGCGAAACCATCGAATGCGAAAGCCAAGCTGCGCAGCCGGATCGAAGACCGCAGCAGTACCGGCATTCCGCTGACGCCCGAGCGTCCCATGACGCGCAACGGAGGCATCGCCGAAGCCCTCACCGACGTGCCGATCGAGGACAGCCCACACCGCGACAGATCTGCCGATCTCGCGCCCGGCGTTCTGTATCGGGGAGCTGGCGGGCAACGGCCGCCCGCAGCGGGCAGTCGGTACCTGCGCCGCGCCACCTACCCGGCGGTCGGGGATACCGAAGCCATACTTTTCGTGGCGTGGAGCTTGGACGATTTCGGGTGGGCTTGCGCGTGGTGGACGTGGTCGAGGCTGCCCGCTTCTACCGCGGCCTCGGTTTCGAGGACGTCGCGGCCGTACCTGGTCCTGACGGTGAGCCGGTGATGATCATGCTCCAGCGCGAGGGCGTCATGCTGATCGTGGACGCGCTTGAGGGGATGCCGTTCTTAGCAACCGAGCGCGAGGAGCTCGTGAGGGCGGGCCCGAGAGGACTGGGCGTCGCCATCGGACTCGGCGTCGACGACCTCGACGCCGCGTACGCCTGGTGCATTGAGTCATCGTGCGACATCACATCTGCGCCTCAGGTGGAGCCCTATGGGGATCGCGTGTTCGAGTGCATCGACCCTTACGGGTATCTATGGGAGATCTCGCAGCCGGTCTCCGCGGTCAACGTGGATGACGCGGTCGACGCCATGCGGGACGACTGGTTCGGTTCATCCGGCTGACCCGGCCTTCTGGGACATTCGCGGGGCAGGTCTGCGCCGCCCGCCCCACCCGCTGACCGAAACCCAGGCGGTGGGCCACCCCACGAGTACTGCTCGAAGGTCCAAGAGAGCGGGAAAGGATGGCGCCGGACGGGTAGCGCAGAACTGCCGATCTCGCGCCCCGTCGTTCTGTCCGTCCCCGCTGCCGGGCGGAGGCCGCTCGCAGCGGGCAACGAGTGTGTGAGATGTCCCGCCGGGGTGTCTCGGTGGGTCATTGTTCGGGTGGGTGTGCGAGCTGGGTCTGACTCGAATGCACGGGCTGGCGTCCGTTTCGGCGGGCTGCCTTGCGATTGATCTGTCGGCTGGGCCCGGGCATCGACCCGGCACCCACCGGTCGGGCGGAGTGACCTACTAGGAGCCTGTCGCTGAGGCTCGTCGTTGTCTTGTCCGCCGTCCCGGCAGGTGCGGTGCCTCACCGTCACTTGAGCGAACAGGAAGGCGACAGCAATGGCAGCACAGATCACCGGTGGGGTCGATACCCACCTCGACGTCCACGTCGTGGCGGCCCTCGACGGGCTTGGCGCGCTGGTGGGCGTGGAGTCGTTCCCGACCACGACGGAGGGCTGTCGGGCTCTGCTGGGCTGGCTGCGATCGCACGGCGAGGTGGTCGTCGTGGGTGTCGAGGGGACCGGCAGCTACGGCGCTGGCCTGGCCCGCCATCTCCAGCGTGAGGGGGTCGCCGTGGTGGAGGTCGACCGTCCGAATCGTCAGCGTCGCCGCCGGCAGGGCAAGACCGACCCACATGACGCCGTGACGGCCGCTCGAGCCACCCAGGCCGGCGACGCGTTGGGGGCAGCAAAGATCCGGGACGGCTATGTCGAGGCCATCAGGGTGCTGCGGGTGGTGCGCTGTGGCGCCAAGCGGGACCGGACCAGGGCGATCAACCAGATGCGGTCGCTGGTCTCCACCGCACCCGATGATCTGCGCCAGCAACTACGCGGGCTTACGATCCCCAAGCTGGTGCGCCGGGCCGCGGCGTTCCGCCCGGGCGGACGCAGCGACATCGGCTCGGCCACCCGTTTGGCGTTGCGCACCCTGGCACGCCGGGTGCTCGAGCTCGACACCGAAGTCGCGGCCCTCGACGAGGTGCTCGTGCCACTGGTGGCTGCCACCGCGCCCGAACTACTCGCTCAGGTGGGTGTCGGCACCGACACCGCCGGCGCTCTGCTCGTCGCCGCCGGCGAGAACACCAGCCGTCTCCGCAACGAACGCTCCTTCGCTCGGCTCTGCGGCGCCGCCCCCCTCGACGCGTCATCAGGCAAGCAACAACGACACCGGCTCAGCCGCGCCGGCGACCGCCAAGCCAACTCGGCGCTCTGGCGGATCGTGATCAGCAGGCTCTCCCACGACCCCGACACACGGCGCTACCTCCAGCGCCGTCTCGGCCAAGGCAAGACCAAAGCCGAAGCCATCCGCTGCCTCAAGCGCTACGTCGCCCCAGAGCTCTACCACCGGCTCCCACAACAACCACGGACTTGACAACACCTAGGAGCATCAATCGGTGCGCGTCCGGCCACCTACCGGGTGAGGGGATACCACTGGCAACGCCAGGCGCAGGATCAGAAGGCTCCTCGGGATATCTGCCAGGTTGACCCGCTGACGACCTATTTGGCCGCTAGTCGTCCATGTTTCCCATGGTCAGGTTGACGGTGGTTCCCGTCATCCCGCTCGCCTTGTCGGAGGCCATGAATGCCGCCACTTCGGCCGTCTCCTCGAGTGTCATGAGTCGTCGGGGATGGGTCCGACTTGCGAGCGCCTCTTGGAACTGTTCCCACGTCATCCCCGTGGTCTCGGCGCGAAGCTCGTAGCCGCTCTTGAGCGTGTCTGTCTCCGGGATGCCCTGTGGTCGCAGACCGACCACGCGAATGCCGAGGGGCGCGAGCTCGGCGGATAGATCTCGAGTGAGAGCCTCCTTGGCGGCCTGCGCCGGGCCATAGCCTCCTACCAGTGGGGTGCCCGTCCGCGAGTGGGCTGTGGTGACGGTCATGATCACCCCCGATCCGTTGGGGATCATGTGCCTTGCGGCCAGGCGTGCGGTCAGGAAGTACGACGCCGCGAAGGTCGTGATCGGCAGGGCGAACTGGTCGACATCCAGCTCGACCAGCGGTACACCGAGAATCCCGGCGTTCGGGATCCCGACCGCGTTGAAGGAGATGTCGACGCGGCCGGCCTTGATGATCACCGCCTGCAGATGCTCGGCCACTGCCTGCTCGTCCAGGGCGTCGACCAGCGCCGCCTCGGCGGATCCGCCGGCGGCACCGATGCTCTCGGCGGCAACCTCGACGGGCGCCAGGTTGCGCCCGGCGAGAAAGACCCTGGCTCCCTCGGACGCAAAGGCCCGTGCGACAGCGCCGCCGATCGCACCGCCGGCTCCGTAGATCACGGCAACTTTGTCCTTCAAAATCATCTGCCTGGTTCCTCTCGTCCGAGCTGCCGATGATGTAGACGCCTAGACGGCGAGAAACTGGGCGCCCACCAACCGCCCAGTTCCGGCCTCGGCCGGTGTCCAGACAAAATGGAGACGGAACGAGGTGCAGGAAGGGTGGCGACGCGAGGGTGGTGACACGCGACGCGAGGGCGTTGACACACGACGACAGATCTGCCGATCTCGCGCCGCGTCGTTCTGTACCGACGGTCGCGCGGGCGGAGGCCGCTCGCAGCGGGCATTATGCGCCGCGTGGACAGCCGTCTTGCCGAGGATGTTCGGGACGCGTTCGGTAGCGATGCCGATGACGTGATGCGACTGCTCTCGCGTTAATGGCTCCGACCCGTCGCACCGCGAGGTCGATCGAGTCCACCGCGCCGTCATCGTGCTGAGTCAGTCAGACTTTGAACGCGTTGGCCATTTCGTTGAGGTAGCTCTGACCGACCACCGCGACGTGATCATGTGGGCGGAGTATCCGCCAGACGCCGACGAGCCCAGGAGCTACGAAGAACTCAGGGCGAGACTCCGCTTGCCACCAGAGAACTGAGCGCCGATCTTCCGCTCGGCGTTCGTCCGTGGCGCGGCATGATGAGCGCCGTGCCGTGGACTCCGCCGACTGAGTGTGACCGATGCGAGCACCCCATCAGCGCACACGTCCTGTGGGAGCCGGATGAGATCTGCGACGGATGGATGCACTGCACTGCACCCGACTGCATGACGTGCTGGCATCACTGGCCGAAGCTCTCCGATGATCGGGCGACGGCGGACGGTTAGCGCAGATCTGCCTGATTGAGTCTGGGGTGTCGCTGCGAGGTGGTTCGTAGCGTCGGTGGAGTGCCGGCGGTCGTCGCTCACGAACTGCCTGCCGACCTCGCGTCTGGCTTTCGATACGAGGTGCGGGCCGTCGGTGTTCCGCCGCGGTGTGGCTCGAAAGAGGGCAGCAGCTCGAGCGTCTGGAATCAGGAGTGCCCACCGCGGTCCATCCCGTGAGATTGGAGGATCAGCGATGGTCATGATCGGCATCGACCCACACAAGCGGACCCACACCGCGGTCGCGATCGATACCGCGGAGCGGGTGCTCGACGAGCGGCTCGTGCGGGCTACCAGCAAACAGGTGCCGGAGTTGTTGGAGTGGGTCAAGCGCCTCGACGGTGGTGATCGGATCTGGGCGATCGAGTCCGCCGGAGGGCTCGGCTATCTGCTGGCCCAGCAGCTCGTCGCCGCCGGCGAACAGGTCGTCGACATCCCTGCCACGCTCGCGTCGCGGGTGCGGCTGTTGGGCACGGGCCGCTCTGACAAGAACGACCCGAACGATGCCCGCTCGGTTGCAATCGCCGCGCTCCGCGCCACGGAGCTGGACCCGGTGCGTGTCGAGGACCACGCCTCGGTGCTCCGGCTGGTGTCGCGGCGGCACACCCAGTTGGGTTGGTCCTACAACAAGACCGCATGCCGTCTTCACGCGCTGGTGGCGGACCTGGTGCCGGGCGGGTTCAGCAAAGAGATCGTTGTCTGCCAGGCGCGATCGCTTCTCGCCGACCACCCGTCGATTGGCGCGGTGGCCGTGGAGCGGCACGCGCTCGCCCTTGATCTGGTCGACGAGCTCGAGCGGCTCAACACCCAGCGCAAGGCGCTCCGCAAGCGGATCGCCGCCGCCGTCGACGCGTCAGGCACGAGGCTCACCGAGATCTTCGGCGTCGGTGACGTGGGCGCCGCGATCATCCTCGGCCAGGTCGGCGACGTCGGGCGGTTCCGGACCGCCGATCGGTTCGCTGCCTACAACGGCACCGCCCTCATCGAGTGGTCTTCAGGCAACCCAGCCCGGCCGATCCACCGGCTCTCCCGACGAGGCAACCGCACCCTGAACCACGTAATCCACATCGCCGCAGTGACCCAGCTCCGGCACCGCCACAGCCCCGGCCGCACCTACTACGACGCCAAGCGCACTCAAGGCCTAACCGGCCGAGCCGCGCTCCGCTCGTTGAAGCGACGCATCAGTGACGCGATCTACCGGCGTCTCGTCGCCGACGCCGCCCGGCGCAGCTGACAGGCCCGGGAGGGCAGTTCAGGAAACGACTCCACAAGCCTGCGTGACCGGCCCAAAGTCCTGACAGCCGGCGCTTCGGCACGAGCCACTCCCGGACCCACCGTCGACCCTACGCCCGCCACCGACGGCAGTCGACGGCCTCACCCGCGCGCCCGCGAAGCCACTGAAACCCCCTTGACGAACAAAGAGGGATCGCTCGGCGTGCACGGTGTTCCGTGCTACTCGGCGGTCGGGTGGGGTCCGCTGGGGTTGATGGCTGGGAGCCGGCCGCCCCTTGTCTCGTCCGACTGCGACGATGGGACCGTGACCGGGAGGTTTCTAACGATGCTCGCGGCGGCGGCTGCTATCACCGGCGTGCTCGTCGCCGTTGTGCTTCTCTTCGTGGGCGTCTGGCACCTCCTGGCTGCGGTCTACGGCACGGTCAGCAACCGCGCACGGGCCGTGCCACTTCGTGTTGGCCTGGCCGAGCTGCTCACTGCGGCCGCCCTCGTGACCGTCCCGTTCGCAACAACAGGCATCGCGGAGCGCGATGACTGGGTCGACCGTGACGGCAACGGTTTTCTCGACCCATTCGCGAACGGGGCCTACGACTGGTGGGACATCAACGGCGGGCGGTGGATTCGTGCGTGGGGACTCTCGAATGCTCTTCTGGGCTAGCCATGTGGGCTGCGACACGATGGTGGCGCGCAAGAGGGACACGCGGCTACCGCCATAGCCCATATCTGATGCGATGAAGGAGCGGGGCCTCCGCTCCCCGTGAGGATCCGAGTCGATCCAGACTCGGGGCTTCACACAACCAACCTCTGACGAAGAGGAGGAGGCCCCTATGGATCGACAGTACGTCGGAATCGACTTTCATCGTCGCCGCTCGGTGATCGTGCGCATGAGCGCCAGCGGCGAGAAGCTGTCGGCGACGCGGGTGGCAAACGACCCGTTGGAGATCGCGGCGGCGGTGGCGGAGGCGGGCCCCGAGCTCGAGGTCGTGGTCGAGGCCACTTACGGCTGGTATTGGGTGGTCGATCTGCTTCAGGCGAACGGCGCCCGGGTGCATTTGGCCAACCCCCAGGGGCTCAACTGGGGGCAGCGGCGGGTGAAGAACGACGAGCGCGACGCCATCGATTTGGCCGACATGCTGCGCCTGGGGCGGCTGCCCCAGGCGTGGATCGCCCCGCCGGCGACCCGGGAGCTACGGGAGCTGGTGCGCTATCGGGCCAAGCTCGTGGCGTTGCGGTCGGGGCTCAAGGCCCAGGTGCATGCGGTGATGGCCAAAGAGGGTGTGCTGCCTGGGCAGGGCCGCATGTTCGGGCCCACCGGCAACGCCCAGCTCGACGGCATGACCTTGGGGGACAACTACACGATCCGGGTTGAGTCGCTCCGGGACCTGATCGAGGTCTACGACCGGGAGGTGGCAATGCTCGAGGGCCAGATCCACCGCCAGCTGCGGGACCACCGGGGCTACCGGGCCATCCACGCCATCAACGGGGTGGGGCCCACTATCGCCGCCATCTTGGTGGCCGAGATCGGCGACGTCGCCCGGTTCCGGTCAGCCGAAGCCTTGTGCTCGTGGGCGGGGCTCACCCCCAAGCACCGGGAGTCCGACACCACCGTGCGACGGGGACGGATCACCAAGCAAGGCTCCAAGCTGGTGCGCTGGGCAGTGATCGAGGCGGTGGCCCGCTACCACGGCGGCCCCCGCCTGGCCGCTGACTTCCGTCGCATCGCCGAGCGGCGGCACCAACAAGGCGCGGGTGGCGGTGGCCCGCAAGGTACTCACGCTCGTCTACTACGGCCTACGCGACGGCGAGATCCGTTGCCTCACGCGGGTCGAGGCGGCGTGAGACGGCTCGGACACGGCCAGGCGCGAGCCCGTGATCGGCAGGACTCCCGCACCCAGCGGCGAAGCCGGCTAACTGCTTGAGCCCGCCTGGTCGTGGCCGGAACGCACCATGCCGTTCAGCGAAGGGATGCCTCGGCAGCCGAGCCGCTGCCAACTCTCAGTTAGAGACGACCACGGTGCGTTGAACCCAACCCCCAACCCACGAGCTCGCCTCCGGTCCTGAGCGATCAGCGTGCGCCGTTCCTCGCCGGCGTCAAGGCCACGCCCCTCCGGGGTGGCCTACGGCCAGCCTCGGCCCCGGCTCCGGGACGACGCGCGGCCTCGCACACGAACCACCGGGCTCCAGGGCGCCATCAACCCCACAAACCCCCGCCCCACCCCTTGACACGGCCCCACTCCTTCAGGGATGCCGATCTCGCGCCCTGTCGTTATGTTACCGCCGGCCTCGCTGGCAGCCCGAGAGCGGTGCGGGCAATATGCGTCGCGATCGGGCGCGGTGCTGTAAGTGGTCAAGGAGCGGAGGTCGACACGATGGCGGAAGCTGCTCACGAGACTCGCCTGGCACGCGTGCTAGGAGTCCCGCTTGCCCAAGATGCGGTGCGGCAATGGCCCCAGAGCGGTGAAGCGATTCGCGGGCGCGAGCGAATCGCCGAGGTGGAGTCCCACTTCGTCGGGTTGCGGCTCGGCGTCGGCCGGAGACACGTCTGTGGCGACACGGTGGTAGTCGAGTGGAGCACGGACTACGGCGATGGGCGTGTGTATCGCAACGTCACCGTCGCCGAGCTTCGAGACGGACAAGCGGTGAAGGTGACCGATTACTGGGGTGAGCCGTTCAGCCCGCCACCTTGGCGGGAGGTTCTTGCCGACCCTCTCGACATGCCGTCAGATGGGACGTGGCCTCCCGTCGCGAATCTCGTCGGGGACTGATGTCAGCGTGGAGGCATTTCCACTGACGCCGGAGGACCAGGCGATCCTCGCGCTGGAGAGCGCCACCGTCCTCGGCCACACCTGCAAGGTGATCCGCGTCGGGCCGGGGGCGCCGGGCCTGGATGCCTTGCGCGCGAGGGTTGCCGAGCGTCTCCCGTCGACGCCCGCCCTGACCCGCCGGCTGGCGGACACCGCCGACGGCCCGGCGTGGGTCCCCGACGACCGGTTCGACGTCACCGCCCACGTCGCCGAGGTGCCCGGGGCGCCGATGGACCCTGTGGCCGTGAGCTCGGTCGTCGCCGCCCTCTTCGCCGAACGGCTGGACCGGTCACGGCCACTGTGGCGCCTCGACCTCATCCCGGTACGTGGCGGAGGAGCCGCACTCGTCTGGCGCGTCCACCACGCGCTGGCAGACGGCACCATGTTGATGCGGTATGCCCAAGACCTGCTCTGGGACGCGTCGGCCGGGCAGAAGCCCTCCGGACCGGCGCGCCACCATGCAACGTCACATGCCGATGACGATGTACGGCGCCGCGGACACCTGGTCGGCTTCCTTACCCGGGAGTTCGCCAGAGCCCATGACTCCTCGCCGTTCGACGGGCGCATCGGGACCCGCCGGGAGGTCGCGTTCGCCTCGACCGGGCTGGAGCGGCTGCACCGCGCGGCCAAGGACCTGTGTGGGGCAACCCTCAACGACGCCGTCCTCACCAGCGTGGCCGGAGGTCTTCGGCGCTGGGTGCTGGAACACCACGGCCACCTCGGCGTCGTCCGGGTGATGGTGCCGGTGAGCCTGCACCACGAGGGCGACGACGCCGCAAACCGGGACTCCTTCTTCACGGTCAGCCTGCCGCTGAACGAGCCGGACCCGGTGACCCGGCTGCGCGAGACACAGGCAGCGACCTCGGTACGCAAGGCCAACGACGACGCCCAGCGGATGGACACGCTACTGCGACACCTGGGCGACATCTCGCCCTCGCTGGAGCAGCTGTGCGTACGGATCGAGCGGAGCCCGCGCAGCTTCGCGGTCAACGTGTCCAACGTGCCCGGGCCTCGGCTTCCAGTGACGTTGCTGAGCGCTCCGGTCGAAGCGCTGTACGCGCTGGCCGAGATCGGCGAGCGGCATGCGCTACGGGTGGCGGTGGTCTCACTCGGCGACACCCTGTCGTTCGGGATCTGCGCCGACCCCGGGATCGTCGAGCACGTGCAGACGATCGCCGACGGAATCGAGGCAGAGACAGCGGAGCTGACGGCAGCCGCTCTGGCCCGGGGCGGTAGTACGACAAACTGAGCTCGGCACCAACCCCTGAGTGCCCGTGAGTCCAGACACGGCGACACCGGGGAGCGAGTGTGGTCAACATCGTGGACGTCCGCGACGTAGTCGTCCCGATCCGCTCAGACATCAGCAACGCCTTCATCGACTTCAGCTCGATGACGGTCTCGGTGGTTGCCGGAGTGACCGACGTGAGTCTCCTGAGAAGCCTGAAGTGCGAGGCGCACCGAACTGCTGATCTCGCGCCGCATCATTCCGTGCTGCGGATTGAACGGGCACGGGTCGTCGGCGGCGGACAGCCAGTCAGGTAGGTCTTGGTGTCGGCCGAGGCGGCTAGACAGGCTGATATCGATCACGCTGGTGAACGACTGCGGGGTGCGCGAGTCTCGGCTCGAAGCTGGACCAGCATGAAGGAGGGGGCATGGGGAAGGTCATCGATTGCAACCAGGTGGCTCCGGAGGCCGGCTGCGACCACGTCGTGCGCGGAGCGACCGAGGAGGAGGCTCTGCGAAACGCCGCGGAGCATGCCAAGGAGCACGGGATCGTAGAGGTCACGCCGGAACTCATCGAGAAGGTCAAGGCAGCGATGCATGACGAGTAAAACCGCCCAAATCTGTCGCTCGGCGTTTGCAGCGTCACCTACCGGGTGGTCCCGACGGGTGGGTGCGAACGACGGGGCCATCCGGCATCCTCCAGCCGTTGCCCCCTGACGCGCAAGGGCGGCGGCCCGGCGGAGGCTCGCGGCCGCCGCACGGGGTCGTCCGCCGACGCCACTGGCCAGTGGCTGTCGCCGCTCACCAGGTGGCGATCACTCGGCAGGGGCTGCCCGAGCCGTCCTCCCACGGGATGGGGCCCACGAACACGTCGGCGCCGCGGGGCGGGAGCCGGTCGAGGTTGTTGAGACACTCGACGCCGTAGCGGTCGGCGCCGAGGAAGCCGACATGCACGTCGAACGTAGTTGAGTTCCCGGGGTCGAGGCTGACCGTGTCGACACCGATCCCGACCGGATTCCGCCGCTGGAGCAGCCAGTCGGTGGCTTCGATGCTGAACCCCGGGAAGTTGTAGCCGGGGAACGCCGGGCCGCCGAGGAACTCGAGCCTGTCGCTGGCCTTGGCCGCCCATCCCGAGTCCATGCACACGAGGGCGCCGTCCGGGATGCGGCCGTGGCGACGCTCGAACCGCACAAGGTCGTCGGGCATGACGATGGCGTTGGGGTCCTCCCGCGCCCTACGCCTGATATCGATCACCACAATCGGGGCGAGCAACTCACCCGCCTCCAGCTGATCGACCAGGCGCATGCCCTCGGAGAAATGCCCGGGTGTATCGATGTGGGTCCCGGTGTGTTCATTGATCGTCCACCGCTTGGCGTAGAAGCCGGCGGTGTCAAAGTCAGCGACGACCTCGTCGGTGGGCTGATCTCCAGTGAAAGTGGGGAAGTCCTTGTGCAACCGGTGCGTGAGGTCAACGATCCGGCCCCGTCGGCCCCGCCGCCCTCGTCCACCATCGGCCGCGGCGGGAAGGGATGGCGCCGCCACCGCCAGCGCCGTCCCGGCGGCAACCGCGCCCCCTCCCAACAAGAGCCGGCGGCGATCGAGCCGCTCGGCCGGCGAATGCTCATGAGCAAGCGTCTCGGCGAGGCACATGGCGCGACCCCCTCTGTGGGCGACAGCCGGAGGATACGTCAGCCGAGCGGCGACGCGCCGAAGAAGCCCGCGACGGGTGCAGCCTGCCATCGTCGCCGACCTTGATGCCGCTCAGGCGATGGAGGCGGTGGTGGGGAACTAGGCGTGGACAATAGCGACCATGTCGCCGAGAGCGGCGTGGCCCTTGGCGTCGAGCAACGAGATCGCCACCGGAGTGCCAGTCAGGGACGCTGACACCCACCTAGACCTGCCGATCTCGCGCCTCGGCGATCTGTACCGCTGGCCTCGCTGGCAGCGCAAGCGCGGTCCGGGCAATCTGCATCCGTGGCCGAGCCGAGTAACAGATGGCGATGGGCTCAGCTCCGCGACGCCCTGGGTGCTCTGGCGGCAGACGCCGAAGAGCAGCTCGACCGACTGGACACCATGCACCCTGATGAGCTGGCACTCGACTTCGACGACGCCCGGCAGCTGATCCTTGGGGAGGACGCGGTCGGCGGCGTGCTCTCACCTGCGGAGGCCGGTCGCAGCGGGCAATCGGTCGCGCTCGCGATCGCGAGCAGGTCCAGCCGGACGTCTTGGATGTCGATCACCAAGCTGGCGGTAGAGGACAGGATCGTGGTCGGAACCCGCCGCTCTGCTCAGCGCACCCGAGTGGTCAAAAAGGGTGACGGTGTGCCGACCCGCAGGTGCGCGTGTTGCCAGGGCCCTCAGACGCAGCGCTTGCCTTCAGTCACATGACTGCTGCCACGGCCGGCTTCCGAGCCCTAGGGTCGTTGCCATGAGCGCTCAGAAACCCCCTGACACCATCGTGTTGATCCACGGTTTTTGGGTCACCCCTCGCAGTTGGGAGGACTGGATCGCCCATTACGAAACGAAGGGCTTCACGGTGCTGGCGCCTGCGTACCCAGGCTTCGAGGTGGAGGTCGAAGCGCTGAACGCCGACCCGACCCCGATCGAGCAGGTGACGGTCCCGCAGATCATGGAGCGTCTCGAAGGGGTGGTCGGGGGCCTCGATCGACAGCCCATCCTGATGGGTCACTCAGCGGGCGGCGTGTTCACACAGCTGCTCATGGACCGCGGCTACGGCGCGGTGGGCGTAGCAATCAACTCCGCGCCGACTGAGGGCGTCAAGCGCGTACCGCTGTCGCAAGTGAGGGCCTCGTTCCCGGTGCTGAAGAACCCGGCCAACCGTCACAAGGCAGTGGGCTTCACGTTCGAGCAGTGGCAGTACACGTTCACCAACACCCTCACCGAAGCGCGCGGCCGCGAACTCTACGAGCGCTACCACATTCCCGCGTCGGGCCACATCTTCTGGGCGAGCGCCCTCGCCAACATCCATCCCGGCAAGGACGACACCTACGTCGACTACAAGAACCCGAATCGGGCGCCGCTGCTGTTCATCTCAGGCAGCGACGACCACCTCATGCCGCCGAAGATCCAGCAATCGAATGCGAAGCACTACAAGGCCCAGGGCACCATCACCGAGGTGAAGGAGTTCGAGGGACCACACCTGCTGCCGGCGATCCAAGGCTGGCAAGAAGTTGCCGACTACGCGCTCGACTGGGCGCTACGCCACGCGGAGACCGACGATTCCGACCCGGCATGACCGGGATCCGCCTCACGCACATCGGAGGGCCCACGGTCCTCATCGAGTCGGACGGCTGGCGGATCCTGACCGATCCGACGTTCGACCCACCCGGCAAGACGTACAAGTTCGGCTGGGGCAGCAAGTCGACCAAGCTATCGGGACCAGCGCTCGCGCCCGACGACCTCGGACCGATCGACGCCGTACTGCTCAGCCATGACCACCACGGCGACAACCTCGACGACGCGGGCCGTGCGCTGCTCGCCGCCGCGCCCACGGTGATCACGACGACCGCCGGCGCCCGCCGGCTCGGCGGCGGGGGGCGCGGGCTGGATCCCTGGGATGTCACGAGTCTCGACGCGACGGGAAAGCCGACCATCGAGGTCACGGCGACGCCGTGCAGGCACGGTCCGCCGCTCAGTCGCCCGATCGTCGGCCACGTGATCGGCTTCGCGTTGCGCTGGGACGGACTGCGCAACGGCGTGGTGTGGGTCTCAGGCGACACCGTGCTCTACAACGGCGTCCGCCAGGTTGCCGATCGATTTGACGTTGACGTTGCGATCGTGCACCTGGGCGACGTGCAGTTCCCGATCACCGGGCCAGTTCGTTACTCCATGACTGCGCGTGACGCCGTCGAGTTGTGCAGTGAACTGCGACCGCGGGTCGCGATACCCGTCCACTACGAGGGCTGGTCGCATTTCCACGAGGGCCGCGACGCGATCGAGCGTGAGATCAGCCGCGGGCCGAGCGAACCGCGCGATGTCTTCCGACTGGTGCCGCTCGGCGAACCCGTCGAAGTGGGGGATCAGTCCTAGGCGCCGTGCTGCTGGGCGTGGGTCAGCGTTGTGCGTTGTGCACGCCGCGGTTAGGCGCGTGCGAACGGCCGTCGCGAAGCATTCCCAAACTTGCCGGTCCGGGGCGATCGCGATGTTCAGCACGCGACATCGGACCACGACGCTTCACGCGCCAGATCTGCCGTTCTCGCGCAGCCTCGAATACCCGGAGCCGGCCAGAACGCGAGCACATATCATCCGCGCCAGAACGTGGGTGGCCGCGCCCGCGGGGCTGAGCACCGAACGGCATCCGGCGCACGTCGCAGGTCCGGCGTCGCGGTTGCAGAACGACCTGAGCCATGCAGTCGGCCTGCATCTCGCCATACTGCGTGGAAATGACGACAGCGCCCCGCCGGCGAACGAGCCTGCGAAAGGCACATCGCGGTGTCGGTCAGGCGCGTCAGGGCGCTCGTGGCGACGACCGGCATCTCCCATCGGCCCGCTCGTATTAGCAAGCCGTTTGCAGGGCGACACTTCGTTGCTGCGCCACAGGCCTGTGACCAGCACAAACACGTCCTCGGTCGTGTTGGGCGTGGGGTGGCGGTCACACACCCTTCTCGCCACCAGGAGTGTGTTTCCGGAGTGGATATGGCCCAAAAGCGACGAATCCGACACACTCCGTGAGCGTGTCGGAGGTGGGAGAGCTGGTGTCGGAGACCCAGGTGTCAACGATCTCTGTCAGTTCCAGAGTCGTGTCGGAGGGGGACTTGAACTCTCCGAGCGGTCGTGCCCGCCAGTGCTGACAGATTGCGC